>Ga0209566_100295_pt1 | contig 45189 bp, 39 predicted proteins | sample Araplavi_mTSA_r2_2_FD_184287 | JGI IMG/M metagenome (GOLD analysis project Ga0209566, IMG submission 184287) | Arabidopsis root microbial communities from North Carolina, USA - plate scrape CL_Cvi_mTSA_r2 (SPAdes) (version 2) | ecosystem: Host-associated > Plants > Roots > Endosphere | place...
TCGGTGCCCCAGAAAAGGTCGCCCTGCCGGTTCACTGCGATCTCGATGCTTTTCGGCTGCGTCTGCAGCGGCTGGACGCGCTCCGCCGGCAGCTGCACCTGGATCGTGTGCGTCACCACCGGGATCGTGATCAGGAAGATGATCAGCAGCACCAGCATCACGTCCACGAGCGGCGTCGTGTTGATCGCCGAGATCACCTCGTCATTGTCGTCACCGCCGACACTGATTGCCATGACGCGCCCCGCTTACGACTGAACCGCCAGCGCCTGCGACGACTGTGCCGCCGGCGTCGCGATGCGGCCCGCCGCGCGCCTTCCGCCCGCCAGCAATACCGTGTGCAGTTGCGCGCCGAAATCGCGCACGCGTTCCATCACCGACTTGTTGCGGCGCACGAGGAAGTTGTAGCCGAGCACGGCCGGCACGGCGACCGCCAGGCCGATCGCGGTCATGATCAGCGCCTCGCCCACCGGGCCGGCAACCTTGTCGATCGACGCCTGGCCCGCGATGCCGATGGCCGTCAGCGCGTGATAGATGCCCCACACGGTGCCGAACAGGCCGACGAACGGCGCGGTGGAGCCCACCGTGCCGAGAAACGCCAGGCCGTCCTGCAGGCGGTTCGACACGCTGGTGATCGAGCGCTCGATGTTCAGCTCGATCCAGGTGTTGCGATCGACCGAATCGAGCAGCGCGGTGTCGTGGTGCTCCCCCGCCTCGATCGCATTCTCGGCGATGAAGCGAAACGGCGACGTATCGTCGAGCTGGGCGGCACCCTCGGCCAGCGTCGGCGCATTCCAGACCTGCTCGTCGGCCGACTTCGCGCGGCCGTTCGCGCGTGCCTGCTCGATGAACTTGGTGACCATGACGTACCAGCTGCCGAGCGACATGACCACGAGCAGCCCCAGTACGAAACGCGCGACGAAGTCGCCATTCGCCCACAGCGCGCCCAGGCCGTACGGGTTCTCGACAGTGGCCGACGTCGAGGGTTCGGGCGGCGGCACCGGGCGCTCCGATCCGTTCGACGCAGCCGGCGCCGCCACGATCGGCGCTGCACCGGATGCTGCCTCGACCTGTGCCGCCGTCTTCTCCTGGGCAAGCACGGATTGCGGGGCGACCAGCGTGCCGCCCGCGCCGGCGGCGATCATCAGGCTTGCCGCCAGCGCGGCCCGAAAATACTTTCTCATACGCACTCCATATTTATTTCGGATCGATCCGGGAAGCAGGCGACGTCTGCCGCGTTGCCTTCCCCGTCAGTTCAGGTTGAAGGAAAACGGTACCCGCACACGCACGGATTGCCCCTGGGCGATACAGTTGAAGCGCTTGACCGCGTTGAGCGCCGCACGATTGAGCACCGGGTCGGCCGGCTGCGCGACCCGCAGGTTCGTGACGCGGCCGTCCGGATCGACGGTGAATTCGACGGTCACGTCGCCCGTGATGTTGTTGTCCTGTGCCTCCGCCGGGTAGACGATCGACGACCGCACCTCGTCCGAATTCGGGCAGACCACACCGATCTCGCGATTCACCGGCTTGGCAACCGGCACCGGCGCCGGCGGGGCTTCGTGCACCGGTGCGCTCGGCGCGGGCACGTCCTGATGCGTGATGGTCGGCTGCGGCGGGGCCTGCACGTGCACCTCCGGTGGCGGCACGAACGGCGGCGGCGGCGCCGTCACCCGCGGCTTCGACACGACCTTTTCGACCGGCTTCGGTGGCGGCGGCGGAGGCGGCGGCTTCACCGGTGCGATGATGCGTGCCTCGATCGGTTGCTGGACGATCTGGACGACCCGGGTCGCGAGACCGTTCACGAGCGCCCAGATCAGGACGAGATGCAGCGCAATGGCGATCGCGATGCCGCCGAAGCGGCGTACCGGATGCGTCTGCTTGTTGCCGAAGCGGCGCGGGCGGCCGATTGCCGCGAGCCGGGATGGAGAAGCGGTTGTCATGTTCGGTCCAGTTGCAACGAGATCGAAGGTGCCGTGTGCCCGGCGGCATCCGGTCCGTCGCCGACTTCGATCACGTGCGCCATTCGATGGAATGTCATGTCGATCGCATCAGGCCGCGGCGGGCTCGCGCCGGTCAACCGGCTGGCTCGCCGCCGCGAGAAGCGTGGCGGCCGACGATACGGCGCGCTCGAGATGGCGTTGCCGCACCCACGCGCTGTCGTAACCGAGTGCCTCGCCCGCGCGGAACAGTTCGAGCGTCCGCTCGAATCCCGGACTCGCGTCTTCGCCGGGATAATTTTCCGGTGTCAGGAAGGCAATATGATCAATGCGTACGTTGCTCACCTTTTTCATCCTTCGTCATTTGCCGTGGTGCCGGTACATGTCGCCCGCGTGATACGCCGTTTGCGGCGGCCGCCGCGCACGCCACCACTACGACAGCACCTTGGACAGGAACTCGCGCGTGCGAGGATGCGCAGGGGCCGCCAGCACCGCCGACGGCGGCCCCGACTCCACGACGCGCCCACCGTCCATGAAAACGATCGTGTCCGCCACCTCTCGCGCGAATCCGATTTCGTGCGTCACGATAATCAGCGTGGTCCCGGAACGGGCAAGCTGGCGGATCACGTCGAGCACTTCGTTCACGAGTTCCGGATCGAGCGCGGAAGTCGGCTCGTCGAACAGCAACACCTTGGGCTTCAGCGCAAGCGCGCGCGCGATGGCGACGCGCTGCTGCTGCCCGCCCGACAACTGACGCGGCCACGCGTTGGCCTTGCTGGCCAGGCCCACCCGGGCGAGCAGCGTGCGCGCTTCCGCTTCCGCCTGCGCACGCGACAGGCCGGCCGCGACCGGCGCCTCGACGATGTTCTCGAGCACGGTCAAATGCGGGAACAGGTTGAAGTTCTGGAACACCATGCCGACTTCGGCGCGGCGGCGCAGGATGTCCTTTTCCTTGAGCTCATATAGCGTGCGCCCGTCGCGGCGATAGCCGACCAGTTCACCGTCGATATCGATGAATCCCTCGTCCACGCGCTCCAGATGGTTGATCGTGCGCAACAGCGTCGACTTGCCGGATCCCGATTGCCCGAGCACGACCGTCACGCTTCCCGACGGGATCATCAGCGACACTTTGTCGAGCACCTTCAACGACCCGAAGCTCTTCGATACGCGATGAATGCCGACGGCCGCGCCGACACGCTGCTTCGCCCACCCGGGCGCCTCGGCGTCCGGCGCGGCAGCGGCGTCCGGCCGCACGGCAGCCGCCGGGCCCCGTGACAGCAGCGCGTCGACCGCGAGACGGCCTCTGCGCAACACCCGGGAGAGGCCCGATACGGCGACTGGGTCGCGCGTCGCACCGCGCGCATAGTGGCGCTCGATATGCACCTGGATCGCCGACAGCGCGGTCAGGATCACCAGATACCAGACGGTCGCCACCATCAGCATCGGGATCACTTCGAGGTTGCGGTGGTAAATGATCTGCACCGTGTAGAACAGATCCGGCATGGCGAGGATATAGACGACCGCCGTCCCCTTTGCCAGGCCGATCACGTCATTGAACGCGGCGGGCAGGATCGCGCGCATCGCCTGAGGCAGCACGATGCGCCAGGTCTGCCGCGCGCGCGGCAGGCCGAGTGCGGCCGCGGCCTCGCGTTGCCCGTGTTCGACCGACAGGATGCCGCCGCGGATCGCTTCTGCCGCAAACGCGGCCTGGGTCAGCGTAAGCCCGAGAATGGCCGCCATGTACGGCGTGATCAGGTCCGTGGTCGGACCGTGCAGGAACACGATGTCCGTGAATGGGATTCCCAGCGTGACCGTGTCGTACAGATAGCCGAGATTGTTCAGCAACAGCAGCAGGACGATGGTCGGGATCGAGCGGAACAGCCAGATGTACGCCCATGAGCACGAGGACAGCAGCGGCGAACGCGAGAGCCGCGCGAGCGCGAGCGGAATGGCCAGCGCGAAGCCGAGCACGGCACCGAGCACCGTCAACAGCAACGTTTGCCCAAGGCCCGCGAGCACCGCCTCCGAGAAAAACCAGTGAGCAAAGACGTTCCAGCCCCAGCGCGGGTTGCCGAGCACCGAATAGAGCACGGAGGCGATCAGCACGATCGCCGCGACGGTACCGGCCGTCCTCGCCGGATAGCGTGCGGGAACGACCCGGTAATCCGTGTAGTCGGGCGCCGTCGGTGCCGCGGCATCCGACACGAACGGCGCGTGCCCGGCAATCCGGGAAATATCTTTCATCACGCAGTCTCGGCGGTGGCGTAGCGGCTCGCGCGACGCGGCAGGCCAAGATGGTCGCGCAGCGTGGCGCCCGGTAACGCGCGGTGGTAGCGGCCCCGCGCCTCGAGTGCAGGGATCACATACCGGACGAAATCCTCGAGCCCTTCGGTCTGCACCTGGAAGCCGAGGATGAAGCCGTCAGCCGCGCCTGCATCGAACCAGCGGATCAGTTCGTCCGCGACTTCGTCGCCGGTGCCGATGAACCCGGGCTTCGGCGTCGCCACTTCAAGCGCCACTTCCCTGAGCGTCGAACCGTTTTTCCTCGCCTCTTCCTTGATGCGATCGGTCGTGGAACGGAAACTGTTCCTGCCGAGCTCGCCCAGCTCCGGAAACGGCGCGTCGAGCGGATACTGCGAAAAATCGTGATGTTCGAAGAAGCGGCCGAGGTAGGCCAACGCTTCGTCGATCGTGAGCAGATCGCGAATCGCGCGGTACTTCGCGTCGGCTTCTTCGCGCGTCGCGCCGACGATCGGCCCGATACCGGGGAAGATCTTCACGTCGGTTCGCGACCGACCGTGCGCCACTGCGCTGTCGCGCACGCGTTCGGCGAATTCGCGCGTCTCGTCGAGCGACGGCGCATGGGTAAACACCGCATCGGCATACTTGCCGGCCAGCGCGATGCCGGCATCCGACGATCCGGCCTGGAAAATCACCGGCTGCCCTTGCGGCGAGCGCTGGATGTTCAGCGGCCCCGCCACGTTGAAAAAGCGGCCCTTGTGGTTCAGCGTGTGCAGCTTGTCGCGGTCGAAGAAGCGGCCGGTTGCACGGTCGCGCACGAACGCGTCGTCGTCCCAGCTGTCCCACAGGCCTTGCACCGTTTCCAGATATTCGTCGGCGATCTCGTAACGCAGCGCATGATCCGGATGTTCGCCGCCGTAGTTCTTCGCGGACCCTTCGAGCGGCGACGTCACGACGTTCCACCCGGCTCGCCCGCCGCTGATCAGGTCGAGCGATGCGAACTGACGCGCCACCGTGAACGGATGGCTGTACGACGTGGACAGCGTGCCGGCCAGCCCGATCTTCGACGTCGCCGTCGCGAGCGCGGACAGGATCGAGATCGGCTCGAAGCGGTTCAGGAAATGCGGGATCGATTTCTCGTTGATGTAGAGGCCGTCCGCGACGAACACGAACGCCACGCCGTTGGCTTCGGCCTTCTGCGCGATGCCGGTGACGAAATCGATATTGACGCTCGCGTCGGCGGGACCGGCCGGATGCTTCCACGAATTCATGTGGCCGCCGGCGCCGTGAAGGATCAGTCCGAATGTCAGGTTACGTTGGGTCATGTTCAAATCCGCATGCAGGAAAGGGGAAAGGCGCGAATCGCGGTCAAACGGCGATCGGTTGCTCGACGCGTGCCAGCGCTTCGACCGACGCAAGACGTTTCGCCGGGTCCGTCACCGGGTTGTCGATCACGAACTCGTCGATGCCGAAGCGCTCATGCAGCGCATCCAGTTCCCGATGCACCTCTTGCGCCGTACCGGCCAGCACCTGCGGATGCAGCTCGTCGATCCGGTAGTCGGTCACGCCGATCTGGCGCGCGAAGTCGGCCGCCGCCTCCGCGCTCGGCAGGTTGACGCTCTGCCCGTTCCCGAAACGCAGCTTGAAGATCCTCAACGCGCCGACCTGCCGTTTCGCGTCCTCGGACGATTGCGCGGCCACCGCGAACAGCGCGAGCAGCGGCACCTGGCCCGTCGCGCGGCGATAAACGTCGATCGACCGCTCGATATTGGCAATCTCGCCGTTGAAGTGGCCTGCGTAGCAGAACTGCCAGCCGTGCCGCGCGGCCAGTTCGGCACTTTCCGGGCTGCCGCCCAGCAGGATCCGCTGCGGCGGCTCCGCGGGTGCGGGCAGCGCGATCGCACCGGCGAGCGGATGATCCGGCGCGACGCCGTCGCCGAGAAATGCATCGAGCTCGGCGAGTTGTCCGGCGAAATCCGGTTTCTTCGACTTGTCGTGAAACCACTGCAATGCGCGCGTGGAGAGCGGCAGCCCGCCGGGCGCCTTGCCCACGCCGAGGTCGACGCGGCCGGGTGCAATCGAAGCCAGCACGCGAAACGATTCGGCCACCTTGTAAGGGCTGTAATGCTGAAGCATCACACCACCCGACCCGACACGAATCCGGGACGTATGCGCGAGCACATGCGACACGACGATTTCAGGCGCCGAACTCGCGAGCCCCGACGCGCCGTGGTGTTCCGCGATCCAGTAGCGTTCGTAGCCGAGCGCTTCGGCGCGCTTCGCGAGCGCGATCGTGAAACTCAGTGCGTCATGCGCGCTTGCCCCTTCTGCAATCGGGCTTTTGTCGAGAATCGAAAGGGAATAAGACATGAAGCTCAACCTTGTAGAACGGCTGACCCGCCGGAACCAGGCGGCGTCCGGCAAGTGCCGATACAGCTGAACGTGCCGGACAGGTCATTCATTATGGATAACGGATCATGTTTCCGTTACGATCACTTCTGCTATGGATATGGTCGTTCGATCAGAACAGATAGCGTGCGCGCAGATAATAAAATCCGCCGTTGACGCCGATCGTGCTGCCGCCGCTGTACTGGATACCTTCCAGTTGCGTCTCGAAGGGCAGCTTGCTCGGGCGAACGTCGAACAGGTTTTGCGCACCCGCGGCGATCTGGAACTGCTTGGTCACGTCATAACGCACTTCCAGGTCGGTCACATACCGCGCGGCTTCCTCGTAGTGAACGAATTGCGAGGTCGAGAATGCGTTCGGGCCGACGAAGTACGTCCCCTCGCCCGAAGTCTTCCCGTAGCGCGTTTCATGCAACGTCACCGCCCACTTGTCGAGACGCCAGGTGCCGCCGACGATGATCTTGTTCTTCGGTGTCGTGGTGGACAGCGACGCGATCTGTTGTCCGTTCAGCGACGGCTTCCCGTTCGATCCGTTCGCCACGTGCGTGACCGACGTCGTATTCAAGTTCACGCCGAAATCCCAGTCCACCTGGCCGTAGCGGCCGAACCCGGTGTGATAGGTGCCGGCGAGGTCGATCCCGCGTGTGCGCGTGTTCGCGCCGTTGGTGAAGTAACTCGCGCTGACCGCCGATGCCGGCACCGAGCCCGGCACGCTCAGGCCCGCCCCTTCGAGCGCGGCGATGGCCGCGGCGCCCGACGCGGTACCGCCGAGCACGATCCGGTTGCGGATATTGATCTGGTACGCATCGATCGTCAGCTGCAGGTTGCGAACGGGGCTGAGCACCAGCCCGAAGTTGTAGCTGGTCGACTGCTCGGGTTTCAGCGCCTGCGCACCGATCAGGCGCGCGCCGGGCGATGTCGTTGCCAGGATGCCGCCCACGGACGCCGGCGACGTGGTCACGCTGGTGTAGGACTCCTGGGCCAGCGACGGCGCGCGGAAGCCGGAACTCACGCTGCCGCGAACCGCGATGGCCGGCGAGAACTGGTAGCGGGTCGAAATCTTGCCGTTGGTCGTGTCGCCGACATCGTTGTAGTGCTCGTAACGGCCGGCCAGGTTCACCTGCCATTTCGGTGTCAGGTAGGTCGACAGATCGACGTACGTGCCGATCACGTTGCGCGAGATGTCGCTCGCGCTGACCGGCGCGAGGCCCGGCAACGCGGCCGAGCCGCCGTCGATCCACGACGCCTGCTCGCCATTGCGGATCGTGTAGGTTTCGCGACGCTGCTCGACGCCCACCGCGACGTTCAGCGGGGCGGGCAGCAGCGGGACATTGAATGCCCGCGACAGATCGAGGTTGTTCGTCAGCTGGGTGTTGCTGACGGTCGACAGATGGAAGGTGGTCGGCGTAAATCCCGATGCCGCGTACAACCCCGTGTTGGCGGAATTGCGCATCCCGAACACGCTGTAGTCGCCGCCATAGGTCGTGCTCAGATCCCATGCCCAGCCGAACAGGTTCTTGCCCTTCACACCGGCCGTCACCGAGTAATCGTTCTCGTTGATCGTTTCGACCGGCACGAACCCGTTCGGGTAGACCTGCGGCAGGACCGACGGCGGACGATAGTTCTGGTACGCGTCGCCGTTCCGGTGCGCGTAGGTGCCGAACCCGTACAGCTCGACGTCGTCGCCGAGGTAGTAGCCGGCGTTGAAGCCGACCGTTTCGCGCGAACTGGAGGGGTCGCCGAGGATCGGGTTGTAATAGCCCTGCCCTTGCGGAAACCGCCCGAAATAATCGTCGGGCCCCGTGCGGATCGTATGGTTCTGCCGGTCGAATCCGGCGCTCAGGTCGAGAAAGCCCTTGTCGGCGATGTTCAGGCCGATCGTCGCGGATTCGCTGGTCTTGAAGCCGTCGCCCGAATACGTCTGTCCGTTGGTCGTCGCCAGTTCGCCGCCGTGCGTGTTGCGCTTCAGGATGATGTTGATCACGCCAGCGATCGCATCGGAACCGTACTGTGCGGATGCACCGTCACGCAGCACCTCGATATGGTCGATCAGGCCCACCGGGATCGTATCGATATCCACGCCGGTCGAGCCCTGGTTCAGGCCCGGGTCCAGCGTGATGTTCGCGGTCGTATGACGGCGCTTGCCATTCACCAGCACGAGCACGTGGTCGGGCGTCAGGCCATGCAGCGACAGCGTGTCGGTCAGCACGCCGGTATCGCCCGAGTACGAGGTCTTCGTGATCGACGGCGACAGTTTCACCAGCGCATCGCGCAGGTTGGTCTGCCCCGTCGCACGCAGCTGATCGCCGCCGATCACGTCGATCGGCGTCAGGCTCTTGCTCGCCCGCGTCTCGGTGCGCGAACCCGTGATCACGACGCGGTCCTGCACCTGTACCTTGCCGTCAGGCGCGGCTGAAGCCGACGATGCCGGTGCAACCGCACTACTGGCCGGCGCCGCTGCCGCTGCCGCTGCGTCCGCCGTTCCCGCTTCCTGCGCCCAGGCCGCGCCATGAAAAACGCCTGCCGCCACCGCCACCGATATCACTGTCCTGCGCGTCTTCGGCGAAACCCCTTCGCCCCGTGTGTGCCGCATGATTTCTCCGCTCGTTGTCGATCGAAGGCTCGCTACGCGATGCCTTTTAGTAGTAGTGCGTATGATTAGTCAAACGCCATTCCGTTTGGCGGTCTTCATCCACTCAAGCCCAATCAGAGATCGGGAAGCCCGGGCGGATTCGTCGAGGCCTTCGTGATCGCCTCGCTATCGAGATTCCAGCGGCTCAGTACCTGGCGATACTTGCCGTTCTGAATCAGGTCGTTGATCGCATAGGTGATGGGCGCCGCGAGCCCGCCGTCCTTGCGGGTCGTGACGGCCACCTCGGCCGTGTGAGGCCATCCGCCACTGACCGCGCCCACCTGCCTGATCTTCACACCCTGGCTCACCTGGTAAGCCAACACCGCGTTGACGCTGAAAATCGCATCGGCACGTCCCGATGCCAGCGCCAGCGTGCGGACGGACGGGTCGTCGTAATACAGCACGTGAATCGGCTTCAATCCGTGCGCGACATTGTCCTTGTCCCACGCCAGCAGGATTTTTTCCTGGTTGGTGCCCGAGTCGCCGATGACGCGCAACCCCGCGATATCCTTCGGCTCGCGAATCTGCTTGATCGCGCTGTTCTGTTCGACGTAGAAACCCAGCACGTCGCGACGATAGGTCGAGAAGTCGAACTTCTGCTTGCGCGCCTCGGTCACGGTCACGTTCGACAGCACCGCGTCGACTTTGCCCGACGCGACGGCGAGCGGCCAGTCCGCCCATGCGAGCGGCACGAGCTTGAGCTTCAGGCCGAGTTCGTCCGCCACCAGTTGCGCGAGGTCCGGATCGGCCCCGACGATCGTTTTCGCATCCGTTGCGTACACACTGATCGGCGGAACGCCCACCGCGATCCCGACGGTCAGCACGCCCTTCTCGACGAAGCGGAAATTCTCCGGAATCAGCTTGATGGCGGCCGCATCCGGCGTGACGCGCGGGCGATCATGCTGATCGGGGCTCAGGTTCAACGATGGCGCCGACTGTGCGATGCCAGCCGCTCCGATGAACAAGAGGGCAAACGCGCCGGACAATGCGAGACCGATTCCGCGACGACGATTCATTTTTCGATATCCCATGGAAGTATTCATCCGTCATGCGCCGAACGGCCGGCCCAACGGCCTGTCCGGCTTCAAATCCTGCAAGCGATCGGTACGGCCCGGCTCGAGCAGATCCTTTGCAAAAGGCAGCCGCCAATGCACTTCCAGTTCGATCGCCGGATCGTAGAGCGGTGCGTAGCCGGTGCCGGCATAAAGCGCCGACGCCTCCGGCTGACGGAATCCGGTCGTGAGATAAACGCGCCGGTACCCCTGCCGCAACGCACGGGATTCGAGCTCCGCCACCACGCGGCGTGCAACGCCCTGGCGACGCACGCCGGAATGCGCCCAGATGCGCTTGAGCTCGGCGGTCGTTTCGTCGTAGCGCTGAAATGCGCCGCCGCCCACGACTTCGCCGCCTCGGCGGATCAGCACGAACGCGCCGTCGGGCGGTGCAAACAGTTCGGCCGGGTACGTCAGGAGCTCATCGCGCACGACTTCCGCGGGCACGGCGCGAAAGTCCTGATAGCGCGTGGAATACTCGACCGACAATTCGTCGAACATGGGCAGCGCGAGCGGGTCGAGCGGGGAGATGTCGATTACTTCGTCTGTCACTGATACGCCAGATGCTTCAAGCCATCTGCCTCTGATTTGCCGGATTGGATCGATTTGTTCGACACGGTTAATTTCCTGTGTCGCGTGGCCCAATAGTGCGCGTTAACCATTCACGCGCAAACCAAGCATTTTTGAAATCGTTATGCACACAGATACACATAATAAGGATGACGTAACGTAGAGATCGGAATGCATCAAAGGAATGCGGCCCGTCCTGCCGGTCACGCCGTCGGACGCTGCGCTCGCCTGCTCGTCCAGTCCGCGCATGCCGCCACGAACGCACCGGCGACCAGCAGCAATATCGGCATCAGCACTTCGACGAACGCAGCGCGGTATGCCGTCAAACCGGCTGAAGACGATGCCTGCACCAGGAACACACCGGTTCCCCACGACATGCCGATCGAGCACGCAAGGCGCTGCGACAACTGCAGAAACCCCGCAGCCAGCCCACGTCCTTCATCCTGGCCGATTTCTGCCAGCGTCATCGCCTGATTCGGCGCATGAATCAGGCCGCCGGCGACGCCCTGCAGCAACACGATCGCGGGGTACGTGAGTACGATCCAGCGAACCTCGAGGTATTCGGCCGCCCAACCTTGCGCGGCGACCGCAAGCGCATGGCACGCTATCGCGAACACGGTCCCGCCCCGGCCGAAGCGCCGGACGAAACGCCAGCTCCACATCGCCGATGCGGTCGATGCGAGCGCGGCAGGAATCGACAGCGCGGCGTACAGCAGCGGGTCGAGATGCAAGCCGTCGAGAAAGAACAACGCGCTGACCATCCCGAGCGTGACACCCGCTGCAAACTGGCACATCGCGACGACCGTGCCGAGCACATAGCCGCGCGACCCGATCAGGCTGCGCGACAGGATCGGCGTGCCGCCGCGGCGCTGATACGCGGCTTCCCACGCGAGAAACAACGGCAGCCCGGCCAGCGCGACCGCGACGCATACGCGCCGCGACGGCATCGCGGCACTCCCGACCAGCGTGGCGAGCATGAGCGCGAGCGTGATCGCGGACAGAAGCATCAACCCGACCAGGTCGATCGAAAACCGGCGATCCGACAACCGGCGGCGCGGCAAATGCCGAAGCGCCAGACAGAACACGGCGATCCCGAACGGGGCATTGACGAGGAACAGCAGCCGCCAGCCGATGTCCGGCGGAACCGATGCAAGCACCAGCCCGCCGAGAATCGGGCCGACGAGCCCCGACAGGCCGCCGGCCATCGCGTATCGTCCGAGGGCCCGGGCTTGCGCCGTGCCGGTGAACAGGTCCTGGATCAAGCCGAATATCTGCGTATTGATCATCCCCGCGCCGAGCCCTTGCAGCACGCGTGCGGCGATTACCGTTCGTGCATCGTCCGCCAAGCCGCCCATTACGCTGAAACCGGTGAACATCGCAAGCCCGACCAGAAACGGCAGGCGGCGCCCGAACGCGTCGCCGAGCCGGCCGGCGGGGACGAGCGCGATGCCGAACGCGATCGAATAGACCGACGTGATCAGCTGGATTTCGGCTGTCGACGCGCGCAGCCCGCTCCTGAGCGCCGGCACCGCGAGCGTGAAGATCGCCTGATCGAGCAGCGTAGTGAAGCCCATCGCGACGCAGATGCCCAGCACGATGTCGGCGCTGGCGCTTGCATCGTGCGAAGCGCCGCGCGCATCGAGCCATCGCGCAGGCGAGCCGAACCGCCCGGACGGTCGCGCCGGGGCAACGGCGTCGGCAAGCTCGGTGTGCACGGAAGCGTGCGGCTCGTCCGGCGTCATCAATTCATTCCACGTTGCCGGCAAGCACCGGCTGAGCCGGCAGCAGATATTTCTCGAACAGCACGCCGGGCGGCGCGTCCTCGCCGAAATCGTGCGACGACAGCAGCGTATAGCCGGAGGTCCGGTAAAGGCCGACCGCCTCCGGTTGGCGCGGCCCGGTGCCGAGGTGAATGCGCGTGTAGCCTTGCCGCGCGGCCTGCGCCTCCAGTTCCGCCAACACGCGCCGCGCCAGCCCCTGACGGCGATGCGCGCGACTGACCCAAATGCGCTTGAACTCCGCGGTGGCCGGCGTGTGATGGCGCATGAACGCACCGCCCGCGATGGCGCGCCCTTCCCGCAACAGCAGCAGGAACGCGCCATGAGGCGGCGCGAAAGCTTCGACCGGGTAGCGCACGAGCTCCTTCGCGAGTTCGTCCTCGGAGATATAAGCCGCGTAACGGCTGCTGTACTCGTACGCCAGCTCGTCGAACAGCGGCTGCGTGAGCGGGTCCCGGGCCGACACATAGACGAGCCGGTCCTGCCGATCCAACGACACTTCGACTTCAGACATCAAACGCCTCCTCATCCACCGTTGCCCGAACCGCGGGCCGGTTTGTCATGATCCATCCGCCGACGCAGACCTCGCCGCTCACGCCGACGGCGCCGGCTGAACCGCGCGATCGAGCAGCGCACGCAATGCGGCGCCGACCTCATCGGGCCGCTCGAGCATCAACTGATGCCCGCAGGCGGCCAGCACGTCGAACGTCGCATTCGGCAACGCATCGGCCAGCGCACGCCCGCCGGCCGGCGGCGTCAGGCCGTCGGCATCGCCGGCCAGCACGGCGACCGGCAGGTCGAGCGCCGCGAGCCGAGCCGCATCGGGCCACGGTGCATCGCGCAGCACGGCCTGGAATGTCGTCATCCGGTTGCGGCGCGCCACGCGCGACTCGTACGCGACGAGCACCGGATCGGCCTGCGGATGCCAGGCGAGCCGCCGGAACCGCCGCGCGAACACGGGCTTGATCCATTCGAGCAACCAGCCCGGCAATGCCGATGGCCGTGTCACCGGGCGCGCGAGCTGCGTGCCGAGCAGCAGCGCGCCGCTCGCTTCGTGCAGCCGCCCGAGCGTCGCCAGACGATCGAGCAACGCGAGCGTGCTGCCGGTGCCGAGCGAATGCGCGACCAGCACGTTGTGCGTGCCCTTGTAGCGGTCGAACAGCGCGAGATAGTCGAGCAGCGTTGCGTCGCCGTGGTACGCGCCGTTTCGCGCGGGCGGGTGCGGGCTGTCGCCATGGCCGAGAAAATCCCATGCGACGAGTTCGTAGCCCGCATCGGCGAACGCGCGCCACTGCGCACGCCACTGGTTCTTGTTGCCGCCGCCGCCGTGCGCGAAGAACAGCACCGTGCCCGCATGCGGCGAGCCGTGCGACGCGGCGCGATGCGCGACACTCAGCGTGCGCCCGGCGCGCACCTCGACCGGCACGCCGGCCACGACGACCGAGGCATCGGCCGCGACGTTCGAAACGGAGGTCATGATTGTTCCTCGTTGATGCGATGAGCACGCGTGGCTGGCTCCGCCGCACCGTTCGCGACCACGCGCGCCGGCAATACCGGCATCGCGTCGAGCAACGCGCGCGTGTACGGGTGGCGCGCGGCGCCGAAGACTTGCGCGGTGTCGCCCAGCTCGACGATCCGCCCCGCCTGCATCACCGCGATCCGGTCGCAGATCTGCGCGGCGACGCGCAGGTCGTGCGTGACGAACACGATCGCCATCGCGCGGCTTCGCTGCACCGACGCGAGCAGGTCGAGCACCTGCGCCTGCACCGACACGTCGAGCCCCGAGACCATTTCGTCGGCCACGAGGATCGACGGCTCGAGCGCCAGCGCACGTGCAAGGCTGATCCGTTGCCGCTGCCCGCCGGAAAATTCGTGTGGATACCGGTCGAGCGCGTCCGGCGGCAAGCCGACCTGCGCGAGCAGCTCGGCCGCCCGCCGATACGCGTCGCGGCGGCTGACACCATGCGCGAGCGGGCCGGTCGCGACGATCTGCGCGATCGTCTGACGCGTGTTCAGCGATGCGTACGGGTCCTGAAACACCATCTGGATGTCGCGGCGCAGCGACCGCAACGCCCGTTCCGGCAGGCGCGCGAGATCGTGCTCGCCGCGCAGGACGATGCGCCCCGCATCCACCCGCGCGATCCGCACCAGCGCACGCGCGAGCGTCGATTTCCCCGAACCCGATTCGCCGACGATGCCGAGCGTCTCGCCGGCATGCAGCGTGAAGCCGACGTCGATCAGCGCATCGACGCCGCGTCGCCCTCGCGCCGACAGGAACGGCAATGCGCGACTCGGCGCATGGCGCTTGCGCAAGCCGTGCACGTCCAGCACCGGTACGCCGCTGCGAACGACGGTGCGCGGCTCGACGCGGCCGTGCGGCACCGCATCGAGCAATGCACGCGTATAGGGATGGCGCGGCGCGCGCAGCAGGTCGGCCGCGCGGCCGCTCTCGACCGGTTCGCCTTCGCGCAACACCACGACGCGATCGGCGACGCGCGCGACCACGCCGAAGTCGTGCGTGATCAGCAGCACGCCGGTTCGCCGCGTGCGCGCCGCATGCTCGATCAGTGCCAGGATGCGCGCCTGAGTGGTGACGTCGAGCGCGGTGGTCGGTTCGTCCGCGATCAGCAGCGCCGGTTCGAGCGCGAGCGCCATCGCGATCAGCACGCGCTGGCGCTGGCCGCCCGACAGCGCGTCGGGATACGCGTGCCGCAGCCGCTCGGGCTCCGGCAGGCCGACGTCGCGCAACAGCGCCGTCACGCGCGCGGCGCGCGCCGCACCGTCGCCGCGGCCGCTCAGCACGCGATGGACGCGCAGCACCTCGTCGACCTGCGCGCCGACCGTCATCAGCGGATTCAGCGCGGCGAGCGGTTCCTGGAAAACCATCGACACGTCGCGGCCGCGAATCGCGCACCATTCGGCGTCGCTGCACTGCGCGAGGTCGCGGCCACGCAATGCGATGCGCCCGCCCGCGTGCCGCACGCCGCGCGGCAGCAGGCCGGCGATCGCGGCCGCGAGCAGCGACTTGCCCGACCCGGACGCGCCGACCACGCACAGCACCTCGCCGGGCGCGAGCGTCAGCGACACGTCGCGCACCGCGTCGCGGCGTTCCGCGCCGGCCGGCAACGCGAGCGTGAGCCGCTCGATCGACAACAGCGGCGCGCCGCTCATCGCCCGTGCTCCGCAAGCGCCGATGCGTGCCGCAACCCTTCGCCGACCCGGTTGATCGCCAGCGCGGTCGCGACGATCGCGAGCCCCGGCCAGATGCTCAGCCACCACGCGTCGCGCACCACGTTACGCGCCGCGCCGATCATGAAGCCCCAGCTCATCTGCGACGGATCGCCGAGCCCGAGAAACGACAGCGCCGATTCGGTGAGGATCGCGGTCGCGACCATCAGCGCGGCCAGCACCGCGAGCGGAGGCCAGACGTGCGGCAGGATCTGGCGCCGTACGAGCGTGGCCGGCGACTCGCCGGCGAGCCGCGCCGCGAGCACGAATTCCCGTTGCGCGAGCCCGATGAATTCGCCGCGCACGAGCCGCGCGATGGCCGGCCACGACACGGCGGCGATCGCGACGATCGTCGATTCGAGCGACGCGCCGAGCACGGCCGCGATCGTGACCGCGACCGCGAACTGCGGCACGGTCTGGAACAGCGTCGTGACCGCCATCAGCGCCCGGTCGATCCAGCCGCCGCACCAGCCCGCGAGCGCGCCGATCGACGCACCGAGCGCAAAGGTCGCAACCGTCGCCGCGAGTCCGACGAACAACGACACGCGCGCACTCCACAGCAGCGCGATCAGCACGTCGCGCCCGAGCATGTCGGTGCCGAGCGGATGGCCGGCCTGAAGCGGCCGCAGCAACGGCTCGCCGGCCATGCGCCACGGCGACGGCAGCCACAGCGGCGCGCTCAGCGCGACGAGCGCGACGACGGCCAGAAACAGCATGCCGGCCGCCGCGCCGCGCGCGCGTATGAAACGGCGCAGGAAGCCGCGCGTCATCGCGCCCCCCGCCAGTCGATGCGCGGATCGACGATCCCGTACAGCAGGTCGGTCAGCGCATTGAACAGCACCACGAGCGCGGCGACCACGGCGAGCAGCCCGAGCAGCACCGGATAGTCGCGCTGCAGCAGCGCGTCGTACATCAGTCCGCCAAGCCCCGGCCATGCGAACACGATCTCGGTCACGAGCGCGCCGCCCGCGAGCTGGCCGAGCTGCAGCCCGCCGAGCGTGACGACCGGCAACAGCGCGTTGCGCAGCACGTGGCGGATCATCACGCGCAGCTCGGACGCGCCCTTCGCACGCGCGGTGCGCACGAACTCGCGTTCGATCACCTCGAGCATCGCGGCGCGCGTGAGCTGCACGTAGATCGCGCCGTACACGAGCCCGAGCGTCGTGGCCGGCAGCACCAGATGCGCGGCCACGTCGAGCGCGCGCCGCCACCCCGTATAGCCGGCGCCGACGCTTTCCATCCCGAACGACGGCAGCCAGCCGAGCACCACCGAGAATACGATCACGCTCATCAGCGACAGCCAGAACAGCGGCGTCGCATAGACGATCACCGCGAGCGCGCCGATCGCACGGGCGATACGGCGCATCCCTGGGCCGCCGCGCGCCTCGCCATACGCGGCGATCGCACCCGCCGTCACGCCCGCGACGACCGACACGGCGAACGCGGCCGCCATCAGCAGCAGCGTCGCGGGCAGGCGGTCCAGGACGAGCTGCAAGACCGGCAGCTGGTTGCGGTACGAGAAGCCGAAGTCGACGTGGGCGAGATCGCGCAGATACAGCACGAACTGCTCGACGAGCGGCCGGCTCAGCCCGAGTTGCGCACGCAACCGTTCGACGTACGCGGCGTCGCCCGAGCCCGCGTCGCCGGCAAGCATCAGCGCGGGGTCGCCCGGCGCGAGCCGGATCAGGAAGAAGTTCACGACCAGCACGCCGAGCACGACCGCAAGGCCCCGGAGCACCGTCGACGTCAAGCGCAGCGCCGTGTTCATCGTGTCATCCGATCCACGTGTCCTCGAGGCTGTCGTTCACGCTGGTGGCCGTGCGCAGCAGGTTGTGGACGTTGCGCCGGTACAGCGTCGGGTTCACCATCTCGAAGATGTTCGCGATCGCCGCGTCGTTCGCGAGCGTGGTCTGGAGCTGCGCGTAGCGCGCGCGGCGTGCGGCCGGATCGGTGTCCAGCGCGGCCGCGTCCCACAGCGCATCGGCCTGCGGATTGCGGTAGCCCTCGACGTTGCCGAACGGCGAGCCCTTCGAGATGCCGTCGATCCGGTACAGCGGCGCGACGCCGAAATCCGGGTCCGCGTTCTGGAACAGGAAGTTGTAGCTCAGGTCGAAATCCCAGTTCGCGACGCGCGCGTACCAGCCGGCTGCATCGGTCGTCTGCACGCGCAGCCGGAAGCCGGCCTGGCCGAGCGCCTGCTGCGTGTATTCGGCCACCCGCTCCCACGCGCCGCCCTTCTCGCCGTTGATCAGCACGAGCGGAAACTTGCCGACGTCGACGCCCGACTGCCGGATCAGCGCGCGCGCCCGCTCCGGGTCGTATGCGAAGCGCGGCACGTTCGGATCGTAGAACGGCGACGACGACACGAACGGCCCGTTCGCAACCTTCCCGTAGCCGAAGAAGATCCGGTCGACGATGAACTGCCTATCGAGCGCATGCAACACCGCCTGACGCACGAGCACGTTGTCGAACGGCGGCTTGCGCTGGTTCAGTTCGAGAAAGGCCATCCCGGTGAACAGCTCCCAGCCCTGCGTCGTGATCTCGACGCCCGGCAGCTTCGCGAGCCGCGCGATGTCCGCGTAGTCGACGTCGCCCGCGCGCAGCGCATGGATCTGCCCGCGTTCGAACGCGATCGAGCGCGCGGCCGCGTCGGGCACGACGTTGAACACGATCCCGTCGAGATACGGCAGCCCCTTCTTCCAGTAATCCGGGTTGCGCGCGACACGGATGTACGCGCCGCGCTTCCATTCGCGGAACACGAACGGGCCGGTGCCGACCGGATGCTGGTTCGCGGGATTGCTGCGCGGGTCCTTGCCCTGGTACAGGTGCGCCGGCAGGATCGGCAGCAGCCCGCTGCCGAGCAGGTTGATCAGCCCCGCATACGGCTTCTTCAGGCGGATCGTCACCTGCAGCGGGCCGCTCGCATCGATCGACGCGACGTACTTGTCGAACGTCACCTTCGTGCGCGGCAGCGCCTGCGGCGCGATTTCCTTCAGCGTGACGACGACGTCCTGCGCGCCGAACGGCTGCCCGTCGTGCCAGCGCACGCCCGGCTGCAGCTCGAACGTGTACGTCAGCGCATCGGCCGACGCGCGCCAGCTGCGCGCGAGCACCGGCACCGCGCGCAGTTGCGGGTCGAAGCCGAGCAGCCCCTGGAAGATCTTGCCGCCGACGTATTGCGACGCGACGTGCGGCGTCAGCGCGTTGACGAGCGACGGCGGCTCCGGCTGCGCGAACAGCGACAGCGTGCCGCCGCGCACCGGCACGGCCGCGGCGTCGGCCGCGAACACGCGGGCCGCGCCGCCGAGCCCGGCCGCGGCCCACGCGGCGGCGAGCGCATAGCGGCGCCGCGCCGGGTCCTTCGGCGCGAACGGCGATGGAGTCGTGAGCGTGTCGGTCATCACAGGTAGCCGTGGCGCGGCGGGTTGACGTGGTTGAGCACGTAGTTGCCGATCGCATGGTATTTCCAGCGCACCGGATCGTGCAGCGTATGCGTGCGCGCATTGCGCCAATGACGGTCGAGGTTGTATTCGCTCAGCACCGAGCGCGTGCCCGACAGTTCGAACAGCTTGTTGGTCGCGAGGATCGCAAGCTCGGTGCTCAGCACCTTCGCGGCCGCGACCTGCACCGACGCATGCGCGACCTGCGCGTCGTCGAGTTCGGCCGGCAACGCGTCGAGCGCCGCGGCCGCACGGTCGAGTAGCGCTTCGGTCGCGAGCAGGCGAACCTGCACGTCCGCGACGTCGCGGATCACGTACGGATCGTCGGACGCGCGCGCGATCCCGCTGTCGGCCCACGGCCGGCTGCGCGTGCGCACGAAGTCGAGCGTGTCGGCCAGCGCCGCGCGCGCGATGCCGACGTCGATGTTCGCGTGCAGGTACTGCGATACCGGGCCCGCGAGCGTCGGGCGCTCGAACGCGGCCTGGATCGACACCACGTCCTGCTCGTCGACCTCCACGCCCGACAACGTCAGCGTGCCGCTCGCCGTCGTGCGCTGCCCGAAGCCGCTCCAGTCGTCGACGATGTCGAGCCCCGGCCGGTCGCGCTCGACCAGCGCCTGCACGTAGCGGCCGTCGTCGTCGAGCGCGAGCACCGCGATCCAGTCGGCGAACAGCGCGCCCGTCGAATAGAACTTCTGGCCGTCGAGCACGAGCCGCCCGCCGCGCCGGGACAGCCGCGTGCCGATCTCGAGCGCGTTCTTCGTGCCGCGCTCGGACGCCGCATGGCCGATCCGCGCGCCGTCGAGCACGAGGCCGAAGAACTTGCGGCGCTGCGCATCGTCGCCCGTCAGGCGGATCACGTCGAGCGCGTGGAAATGATTCTTCGGCAACTGGCCGATCGACGGGTCCGCCTGCGCGATGGTCCGCACGACTTCGCCGAGCGTCGCGAGCGACACGTCCGCGCCGCCGAACGCGCGCGGCACCGTGATGCCCCACAGCCCGCTGCCCGAGAACAGGTCGAGCTCCGCGAACGGCAGGCGCCGCTCGCGGTCGCGCAGCGCCGCGTCGCGCGCCAGTTCGTCGGCGAGCCGGCGCGCGGTTTCGAGCGCATGCGCGTCGTCGGCGATGCGGCTCGCGGGCGGACGGGAGGACAGCGGGGACGACGCGCGGGCCGGCGTGTCGGCGGACGTGAAAGCGTTCATGAAGATCCTCGTGGACGGGTGCATGGCTTCCGTCGACAGCAAGCACCATGCCAATACCGGCCTGTCGGCCTGTGCGGTCATCGCACCGTGTGCGGCGCGCTGGATTTCCAGCGAGATGCCGCAAATGCAGCACGCCGCGCGCGGCGCGGCGGCGCTGCTGGAAATCCAGCAAAACGACTGGAACGCAGGTGCGCATGCGGCGGCATCCGGCCTGTGCTTTCGGCGCCAGGCCGTTATGGGGCGCGCCCGAGCGCCCATTGGCACGCCAGTTGCAAAGCCCCGCTCACGCACTGCCGAGCCGCGCCGCCGCCGATCCGATGCGCGCCGCGCCGGACCACACGCATAACAACGCTTCGATTTGGGGATAGACGGATGAAATACACGATGTTGAGCGCTTCACTCGGCGCATCGGCACTGCTGGCCGCCGCGCCGGCGCTGCATGCGCAGCAGCAGCCGGCCGCGACCGCGGCGCCGATCGCCGCGTCGGCGGCCGCGGCAACACCGATCACACCGGGTGCATCGGCTGCATCGACCAACCCGGCGGCGGCCTCCGGCGCGGCGCATGCGAACGGCAGCGCGCCGGTCGCGGAGGCCCAGCTGAAGGACGTGATCGTCACCGCGCAGCGGCGGCAGCAATCGGCGCAGCGGGTCGGCACGTCGATGTCGGTCCTGTCGGGCAGCGACCTGAAGACGCTGAACGTCGAGACCGTCAACGACCTGCAGCACGCGACCGCGAGCGTCGAAGTCGAGCCCGCGTTCGGCGGCGGCCAGCCGCAGTTCCGGATTCGCGGCGTCGGCTTCAACGACTACACGTCGAACAACGCGTCGACGGTCGGCATCAACGTCGACGACGTCGCGTACGCGCTGCCGATCCAGACCCAGGGGCAACTGTTCGACATCGCGCGCGTCGAGGTGCTGCGCGGCCCGCAGGGCACGCTGTACGGCCGCAACACGACGGGCGGCACGGTGAACTTCATCACGAACCAGCCGACCCGCGATTTCGAAGCCGGCGCGAGCGTCGAATACGGCACGCACAACCTGCTGACGACCGAAGGCTACGTGTCCGGGCCGCTGAGCGACCGCGTGCGCGGCCGTTTCGCGTTCACGACGCAAGACTTCGGCGCGTGGCAGAACAACCGCGCGACCAACCAGACGCTCGGCAACCACGACAGCGCCGCCGCACGCGCGCAGCTCGACTGGGACGTCGCGCGCGATTTCAAGCTGCACTTCGGCGCGCACGGCGGCTTCGACAAGTCAGACAACACGGGGCTCTACCTGTTCTCGCCTTACACGTCGACCAAGACCGGCGAGGTGATCCCGGCCGACGCCGACCACACGAAGACGGGTTGGGGCGTGAGCCCCGCGTTTTCGCGCGTGACGGGCCTGTCGACCGACGCGAAGCCGGGGCGCGACAACGTGAACGGCGGCGTCGACCTGACCGCGACATGGAACCTCGGCCCGGTTGAACTGAAGAGCATCACCGCGTACAACTACCTGCACCGTCGCGAGTATTCGGACTGGGACGCGACGCGATACCACGATTCCGACGAATACTTCGACGACACCGTCAACGAAGTCACGCAGGAGCTGCGCGCGTCGTCGCGCGGCGACACGCGATTGCGCTGGGTCACAGGCCTGTTCTACTCGCACGACGATCTCGACGAGAAGTTCTATTCCGACTTCAGCGACCGGCTCGGCTTCATCGCGCTCACGCGCTACCGTCAGTCGGTCGATACGCTCGGCGTCTACGGCCAGGCGACCTACGACATCACCAGGCGCCTGCGCGGCATCGTCGGCGTGCGCCAGGAGCACGAGAAGCGCGAACTGCGCGGCTTCGCGTCCGGCATGCTGACGCCGTCGTTCGTGCCGTTCGCGGGCTTCCAGGGCGGCGACGCGAACCAGTCGCTGACGTCGAACGGCACGTCGGGCAAGGTCGGCCTCGAATTCGATCTCGCACCGGCGACGATGCTTTACGCGACCGTCAGCCGCGGCTACAAGTCGGGCGGCTTCACCGCGCACAACACCGGCAATTCGAACGCGCTCGCGCCGTTCAAGCCGGAATCGCTGACCGCGTACGAAGTGGGCTTCAAGGCCGACCTCACGCGCACGCTGCGCTGGAACGCGTCGGCGTTCCATTACGACTATCGCGATCAGCAAGTGCTGTCGGCCACCTTCGACCCGAACTCGCAATCGCTGATCGGCACGTTCGTCAACGCGCCGAAATCGCGCATCGACGGCTTCGAGACCGACCTGAAATGGCAGCCGGTGCGCGGGCTGGAAATCTCGCAGTACGTCGGCTACAAGAGCGGCAAGTACACGTCGCCGTTCGTCACGTACAACACGCAGGCGTCGGCGGCCAGCGGCCACAACGTGTTCACCGACTACAACGGCAGCGCGCTCAGCTTCCCGCGCCTGAGCTACGGCGGACAAGTTGCGTACAGCTGGCTCGCCGGCGGCTACCGGCTGCGCGCGGAGACCAACTACAGCTACCGCGACGCGTATTCGCAATTGCTGCTGCTCGGCCCGAACTACACGGTCGACAGCTACTGGCTCGTCAACGCGAGCCTGACCGTCACGTCGCCCGACCGGCACTGGGACGTCGCGCTGTGGGCGCGCAACCTGTTCAACCGCCAGTACGACCTGACGAAGAACTTCTTCCTGCCCGGCACCAACGTCGCCGCGGCCGGCGAGCCGCGCACCGTCGGCGTGCGCGTGACCTACACGTATTGAGGAGGCCGCCGGATGACGCGCCGCACCGATACACTGAAACTCAACGCGATGCTGAACGGCGGCGGCAGCCACGTGGTCGGCTGGCGTCATCCGCTCGCGCAACCGAACGGCAACCGCGACTTCGCGCATTTCCGCCGGATGGCGCAGACGGCCGAGCGCGGCAAGCTCGATGCGCTGTTCGTCGCAGACGTGGTCGCCACGCAGGGCAGCCACATCGATTCGCTACGCCGCAGCGCGCGCGCCGATACGTTCGAGCCGCTCACGCTGCTCGCCGCGCTCGCGGCCGTCACGCACCGCATCGGGCTGATCGCGACCGCGACGACGACCTACAACGCGCCGTACCACATCGCCCGCAAGTTCGCGTCGCTCGATCACCTGAGCGGCGGTCGCGCCGGGTGGAATCTCGTGACGTCGGTGGTACCCGACGAAGCGGCGAATTTCGGCGCGGCGCCGCACCTCGCGCACGCCGATCGCTACGCGCGCGCCGACGAGTTCCAGCGCGTCGTGACCGGGCTCTGGGACAGCTGGGAAGACGACGCATTCATCGAGGACAAGGCGGCCGGCCTGCATTTCGATCATCGCAAGCTGCACGTGCTCGATCATCACGGGCCGCATTTCAGCGTGCGCGGCCCGCTGAACGTCGCGCGCGCGCCGCAGGGGCATCCGGTGCTCGTGCAGGCCGGCTCGTCGGACGCGGGCCGCGAGCTCGCGGCGCGCTGCGCGGAAGTGATCTTCACCGCGCAGCACCGGCTCGACGACGCACAGGCGTTCTATGCGGACGTCAAGGGCCGCCTCGCGCAATACGGCCGCCGCCCCGAACACCTGAAGATCCTGCCCGGCGTGATGCCGATCGTCGGCGCGACCGAGGCCGACGCGCGCGACAAGCTGCGCGCGCTGCAGGACCTGATCGACCCGGTGCTCGGGCTGCGGCTGCTCGCCGACAACGCGGGCGATTTCGACTTGTCCGGCTATCCGCTCGACGGCCCGCTGCCCGAGCTGCCGCCGAGCAATCGCAGCAAGAGCCGCCAGCAACTGATCGTCGATCTCGCGCGCCGCGAGAACCTGACGATCCGCCAGCTCTACGAGCGCTTTGCCAGCGCGGGCGTCGTGACCGGCACGCCGAAGACCATCGCCGATCGCTTCGAGGAATGGTTCCGGTCGTACGGCGCCGACGGGTTCAACGTCGCGTTCGCATGGGTGCCCGGCGGCCTCGACGATTTCGTCGACCTCGTCGTGCCCGAACTGCAGCGCCGCGGGCTGTTCCGCACCGAGTACGAAGGCCCCACGCTGCGCGATCAGCTCGGGCTGCCGCGGCCGCCGTTCTTCCGTCGCCCGTCGTCGCTGCGCGGCGATACGGTCGCGCCCGTCGGCGGAGGTGCCGCATGACGCGCCCGTTTCGTCTCGGCGTGCTCACGCGCGTGTACGCGCCCGACCCGTCGCCGCACGTGCTGCACGACACGCTCGCACTGATCGACGCGGCGGAAGCGCTCGGCTTCGACAGCGCGTGGGTCGCGCAGCACCATTTCGGCAGCGAAACCGGCCGCCTGCCATCGCCGCTCGTGCTGCTCGCGGCCGCCGCGCGCCGCACGCGGCGCATCGCACTCGGCACCGGCGTGATCGTGCTGCCGCTCGAGTCGGTGCTGCGCGTCGCCGAGGACGCAGCCGTGCTCGACGCGTTGGCCGACGGCCGCCTGCAGCTCGGCGTCGGCACCGGCTTCGAGCCGGACGTGTTCGCCGCGTTCGGCCGCGATTTCGATGCGCGCGCGGCACTGCAGGCCGATGCGCTCGCGTCGTTGCGGCGCGCGCTCGCCGGTGCGCCGCTCGGCCCTGCCGGTGCGACCCTGCAGCCGGGCGCGCCCACGCTGGCCGCGCGCCTGTGGCAAGCGACCGGCGATGCCGAGGCGGTCGCACGCAACGGCCATGGGCTGATCGTCGCACGCACGCGCCCCGAACAGGGCGGCGAAGCGGCGCTCGTGGCGCGTTATCGCGGCGCGTGGACGCATCTCGGCGCACCGCGCATCGCACTCGTACGGGCAGTCGTGCCCGGCGACGATGCGGCGAGCGTCGAAACCGCGCTCGGCCCCGACATCCTGCGTTACGCCGAGCGGCTCGCGCGTGCCGGCGACGTGCCGGCCGACGTTCCCGCGCTGCTGGACCGCTTCGGCGTGCTGCGCGGCACGCCCGCCGACATCGTGGCGGCCCTGCACGGCGATCCCGCGCTGCCCGGCACGACCGAACTCGTCGTGCAGGTGCAGACCGCCAGCACCTCGCACCGCGATGCGCTGCGACGGCTCGAAACCATCGCAGCAGCGATCGCACCGGCGCTCGGCTGGACGCCGGCCGCCGCCGGGCCCGAAGCCGCTTCGCTCACCTCCGATCCGATCCCGACATGACCCATTCGTCCTCCCCCGCACCGGCCGCGCGCCGGCCGTTCAAGCTCGGCTTTCTCACGCACGTGCACGGCGCCGGCGACGCGCGCCGCGTGTACGCGGATCTCGAGACGCTGTTCGTCGCGGCGGAACAGCTCGGCTTCGACGGCGGTTTCGTCGCGCAGCATCATTTCCGCGCGGAGTACGGCCGGCTGCCGTCGCCGCTCGTGCTGCTGGCCGCCGTCGCGCAACGCACGCGCCGCATCGAACTCGGCACCGGCATCGTCACGCTGTCGCTCGAGGATCCGCTGCGGCTCGCCGAGGACGCGGCGGTACTCGATGCGCTGGCGGGCGGCCGGCTGCAACTCGGGCTCGGCAGCGGCGGCGCGAACCTCGACGCGTTCGCCGCGTTCGGCTTCGACGTCGACACGCGCCAGGCACGCTTCGCGGCCGCGCTCGAACGCCTGCAGGATGCGCTCGCCGGCCAGCCGGTCACCCGCGGCGCCGCTGATGATGCGCCGCCGCTCGTGCTGCAGCCCGCGGCGCCGGGCGTGCGCGAACGCCTGTGGCATTCGCACGCATCGCCCGACGGCGCGCGGTTCGCCGCGCGGCACGGCAACGGCCTGCTGCTCGGCACCGCCGTGCACGATCCGCGCACCGTGCAGTTGCCGCTCGCGCACGCGTATCTCGACGCATGGCGCGAACGCGCGAACGCCGACGCAGCGCGGCCGCGCATCGGCGTGGTGCGCGCAGTGTTTCCCGCGCGGGACCGTCGCACTGCGCTCGCCGCGCTGGCGCCCGACGTCGTGCGGCATATCCCGTGGCTCGCGGCGAGCGGCCATCCCGACGTGACCGAGCCCGAGCAGATCGTGCGGCTGCTGAACGTCCATTACGGGCATCCGGACGACGTGATCGAAAGCTTGCGCGGCGACCCGGCACTGTTCCCGTTCGCCGACTATTTCCTGCCGGTCGTGCAATCGGAAAGCTCATCGCTCGACGATGCGCTGGCCCGGCTGCGCACGCTCGCGGAAACGATTGCGCCGGCGCTCGGCTGGCAGCCGGCGCAGGCCGCTGCATGAGCGCGCCGCGTCTGCTGCTGAGGCTCGATACCGGCTACGACATCGGTAGCGACACCGGCTGCAGCACCACGCGGCGCGACCTGGTCGCCGACTGGATCGCGATCGCCGAGGCCGGCGTGTCGGCCGGCTGCGATGCGATCCTGCTGCCCGTGCAGCGCACCGGCCCCGATCCGTGGATGGCGGCCGCCGCGCTCGTCGACGCGCTGCCGGCGCTGCGCGTGATGGTGACGCTGCAGGCGGGCGCGATGCTGCCCATCGCCGCCGCGCATCTCGCGCAGAGCCTGCAGTCGCTGAGCCGCGGCCGTGCATGTCTGGCACTCGAAGCCGATGCGCCGGACGTCGACGCGACCGACCGCGCGATGCACCTGAACCGCGACCAGCGGCTCGCGCGCAGCGCCGAATTCCTGTCGATTCTGCGCGCGCTGTGGGCGACCGAGTCGCCGTTGCAGTATCGCGGCACCTACTACCGCGCCGAGCATGCGCGCCTGCCGGATCTCGCCGCGCAGCGGCCGCCCGTCTACTGGTCGGTCGCGGAGCGGCACGAGATCGCGTTCGCCGCGCCGTGGTGCGACGGCCTGCTGGTGCCCGCGAGCGCGCCGCCGCTCGCGGCGGCCGTCGAACACGCGTATCGCGCACGCGGGCTCGCGCCGCCGCCGGCCGGCGTCGCGCTCCGGCGCATGATCCGGTTCGACGCCGCGCGCCGCGCACGCGCCGCGCAGCGGGCGAACCGCCGACGAGGGGATGCATGAGCGTGGATTTCGCATGGTTTCTGCCGACCAACGGCGACGGGCCGCATCTGGCCAACAGCGGGTTGCCGCGCCCGCCGACCTTCATGCAGGACTATCGGCCGGCGACGCCCGAATACCTGCGCGGCGTCGCCCGCGCGGCCGAGGCTGCGGGCTTCGACAGCCTGCTGCTGCCGATGGCCGCGGGCTTCGAGGATCCGTGGCTCGTCAGCGCGCAGCTCGCGCGTGCGACGCAGCGCATCGCGTTGATCGTCACGTTCCGGCCCGGGCTCGAGCAGCCCGAACAGATCGCGCGCAAGGCCGCGACCCTGCAGCACATGAGCGGCGCGCGCCTGCGCCTGTTCGCGGTGAACGGCTCGAGCGCCTACGAGCAGCGCGCGCTCGGCGATTTTCTCGATCACGACGCACGCTACCAGCGCACGTCCGAATACGTGCGGGTGCTGCGGCGTCTGTGGCAAGGCGGCGGCCATTCCGTCGCCGGCCGCTACTACACGCTGAGCCCCGCGCATGCCGGCGTGCCGCTCGCGACCCCGCCCGCGCTCTATCTCGGCGGCGCGTCGACGCTCGCCGAGCAGGTGGCCGCGAGCCAGGCCGATACGTACCTGCTGTGGGGCGAGCCGCCCGACGCCGTGCGCGAGCGGCTCGCGCGGCTGCGCGCGCTGGCCGCGATGCACGGCCGCCGGTTGCGCTTCGGGCTGCGCGTGCACGTGATCGCCCGCGCGACCGAACGCGCCGCATGGGCGCGCGCCGATGAATTGCTCAGCGAGATTTCCGACCAGACCTATGTCGACGCGCAGCGCAAGCTGGCCGCGTACGAATCGGTCGGCCAGCAGCGGCAGACCGCGCTCAGCCGCGGCGCGCTGCGCTCGTTGCGCGAGCTGGAGGTGTATCCGAACCTGTGGGCCGGCGTCGGCCTGATCCGCGGCGGCGCGGGCACCGCGATCGTCGGCAGCTACGACCAGGTCGCCGCGCGCATTCACGAATACCGCGCGCTCGGCATCGAGACGTTCCTGCTGTCGTCGTATCCGAACCTCGAGGAAGCGGCACGCGTGGGCGAGGATGTCTTGCCGCGCGTCCGCACGCGCCTGGCGCGCACGAGCGTGCCGTAACCGGCTGGAGCGCCGCCGCGACGCGGGGCTGCGGGGCTGCGGGGCCGCCGGAGCGCCGGTTCGCCGGCCGCCGGGGCGCCGGCCGGTCAGTCGTCGAACGCCGATTCTGCGCGCGGCTCGTTCAGCAGCCCGTAACGCGCGAGCAGCGTACGCATCGTATTGCGCGTGACGCCGAGCAGCGCCGCGGTGCGCACCTGGCTGAACCGGCAGTGCTCGAACGCCTCGCACACGACCAGTTCCTCGATGTCGCGCAACAGGCTTTCGCCGGGCGCGCGAAACAGGCGACGCACGCCCGCGCGGATGTCGTCCTGCGGCAGCGCCGCCGCGTCGTCCGCGCGCGCATAGCCGGCAAGCGCCTCCGAGAACTTCAGGTGCTCCGGGCGGATCAGGTTGCCGTTCGACACGAGCAGCGCGAGATGCATGACGTTTTCCAGCTCGCGGATATTGCCGGGCCACGGGTACGCATGCAGCGCCTGGACCGTGCCCTCGGACAGCATCGGCTGCGGCCGCTTCAGTTGCGCGCAATAGCGCCCGCGGAAATGCTCGGCGAGCGGCAGGATGTCCTGCGGCCGCTCGCGCAGCGGCGGCAGGCGCACGCGGGCGAGATTGATCCGGTAGAACAGGTCCATCCGGAAATTGCCGGCCAGCACGGCCTGTTCGAGATCGACGTTGGTGGCCGCGACGACGCGCACGTCGACCGGCCGCGCACGCGTTGCGCCGACGCGCGTCACTTCGCCTTCCTGCAGCACGCGCAGCAGCTTGGCCTGCAGCGGCGGCGCGAGATCGCCGATCTCGTCGAGAAAGATCGTGCCGCCGTGCGCTTCCTCGAAATAGCCGATGCGGCGACCCTGCGCGCCCGTGAATGCGCCGGCCTCGTGGCCGAACAGTTCACTCTCCGCGAGTTGAGGGTTGATCGCGCCGCAGTTGACCGCGATGAATGCGCCAGTGCGGCCGCTGACATGGTGGATGTGGCGCGCGACGAGTTCCTTGCCGGTGCCCGTCTCGCCGAGGATCAGCGCGGGCGCGGCACTGGGCCCGATCTGCTCGACGAAGCGCAGTACGGCACGCGATGCGGGATCGGCGAACACGAGCGCCTTCGCGCGCACCGAGAGTGGGCGATGCTCGCTTTCCGGCAGCGAAATGAGCGGTGGGGAATCTGTAGGGTTGTCCATGGTCCGGGCGCGGGCGGACCGGTTGACGATACGGGTGTCCGCCCGAGGGTTTGATCTTAGTCAACCTCCAGCGCGCCCAAAATACCGATTACTGGGATGCTTCGCTGCCGCGCGCAAATAACGAATCCCGTGTGCGTCGCGCAGCGCGCGGCATCCCGTGCGAGACACGCGCCACAGACGAGCAAGGCCAGCCAGGACGACGCGGCACCGGCCACACGAGTCGCCACCATAAAACCGCTATTCGCGCTCGAGGCTGGGTGCGTGCGCGCGGCCGAGAGCGTCGCCCTGATCGCGTTACACGACACCCACCGCTCGTTCGCGAGATGCCCCCCTGTCGCCCGAACGGCCGGCCGCCCCGCGTCAGCTGGCGCCCGCCGCCAGGTGTCCACACCGAGCCCGCTCGACACATGCGCACAGCGCTTCGGCGATAGCGTCGATCGGTGTGCCGGGCCCGAACGTCGCCGCGACACCCTTCATCTTCAGGTGTCGCGCATCCGCCACGGGAAAGATTCCGCCCAACACCACCTGAATCGCGGCGTCATACGACGCCAGTGCGTGGAGTAGTCCTTCGACCAGTTCGAGGTGGGCACCCGACAACGACGAAATGCCCACGATGTCGGCGCCATATGCGCGCGCGGCTGCCGCCACACATACCGGCTGCTGAAACAGCGGCAGGCGCAGGACGTCGAATCCGGCGTCCTCGAGCGCGGCTGCGACGACGGCCGCACCGCGGTCGTGTCCGTCCTGGCCGAGCTTGGCGATCATGATGCGCGGCCTGCGTCCCACGCGTTGCGCCAGCCGGTCGATGCAGCCCTTCGCCGCCCGCCATGCAGCGTCGCCTCGCCGATGTTCGCCGTAGACGCCCTCGCCGTCCGCTTCCACCGCCACGACATGCCGCGGCCATACCGATTCCAGCGCGCGCGTACACTCCCCGACGGTCGCACGTGCCCGCATGCAGTCGATCGCCAGTGCCAGCAGGTTTCCGGTGCCGTCGCGCGCGGCATCGGCCAGCCGCTGCAACGCCGTCGCAACCCGCGCCGGATCGCGCGCGGCCTTGACGGCTGCGATTCGCCGCCCCTGCCCGGCACGCACGTGACGGCCGTCGATCTCGCACACCATGAATTCGCCAGTCGGTTCGTCCGCGACGAAACGGTTCACGCCAACCACGGTCCGGCGCCCCGAATCGACCTGTGCCTGCGTCGCGGCCGCGGCGCGCAGCAAGCGCCGCCTGACCCAGCCGGACTCGATCGCGGCGATCACGCCGCCCTGCGCGTCGATGGCGGCCAGCTCGGCGCGCACGCGTGTCGCGATGTCGTCCGTCAGCGACTCCATCATGTACGAGCCGGCCCACGGATCGACCGTGTCGCACAGTCCCGTTTCATGCTGCAGAATCAGCTGCGTATTGCGCGCGAGGCGCGCCGCCGCCGCGGAAGGCAGTGCAAGCGCTTCATCGTACGCATTCGTGTGCAGCGACTGCGTGCCGCCGAACGCCGCGGCCATCGCCTGCGCCGTCACGCGAACGATGTTGTTTTCCGGCTCCTGTGCCGTCAACGACCAGCCCGACGTCTGGCAGTGCATGCGCAGTGCGCACGCCCGGGGCGAACGCGCGCCGCACGCGTGTGCGATCTCCGCCCACAGGAGGCGCGCCGCGCGCAGCTTGGCGATTTCCGTATAGAAATCGCTGCCGACGCCGAAGAAAAAGCTCAAACGGGAGCAGCCTTCATCGGCAGGCATGCCGCGTGCGGCCAGCGTGTCGACGTACGCGCGGGCGTTCGACAGCGTCAGCGCGAGCTCGAGCACGGCATCGGCGCCGGCTTCCTGGAAGTGATATCCCGACACCGACAGCGCATTGAAGCGCGGCGCATGCCGCGCGAGCCACAACGCGACGTCGGCGACGATCCGCATCGACGGCTCCGGCTCGAAGATCCACGTATTGCGGACCATGTACTCCTTCAGGATGTCGTTCTGAATCGTCCCGCCGATCCGCTCGGGCGGCACGCCCTGCTCCTCGGCGGCCACGACAAACGCCGCCATGATCGGCAGGACCGCGCCATTCATCGTCATCGACACGGTCGTCGCGTCGAGCGCAATGCCGTCGAACAACCGCACCATGTCCTCGACCGTATCGATCGCGACGCCGGCCACGCCGACGTCGGCCCGCGCCTCGGCACAGTCCGAGTCGTAGCCCCGCTGCGTTGCCAGGTCGAATGCCACGGACAACCCCTGCGCGCCCTGCTCGAGTGCCGTGCGAAACGCGAGATTGGAATCCGCGGCGTCGGCATGCCCCGTGTATTGCCGGATCGTCCATGGGCGATCGGTATACATCGACGCGTACGGCCCGCGCACATAGGGCCACACTCCGGGCATGCCGTCGAGATGCGCGACGGCGTCGAGATCGCTGCGCGTGTAGAGTTTCCGCAGCGGCACCGCGCGCGCGCCTCGATCGTTCCAAGTGACGTTCTCCACGCCGGTGCCCGGCTCCATGCATGCCGCTTCGTTCATGCCCGACTCCAGCGCTTTTGCGTGATCACATCGGCAATCTTCGTCCCGTCGCCGTCGCGCACGATTTCGCTCCAGTGCAACAGGCCATCAGCATCGGATCGAGCACGCGCGAAACGCACGGTCAACGAATCGCCGATGTCGAGATTTCCGTGAAAGTACAGTTGACGCGCCGCCAGCACGGGGGCTTGCTCGAAGCGGTAATGCTGCCATTCCGCGCGGTCGACGAATGCCTGGAAGCTGGCGAAGTAAAGCAGGTCCGCGCCATTGAAATCCATGTTCGGGCACGGCAGAAACGAGACGCTTGCGCCGTCGCCCTCCGCGAGGCCGGCGAGCGCCGGCACGATCGACGCATCCCGCACGCGCAACTTCTTCGCACGTTCCGCCATCGCCAGCGCATCGGCCGGGACGGGTCCGGTGCGGCCGTCGATGCCGGTCATGCGCGCCTTCGCCACCGAGCGGTTGCTGCCGGCGTGTTCGCGCGTCACGAACGTCGACATCATCCGCACGATACCGGCTTCGTCGTCGCCGTGCCGGATCCGTTGCTCGCTGAAATGGCGAATCGGGCCGACCCTGCGAAGCGCGACATGAAGCGCGAACGTGTCGTTCTCGCGAATCACGTGCCGGCGGTTCATGTCGACGTGCACCGCAACGAACGACGCATAGGCACGCCGCCCCTCGTCGTCGAAGAACTCGGGGACGTCGCGGCCGCCGTGCGCGGCCAGCGCGTCCCAGTGACGCTGCCCGCACTCCTTGAGCAGCCAGTTCTCCGCGAGCCCCGTGTGCGCGAGTTGCGGCATGCCGGCCCGATAGCGATGGATGGCGGTATGCATCGGCGTCAGGCGGCCAGGCTTTCGGCCGAGCGCCGCGCGGCCGTCGTCCCGGCCTGGATCTGGTCGACGATATGGGCGGCATCGCGCGCCACCCCGGAGAATCGCCCGGAACCCCACGTATATAGCCAGGGCAGCCCGACGAAGTAGAGCCCCGGAACCGGCGTCACACCGCGCCGGTGCGCGGGATAACCGCGGCCGTTGAATACCGGCGCATCCAGCCAGCTGAAATCCGGGGTGAAGCCGATGCACCAGACGACCGATGCGATGCCGCTGGCCGCGAGATCGAGCGCCGTGCGCTCGCCGGCCGGACGCCACACGGGCTCGTAGCGCGTCGCCGGCGGCGCCGCGATCCCGTTCTTCTCGATATGGGCATCGATGCCGGCATTGATCCGGTTGTACGTATCGTCGGCGCTGTCGAGCTGCGCCGACAGATCCGCGGAGAAGCGCAACTGCCCGCCTGCGAAATCCTCCAGCCGGCCGTACAGTTCCATCCCTTCGGCCGCAAAGCGGCGTAGATCGATATCGCGCCCGCCATCGCGGCCGGTCACATAGTGGTTGGTATTGTCGCGCACGCCTTCGCGCAGCGGATGCGCATCGACCGGCATGTCGTAGTACTGCATGTCGGCCAGCCAGTCGACGACGTCCCTGCCCCGGTAGAAACGCGCACAGCGCGGTGCATCGCCCACCGCGAGGAACACCTTCCGCCCGGCGAGGTGGAGGTCTTCCGCAATCTGCGCGCCCGACTGCCCCGATCCGACCACGAGAACCGGCCCGTCCGGCAATGCGGCCGGATTCCGGTATTCCGACGACTGGATCTGCACGATCGTTGCCGGCAACCGCTCGGCCATCCGCGGCACGATCGGCCGATGGTAGCCGCCCGATGCAACGACGACCTGATCCGCCGTGTACGCGCCGCGCGACGTCGCGATGCGATAGCGCCCGTCCGCGTCGCGCGTCACACGCTCGACGGCGGTATGTTCCAGCACCGGCGCATCGACGCTGCGGATGAATCCGTCGAGATACTCGACGATCTCGTCCTTCGTCATGAAGCCGTGCGGATCGGCACCGCGATACGGATAGCCCGGCAGCGCACACTGCCAGTTCGGCGTCACGAGACAGAACGCGTCCCAGCGCTGCTTGCGCCACGTGTGCGTCACGGTCTCCTTTTCGAATACTAGATGATCGATACCTGCCTGCTTCAGGTAGTAGCTGATCGACAACCCCGCCTGCCCGCCGCCGATGACGGCTACGCGCAGATGGGAATCGGAATCCGGGAGGCTGGATGAAACAACGGGTTCGCTTGACATGATGCAGTCCTGAATGTGTGTTGAAGAAGACAGTGGATTCCTGCGTGCCTTACGCCTCAAACGAGTTCGATGACGGTCACGGTCGCGTCGCCCTGCGGCGTGAATCGTTCCGCGTTCGCTTCGATCCGTGCCAGCTCGTCCATCGCGGCCGAGCACGCGAATCCGTATTTCTCGCGGACGCGATCGGACGCGATACCCAGTGCGCGCCGGGCTCGCTCGACGAAGTCGTCGAGCGCGTACTGCGTCTCGGGCGTGAAGAATTCCGACACGACGGTCGAAGGCGAATAGCAATTTGTTTCCGACTGATCGGGCCAACGAACCCGAAAATGCATGACCGGCATGATTCCTCCTCATTCAGTGGACACGACTCGCGCACGCTGCGCCAGCCGGGCCCGGTAGATATCCAGATGCCTTCGTGCACTCGCTTCCCATGAGTAGCGGTTCAGCACTGCGGGGACGGCATGTACGAAATCGGGAACACGCCGTCCCGAGAGCGCGTCGCGCAGCGCGTCGGCGATCGAATCCACATCGCCGGGATCGGCCCACACACACGCGTGCTCGTCCAGATACTCGGTAAAGGGTTCGATTTCGGACACGACGACGGGCTTTCCGCAAGCAAGCCCCTCGAGCACGACCAGACCGAATCCCTCTCGGACCGACACCATCGACACCACGTCGGCACAGTGCATCAGCGCGACCAGCGCCGCGTCGTCGAGCGGCCCCGTCGACACGACGGGTTCGTCGACGCCGATCCCCAGCCCGAGGGCAGCGGCGCGCGCGACGAAGCGGCGTGCGTATGCGTCGTGATCGAGCAGGCTCGCGCCGCCCGCGATCACGAGCCGTGCATCGGGCATCGTGCCGCGCAATCGGGCGAACGCCTCGAGCAACGCGATCGAGTTTTTCCGCTCCTCGATCCCGCCGATCGCCAGGACGATCGGGCCGCCGTGCAGGCCGTACCGCTGCCGCACCGCCTGCATGTCCGCCTGGTCCGCACGAGCGAACCGGGCGACGTCCACGCCGTTGGGCACCACGCTTGCGTCGACCCCGAACGTCTTGCGCATCGTGGCCGCCCACACGGCGCTCACGCACAGCACCTGGTCCGCCGCGCGCCACGCACGTTCCTGCCAGCGCTCGAGCTGCGGGTCGTCGAATACGTCGAGGTGATGCACGGTCCGTACGAAACCGTCTATTGCGCCGGACTGCCGCAACTCGGCCAGCGCATTGCCCGTGATGCTGTCCTGTGCATGCAGGACGTCGAACCCGCCCGCCTCGTGCTCCAGCAATGCGCGCCTGATCGCAGCAATCCGCGCGGACACCATTTCCGCGACGCTGCCAGGGCGGCCATCGACGCGCGCCAGCACGACGCGGCACGGGACATCGCGGAACATCGCCTCGCCCGGCGCGGCCGGCGCGAACACGGTGACGTCGTTTCCCGCTTCGTGCAGCGCACTGGCGAGTTCAAGTGCGTGCACGACACCGCCGCGCGGATTCACCGAATGGGTCAGCAGCGCGATGCGCAACGCGTCGCCACTCATCGGACACCTCCGCCGCCGGTCATAAACGGTTCGATCCCGAAATCCCACAGCACCGCCGTTTCGCCCGCTTCTTCGACGACGACCTCGCGCGTTGCGTCGATATCGCCAATCACGGCGCACGCGAGCCCGCGCGCCGCGAAGCGTTCCACGATCGCGTCGGCATGCGCCGGCCGGACCGACATCAGGAACCCGTAGCTCGGAAAGGCCGTCAGCCAGCGATCGAAATCGACGCCGGGCGGACGCGGGATCGCGTCGAGTTCGATGCGCGCGCCGACGCGCGAGCATTCGACGAGCATCAGCGCCGTACCGAGCACGCCGGCCATCGAGATATCCTTCGCGGCATCGCATAGCCCGTCTTCGGCCAGCGCCGGCAGGATCTCGAGATCGCCGCGCAGCCGGGCCGGCGGCGCGCCGACCGACGCATTCCAGAACGGATACGGATCCTCGAATGCGCCACGCAGGTCGACCGCCATCATCAGGCGATCGCCCGGCCGCGCGCTGAAGCTCGACAGCAGCGCGCGGGCCCGGCCCAGGATCGATACCGCAAGCTGCCCCTGCGCGCTGCGCGTGTTGCTGTGGCCGCCGACAATCGGCACGCCATACGCCGACGCGGCCGCGGCCATCCCGGCGAGCACCGGCCGCGCGGCGTCGATTCCGTCGCTCCACAATGCATCGACGACGGCGATCGGCCGCCCGCCCATCGCGTAGATGTCGCTGATGTTCGCCATCACGCCGCTGTACCCCGCGAACCACGGCATCGACTCGACGAAATCGCCGACCATGCCTTCGATCGCAAACAGCAGGTAACCGTCCGCGTCGGGAATCGCCGCGCAGTCGTCGCCGAGTGCCACCGCCTGTGCGAGATCCCGCTCGCCGTTCGGCAATGCCGCCGCGAGCGATGCGACCACGCCGGAGATGTCGTGCTTGTGCTGGAAGCCGCGACTTGCGCGCAGCGTTGCGATGCGACCGTCGACACTCATTGCCGCACCTCCGAGCGCAGGACGAAACCCTCGAACGGCGTGCCGCATGGCGGATAGTGCGCAAGCCGGGCCTGCATCAGTTGATGAGGACGTCCGAACAACGTTTCCTCGCCGAGCGCATCCCAGTGAAGCCGACGAAACAGCGGCACGTTCTGCGATTGCACGTGTGCGACGAAGGTTCGGCAACCTTCGGCATGCGCGCTGCTGACGGCAAGTGCGATCAGCATCGAGCCGATCCTGCCCTGCCTGCGAAATGCCGGATGCACCGCCAGCCGCGAGCCCATCCAGGTTCCGGGCACGGTTTCATGAATCCGCACCGTGCCGACCACCTGCTCGGGCAGCCCCGCGCAGCAGCTGACTGCGACCAGCAGTTGCGCGTGGCGATCGATATCGTCGCGATCGTCGCCGGCGAAGATCCCCTGCTCGATGCAGAACACCGCCCGGCGCAATTTGTACGCTTCGTCGATTTCCCACGGAAGCGCCGCCCATTTGATCCGGTATTCGGCGGGCCGGTAGGTGTCGCGGCAGTCGGCCAGTCCCATCTCTGCGCAGTACATGCTCACCCCTCGTAGGTCGAAAGCGACGAGCAGGCACCGCACTTTCCGCAGCCTGCCTTGATGTCGGCGGAGCGCATGCCGGCGTCGCGCAGCATGGCGCCGAGCGGTTCGAGCACCGCCCGCATGAACTCCGGCGACGGCGCCGGATGACTCTCCAGCGGCGTGCCGCTGATCGGGACGAACGGCACGACGAACGGATACACGCCCAATCCGATCAGTTCGCGCGACATGTCGAGGATCGCGGCCGCGCTGTCGCCGAGCCCGGCGAGGATGTAGGTGCTGACCTGGCCGCGGCCGAACACGCCGACGGCCGCGCGGAATGCCGCCATGTATCGGGACAGCGGCACGCTCGCCTTGCCCGGCATGATCCGTTCGCGCACCGCCGGCGTCACGGCTTCCAGATGCATGCCCAACGTATCGATCCCGCTTGCCTTCATCCGGTCGAACCAGCTGTCGTCGTCCGGCGGCTCGCATTGCGCCTGGATCGGGAGATCGACGGCCGCCTTGATCGCGAACGCGCTTTCGCACAGCACGCGCGCACCGCGATCCGGCGTCGGCGGTGTGCCGGTCGTCAACACCATGTGCTTGACGCCGTCGAGCAGGACCGCCGCGCGCGCAACCTCGGCGAGTTGTTCCGGCGTCTTGCGGGCGATCGTCCGGCCGGCCGCGAGCGACTGGCCGATCGAGCAGAACTGGCAGGTCTTGCGCCGGCTCTCGTAGCGAATGCAGGTCTGCAGCACCGTGGTCGCCAGCACGTCGGCGCCATGCAGCGTCGCGATGTGCGAATACGGCACGCCCTCCAGTGTCTGCAACGCGTAGAAGCGCGGGCTCGACGGAAAGCTGATGCTCGCGATCGGGATGGTGCCGCGCGAGAGCAGGCTGACGCCCGCCGCATCGGGCGCCGCCGCGACGAACGGCGAATCCCACGCGGTACTCGTGTGCACCGGCACCATGATGGTCACGCCGTCGACCGTCACGGCCTTGTGATCGGACGGCCCGGCGCCGCCGCGCCGGCTCGCGGCGCCCACCCGCGGATCGGCGAGGCGCAGCCCGACCGACTGCAGTTCAGTCATCAATTGCCGGCTCTGCACCGACGGTTTCGCGTTCGCGCTCATGGCAATGTCCCTCGAAGTCGCGTGCGGCCGGCACGCCGATCCCCATCGGGGTCACCGTCGTCGCCGGCCGATCGTTGATGGCAAGACTCAGCAGTTCCGGCCGCGCATAGTGGCCGACCGAATCCATCATTCGCTTGCGCTTGGTGATCAGCGACATGTCCAGGTCGGCGATCACCATCCCTTCGCCCTCCCGCAAGGGCTCGGCCAGATGCTGCCCCTCCGGTGACACGATCGCGGTATTGCATCCGCCGCGCAGGGCCTTCTGCAGATTCGGATCGCCCGTGATCGACTCGATCTGGGCGTCCGTCAGCCAGCCGGTGGCATTGACGACAAAGCAGCCCGCTTCCAGCGCGTGGTGGCGGATCGTGACTTCGATCTGTTCCGCAAAGATCGGGCCGACCAGCGAGCCGGGAAACTGACTGCAATGAATTTCCTCGTGCTGCGTCATCAGCGCATAACGGGCGAGCGGGTTGTAGTGCTCCCAGCACGCGAGCGCACCGACCCGTCCGACACCGGTCTGCGCAACCTTGAGTCCGGCCGCGTCGCCCTGCCCCCAGATCATCCGCTCGTGAAACGTCGGCGTGATCTTGCGGCGCTTCACCGCGAGGCGCCCGTCGACGTCGAAGATCAGCTGCGTGTTGTACAGGCTGCCGTGGTCGCGCTCGTTCACGCCGAGCACGACCACCATCCCGTGCAGACGCGCGCGCTCCGCAACGGCATGCGTCACGGGGCCCGGCACCGCCACGGCCTGCTCGTACAGCCGCATGTGATCGGCGCCGGATGCGACCGGCGTCCGCACGAACGAGAAGTACGGGTAATACGGCACGAATGTTTCAGGAAAGACGATCAGCTGGACGCCCTTGCCGGCGGCCTCGTCGATCGCCGCGCAGACCTTGTCGAGCGTGCCGCCGGCGCGTTCCAGATCGGGAGCGATCTGGACGGCTGCCGCCCGGACGATGCGTTTGTCGGACATGATGGCACCCGTCATTCGATCAAACGGTCCAGGTATGGATGACCAGCGCGTTCTCCTTGCGGTGAAGCAGCTGGATATCCAGCACGTCGAGCGGATTGATCGGTCGAATGCCCTCGATCAGCGACGCTTCGCCATGCCCGTAGAGCGCCTGCAGCGCAAAACGGCACGCGTAGACTTTCCCGCCTTCTTCCATGAACTTGACGAGTTGCTTGTTGAAGTTCAGATGACCGGGAAACGCCTCGTCGCCGAGCGTCGGAAACCCGCGCTGGAGGCCGAGCGTCACGCCGGGGCCATAGAGCAGCACCGACGTCTCGAATCCCTTGCGTTGCAGGCGAGTCGCCTGCAGCAGGTTCACGAAGCCGATCGATCCCTCGAACGCAACCGTGTGGAACGTCACGAGCGCTTTCTCGCCCGGTTCCGCCTTGACGTCTTCGAACACCTTTTCCTCGTAATCGACGAGGAAATCTCCCTTCTTGTGCAACGGCTGATTGACTGCGGGCATGGCACGCTCCGTTTGATAATGAGTTCAGTGATATTCCCGAACACTTTCGAGTCCGGGCGATCTCATTAACGCAACGCATATGCCAACCAGGCACAGACCTGATGCGATCACTCTCCGATCATTCAATCGATAAATGCCGATGCAGCCGGTCCGATCCTTGCGTGACCGAATGCGGTTCGGACAGGAAGTATCCCGTCCGGGCGACGGCGCGCACCCGTGTGAAGCAACAAGCAAGCATGCGTGCGCATCGAGCGTGCATCCATGCATCAATCCGATACATGATGCGATCAATGCAATCATCTGGCTTCGGAATGGCGATATAGATATTTCCGATTAATGCGCCATGCTAACGTTTTGATGAATCATCAAATGGAAACAGGTATGGATTACATAATCCATCATTGGTCGAAGCGACTCCTGGAAAGCAGGAAGCCGGCGTACCTGCTGATCCCCGACCTGATCGAGGAAGACCTGGCGGCGGGCCGGCTGAAACCACGCGACCGCCTACCCGGGCTGCGCGATCTCGCCGGTGCGCTGAACCTGAACTACACGACGGTGGCCCGCGCGTATGCTGAAGCCCGCAGACGCGGCTTGCTCGATACACGGGCAGGAAGCGGTACATTCGTGCGCGGCCCAACCCGGACGATCCCGCTGTCGGGCGGGAGCAGCATCGAGATGTCGATGAACATGCCACCGGAGCCGCCCGAGATGGCCGGGCGACTGCAGGAATCGGCTGCCGCGTTGTTCGCCGCGGCGGACCCTTACCAATTGATGCGATATCAGGATTTCGGCGGCACACCGGCGGATCGCGCCGCCGGCCGCGCATGGCTGGCCAATCGCCTGCCCGGCTGCAGCAGCGATACCGTGCTCGTTTGTCCGGGAATCCACAGCGCCCTCGTCGCGCTCGTTTCCCGGCTTGCGAGCCGCGGTGACTCGATCTGCCTCGATTCGCTCGCTTACCCCGGCATCAAGGCCATCGCATCGCAACTGGGCGTGCGGTTACAGCCGCTGCCGCGGGACGACGACGGGCCGTTGCCGCATGCCTTCGAATCGCTCTGCCGAAGCGGACAGCCCGCTGCGCTGTACTGCAACCCGACCCTGCAGAACCCGAGCACGCTCACGATACCGTTCCGGCGCCGCGAAGCGTTGGCCGATATCGCCACACGCTACAACGTGCCCATCATCGAGGACGATGCCTATGCGATGCTGCCGCAGAGCGCGCCGCCCCCGCTGGCGCTGCTGGCGCCAGAACTGACCTACTACGTGACCGGCATGTCGAAGAACTTCGGCGCCGGGTTGCGCATCGCTTACCTGCTCGCGCCGACGGTGCGCGAAGCACAGCGGATCGCCGGCGCACTGCGCGCCACGACCGTGATGCCGAGCCCGTTCACGATGCTGCTGTCTACCCAGTGGATCAATGACGGCACGGCAAGCGAGATGCTGGCCGCGATTCGATCGGAGGCGCATGCACGACAGGCGATCGCGGGCCGGATTCTCGGCACATGGCCTTTCGATGCCCACCCCGACGGTTTCCATCTCTGGTTGCCGATTCCGGGCGAGTGCCTATGGACCGCACCGGATCTGGCGCAGCATCTGCGGAGTCGAAACGTCGCCGCCGTGGCGAGCGCGGCATTTTCGACGGACGGCGACCCGCCGGCGGCGATCCGTATCTGCCTTGGCGGGCCGCAGGATCGGGAGCAGTGCCGGGACGGCCTGGAACTCGTCGCGGACGCACTGACCGACGCGCATCATCTTTATGGTGCGGCGATGTAGCGGCCGCTACCGCGTCGAAGACAAATGGGCGCCCCCGGTTCGCCATCGCGCTCGACCCGCGACCGTCAAAACTTGTGGCGAATGCCGATCCGTGCCGCAGTCTGAAAACTCGAGCTGGACGGCGATCCGAGCGCTGCTTCGATTTGCGCGCCGTGTGCATGATCATGCGCGAGCGCGCCAACGAAATACACGTCCGTTCGCTTGGAAATGAAGTAATCCGCCCCGATGGTCACCTGGTTCGCGCTGCCGACGCCGTTGTTGCGCTGTTGAAACTGGAACCCTGCTCCAAGCGAAATATCGGGCTTGACGAAGTAAGTCATGCCACCGTCGTAGGTCAGCGCCCGAGCCTGGGTGCCGCTGCTCAACTGAACATCCGTCACGACACCAAAAATCTGCGCTTTCCCCAGGCTGTAGGTTGCACCGCCGGCGTATTCGGTCAAATTCGCGGAAGTCGTCGCGTTATGCTGCTTGAAATACGACAGCGATGCGGCGAGCCCGCCTTGGCTGTAGTTCAGCAGAAAATTCATCGAGCTGTTGGTGCCCAACGAGCCGGCGACGTTGCCGAAACCATACATGGCGCCGACACTGAAACCCGAAATCGTCGGCGAAAGATACTTCACCGAGTTGTTGACGTTATCGCCCCACAGTCGGTTGTCGAGCGTATATCCGCCAGCCGCATACGCCGGGATTCCCCACCCCAGGATGCCCGCTGCCGTATTTCCCGCAATCGAGTACGCCGGAAAGATATCGCCGATGAAGTCGTATTGCCGCCCGAGCGTCAGCGTGCCGAAGCGTCCGTCAAGGCCGACGAAGGCTGCGCGATTGAACAAGAGCCCGCTCTGCGCCAAGGCCCCGTTGGAAAGTTGAAAGCCGCTTTCGAGCGTGAAGATCGCCTTGAGTCCGCCACCCAGGTCCTCTTTACCCGTCAGCCCCCAGCGATCTCCCTGCGAAGACCCGGACGCAAACTGCACGAGCGCGCCATGTCCGGTGCTCGATGTCGCATTGTTCGTGTACGTAATACCCGCATCCACCAGCCCGTACAGCGTCACTGAGGACTGTGCATGTGCCACGCCGCATCCGACCGCGGCGCACACCACCATGCTTCGCTTGATGACCGTATTCATATCGCTTTCCTAATTTTATGCGTAGCTTTCGTTGACGAAAATGACTGAGGAAAACGTCCCGCTGGAAATGCATCGGAATCGTTTGGTCAATGGGCAGGCGTCTCCGGGTAATCCTCCCGCTTGCCTCGCTACTACGAACAGTCTCGGCACGTCCGCTTCCCACTGCGCGTCTACTCTATGAGCACCGCTTTTTGAGCCCCATCGTTAGAAATATCGACAGGGGAAACTCGGCCTGAGCCCGCGCTCAAGAAATTCAGGCGCCCTCGCGAACACCCCTTCCGATCGGCAATAGGCAGTGGACCTGACTGCGGCATGAATACAACGGACAGGCAATGGCAGTGAAGTTCGTTGCTGATCGGGATTTTTTGCCCTGCTATGCTTGATGTGTAATGCGAACCAGTCTTTCGAGGCCGTCGCGCATGCTGTCTCCCGATTCCACCTACCGATGAGGCACCCTTGAAGCCACAAGTTCACGATCTCACGCTCGACGAACTCCGACTTTTCGGTGACATCATCGGGCGGCTCGAGGAGCTCGGGCCGATCGTGGATGTCAGGCGCGTCGTTTTGTCAGACCTGACCCGGCTGCTGCGATCCGATTTCTGCGTCTCCTACAACTGGGATGCCGAAAAAGGGATGTACGCCGACCCGATTGCAGTCAATGTCGACTCGGATCACGTGCGTCGCTACACAAGCTGGTACCAGCACAATGACCCGATGACGGCGCAACTCTGCAAGCGGCGCAGGGCCACGTTGGTGGAAGAAGTGATGGACCGGCCTGCACTGGAGAAAAGCGAGTTCTACAACGAGTTTCTCGCGCAGGATGGGTTGCATCACGGGATCAACGTGTTTGTCTTCGACGGCGAACGCCAGCTCAGCGACCTGAGAATCTGGCGAACGAGGAATCGGCCTGAGTTCGAGATGCGCGACAAACTCGTGCTCGATGCGATCGAGCCGTTCCTTTGCCGCGCGATCAAACGCCGGACAGGCAGCGCGACAGGGCTCACGGACCGTGAGAACGAGATCGCCCAGCTGGTCGCAAAGGGTTGTACCGATCAGGATATCGGCCGTCTTCTCTGCATCAGCCTGTCGACCGTGCGCACCCATTTGCGGCGGATCATGGACAAGAAGGGATTCTCCAACCGCGCGGAGCTTGCTGCCTCCGTCGCCGCGGCCGGAACGTCCCCGCCGTCATGACGATTGAACGGCGCGGTCGACGGCCACGTACGCGCGACGCGGCGAATCGTCCGATACAAGAGACTAAACCGCCAATACGGTTTCGTACCGATGCCGGCACGAGCCCCCCAACGCCCACCGCGGCACTTGCATGCAGCGCACGTTCGAGTACCGGCCGGGCGTCGGGTGACAGCCCCTCCCACAACGTCGAATAGGGAACTGCCAGGCGAAAGCCACGTGTATCGTCGACCGCGGGAAGCGCTGAACCGTTTCCGGACAAGATCTCGTCCAGCAACATCACGTCGGCGACGGTGCGGGCGATCGGGCCGACCGTGTCACGCGTGGGCGATATCGGCACGACGCCTCCGGACGGATAGCGTCCGTGCGTAGGACGAAAGCCGACCAATCCACACAGCGCCGCCGGTATGCGCACCGATCCGCCCGTGTCGGTGCCGAGCGCCGCCGGCACCGCACCACTCGCCACCAGCACGGCAGACCTGCCGCTGCTTCCGCCTGGAATTCTGGACGGGTCATACGGGTTGCGGGCCGGGCCGAAAAATCCGTTGTGGTTGGTGCAGCCGAAAGCGAGTTCGTGCATGTTGGCTTTGCCGGCGGCCAACGCTCCCGCGTCGATCACGCGTGCCACGACGGGTGCGTCAGCTCGAGGTACGGCGTCGCGGAGCGCTGCCGTTCCCGCGGCGGTCGGCAGCCCGCGCAGTCGATGTTGTCCTTGATGGCCAATGGAATGCCGGAAAGCGGCAACCGGCCCGTTCGGGCTATGAGCGATTCATCGTGTTCCCGCGCCGCTTGCAACAGCGCGTCACGGTCGAAAAACACGAACCCGTTCAGCGACTCGGTTTTGGCGTGTTGATCCACCAGCGCCTGAACGTATTCCAGGCAGGATATCTCGCGTCGATCGATCGCGCCTTTTGCGTGGACGACTGAAAGCTGCGGCGGGGTTGGCATCTACGTCTCTCGTGCATTTCGGTCTTCGTAGATTGCGCGTCGGCTTTTTTGTAGCGCATCTTCAGAAATGACGATGGCGTAGCCAACCCTGGCAGCGCCCCTCTTCGCCGCGGATACCGCCCCCCCGGCCGACGCAGGCGGCCTCGATCGCGCGAGTCCGCGCA
>Ga0209566_100296_pt1 | contig 45153 bp, 39 predicted proteins | sample Araplavi_mTSA_r2_2_FD_184287 | JGI IMG/M metagenome (GOLD analysis project Ga0209566, IMG submission 184287) | Arabidopsis root microbial communities from North Carolina, USA - plate scrape CL_Cvi_mTSA_r2 (SPAdes) (version 2) | ecosystem: Host-associated > Plants > Roots > Endosphere | place...
CTCGCACACATGGTTGTTCACCGCGAGGCCCTGCTTCTTCATCTCGGCCTTCATGATCTGCGTGACGAGCGGCACGCAGCCGCCGCACGACGTGCCGGCGCCCGTGCACGACTTCAGCGCGCCGAGGCTCGTCGCGCCGTCGGCGACCGCCGTGCAGATCTGCGACTTCGACACGTTGTTGCATGAGCAGATCTGGGCGCCGTCAGGCAGCGCGTCGACGCCGAGCGCCGGCTTCGCGACGCCGTCCGACGACGGCAGGATCAGGAATTCCGGCGACTCGGGCAGCTCGATGCGGTTCAGCATCATCTGCAGCAGCGTGCCGTATTCGGCCGCGTCGCCGACCATCACCGCACCGTGCAGGAACTTCCCGCAGTCGGACACGACGAGCTTCTTGTAGACCTGGCGACGCTCGTCCGCGTACTGGTAGGTGCGGCTGCCGGCCGTCGTGCCGTGCGCGTCGCCGATGCTCGCGACGTCGACACCCATCAGCTTCAGCTTCGTGCTCATGTCGGCGCCCGCGAACGCAGGTGCGTCGTTCGTGTTGCCGCCCAGTTGCTTCGCGACCACGCGCGCCATGTCGTAGCCGGGGGCGACGAGGCCGTACACCATGCCGTTCCAGGCCGCGCATTCGCCGATCGCGTAGATGTCGGCGTCGCTCGTTCGGCATGCGTCGTCGATCGCGACGCCGCCGCGCGGGCCGATTTCCAGGCCGCACGCACGCGCCAGTTCGTCGCGTGCGCGAATGCCGGCCGAAAACACGATCATGTCGGCGTCGAGATGGGAGCCGTCGGCGAACGCCATCCGGTGCGTGCCCTCTTCGCCGTCGACGATCTCGAGCGTGTTCTTGCCCGTATGCACGGTCACGCCGAGCGCCTCGATCTTCGCGCGCAGCATCCGGCCGCCGCCGTCGTCGACCTGCACGGCCATCAGCCGCGGCGCGAATTCGACGACGTGCGTGTCGAGCCCCATGTCGCGCAACGCCTTCGCGCATTCGAGGCCGAGCAGCCCGCCGCCGACCACGACGCCGCGCTTGGCGTGCGTGCCGCACGCCTGCATCGCCTCGAGATCCTCGATCGTCCGGTACACGAAGCAGCCCGCGCGATCGTGCCCCGGCATCGGCGGCACGAACGGGCGCGAACCCGTCGCCAGCACCAGCTTGTCGTACGCGAGCGTTTCCCCGGACGCGAGCGTGACCGTATGCGCGGCGCGGTCGATCGACGCGACGCGCGCGTTCAGGCGCAGGTCGAACTGCGGATGACGCTCGAAGAAGCCGGGTTCGACGAGCGACAGGTCGTCCGCCGACTTGCCCGCGAAGAACTCGGACAGGTGCACGCGGTCGTAGGCCGGGCGCGGCTCCTCGCCGAGCACGGTGACCTGCAGCGCCGCCGACGCGCCCGCTTCCGCCGCGACGCATTCGAGGAGCTTGTGGCCGACCATCCCGTGGCCGATGACGATGAGTTTCATGATGACGTTTCCCTCGGTCGATCAGTTCGCGACGCTGCCGGCAGCCAGCGCGCGGTCGCGCAGCTCGGCTTCGCGCGCCTTGTGTTCTTCGCTGAAGCGCACGGCCATCGCGCACAGCGCGGTCGCGGTGACGGCAAGGCCGAGCAGGCCGAGCGTGTGCTGCACGTCGCCGACGCCTTTGAGCAGGAAGCTCGCGGCGACCGCGCCGACGTTGCCGCCCGCGCCGACGATCCCCGCGACGCCGCCGAGTGCCTTGCGGTCGATGAAGGGCACCAGCGCGTAGGTCGCGCCGCACGCCATGTGCGTGAAGAGGCCGAACGCGAGCATCGCGACGAGTGCGATGCCGACGCTTTGCGCATGCGAGAACCAGATCAGCCCGAGCCCTTCGCCGACGATCAGCGCGCACAGCAGCATCGCGCGCACGTCGAGGCTGCGGCGCGCGGCGACCTTGTCGGACAGCCAGCCGCCGAGCGCGCGGGCGAACAGGGCGAGCAGCCCGAACATGCCGACAGCGAAACCGGCGTCCTTCAGCGACAGGCTGAAGTGATCGACGTAGTACAGCGCGGCGATGTTGTGGATGAACACCTCGACGCCGAAGCATGCGCCGTACGTGATGAACAGCATCCACACGCGATAGTTGCCGCAGGCCGCGAAGAAGCTCGCCCAGCCGCCCTTCTTGCCGCTGTCGACCGTCACGCCTTCCTTGCGCAGCGCGACGAAGTCGCCTTGCGGGCAATCCTGCGTGAAGCGCCAGTACGCCCAGGCCATCGCGAGCATCGCGACGCCCGGCACGACCAGCGCGATACGCCACGACGAATCCTCGCCGAAGCCGAGCATCAGGCCGGCGGCGACGAGCAGCGGCATCAGCGCCTGCGTCGCGCCCGCGCCGGCATTGCCCCAGCCGGCCGTCGTCGCGTTCGCGGTGCCGACGACGTTCGGCGCGAACATCACCGACGTGTGGTACTGCGTGATCACGAAGCCCGCGCCGATCGCGCCGATGCCGAGCCGGCAGATCAGGAACGACAGGTAATCGTGCGTGAACGACACCGCGAACACGGGGATCGCGCCGAGCAGCAGCAGGCCGACGTACACGCGGCGCGGGCCGAAGCGGTCGCACAGCGGGCCGACCAGCAGCCGCACGGCGATCGTCGCGGCCACGGCCGCGATGTTGATGTTGGCGACCTGCGCCGCGCTCAGATGAAATTCGCGTGCGATCAGCGGCATCAGCGGCGCGCATGCAAACCACGCGAAGAAGCACACGAAGAACGCCATCCACGTCAGGTGGAACGCGCGCATCGGCGCGGTGCGGAGGCTGAAGAGATCGATACGGGTAGCTTTGTCGGTCATGTCATCTGCCAAACGAAAAACGGCGTCCTGCGCACCCGGTCTCGTCGAGACCCGATGCGTAGGACGCCGTTGCCCATGAAGCCCGTTGCCGGGCGCGTCTGTAATCGGTACTGCCGGACGAATCGCCATTGATTCGCCCGAACCGGCTTACGCAAACGCCGTGCCATGTCGCCGCGAATCGGGCCCGCAGCCCCGCCGCGCAAGGCTCGTCCGGCGTCGTGCGGCACGCGGCGACAGCCGGCACACGATGCGCGGTGATGCAGCGAGGCACAGATGTGGTGCGATGCAGCACTGTCGCCGTGCGACATCGCGGTGCGCACGGGCGGGGCACGATGCACGCCGATGCGGCATTGCGGGTGCCGGCGCGCGGCGGCCTCAGGCAGGCACGGGGGTCGTACTTGGCCCGCAATTGGCCCGTATTCGGCCCGCATTTCGCCCGCACGTGGCCATCGCGCGGCGCGGTGCGCGCCGTTCCCGCCGCGCGGGCGCGACGGGCGACACCGGTTGGCCCGGATATTGCTGAACCCGCTGCATGACACCGGCAACGGCGCCGGTGGGCAGTCCCCTCAAAACCGGGCCCGTCGTGCAGGCGGGCCGCCCAGGACAACGGCGTCCTCCCGTGCGCGGCACGGCCGGATGCCGATACGTCGACCGCCCGCCGCCGCCGCGCAACAACGCGCTATCGGCCGCCGCATGCAGGCGGCACTGGAACACGACATGACGACAGGCAAAGTCACCCTGCTGGGCGCCGGCCCCGGCGATCCCGATCTCCTCACGCTCAAGGCCGTGAAAGCGCTGGCCGCTGCCGACGTGCTGCTGCTCGACGATCTCGTCGCGCCCGGCATCGTCGAACTCGCGCCGCAGGCGCGCGTCATCCGTGTCGGCAAGCGCGGCGGTTGCCGCTCCACGCCGCAGGCATTCATCGAGAAGCTGATGCGCCGTTACGCACTGCGCGGCGCGCACGTGGTGCGCGTGAAAGGCGGCGAGGCGCTGCTGTTCGGGCGCGCCGGCGAAGAACTCGCGACGCTGCGCGCCGCCGCGATTCCGGTCGAGATCGTCAACGGCATCTCGTCGGGGTTCGCCGCCGCCGCGAGCCTCGGCATCTCGCTCACGCACCGCGCGCATTGCCACGGCGTCACGTTCGTCACCGCCCATCGTCAGGACCACGGCGAACCCGACTGGGCGCGTCTCGCCGCGACCGGCACCACGCTCGCGATCTACATGGGCATGAGCCGCGTCGACAGCATCGCCGCCGGCCTGCTCGCCGTGCTGCCGGCATCGACGCCGGCCGCGGCCGTGCAATGGGCCGGCACGCCCGACGAACGCCGCTGGACCGGCACGCTCGGCGATCTCGCGCGCGGCATCGACGCAGCACGGCTCGGCAGTCCGGCCGTGATCCTCGTCGGCGGCGCGATCGGCGAAACGACCGTGCGGGAGGTGCCGGACGCGGGCACAGCCGGGGCCGCGATCGACACGGCCTTCTCCCGGGCCGCGTAGCATGCGCGACACCACGCGGCACCGGCCGCCCACCTGTCATGAAAACAGCGGCGCCGTTCGCACCGGCTGCCGGGTCACCGCGCGCGGCACCGGCACGACGTGCGCGCCGGGCCGCCTCCGATCCGCGCATCGCGCCACGATTTCGACGCCGCCGTTCGCATCATGAGTGCGCCCGCTTCCTCCCCCCGCCTGCGCGTGCTGCTCGTCACCGATACCGACAAGCCGATCGGCGAGCTCGGCGACGCGCTCGCGCAGCTCGGCTACGACATGCTGAACGACGTCGCGACGCCCGCGCGCCTGCCGGCCGCCGTCGAGGAGCAGCATCCCGACGTCGTCATCATCGATACCGATTCGCCGTCGCGCGACACGCTCGAGCAGCTCGCGGTCATGCATGCGACCGCGCCGCGCCCCGTGCTGATGTTCAGCCACGACGCCAACCAGTCGCTGATCCGCGCGGCAGTCGGCGCGGGCGTCAGCGCGTATCTCGTCGAAGGGCTGTCGGCCGAACGCCTTGCACCGATTCTCGAAGTCGCGCTCGCACGCTTCTCGCACGACGACGCGCTGCGCCGCCGGCTCGCCGATGTCGAGCGCGAACTCGCCGAACGCAAGCTGATCGACCGCGCGAAGCGGATGCTGATGGACCAGCGCAGGCTGTCCGAACACGACGCGTATGCGGCGCTGCGCAAGCGCGCGATGGATCAGGGCCTGCGCATCGTCGACGTCGCGCGGCAGTTGCTCGACGCATCACCCCAGTCATGAGCGCCATGGACACCACCTCTCCCGTCGCGCCGGAACGCGCGCATCTTCGCCTCGGGTTCGTCGCGCTGAGCGACGCGGCCCCGCTGATCGTCGCACAGCACCTGAACCTCGGTGCGCGGCACGGCCTCACGCTCGAACTCAGCCGCCAGCCGTCGTGGGCCGCCGTCCGCGACAAGCTGCTGAGCGGCGAGCTCGACGCCGCGCATGCGTTGTACGGGCTGGTCTGCGGGCTGCAGCTCGGGATCGGCGGCCCGCAGGCCGACATGGCCGCGCTGATGGTGCTGAACCGCAACGGCCAGGCGATCTCGTTGTCGCGCGGCCTCGCCGACGCGTACCGCGCCAGCGGCAGCGTGCGCGACGCGTTCGCGACGCTCGGCCGCAAGCCGCTCCTCGCGCAGACGTTCCCGACCGGCACGCACGCGATGTGGCTGAACCACTGGCTCGCGTCGCACGGTGTCGATCCGCTGCGCGACGTGCGCAGCGTCGTGATCCCGCCGCCCGAGATGGTGGCCGCGCTCGCCGGCGGCGAACTCGACGGCTTCTGCGCCGGCGAGCCGTGGCATGCCGTGGCCGAGGCCTGCGACGCGGGGCGGACCGTCGCCGTCACGAGCGAGATCTGGCCCGATCATCCGGAGAAGGTGCTCGCGGCCCGGCGCGATTTCGTCGCGCTGTATCCGGCCACCGCGCGCGCGCTGATCCGCACGCTCGTCGATGCCTGCGCGTGGCTCGACAGCGCCACGCACCGTCGCGAGGCGGCCGGCTGGCTCGCGTCGCCCGACGCGCTCGGCGTCCCGGCCCGGCTGATCGCGCCGCGCCTGCTCGGCGACTACGGATCGGGGCCGTTCGCCGTGCCGCCGCTGCCGATCCGCTTCCACGACGGCGGCGCCGTGAACCGCCCCGATCCGCGCGAAGGCGAGTGGTTCCTGTCGCAATACCGGCGCTGGGGCATGCTCGACGGTTCGCACGACGACGCGGCGATCGCCCGCGCGATCGCGCAAACCGCGTTGTATGATGCTGCCGTCGCCGAAAGCGGCGCACCGGGCCCGTCGCGGGCGTGAGGCGCGCCGCGTAATGCAGGCGCCGCGCGCTCCCGCGCCACGCCTGCCCGGGCCGCCTGTCGGCGCCCGGCACGCGCCCCCGGGGCGCCGCACGACCCCTCCGTCCCCGCTCCGATCCGATTCGATGCCGAAACCCACGCGCGCGCCGCTCGACGCGCTGCTCACTGAAATCCGCGCGTGCCGTGCCTGCGAAGCCGACCTGCCGCTCGGCCCGCGCCCGGTCGTGCGTGCCCATCGCGACGCGCGCGTCCTGATCGTCGGGCAGGCGCCGGGCGCACGCGTCCATGCGAGCGGCATCCCGTGGGACGATGCGAGCGGCAAGCGGCTGCGCGGCTGGCTCGACGTCGACGCCGACACGTTCTACGACGAAACCCGCTTCGCGATCGTGCCGATGGGCTTCTGCTACCCGGGCCGCGGCACGAGCGGCGACAACCCGCCGCGCCCCGAATGCGCGCCGCTGTGGATCGACCGGCTGCTCGCCGAGTTGCCGTCGATCCGGCTCACGCTGCTGATCGGCCAGTATGCGCAGCGGCATTTCCTGCGCGACGCGCGCAAGGCCACGCTGACGGACACCGTCCACGCATGGCGCGACTATGGCCCCGACGTGCTGCCGCTGCCGCATCCGTCGCCGCGCAACCAGGCGTGGTTCAAGCACCACCCCTGGTTCGACGCCGACGTCGTGCCCGAGCTGCGGCGCCGGGTCGCGCCGCTGGTCGCCCGGTAAACGAAATCACCGCCGTGTCGCGACGCTTCGCGACACCCCGTCATCCGTATCGAATCAAGCATGAACGACACCCCTACCGACCTCGACTTTGCCTGCAACGGCTGCGGCGGATGCTGCCGCGACCTGCGCATTCCGCTGACGATCGACGAGGCCACCGCGTGGCTGCAGCGCGGCGGCCACGTGGAGCTGCTGTGCGATGCGATGCCGTGGCTCGTCGAGCCCGAGCCCGACAACGCGTTCGCCGCGTACAAACGCGCACGCTCGACCGCCGCGCTCAGCGGCTCGCTGCCCGTCCGCGTGACGGTCATGCTCACGGCGTCCCACGCGGGGCCGTGCCCGAACCTGCGCGACGACCTGCGGTGCGCGATCTACGACGAGCGACCGCTCGTGTGCCGGATCTACCCGGCCGAAGTGAATCCGTTCGTGCCGCTGGCACCGGCCGGCAAGCAATGCTCGCCCGACGCGTGGCAGCAAACGCCGTTCGTCCGCGGCGGCACGATCGTCGACGCGGCCACCCACGAGAACATCGCGCGCTCGCGCGCGGCGAGCGAAGCCGAAACGCCGCTGCGGGCACGGTTGTGCGAGAGGCTGGGGATCGAGACGGCGGCCGTGGCCAACGAAGGGTTCGCGATCCACGCGCCGCCGGCTGCCACGCTGCTTGCCGCGCTGACGGATCTGCGCACATCGGAGTCCGCACCGGCCGGCGCCGACGCCACCTCCGCCTGGACGCTGATCTCGAACCGCGCGACGACGGTGGACACGCTCGCATCGGTCGGCGGGGCAAGCCGGCGCGCCGGCGGCGACAGCCCGCACGCCCGCTACCTCGGTTTCCACCCGGACGAATGACCGCCGCGCGGCACGCCGCGAGCGGTTCCGGGCCAGGCCGCAAGGTGGCACGGATCGCCGTCGCGCCCGGTTCGCTGTACCATCGCGGCTCAACCGCGTCACGACCAGCAGAATCCTTCATGCCCTCCACCGCCCCGCCGCGCCTGTACGGGATGCCCGAACGCAGCGACCGGCTCGACTTCTACATCCGCGACCAGGCGTCGCGCCAGGCGATCACCGAGCCGCACCGGCACGCGTATTTCCAGATCCAGTTCAATCTCGGCGGCGACACCGAGCAGCGGATCGGCGGCGTCACGCGGCCGTTTCCGCGCGGCGCGCTCGCGTTCGTGCTGCCGCACCGCGAGCACCTGATCCCGCATCCGGAAGGCGCGCACTTCATCGTGATCAACTTCAGCCAGGCGTTCCTGCGCGCCGATCTCGACGTCGACCCGCTCGACCTCGAGGACGTGCCCGCCCACCGCTTTCCCGAGCTGACGCCGTTCCGCTTCCAGGAACACCTCGACTTCATCCTGACCGGCGACACCTACGACGAAGCGCGCCGCCTCGCGCTGTGCATGCTCGACACCGATCGCGTGCGCACGTTCGGCTCAACCACGTTGCTGCGCGGCTACCTGCTGCAGCTGATCGGGCTCGTCTGCACGCAGTACGCGGGCGCGCTCGACAAGCTCGCGCAGCGCGGCGCCCAGCGCGCCGGCCGGCGCGATGCGCTCGCGCGCGTGCTGCGGCACGTCCGCGCCAACCTCACCCGCGAGGACCTGACGCTCGCCGCGACCGCCGAAGCCGCGTTCCTGTCGCCCAACTACCTCGCGCACCTGGTCCGCAAGGAAACCGGCAGCACCTTCACCGATCTCGTGACGGAGCGCCGGATCGCGCTCGCGCAGTCGCTGCTGGCCCACACGAGCCGGCGCATCGCGGACATCGCCCGCTCGGTCGGCTTCCGCGACGAAGGGTATTTCGCGCGGCGTTTCCGCGCGCGGGTCGGCGTGTCGCCGAAGGCGTACCGCGACGCGAACGCCGCGCTGCCGGACGGCGACGACACGCCGGCAGCACCCGACGCGTAGTTTTGTCCCGGTAAAACGCAGTTGCGTCGCATCCGGCGGCACGGGCGTCGGGTATCGTTGCACGCATGCCGGCCCGTGCGCCGCACGGGCGCGGCATCCGTCTTTCCACCGAACGAGGCCATCCGATGTCCGCCTATGTCATCGACGCTGCCGAGCGTCCTTCCGTCGAAGTCGACCAGTCGTCCGCGCGCTTTCCGGTGCGCCGCGTCTTCTGCGTCGGCCGCAACTACGCCGACCACGCACGCGAAATGGGCGCCGATCCCGACCGCGAACCGCCGTTCTTCTTCACGAAGCCTGCCGACGCGATCGTCCCGGCCAGCGGCACCGTCCCCTATCCGCCGCTGACGAACGACCTCCATCACGAAATCGAGCTGGTCGTCGCGATCGGCAAGGACGGGCGGTCGATCGACCCGGCCGACGCGCTGTCGCACGTATGGGGCTACGGCGTCGGCGTCGACCTCACGCGCCGCGACCTGCAGGCCGAAGCGAAGAAACTGAGCCGTCCGTGGGACTGGGCGAAAGGCTTCGACGCGTCGGGCCCCGTGACCGCGCTGCGGGAGGCGTCGGCCACCGGTCATCCGGCCAAGGGCCGCATCTGGCTCGCGGTCAACGGCGACACGCGCCAGCAAGGCGACCTGGCCGACATGATCTGGGCCGTGCCCGACGTCATCGCGTACGTGTCGCGCTCGGTCGAGTTGAAGGCCGGCGATTTGATCTTCACGGGCACGCCGGCCGGCGTCGGCGCGCTGCAACCGGGCGATCGCGTGACGGGCGGCGTCGACGGCGTCGCGACGTTCGAGTTCGTCGTGGGCGCGAAGCCGTAAGCCATAAGCCGTGACGCAGCAAGCACGGCGGCCGCCCGCGCGGGGCCGCCGTGCGATATCCCGATTTCGGTCAGTCGTAGCGGCGCAAGAACGCGTCGACGACGGCCGGCGGATTCAGCGCTTTCGCCGATTCGTTTTCCAGCGCTTCGGCCGCGTCGTCGTCGCTGATCGACACGAACAGCGTGATCGCCGCCCGTTCGTCGCCGGTGCCGAACAGGCCCTCGCGGTCGAGCAGGCGCAACGCACCGATCATGTCGGCGTGCAGTTGCCGCGAAAATTCCGGGAATCTCGACCGGACAAACTGCGGGCTCAGCACGTCATCGGCGAGCTTGCCGCAGATCGCATTGAACGGCGACGCTTCCGCCGCCGCATACGCCCATTCCGAAAAGCCCCACGCATACCACGGGTCGTCATCCGCGACGGCCTGCTGCTCGCGGACCCGGCGCAGCCCCTCGACCGAATTGGCGGCCGGCACCACCGTCATCGCGCCGCTGTCGGTGTACAGCGCGAACGCGTAGAAATGCTCGTCCGGGTGCAGCGCCCGCAGCGCCCTGAATGTCGCTCTCGCGGCGTCGGCAATGTCTCGCTGGAAATCAGAAAAATCGCTCATCGCTCCCTCGTCCAACCGCCCTTTGCGCGCCGGAGCATGCTCGGCGCGCGGCGGGTTCGTCGTCTCCCGATATTCGATCGATTGTCCGCCAATCGCCCGCGGCACGGTAGCGGTGCCCGCACCCATGCCCGCACCGATGCCCGATCCGGCGCGGCGATGCTGCGTATTCGCGCTCACCGCCCGGCGTCCCGCGCGTCGAACACCCGCACGCAGACGGCCGCCGCCAGCGCGATCGCGGCCGACAGCAGCATCATCGCCAGCGGCGCATAACCCGCGTTGCCGGGCGTCAGTACCGCCCCCGTCAGCGACGAAAGCGCGGCGCCGCCGGCGATCGTCATCGCACCGGCCAGCCCCGACGCGCTCCCGGCCAGCGCCGGGCGCACCGACACCGCGCCGGCATGGGCACCGGGATTCGTCAGCCCGTTGCCGATGCCGACCAGCACGCACGGCCCGAACCACGCGATCGCATGCGTCGCGCCGCCGAACATCGACGCGAGGCCGATCAACGGTCCCGCGCAAGCAACGATCCGCCCGCACAGGATCGTCGTGGCCAGCGCGAAGCGGCGCGCGTAACGCGCGGCCAGGAAGCTGCCGCACACGAAGCCGGCCGTGATGGTTCCCATGTAGAAGCCGATCTCCGCGGGCGCGATGTCGAACACCGTTTGCGCGGCCAGCGGCGCGCCGGCCAGGAACGCGTAGAACGAGCCGGTCGAAAACGCCATGCACAGCGCGTAGGCCCAGAAACGGCGCGCGCGCAGCAGCGCCGGATACGCGCGCAGCTGCTGCCGGAGGCTCGACGACCGGTCCGCATGGGTTTCGACGAAATCGAACCCGCACCAGACGAACAGCGCGACGCCCGCCGCGCCGAGCAGCCAGAAGCTCGCGCGCCAGCCCGCCGTCTGGTCGAGCGCGCCGCCGAGCGTCGGGCCGAGCATCGGCGCGAACGCGGCCGCCATCGCCGCATAGCCGATCCGGCTCGCCGCGCGCGCACCGCCGCCGGTATCCCGGATCGTCGCCATCGACACCGGATAGACCGACGTGATCGCCGCCTGCATCAGCCGGCATGCCAGAAACACCCGGATATCGGTCGCCATCGCACAGCCGAGCGAGCCGAGCGCGAAGATGCCGACGCTCGCCAGCACGACCGGCCGCCGCCCGAACCGGTCCGACAGCGGCCCCATCACGAACTCCAGCGATGCGGCCACCGCCGCGTAGCCGCCGAGCGAAAGCGCGACGAGCGCATAGTCGGCGCGCAGGTCGCGTGCGATTGCCGGCAGCGACGGCAGGAACAGGCTCAGCGGCAGCACCGAGCACGCGCACAGCAGGATCAGCGTCGCGTGCCTCGGCGACGCCCGTTCGGAAGCGATCGGCAGGTTCGGTTGCAAGCGGATGTCCTCCGCGCACGTGCCGCACGGCCGTGCGCAATGCAAAAAAAAGCCCCCGAACGAGTCGGGGGCGCAGGGATGCCGGCGCGGTGCCGCTACCGGACCCTGCGCCTGTGTACGACTACGATGAAGGTTGCTGCTTTCATGCCGGATGGCTCCTGGTTGCCTGGCTGGCTTCGTGCGGTGTCGGACGATACCGGACGATGGTAGGCGGACGATACCGACCGCGTCAACGCCCTAACGCGCACGCACCGACACGAACCTCCGCGCGTTGTTCCGCTGGATCAGCACCGCGATCACGCTGCCGCCGTTCGCTTCGAGCGACTGCACGTCGTCCGGCGTCTCGAGCAGCGTGTCGTTGAGCTCCAGCACGACGTCGCCCGGCCGGATGCCCGCGTTCGCCGCCGGGCCGTGCACCGCGTCCACCATCATCCCGACCGCGAGCCCGGTCGAGCGGCGCTCGTCGTCGCTCAGCGCGTGCATCGTCAGCCCGAGGCGGTCGCCGCCGTCGCCCGCGCCCGCGCCCGCGCCCGCACTCGCTCCCGCCCCCGGTCCCGGTCGTGCGGCCGCCTTCGGCGCGGCCATGCCGACGGTCGTGCCCGCGTTGCCGGCGGCCTCGTCGGCGCCCGTGATCGTCAGCCTCACCGGCGCACGATTGCGGATCACGCGCAACGGCGTCTTCTGGCCGGGCGGCAGCGCGGCGGCCAGGTCGTTCAGCTCGGCCGAACGGCCGATCGTCTTGTCGCCCAGCTTGACGATCACGTCGCCGGGCCTCACGCCGGCCGCGGCGGCCGGCGAGCCGGGCGCGACGCCGTTGACGAGCGCGCCCGCCGGACGCGGCAACCCGAACGCGGCGGCCAGCCCGATGCCGACATCCTGCACGTCGACGCCAAGCGCGTTGCCGGACGACGGCTCGCCCGGCTCCTGGGACTGCTGCGCCTGCGCCTGCATCTGCTTCTGCAGTTGCGCACGCACCTTTGCGGCAAACGCGATCGGAATCGCGAACGTCATGCTCGCGTAGCGGTCGGTGCCCGTATACACCTGCACCGCGATGCCGATCACGTCGCCCGCGCGATTGAATACGGGGCCGCCCGAGTTGTCGGGGTTCGGGGCGATGTCGGTTTCGAAGAACGGAAACGCGCTGCCGTCCGGCAGCCGGCGCGACGTCGCGCTGACGATGCCGGCCGTAACCGTGTTGCCCGATCCGTCCGGCGCGCCGATCGTCATCACCGGTTCGCCCGCGCGTACCTTCGCCGAATCGCCGATGCGCACGAACGGCAGTTTCGTCGCGGTAACGCGCAGCACGGCGACGTCGCTTTGAGGATCGACGGCCAGCACGGTCGCCTTGAATTCGCGGCGGTCCGTGAGCCGCACGGTCACGTCGGTCGCATCGTCGACCACGTGCGCGGAGGTGAGGATCAGGCCGTCGGCGCTGACGATGAAACCCGAGCCGGTGCCCGATACCGCACGCGGCGCCGTGTCGGGCGCCGGCGTCTGCGGGCCCTGCGCGGGAGGCGGCGCGCCGCGCCGGAAGAATGCGGCGAGCGGATCGTCGGGATCGAGGATCGTGAACGACTGGACACCGGCCTGCTGGTCGGGTGCGGCGGTCGTGACGGTCACGACCGCCGGGCCGTAGCGGTCGACGATCGCCGGAAAATCGACCGGCATCGCATAAGGCATCGCACCCGGCCTTTGTTTCGTCGCGGGTGGCGTGGCGGATGGCGACAGGGTTCCGGAAACGGCGGCCGGCGAAGGCAGCAAACAGCCGGCAAACACGCCCCCGATCAACGCGGTGCGAAGCACGGCGCGAGCAAGCGTCTGGCGAACCACGGTGCACCTCCCCCGGGAGTCGCGGCGCCGACATGCGCGAGACGCGCAGGCGCCTGACAAGCACCGGTACACGCATCCATTTATAGTCCACGCGGCCTGTTCGAACATACGAATCGAAACCCGTATGCCGGGCGGCACGCCGGGCGCGGAGCCGCGACGGCGTTCGTTTCGAACAAAGTGTGCGGTTCGTCAATCCGCACAAGTCCGATTGTCGTGCGCGGCGGTGGGCGGTTTGCGCTGGTATGTGGAACCGGACCCGACGGCTGCGTCTGGTCGACGGACGAAAAACGGCCCGCCGACAGCGGTGAACCTGCTGCTTCCGACCGCTGAGAAACGGGATCGAGTCAAAGGTCGGCGGCTTCCTTCACCGTGATCACCGCGCCGCCGGCTAAGGCAACGCGTACGCACGTCACTCGCGGCCCACCCGCTGCGCAATCGCCGACAGCATCCGCAACATCGGCTCGAACGCGTCGGCCGACGTATTGCCGAAACCGAGCACCAGCCCGTTGCCTGCCGATGCCGCATCGATCGAAAAGCCCGACAGCGGGAACGGCCCGATGCCGTGGGCGCGCGCCGCGTCGACGATCGCACGATCGCGGTAGCGCGCAGGCAGCCGCAGCGCGAGATGCAGCCCGCACGGCCCGCCCTCGATCTGGTGCGGCACGCTCAGGCTGCCGTCGAGCGCGGCGAGCAGCAACCGCCGCCGGTCGCGGTACAGCCGGCGCATGCGGCCGAGATGGCGGCCGTACTCGCCCGTCTCGATGAAATCCGCCAGCGCGAGCTGCACGTGGCGCGTGCCGCCGCGCAGCATCTCCGGCAGCACCGGCCGCACCGCGGCCAGCAGCGCGTCGGGCAGCACGAGAAAACCGATGCGCAGCGCCGGAAACATCGTCTTGCTGAACGAGCCGAGATAGACGACGGGCGAATCGGGCGCGAGCCCGTGCATCGCGCCGATCGGCTCGCCGGTGTGACGGAATTCGCTGTCGTAATCGTCCTCGATGATCCACGCGCGATGCCGGCGCGCGGCATCGATCAGCGCGAGCCGGCGCGAGATCGACAGCACGGCGCCGGTCGGGAACTGGTTCGACGGCGTCGTATAGACGAGGCGCGGCGTCCGCTCGCGCCAGTCGTCCGCTTCGGCGCGCAGCCCTTCCGCGTCGACCGGCATCGGCACGACGTCGAGGTCGGCCGCCTGCATCGCGGTGCGCGCGCCGCGATAGCCGGGCTCCTCGACCCACACCGTATCGCCCGGGTTCGTCAGCAGCTGCGCACACAACGAGATCGCGCCCTGCGCGCCCTCCGTGATCACGATCTGCTCGGGATCGCAGCGCACGCCGCGCGTCACGGCCAGGTGGCGCGCGATCGATTCGCGCAGCGCGCGCTCGCCGAGCGGATCGCCATAACCGAGCAGGTCGCGGCCGCTGCGGCGCAGCGCTCGGTCGATCGCGTGACGCCACGCGTCCACCGGGAAGTGCGTCAGCGCGGGCACGCCCGGCCGGAAACCCTCCGTTTCGCCGGTGCCGATGCGGCTCGGGCGAATGCGGCCGAGCCGCTGCGCGACGGCCGGCGGCGCGGCACGCCGGCGCGGCGGCGCCGGCCGCGACAACCCGACGACACGCGTGCCGCGGCGGTCGGACTGCAGGAAGCCTTCGGCGACGAGCTGCTCGTAGACGGCGGCCGTCGTATTGCGCGACACGCCGAGCATCTCGGCCAGCGCGCGCGTGCCGGGCAGCCGGGTGCCGGCCGGCATCGCGCCGCCGAGAATCGCGTCGCGCACGCGGCGCAGCAACTGACGCTGCAGCGAGGGCGCGCCCGGCGTGCGCGCCAGCGGCGCGTCGAGCGGCAGCAACGGCGCGTCGCCGGAAGGCAGGATTGTCGTCATCGGAACATCGCAGCGTGAAAATGTCGGAACGTGGCGGACGGCTAGTTGCGGACGGCCGGTTGCGCACGGCCAGCGGCGCACGGCTCGTGGCACCATAAATTTGCCGATCTCTGGCGCTTCTCATGGTACCTCGCCACGACTACGATCGTCTGCATGCCGGCATGTCGCCGGCCGCCAACCGAAGCGAGATCGACCTTGTCCACGCTCACCAACGCTTTCCAGCAATCCATCGGCCACCCCGTTCCCGACTGGTCCGCGCGCCCGCGCCCGGAGCGCATCGTGCTCGAAGGCCGCTACTGCCGGCTCGAACCGCTCGACGCCGAGCGCCACGCGGCCGACCTGTACGCCGCCTACGCCCAGGCGCCCGACGGCAGCGACTGGACCTATCTCGCACACGGCCCGTACACCGACGAGTCGAGCTACCGCGACTACGCGCGCGGCGCGCAGGCGAGCGCGGATCCGCTGCACTACACGGTGATCGACCGTGCCACGGGCCGCGCGGTCGGCACGCTCGCGCTGATGCGCATCGATCCGACCAACGGCGTGATCGAGGTCGGCTCCGTCACGTTCTCGCCGCTGCTCAAGCGCACGCCCGTCTCGACCGAAGCGCAGTTCCTGCTGATGAAGTACGCGTTCGACACGCTCGGCTACCGGCGCTACGAATGGAAATGCGACGACCTGAACGTGCCGTCGCGCAAGGCCGCCGCACGGCTCGGCTTCCGCTACGAAGGCACGTTCCGGCAGGCGATCATCTACCGCGGCCGCAATCGCGACACCGCGTGGTTCTCGATCATCGACGGCGAATGGCCGGATGTCCGCGCCGCGTTCGACGCGTGGCTCGCACCGGAAAACTTCGACGCGCAGGGCAAGCAGCGCCAGTCGCTCACCGCGATCCGCCACGCGCAGGCGCGCGCGCGCGATGCGGCCGGCCGCGCGCACGACGCGACGCGCGTCACGGTGCGCCCGCTCGTCGCCGCCGACGAAGCCGCATGGCGCCCGCTGTGGCAGGGTTACCAGAAGTTTTACGACACCGCGCTGAGCGACGCGGTGTTCGCGACGACGTGGGCCCGCCTGATGGATCCTGCCGAGCCGATGTTCGTGCTCGGCGCATTCGACGCATCGGGGGCGCTGATCGGGATCGTGCATTCGATCTACCACCGCTCGTGCTGGACCGAAGGGCCGTACTGCTACCTGCAGGACCTGTACACCGCGCCCGACGCACGCGGGCAAGGCGCAGGCGGTGCGCTGATCGAGGCCGTGTACGACCATGCCCGCGAAGCCGGCGCGAGCCGCGTGTACTGGCTCACGCACGAAACCAACACGACCGCGCGCGCGCTGTACGACAAGCTCGCGAACAACGCCGGGTTCATCCAGTACCGGCACGACGTGAAGAAATGACGTGATGCCGCGGCCGGCCGGCGTTCAGCCGCGAACGTCGGCCGGAACGTATGCGTCGTCACCGTCCGCCGTGACGCCACACGCCGCGCCGGTTGCACCGGGCACCGACGCCGGGCGGATCATCTCGTCGCCATTGGCCGGCACGGGCCGCCGCACCGGCCGGAACACCGGCTCGCCCGGCTCGATCGGCTGCCCCGAGATCGCGCAACGGCCCGGCTGCAACGCGACGCGCAAGCGCCAGCGCTGTTCGCCGTAATGGCAACGGCCGCTCTCGACCCAGCGAACCAGCAACGCGTCGTCGCCGGCCTCCAGCACCGTGACGAACAGTTGCGGGCGCAACGGCGAGACGGCCGCAGCGGCATGCTCGGGAGCAGGCGCTCCGCCGAGCGTCGCGAGCGGATGCGCGGCGCCGCCGCGCGGCGGCATCGCATCGTGTTCGACCCGTGCCGGCGCATCGCACGGCACGTCTTCTTCGCAAATCAGGCTTTCCATGGTGTTGAGCATGCTTGACGGATTTCCGTGCAGGTTGAACGGCGCCGCGCTCAGCGCCGGCCCATCGGTTCGCGCAGCAGCGACAGGCCGATCGCCGCGCCGGTGACGGCGACCGCGAGCATCAGTCCGATGCCGCCCGACCAGCCGAATGCACCGACGATCGAGCCGATCGCCAGCGGCCCGATCACCTGTCCGAGATAGTTGCCTTGCACGACCCAGCCGATGCTCAGCGGCGCCAGCGACGGCGTCGGCGCGGAGCCCGGCGCGCACGCGAGGATCGTCGCCGGCAGCATCCCCGCGATCGCCGAGAACGCGAAACCCAGCGCGACCGCGAGCGGTGCCGGCGTGGCCGCGCTGAAGAGCCCCGCGCCCGCCGCGCCGATCGCGACCGACGTCGCAGCCATGACGATTCCCGGCCGTGCGCCGCGCGACAGCAACCAGCCGGCCGTCAGGTTGCCGATCACGCACGCGGCGACGATCGCCGCGCTGATCAGCCCCGCCGCGCCGACCGCGACGCCGAGGCGCTGCATCAGGAAAACCGGCAGGAACGTCATCGCCGCGAAGAACTGCACGTTGTAGGTGGCGAAACCCAGCGCGAGCAGCGTGGTCGACCGCGACGCGAGCACGTCGCGCAGCGCGGGCCCGATGCGCGGCGCCGCGGCCTGCCGGGCCGGCGCACCGGCGGACGTCGTGACGGGCACCGCGGCGGCCGCGGCGAGCGTCAGCGCCGAAGCCGCGAGCCAGCCGTTGCGCCAGCCGCCGAGCAGCGGCCCGACCAGCATCGACAGCGCCATGCCGGCCGGCATGAACGTGCTCCACAGCCCGAACGCGAGATTGCGCCGCTCGGGCGGCGTCACGCGATTCAGCACGGCCGGCGCGGCGACCACCACGATCACGAAACCGAGCCCCTCGGCGAAGCGCGTGGCGAGCAGCAGCGCGAAACTGCCGGCCGACGCGCCGGCGACACTCGACAGGCCGAGGATCACCAGGCCCGCGATCAGCATCCCCCGGTCGCCCCAGCGCCGTACCAGCAGCCCGGCCGCGATGCCGCCGAACACGCCGACGAACGGAAACACCGACATGATCCCGCTCAGCGAAGCGAGCGAGCCGCCGAACTCGTGCTGCAGCGACGGCAACGCGATCGTCGCCTTGCCGACGTGCAACGCGGACACGATGCTCGCCAGCACGACGTTCGCGACGGCGGCCCGGTAGCTGCGCGACGGCAGCGTCGCGGCATCGGCCGCGACAGGCGATTCGGTCATCTCCACCTCCGTTGGAGCGGCCGCGTGCAACGGGGTGCGTCACGCGTCCGCGATCGGACTGGCGCACATGATACAAATTGAAGTTAACTTCAAGTAAAGGGGTATCGCGCGCAACGATCCGTTTCGCCGATCGCGGCAATGGCCCCGCGCGGCGGCGAGCGGCCGACTGATTTAAGCTGTCGGCTTCGCCCCGACCACGTTGCGCCCGCATGCCGACCGCCTATCCCGCTCCCGACGCCCCGCTTCCGCTCGACGCAGCCTGGTCGACCTTCCCCCGCCGCAAGGCCGCCGTGCGCATCTTCGTCGCCGGCTACTGCGCCGCACGCGACCGGCGCGATGCGCCGCTGCACGACGGCCCGGACGGCCAGGTCGTGCGGTTCGACGCCGGCATGGGGCGGCCTTTCGAGCACTTCGTGATCGAGGGCGCGCCCGCGTATGGCGACGGCCCGTTCACCGTCGGCGCGTGGATCACGCGCTACGGCGCCGCGCCGCTGCCGCCCGCACTGGAAGGCAGGACACGCCGGTTGTCGGACGAGCATTTCATGGCCGCCGATATCGACACGCTGTCCGGCGACGATGCACTCGCCCAGGCGCTCGGGTGCCACACGCCGCGCGACATCGAAACGTTCAATGCGGACGCCCCGTTCCCGCCATTCCAGCCGAATCCGGCCGCGTTCCTGTTCGCGCATCGCCTGGACGGGCAGATCGCCGCCACCGCGCGCTACGGTTTTGCGTCGGCGCACGACATCGTCGTCGACCGCGTCGCGACGGCAGATGCGTACCGCCGCCGGGGTCTCGCGATGCAGTCGCTCGCCGCGATCGTCGCGCACGCACGGCAGCGCGGCGCACAGCGCGTGTGGCTCGTGTCGACCGAGGCCGGCCTGCCGCTGTACCGCGCCGCCGGATTCACGCGGCTCGCACCGGTCGCCGTCGACGAAATCGTCGCCTGACCGCGCGTCGAACGGCGCCGCGCGTCTCGCGATTCGTCTCATTGCACTGAGACAAACGTCCCAGCGTCTCACCGGCGTGCCGTTCAGCAGTTGCAGCAAATTTCGCGCGCCTCCCCCGTCGAATCATTTCCTGTCAACGGAACAAGCGAATGGTGCATCGCATCACGCACGTTCCGTTGAATCGCCATCCGGCGTACCCGCTCGAGCTGGCCCCGTTCCTGCATACCGGTCGATCGCGCAATCGCGCAATCGCGCAACGGGCGCACCGGCCAACCATGCCGCGTGCCCGACGACAACCTGACGGAGACAGCAACGTGAGTACACCGGCATCGACCACCGCCCCCAGCATGAAGGCCGCCGTCTGGCACGGCCGCCACGACATCCGCGTCGAACAGGTTCCCGTTCCGGCGCGCCCGCCGGCCGGCTGGGTCACGATTCGCGTGCACTGGTGCGGGATCTGCGGCTCCGACCTGCACGAATACGTCGCCGGCCCCGTCTTCATCCCGGTCGACGCGCCGCATCCGCTGACGGGCCTGAAGGGCCAATGCATCCTCGGCCACGAGTTCAGCGGCGAGATCGCCGAGCTCGGCGCGGGCGTGACCGGCTTCGCGGTCGGCGACCGCGTGACGGCCGACGCATGCCAGCATTGCGGCACCTGCTGGTATTGCCGGCACGGGCTGTACAACATCTGCGAGAACCTCGCGTTCACCGGGCTGATGAACAACGGTGCGTTCGCCGAATACGTGAACGTGCCGGCCGAGTTGCTGTACAAGCTGCCCGACGGTTTCCCGACCGAGGCCGGCGCGCTGATCGAGCCGCTCGCGGTCGGGCTGCATGCGGTCAAGAAGGCCGGCAACATCGTCGGGCAGACCGTCGTCGTGGTCGGCGCGGGCACGATCGGCCTGTGCACGATCATGTGCGCGAAGGCCGCGGGCGCCGGGCGCGTGATCGCGCTGGAGATGTCGGCCGCGCGCAAGCAGAAGGCGCTTGAGGTCGGCGCGAGCGTCGTCATCGATCCGAAGACGTCCGACGCGATCGCCGAAGTCAAGGCGCTGACCGACGGCTACGGCGCCGACGTGTCGTTCGAGTGCATCGGGCACACGGCCACGGCGAAGCTCGCGATCGACGTGATCCGCAAGGCCGGCAAGTCGGTGATGGTCGGCATCTTCGAGGAGCCGGCACCGTTCAACTTCTTCGACATCGTGTCGACCGAAAAGGAAGTGATCGGCTCGCTCGCATACAACGGAGAGTTCGCGGACGTGATCCGCTTCATCGCGGACGGCCGCATCGACGTACAACCGCTCATCACCGGGCGCATCGCGCTCGGCGACATCGTCTCGCACGGCTTCGAGGAACTGGTCAATCACAAGGACCGTAACGTGAAGATCATCGTTCGGCCCGCCGTCGCCTGACCGCTCGCGCGGCTGCGGCACCGATTCGCGCCGCGGCACGCCTGCTGCAGCATCGTCCTGAAGCGTCGCCCGTATACGGGCGGCGCACCTGCCTTCCATTCCCGTCCAGCCCCCTCCTTGCCGCCGTCGTCCGAAGCGGACCTGATGCCGCACCTCACGACGGACGCGCGGATCAAGAATATTCGCAATCCAAACCATCTGCCGTAGCGCGCCACGGGTTCGATACGCGATCAGGGTTTCTCCGGATCAAGCGCGATTCACCCGATGTCGACAGGGCACTGATGCAAGGCGATCCTGTGCAACGCGAGATCCGGCCTCCCGGCCGGGATCGCGGCCGCCCCGTGAAGGCGGCCGCCCCCCACAAAACCTTACGGCGTCACGGCGCCGACAGGCCGAGAATACGGGCCCACCCGGGATAGCTTGCAAACATGGTGTGTCATGAATCGTTCATTCTCGTTTAGCCGGGACCACGCATACAACATTCGATCGCTGACGATCCTGCAGAAGACGCATATCGGCTTCGCGCTCGTCACCACGCTGCTGGCCTTGCTCTGCGGCACCATCATCTGGGGGAGTTTCCGGCAATACCGGCAGGAAAACGCCGACCTGCAGAGCTTCGAATTCGTCCGCGGCGCGATGAGCGCCGCCAACGTGATCTCGGCCGAACGCGGCCCGACGAACGACCTGCTGGTGCGCCTGCAGGACGACGGCGCCGCCGAGATCCGCAATCTGCTCGCCGCGCGCGCGCGTTCCGACAACGCGCTCGAACGTTTTCGCGCCGGCATCGCGCAGGCGGCCGTGCTCGACGAGCGCGAACGCGGCAACCTGCTGCATGCACTCGACTCCGTCCGGATGACGCTTGCCGATGCGCGTGCCGAAGTCGATGCGCTCGACGCTCGGCCGCTCGCGTCACGCACCGTTCACGATATCCAGCACGCGCAGGCGCGCCTGTTCCGGATCGTCGACACGCTGTCGCTGCTGATCGACGGCGCGATGAGCGACACGGCGATGCGCGATCCGCGCACGTCCGGTGCGATCCTGCTCGCGCGGCTCCTCGGCGATCTCCGGGAATACGCGGGGCGCACGGGTTCGCTGCTGATCGCGCCGATGTTCGCGCGGCAGGCGCTCGATCGCGCGCAGCTCGCGGACATCATGCGGATGCGCGGCCGCATCGAGCAATTGCGTGCGCTGATCGACGGCGCGATCGGCACGCAGCTCGACGACCCCGACGTCGCACGCGAATATGCGCAGCTCAACGCGGCCTTCGATGCGCACATCCTGCCGCTCGTCGACGCGACCGTCGCCGGCGGCCGGGACGGCGCGTATGCCATGAGCGCCGCCGATTTTTCCCGCGCGATCGTGCCGCATTTCCGGCCGAGCGAGCTGCTGCGCGACCGCGTGATCGACCTTGCCCGGCATCGCGCGATCGGCGACCGGAACGCCGCCCGGATCAGGGTCGGGGTGTCGGCGTTCGCCACGACGCTGTGCATCGCGATCCTGGCCTCGCTCGCGCGCGGCATGCAGCGGCTGCTGTCGAAGCCGCTCGATGTGCTCGGCCGCCGGATCGTCGCGCTCAGCGAAGGCGATACGTCGCACGTCGCGCTGCCGCGCGGCGTCGGGCCCGAGATCGCGCGGATCCACGCGTCGCTGGAAACGTTGCGCAACGCGACCGTCCGCCGCGACATGCTCGAGCGCCAGCGCAACGACATGCTGACGCTGTTTTCGCACGACATGCGCGCCCCGCTGACGTCGCTGATCATCCTGATCGACACGCAGGCGCAGCGGGCGGGCGACGCGCAGATAAAGCAGCAGTTCGCGAGAATCGCCAGGCTGGCGCGGCACACGCTGGCGATGGCCGACGGTTTCGCGCAGCTGTCGCGTGCGGAGGCGAGCGAATACGAACGCGTGCCGGTCAACCTCGCCGACCTGATGAACGAGGCACGCGATGCGGTGTGGCCGCTCGCGCACCGGAAATCCATGTCGATCGACGACGTGCCGCGGCGCGACGACACGATCGTGCCGGGCGACCCGGCGCTGCTGTCGCGCGCGCTGATCAACCTGCTGGACAACGCCATCAAGTACAGCCCGCCGCTGACGAGCATCGAATGCAAGGTCGAGCCGGGCGCCGACGGCAAGACCGTGCGCTGCACGATCCGCGACAGCGGGTGCGGAATCAGTAGCGCGGACCAGACGCGGCTGTTCGAGCGCTACCGGCGCTTCCGCACCGCCGGCCAGCCGGAAACCAGCGGCGTCGGGCTCGGCATGGCATTCGTCAAGGCCGTCGTCGAACGGCACGGAGGCCACATCCACGTGCACAGCGTCGTGCTGCAGGGCACCACCATCACGATCACGCTGCCGGCCGCGGCGGCGCCATGACGATGGTGCCGGCGGTGCCGGCGGAAAGCGGCCGAAGCCGTGCCGCAGCCCCGCGCGATTCTTCGATATACTGGACCGAACCCTTTTCGGGGCAACCGGTGGCCACCACACCCATTGCGCGTTCGCCCCAACCTGCGTGGAATTGCTCACCGTGAAACCGCGAGCCGGACTCATTCTCGAACTCTTCGTCAACCTGGTGCTGCCCTGGGTTGCCTACCGGGCCGCGCAGCCGTATTTCGGCGAAACCGGCGCGCTGTACGCGTCGGCGGTCCCGCCGGTCATCTGGTCGATCGTCGAATTCATTCGCTCGCGCCGCGTCGATGCGGTGGCGGCCATCGTGCTGCTCGGCATCGCGCTGTCGATCATCGGGATGGCGTTCGGCGGCAGCGCACGCACGCTGCTGATGCGCGAATCGCTCGCGTCGGGCACGATCGGCGTCGTGTTCCTGCTGTCGCTGTTCCGCGAACGCCCGCTGATCTTCTATCTCGCGCGCGCCACCATCGCCCGCGAGATGGATGGCGGTGCCGCGCATTTCGAAGCGGTCTGGAACGCGCAGCCGGGGCTGCGGCAGATGCTCCGGCGCATGACCTTCGTCTGGGGCGGGTTCATGACGCTGGAAATGCTGCTGCGCTGCTGGATGGTCGTGACCTGGCCGGTCGAACGCGTGCTGGTCGTGTCGCCGATCATCGGCTATACCGTGTTCGGCTGTCTGCTGACGTGGACGTTCTGGTACCGGCGGCGGATGCGCGTGCGCAACAGCGTCCACATCCCGGGCCGCGACGGCGTCACCGAAACCGCCGGCCGCTGACGGCTCCCGGCCGGCATGACCGGAAGGCTGCTGTATGATGCGCGGCGTCTCGTCCGACGAATGCCGCTCCTGTCATGTCCCTCTCGCTCCTTCCATCCGCCACGATCTGGCTCGCCCTGTTCGCGGCCGCCGCGTTTGCGTGGCATCGCCCGCAGCACGGGCTGAGCGTCGGCCTTGCCGCGCTCGCTTATGCGTGCGCGCTGGCGTTCGGCAAGCTCGCGCCGCTCGCGCTGGCGCCGCTCGCGTTGCTGGCCGCGGCCGCCTGGGGCGTGATGCCCGGGCGCCCGCGCGCGGTGCGCATCGCCGCGCACGCCGTCTTCGCCGCACTCGCGGTCGCGCTCAGCCTGCACCTGCTTCCCGGCTTCCACAATCCCCTCGTGATCGCCCCGACGCGCTTCACGCCGGATGCCGTCCCGTTCACGATGTACCTGAACCTGGACAAGCCGCTCGTCGGCCTGTGGCTGGTGTGGGTGCTGCCGTGGGTCGCCCCGGACGTCCCGCTGTCGCGCGCGCTGCGCACCGGCGCGGTGGCGGCCGTCGCCACGGCGGCCGCGTGCCTGGCCGGCGCGCTCGCGTTCGGCATGGTCGGCTGGGCGCCCAAGTGGCCGGCGTCGGGCTGGCTGTGGCTCGTCAATAACCTGCTGCTCGTGACGCTCGCCGAGGAGGCGCTGTTCCGCGGCTACGTGCAGGGCGGGCTGACGCGCGCGTTCGGTGCGTTCGCGTGGGGGCCATGGGCCGCGCTGGCGATCGGCGCGGTGCTGTTCGGCGCCGCGCATGCGGCCGGCGGCTGGTCATGGATCGTGCTCGGCACGGTGGCCGGCGTCGGCTACGGCCTCGCATGGCGGCGCGGCGGACTGCTCGCGTCCGCGCTCGCGCATGCGGGGCTCAACGTCGTCCACTTCGGACTGTTCACCTACCCGATGCTCGCCGCCGCGCGCTGACGGCCGCGCGGCGGCGCCGCTCAATCGAACCCGGCGACCGCGTGCGGCACGTACGGGCGCTCGAGCGTGGCGATCTCGTCGTCGGTCAGTTTCAGTTCGAGCGCGGCCAGTGCGTCGTCCAGTTGCCGCGGCTTCGAAATACCGACGATCGGCGCGGTGACTCCGGCCTTCTGCGCGACCCACGCGAGTGCCACCTGCGCACGCGGCACGTTTCGTGCGGCCGCGATCGTCGCAACGGCGTCGACGACCGCCCTGTCCGACTCCGCCGTCGCGTCGTAAAGCCGCTGGCCGACCGCGTCGCTCTGCTGCCGCTCGGTCGACTCGTCCCAGTTGCGCGTCAGGCGGCCGCGCGCGAGCGGGCTCCATGGAATCACCGCGATCCCCTCGTCTGCGCACAGCGGCAGCATTTCCCGCTCTTCCTCCCGATACAGCAGGTTCAGGTGGTTCTGCATGCTGACGAAGCGGGTCCAGCCGTGCTGCTTCGACGTATGCAGCGCCTTCGCGAACTGCCACGCGGACATCGACGACGCGCCGATATAGCGCGCCTTGCCGGCCTTCACGACGTCGTGCAGCGCCTCGAGCGTCTCCTCGATCGGCGTGCCGTAATCCCAGCGGTGAATCTGGTAGAGATCGACGTAATCGGTGCCGAGCCGCTTCAGGCTCTGGTCGATGTCGGTCATGATCGCCTTGCGCGACAACCCCGCGCCGTTCGGCCCCGGCCGCATCCGGTAGAACACCTTGGTCGCGATCACGATCTCGTCGCGTTTCGCGAAATCGCGCAGCGCGCGGCCGACGATCTCCTCCGACGTGCCGTCCGAATAGATGTTCGCGGTATCGAAGAAGTTGATGCCGGCTTCGACCGCCCGCTGGATGATCGGGCGGCTCTCCGCTTCCGGCAGCGTCCACGGGTGCGAGCCGCGCGACGGTTCGCCGAACGTCATGCAACCCAGCACCAGGCCGGACACTTCCAGCCCTGTCGACCCGAATTTCACGTATTCCATTGCACGCCTCGCCATTGAAGTTGAGCTGACGGCCGGATGCGCGCCGCGCATCGGCCGGACCGTCGCATGGTATCCCGGGCGGCAAAAAGACGTGCGGCGTCGCCGCATCGGACGAAGGGGCGTTCGCCGGCGCGAGGTAGCGAGGTAGCGAGGCCGCGCAGGGCACCGGCTGCGCGGGACGTGCGCCGCGGCGCGGGTCGCTTACTTGGCCTGGTCGGCGATCGGCTGCAGGAACGCGGAAAAGCCGGTCAGCATGATCTGCACGCCGATGCACAGCAGCAGGAACGCCGACACGCGCTTCGCGACCTTCGTGCCTTCGCTGCCGAGGTAGCGCGACAGCAGCGCGGAGCGGCTGTAGACCTGCCAGATCACGACCGCGACCAGCACGGACACGGCGATCGACACGATGCTCGACAGCATGAACTCCGACAGCTTGTGCGTGCGGTTCGCGTTCAGCGCGATCGCGGTCGCGATCGAGCCGGGGCCGACCGTCAGCGGCACGGTCAGCGGGAAGAACGCGCGCGTCATGATCGCGTTCGCGTCGATCGGCTTGACCGGCGTGTCGCCGCCGCCCGGCCCGTCGGGTTCGTTCAGCATCTGCCAGCCGGCCACGGCAACCGCGAAGCCGCCGCCGATCCGCAGCGCTTCCATCGAAATCCCGAAGAAATGCAGCACCGGCGTGCCGGCGAAAAACGCGACCAGCAGCACGATGAACGAGTTGAACGCGACCTTCCGGGCGAGCAGGTCCCGCTCGTGTTCGGTGAGCGCCTCGGTCCGTTCGAGAAACAGGAACGCGATGCCGATCGGGTTGATGATGCCGATCAGGCCGGTGAAGCCGAACAGGATCTCGGAGATAAGGCGGTTGACGATCATCGGATGAAGAATCGGTCGGGGCTGGGCCGGCGGGGCGCCGGGGGTCACGCATTGTAGAGCAAGCGCCCGCGGCGCAAAATGCGGGCTCGCCCGTTGCGCCGCCGATCGTCTCCGCTTGCGCTTATTCGGCGCCCGCCTCCCATGCCGGCGGCCGCTTCGCGAAGAACGCGGCGAAGCCTTCCTTCGCTTCCGGCGTCGCCCGCACGCGGGAGATCGTCTGCGCGGTGAACGCCGCGCGCTCGTCGGACGACGGATACTCGCCGATCGTGTCGAAGAAGCGCTTGATCTCCATCAGCGCGTTCGGGCCGTTCCGGCCGAGTTCGGCGAGCGTCCGGTCGAGCGCTTCGTCGAGCGACTCGAGCGGCACGGCCTGGTGGATCAGGCCGATCGCGACCGCCTCGCCGGCGGCGAGCTGCGTCGCGGTGAGCGCGAGCCGCCGCGCCTGGCGCTGGCCGACCGCCTCGACCAGATACGGCCCGATCACGGCCGGCAGGATCCCGAAGCGTGCCTCGCTGACCGAGAAGCGCGCGTGATCGCTCGCAATCACGATGTCGCACGCCGCGCACAGGCCGACGCCGCCGCCGAACGCGTGACCTTGCACGCGCGCCACCGTCGGCTTCGGGCATTGCCGGATCGCGCGCATCATCGCGGCGAACCGCTCCGCATCGCGCAGGTTCGCGGCCGCGTCGTTCGCGCTCGCGCGCTGCATCCACTGCAGGTCGGCACCGGCGCAGAACGCACGGCCGTCCGAACGCAGCACGATCGCGCGCACGTCGTCGCGCGAGCCGAGCGTGGTGAACGCGCCGGTCAGTTCGGCGATCATCGTTTCGTCGAACGCGTTGAGCACGTCGCCGCGCTGCAATGCGACGGTTGCGATGCCGCGCGCATCGACCGTGACGGCCAGGGTCTTCAATCCATCCATCGAACAGGTTTCCTCGAGTAGAACGGCAAACATCGGAATTACGCGGCCTGGCGGCGGTCGATCACGCGCCGGGCCTTGCCGGTCGCGGTCGCGGGAATGCCGCCGGCCGCCAGCACCGTCACGCCGGACGACACGCCGACCATCGTCTTGATCCGGTGCTGCAGCTCGCGCGCGAGCGCCGCGCGATCGCTTTCGGTGACGGACGCGGCCGCTTCGGAGCGCAGTTCGACCGCGAGGTCGAGCCGGTCCATGTGACCGTCGCGCGACAGCGTGATCTGGAACTGGCCCGACAGCTGCGGCAGCGCGACGACGATCTCCTCGATCTGGCTCGGGAACACGTTCACGCCGCGCACGATCAGCATGTCGTCGGAGCGGCCGGTGATCTTCGCGAGACGGCGCATCGCGCGCGCGGTCGGCGGCAGCAGCGCGGTGAGGTCGCGCGTGCGGTAGCGGATCACCGGCATCGCTTCCTTCGTCAGCGACGTGAACACGAGCTCGCCCTGGCTGCCGTCGGGCAGCACTTCGCCCGTGACGGGATCGATGATCTCCGGATAGAAATGGTCTTCCCAGATTACCGGGCCGTCCTTCGTCTCGACGCATTCGCACGCGACGCCCGGGCCCATCACTTCCGACAGCCCGTAGATGTCCAGCGCGTCGATGCCCACGCGCGTCTCCACTTCCTCGCGCAGCGCCTGCGTCCACGGCTCGGCGCCGAAGATGCCGATCTTCAGCGACGACTCGGCCGGGTCCATCCCCTGCCGCACCATTTCGTCGATCAAGTTCAGCATGTACGACGGCGTGACGAGGATGATCTTCGGCTCGAAATCGCGGATCAGTTGCACCTGCTTCTCGGTCTGCCCGCCCGACATCGGCACGACCATGCAGCCGAGCCGTTCCGCACCATAGTGAATCCCGAGGCCGCCCGTGAAGAGGCCATAGCCGAACGCGTTGTGCAGCGTATCGCCCGGGCGGCCGCCGGCCGCGCGGATCGAGCGCGCGGTCACGTTCGCCCAGGTATCGATGTCGCGCGCGGTGTAGCCGACCACCGTCGGCTTGCCCGTCGTGCCGCTCGACGCGTGCACGCGCACGACCTGCTCGCGCGGCACCGCGAACAGCCCGAACGGATAGTTGTCGCGCAAATCGTTCTTGGTCGAGAACGGAAACTTCGCGAGATCGGCGAGCGACTTCAGGTCGTCCGGGTGCACGCCGGCCGCATCGAACGTGCGGCGATAGTGCGGGACGTTGTCGTACGCGTGGCGCAGCGACCACTTCATGCGCTCGAGCTGCAGTGCCTGCAGTTCGTCGCGGCTGGCGGTCTCGATCGGCTCGAGGGCGGCGGCGGGATGCGTCGGGTGGGTCATCGGGGTGCTCCTCCAATGGAGTGATGTCGTTATCGTGTTCGAGGTGACGAAGCCGGCGTTACGACCGGAACGTGCGGCCGGCCGCATGCAGTGCGGCGATGCGCGGCGACACGCGATAGCGGTCCTCGCCGTAGCTTGCCGCGAGGTTCGACAGCACGCGAAACACGCGGCCGATGCCGATCGCATCGGCCCACGCAAGCGGGCCGCACGGGTAGTTCACGCCCTTCTCCATCGCGAGATCGAGATCGGCGGGCGAGCACACGCCCTGGTTCACCGTGTCGGCCGCCTCGTTCGCGAGCATCGCGACGGTGCGCATCGCGACCATGCCCGGCACGTCCGCGATGCCGACGACGCGAAAACCCGCCTGCTGGAACAGGCCGACCGCGTCCGCATAGGCCGCGTCGCTGCACTGGAGCGCACGCGTCAGCGCGACGAGCCCGGCCTGCGTGTAATCGCGCGCCAGGTCGACCAGCACGAGATCGGCCACGCCCGTCTGCGCGGCGCGCGCGGTCGCGGTGCGGCCGTCGGTCAGCGCGATCGACGCGCGGCCGGCCGTCGCGAGCAGGTCGTCGGCATGCGTGCCGGCCTGCCGGGCGCCCGCGATGCGTTCGGTGAAGCGCGTATGCAGCGCGACGGCCGGGCCGTCCTGCGCAAACAGCGCGACGTCGGCCGGCGCGGCGCGCGGGGCTTCGAGATCGGGCGCGGGCGGCGTCGCGCCGTCCGCATACGAATAGAAACCGCGCCCCGACTTGCGCCCGAGGAAACCCGCGTTCACGAGTTCCTGCTGGATCAGCGACGGTGTGTAGCGCGGATCGTTGAAGTACGCGCGGAACACCGATTCGGTCACCGCGAAGTTCACGTCGTGGCCGATCAGGTCCATCAGCTCGAACGGCCCCATCCGGAAGCCGCCGGCCTCGCGCATCACCGCGTCGATCGACGCCGGCGCACCACCCTGTTCGTTCAGCACGCGCAGCGCCTCCGCGTAATACGGCCGCGCGACGCGGTTCACGATGAAGCCCGGCGTCGATTTGGCCATCACGGGCTGCTTGCCCCACGCGGCGGCGGTCGCAACCAGCACCTGTGCGACTTCGGGCGCGGTCGCGAGCCCGCTGACCACCTCGACGAGCGCCATCAGCGGTGCCGGGTTGAAGAAATGCAGGCCGGCGACGCGCTGCGGCGCGCGCAGCCCGGCCGCGATCGACGTGATCGAGATCGACGACGTGTTGGTCGCCAGCAGGCACGCGTCGTCGACATGGCGCTCGAGCGTCGCGAAGATCTCGCGCTTCACGTCGAGCCGCTCGGCGGCCGCCTCGACGATCAGCGCGGCACCTGCGAAATCGGCCAGCGCACGCACCGCGCGGAGCCGGCTGCCTGCCGCATCGGCCTGTGCCGGTTCGAGCCGGCCCTTCTCCGCGAGCCGCGCGAACTGCGCGCGGATGCCGGCCAGCGCCTTGTCGCAAGCGGCTTCGTTCAGGTCGTACAGCAGCACCGTATGGCCGGCCGCCGCCGCGACCTGCGCAATGCCCGCGCCCATCGCGCCGGCGCCGATCACGCCGACGACTGCCGACGGCGCCAGCGCGCCCGGGTTCACCGAATGTGCAGAAGAAACAGCCATCGCTTGCGATCCGTCATGAAGTGGAAGTGCGAGCGATTATAAACCGACCGGTCGGTAGATTTATGTCAGGGCGTGCCCGAATTTGTCGTGCAAGAGACCGTTACGGAAACTGCAAAGACAAAAAATTCGAACGTTCGGGGCACTTTTTGCAAACCGAAAGGTCAATGAAAGCGTTCGAATATGAGATAGCGACCCCCGAACGCCTGATAAAATCCGGCAAACCACCGGATTTCAGGGGGAAACCGCGTGTCACGCCGCCACTGCCGTCCATTGCCGGCCGCCCTTCCGGGGTCGGAACCGAGCCTCCGGCACGCGCGTCGTCTCACGCGCCCGCCTCGCGGTTTGCGGCGGGCGCATCGAATCGTTTCATCCCGCGACGGGCTCCGGCCCGCCCGCGCCCCTCGCTGCCTCACGGCGGCGAACCCAGGGCAGCACCGTTGCGTGCTGCCATCTTTCGGTTTCATCATCCTCGTTCGGCGGATAGTACGGCCGGGCTTCGTCAACCCGTGACGGCGCGTCGCGCGCCGCCACTCGCATAAGGAAACCCTCCATGCCGCTCTCGTCCAACCAGCTCCCGCGCTGGACCCTCGTGGCCCCGCTTGCCGCATGGCTGGTCCTCGCGCTGTCGCGCGTCGTGCCGGCCGAAGGCCTCGTCATCGCGGTGTTCGCCGCCGCACTCGCCGGCGCCGTGTTCGCCGCCGTCCACCACGCCGAAGTCGTCGCCCATCGGGTCGGCGAGCCGTTCGGCACGCTCGTGCTCGCGGTCGCCGTGACCGTCATCGAAGTCGCGCTGATCGTGTCGGTGATGCTCGGCGCCGGCCCCGAGAAATCGGGCCTCGCACGCGACACCGTGTTCGCCGCCGTGATGATCATCTGCAACGGTATCGTCGGCATCTGCCTGCTGGTCGGCGCATGGAAGCACGGCGAGCAGGACTTCCAGGGGCGCGGCGCGAGCAAGGCGCTCGCGGTGCTGGCTTCCCTGTCCGTGCTGTCGCTCGTGATGCCGAACTACCTGAACGCCGCACCGGGCCCGTTCTTTTCGAAATCGCAGCTCGCGTTCGCCGGCGTGTCGTCGCTCGTGCTGTACGGCGCATTCGTGTTCGTGCAGACCGTGCGTCACCGCGACTACTTCCTCACCGCGCACGACAGCGCGAACGAATCGGTTCACGCGGCGCCGCCGAGCAGCCGCACCGCGCTGATCAGCCTGCTGCTGCTGTTCGCGAGCCTCGTCGCGGTCGTCCTGCTCGCGAAGCTGCTGTCGCCGGCCGTCGAGCATGCCGTATTGCGGCTCGGTGCGCCCGAAGCCGCGGTCGGTATCGTGATCGCCGCGCTCGTGCTGCTGCCGGAAGGGCTCGCGGCCGTCACCGCCGCACGCGCGAATCGCCTGCAGACCAGCATGAACCTTGCGCTCGGGTCGGCGCTCGCGAGTATCGGGCTCACGATCCCGACCGTCGCGGCCGTGTTCATCTGGGTCGGCCAGCCGCTCACGCTCGGCATCGGCCCGATGGAAACCGTGCTGCTGGCACTGACGCTGCTCGTCAGCACGCTGACGCTCAGCCAGGGCCGCACGACGGTGCTGCACGGCGTCGTGCACCTGTCGCTGTTCGCCGCCTACCTGTTCCTGTCGATCACCCACTGACGCCCACCTGCGCGCGGCCCGGCGAATCACCTCCGCCGGGCCGCGCGCCGTCCTTCACGTCCCTTCCTTTTCGTTCACTTCACGCCGCCGTCAGCGCACCGGAATCACGAGATGCTGGCCCGCCAGGATCAGGTTCGGGTTCGCGAGGTTGTTGCGGCGTTGAATCTCGCGATAGCGCTGGCCGCTGCCGAGCTTGCTCGCCGCGATCATGTTCAGCGTGTCGCCCGCCTTCACCACGTACGTGTGTTCGCCTGACGCGGCCGCGGTCGTCACCGCCTGGTCGCTGACGAAGTACTTGCGCAGCAGCTCGAGATACTGCGGCGACTGCTTGAGCTTCGCGATCGCGGCGTTCAGGTAGATCAGCAGATCCTGGTCATCCGCGCGCACGCCGATCTTGTACGCGATGTTCGAGCCGTCGAGCTTGGTCACCGCGAATTTCAGGTCGGTGCCCTTGATCGAGCTGACCGCGAACGGATAGTCGTAGATGAACGCATCGACCGTATGGCCGTCGATGCTCTTCGCGATGAATGCCGGATCGGAATCGTCGACTTCGACGAATTTCACGTTCGGATACTGGCGCGTGACGAACGCACGCACGTCCGGGTCGCCCTTCAGGATGCCGACCGTCTTGCCCGTGAGATCGTCGGTCGAGCGGATGGCGGAGCCTTGCCGCACGATCAGCGAATAGCCGAAATCGTCGACATACGGCACCGAATAGACGACGCCTGCCGGCGTGTTGTCCGGGAACGTCAGCCCGTCCATCGCCACGTCGACCACGTGGTTCCCCTTCGCGTCGGTATCGAGCAGTTGTTTCGGCACGCCGGGGTACGTGTCGACCTCGTGGCGGGTATCGACGACGACCGGCTTGCCGCCATGCGAGAACGACGGGTCCGCGAACAGCAGCCGCGCGAACTCGACGTTGAAGCCGTGCGGCGAGCCCTTGTCCTCGCCGAAGAACGGTTCGCTCGGGTTCTGCACCGAGATCCGCACGATGCCGTTTTCGGCGATCGATTTCAGCGTGCTGGCCTGCGGCGTGAAGCCGGCCGGCAGCACGCTGGCCGACGGCGGCGTCTGCGCCGACTGGCCGCTGTCGCCGTTTTGCGCGGATGTCGAGGCCGGGGCCGCGTCATGCGCGGGAATCAGCGTCGACAGGCCGCCCTGATGAACGATCCATACGCCGACGAGCACTACCAGAAACGCGATGGCGCCAAGCAGTTTTTTCATGGTTGCGTGCCTGCAGGAAGTTATTGTTGTTTCGACGGCAGTTGCGCGGGGTTCGCCGCATCGAGCCCGGGCGCGTGCGGGGCGTTCGCCACCGCCTGCTGCTGCGCCTGCTTGACCTCGGGGTTATCCATCAGCGACGTCTCCATTTCGGAGAACGCCTTGTTGACCGAGCGCATCACCGAATCGACGGCCACGTCGGTCTTGATCTGCTCGAACGTGTCGGACGCCTGCCGGCCCGCGAGCTTGTTCATCTGCTGCGCCGCCTGCGACATGTCCCACATCGCCTTCGCGCGGTCGATCGCCGACGCGAAGTTCTTCAGCTCAGCCTGCACCTGCTTGTAGCGCCCCTCGCGGAACGAGAGCAGTTGCTTCATCGTGTCGAGCTGCTGCCTGAAGCGCGGCGCGTCGTCCGGATACTGCTTCTCGAACAGTTCCGTCTTGTTCTCGAAGTTCTTCACCTCGGTACGGAACGCGGTGATGCTGTCCGCGAATTTCTGTGCCGCCTGGCGCTTTTCCGCGAGCTGGTTGATCAGCGTCTCGATCGGATTCGCCTGCGCCTCCTCGACGATCATCTTCACCTTCTGGTTCGCGAACTTCATCGCGACGACCGGCGCCAAGTAGATCGCGCCGAGACCGATCACGCCCGCCGTGACCAGCGCGATCACTCCCTTCAGGATGAACAGCGCGGCCGGTGCCGCGATCGCGACGCCGGCGATGATGATCGCCCACTTGACCAGCTTGACCTTGCCACTCCCCGAACTGCCGTTTGCTTCTTCATTCGAAAGCTGCGACATGAGTTTTTCTCCTTGAACCTCGAACCGAACTGCTTGCGTGTGCTCTTTCAAGCTCAATCGAAATGCTTCGGACTTCGGTGCCGCCGGGCAGCCAGGCAAAGCCGGCGGCGCAATACAAGGACGGGCGCGACGGGCGTCACGAGACGCCGGTGTAGGCGCCGTTCAGGATGCGGTAATGAAGGATGGCGGACGGTGCCGCGATGCGGCGCGCCGGACGGGCGCCGTTCATCGTCGCGGCTCGCGCGCGAACGGGAAAGCGTACCGAGGCACGGTACGAAACGGGATGACGGATACGTGACGCGGCGGGCGTCGGGAGAAGCGTGGTTCCGGCGGGCCGACAGACGCGGGGCCGGTATTCCGGTACGAGTGCGTAAAGGCTCATCGTTGTTCTTCTGCATATCGCGGGTGCAGGAACCGCGCGGCCGGCGCGTCCCGCTCCAAATGCACGGACGTATCCTGCGCCGACCGGCATGCAGCGTCAAGCAGTTGTCGCAGTGCAGCGAAGCGCTGCGTTCCTCCGCTGGAACACCGGCAGCGAAACGGCTTTCAGTACGGTAAGGATTCGCAGGACTGCGACCCGTCGTGCTCGGTCAGGATTGCTTGTCATCGCATGCGCCCCCTTCCGGACTGAAAGCTTGTCACATCGCCCGGGCGGATTCCCCGGCGCATCACGTCACCGCGCCGCCCTGCTCCTGCGCGAGAAACCGCTCGACCATCGCGTTGAACACCGGCAACGCAGGATTGTCGTTGTCCGTGCGCCATGCGAGATACAGCTCGGCCGCCACGTCGGTACCCGCCAGCGGCCGGAACACCACGCCGTCGACATGCAGTTCGCGCGCCGACGCCGGCACGAGTGCGGCGCCCAGGCCCGCGCGCACGAGGCCCAGGATCGTATGCGTCTGCCCGACGTAATGCAGGTAGTTCGGCAGCCGCCCCGCGTTCGCGAACAGGCCCGAGATCAGGTCGTGGAAGTATTTCCCCTCGTTCGGCGAATACGCGATGAACGGCTGCCGGTCGAGATCGTCGGGGCCGATGCGCTCGCACGCGGCGAGCGGCGCCCCCTCCGCGACCGCGACCAGCATCGGTTCGCGCTGCACGAGCCGGTATTCGAGCGGCTGGCGGGAGGCCCGCTGGCGCACGAAGCCCGCGTCGAGCATCCGTGACGCCAGCGCATCGATCTGCACGGTCGACACCATCTCGCGCAATTCGACGTCGACGTCCGGCAGCGCGTGCGCGGCATGCGCCAGCAGCATCGGGATCATCCGGTACGCGCTGACCGCCGTGAAGCCGAGCGTGATGCGGCCGGCGCCGCCATGCGCGACGCGCTGCGCGGCCTGCTCGGCCCGTGCGGAGAATTCGAGAATGTGCCGCGCGTCGCGCAGGAACCGCTCGCCGGCCGCGGTCAGGCTGACCTGCCGGCTGCTGCGTTCGAGCAGCGCGATGCCGAGCGCATGCTCGAGCAGCTGGATCTGCCGGCTGAGCGGCGGCTGGGTCATGAAGAGTCGCCGGGCCGCGCGACCGAAATGCAGCTCCTCGGCGACCGCGACGAAGCAGCGAAGCTGGTGCAGTTCAATCATGCAATTCTTGAATCGATCGATAGTCTCTGGACGTTAGACCGATATCGATACGATTTCCATACTCGATTGCACCCGATCCGCAGCCCAGGCCGCGCAGGACGTCAAGCGCGCTTGCGGCCGCCGGGCGACTGTTCGGTGGTCAGCCGGTCGAGTTCGCGCAGGTCGTCCTCCAGCGCGGGCGTGAGCGTCGTGCGCAGGTGGTCGAGGAACGTGCGGATCTTCGCATCGAGATAACGACGCGTCGCGTAGACGGCATACACGCTCACCGTCTGCAGCCGATACTCGGGCAGCACGCGGATCAGCCGCCCTTCGCGGATGTCGTCGAGCACCGTATACAGCGCGACGCACGCGATCCCTCGCCCGGCGCGCACCGCGACACACAGCGCGTCCGGCACGTTGACCTGGAACGGCGCGGGCTGCAGCTCGTAGATGGCCTCCTCGCCATCGCTGCGCTCGAGCCGCCATTCGCCGGCCGGCGATGCGGGCGTGTCGAGGCGCAGGCACACGTGGTTCGGCAATTCGTCGGGCGTCTGCGGCGTGCCGTGGCGCGCCAGGTATTCGCGCGACGCGACGAGCACGCTGCAGCTCGTGCCGCAGGTCTGCGCGACGTAGCCCGAATCGGGCAGTTGCGACGCCGTCACGATCGATACGTCATAACCCTCCTCGACGAGATTCGGCATCCGCTGCGCGAGCGTCAGCTCGACCGACACGTCGGGGTTGTCCTCCTGGTAGCGGACGATCGACGACACGACATGACTCTGCCCGAGCCCCGTCATCGCGTGGATGCGCATCTTGCCGCTCGGCCGCAGCAGTGCGTTGCGCGCCTCCGCGTTCGCGTAGTCGATTTCCGCGAGGATCGATTTCGCGCGCTCGAAATAGCGTTCGCCGCTTTCGGTGAGGCCGAGGTGGCGCGTCGTGCGATGCAGCAGGCGCGTCTGTACGTGCGCTTCGAGGTTCGAAACCGCGCGCGACACCTGCGCGGTGGTCGCGTCGATTTCCTTCGCGACCGCAGTAAAACTGCCGGCTTCGACAACGCGCACGAACAGGCGCATGTTTTCGAGCATGTCCATTGAATTAGCTTGGGGAGAGTCAGTGGGGAGGCGTCGGCAGCGCTCGCGTCAGGTGGGGAACGGAACGCAGCCGCGAACCACGTCGAATCGATCACCGTGCCGGGAGAAAGGCGGGAGAGCGGGCATCGCGTACGTGGTTCTGGCATGAAGGGGGGATTCAGTGGCCCGAATTGTACGCCGCTACAGACAAATTTGCGCTATTGCCACGACCATAAACTTTCATCGGATGAAAGGTTTTTGCAAGACATGCGTGTCACGCACATGCACCTCCTTGATGCGGCGCGACAATTTATATCACAACACGATATAATTCGCGGCTCGTCGCTGCGCGCGCCCGCGCTGTCATCTTTACCGCTTACCGTCCATGTCGTCAGGCTCCCCTTCGTCGCGCCGCACGTTGCGGCAATGGCTGCACAGCTTCATTCCCCAGCCGATGTCGCTGGGCTGGCGCGAGCGCCTGCGTTCGTGCACGGGCGCGCTCGTCGGCATCGCGACAGTCGGCGTGACCATGCGCGTGCTGCCTCGCGTACCGGGCCTCGCGCCGCTGCTCGTCGCGCCGATGGGCGCGTCGGCCGTGCTGCTGTTCGCGGTGCCGGCGAGTCCGCTCGCGCAGCCGTGGTCGATCATCGGCGGCAATCTGGTCGCGGCGACGGTCGGCGTCGCCTGCGCACAATGGATCGCCGATCCGATCACGGCCGCCGCGGTCGCGATCGCGTGCGCGATCGGCGGCATGTTCGCGCTGCGCTGCGTGCACCCGCCGTCGGGCGCCGTCGCGCTCACGGCCGTGGTCGGCGGCCCCGCGATCCATTCGCTCGGGTTCAGCTTCGTGCTGGAGCCGATCGCGCTGCAATCGGCCATCCTGCTGTCCGCCGCACTCGCCTATCACACGCTGACCGGGCACCGCTACCCGCACGGCGGCGTGCGCCCCGAAGCGAAACCGCAGGCGGGCGCCGCCGCACCGGCGCGCGGCCGCTTCACACGCGGCGACCTCGACGCGGTGCTCAAGCGCCGCAGCGAATGGCTCGACGTCGATCCGGACGACCTGGAAGCGCTGCTGCGCGAAACCGAGATGCAGGCCTACACACGCACGTTCGGCCAGCTCTCGTGCGCCGACCTGATGACGAAGGATGCGATCGAAGTCGCGCCGTCGACATCGGTAATGGCCGCGCTCACGCTGCTCGACCGCCATCGCGTGAAGGCGCTGCCCGTCGTCGACGGCGAAGGCCGCCTGACCGGCATCGTCACGCGCGCCGACCTCACGCGCCCGCTGCGCCGCCCGACCCCGTGGTGGCAACGCCTGTCCGCGCGGCTGCCGCCATCGTTCGGCGGCCAGCCGGCGAGCGTCGCCTCGGTGATGACACGCGACGTCGCGTGCGTGCCGGAAACGATGCCGATCACCGCGCTCGTCCCGCTGTTGACGCATTCGGGCCACCACCACATTCCGGTCGTCGACGAATCGCACCGGCTCGTCGGGATCATTACCCAGACGGATCTCGTCACGGGCCTTTATCGGCAGACGCAAATGCTCGAGGCTGCCTGACGTATGCCGCGCTCGTAACGCCACGTAGCGGCCGGTGCTACGAGGCGTGCAGCCTATTCGCGCGAATTCGGCCGTTTATATCATGTTGTGATATATTTCACGCTACCGTAACCGACTGACCGACCGCCCCCGATGAACGATACCCGACGCGCGCTGACGAAAAGCGATTTCCAGCAACTGTCCGAGTTCCGCTACCAGATGCGCCGCTTCGAGCGCTTCTCCGAGCGCGCCGCGCAAAGTGAGGGCGTGACGCCGCTGCAATACCTGCTGTTGCTGCACATCAAGGGCTACCCGCATCGCGAATGGGCGACCATCGGCGAACTCGCGGAACGCCTGCAGGCGCAGCATCACGGAGTCGTCGCGCTGGTCACGCGCTGCGAAGCGCTCGGCCTCGTGAAGCGCAAGACGAGCGAAGCGGATCGCCGGCAGGTCGAGGTTCATCTCGAGCCGGCCGGCGAGACGCTGCTCGCCCGCCTCGCGGCCATGCATCGCGCCGAGCTGAAGTCGCTCAAGGACGCGTTCCAGGTTCCGCAGATCGATTACTGACCCATGCTTTTCCACGCCGATGAATGCCCCACACAAACGCGATTTCTCGACCAACGAACGCCTGCCCAGGATCGCGTTGCTTGCCGCCGGGATCGGCCTGCTCGGCACGCTTGCCGCGTTCGTGCTCTTGAGCCTGATCCATCTGTTCACGAACCTGTTCTTCTTTCAGCAGTTCTCGTTCGTCGACCGCTCGCCCGCGAACAACACGCTCGGCGCGTGGGTGATCGTGGTGCCGGTGATCGGCGGGCTGATCGTGGGGTTGATGGCGCGCTTCGGTTCGGAAAAGATCCGCGGCCACGGCATTCCTGAAGCGATCGAGGCGATCCTGTTCGGCAAGAGCCGCATGTCGCTGAAGGTCGCGATCCTCAAGCCGCTGTCGTCCGGCGTCGTGATCGGCAGCGGCGGCCCGTTCGGCGCCGAAGGCCCGATCATCATGACGGGCGGCGCGCTCGGCTCGCTGATCGCGCAGTGCGTGCACGTCACTGCCGCCGAGCGCAAGACGCTGCTCGTCGCCGGTGCGGCCGCCGGCATGACGGCCGTGTTCGGCACGCCGGTCGCCGCCGTGCTGCTCGCGGTCGAACTGCTGCTGTTCGAATGGCGTCCGCGCAGTTTCCTGCCGGTCGCACTGGCATGCGCGGTGGCGGGTTTCGCCCGCGCCGTGTTCTTCGGCGTCGATCCGCTGTTTCCGCTGACGACGGCCGCGCCGACGCCCGTCGCGCTGCTGTCGTGCATCGTCGCGGGCCTGCTGTCGGGCTTGCTCGCATGCGGGCTGTCGGCCGCGCTGTACCGCGTCGAGGACACCTTCGCGAAGCTGCCGGTGCACTGGATGTGGTGGCCCGCGCTCGGCGCGATCGTGATCGGCATCGGCGGCTGGCTCGAGCCGCGCGCGCTCGGCGTCGGCTACGACGTGATCGGCGACCTGCTGCACCAGCACATCGCCTTGAAGATCGCGCTCGCGCTGCTGCTCGTGAAAGCCGTGATGTGGGTGATCGCGCTCGGCTCGGGCACGTCGGGCGGCGTGCTCGCTCCGTTGCTGATGCTCGGCGCCGGCCTCGGCACCGTGCTGTCGCCGATGCTGCCGGGCGGCGACCCGACACTGTGGCCGCTCGTGTGCATGGCCGCGACCCTCGGCGCAACGCTCGGCGCCCCGCTCACCGCGATCGTGTTCGCGTTCGGCCTCACGCATGACGCGAACGCGCTGCTCCCGCTGCTCGCGGCGACGCTCGTCGCGCACGGCTTCGCGACCATCGTGATGAAACGCTCGATCATGACGGAAAAGATCGCACGCCGCGGCTATCACATCTATCGCGAATACGGCGTCGATCCGCTCGAGCGGCACGACATCGGCGAAGTGATGACGTCCGCCGACCTGCTCGTCACGATCGACGGCGCGGCGACGCTCGATGCCGTCGAGTCGCAGTACTTCGGCGCGAAGCAGACGCACCGTGCGTACCCGGTCGTGCAGAACGGCCGCCTGCTCGGTCTCGTCGATCGCGCGACGCTCGATGCGCAGCGCGCACAGGCTGCAGCCGACACGCCGATCTCGCGTGCGTTCGCCAATCGTGCGCCGGCGGTTGCCCGAGCGCACGAAACGTGCCGCGTCGTCGCATCGCGACTCGCGATGCTCGGGCTCGAGCGCCTGCCCGTCGTCGCCGACGAGCAATCGATGCGCATCACGGGCATCGTGTCGCGCAGCGACCTCATCAAGCCGGCGTTGCAGCACTTCGACGACGAACAGAAACGCGAGCGCTTCCGCCCGATCGTCCCGGCCAACCTGCGCGACATCGGCACGCGCAAGGCCGGCTGACCCACCGCGCCGCGCGGCACCCTCGCCGCGCACGCCCCGCTCGCGTCACCTCTGCGCACGACGCGGCACGCCCGTCGCGTGCCGCCTCGCATTCCGTCGCGTCCCCTGTTTAAAGTTGGTTAACAATTCGACGGCCGAAAGTTTGTCATCATGGTGCTCATGCGACGGGGCCATCAATCAGCCATTCCACTGCGCGATCAAATAAAGAGTTGCGGCACGGCATGCACATGCATGCCGCTCGCCGCGACCACCACTTCACCACACGACCGGGCAGCGCGCCGACCACGCCGCGCATGACGTCGAACCGCACACGATGCATGCCGTGCCGCAGCAAAGTGCACAGCATCGGAGTCGCCATTTGGCAAGCGCGTTAACAACTTGTTTCGGAATAGCCGGAACCGTGCTTGTTCGATGCGATCTCACTTGCACGCAGTCCTGCTGCGCATCCCACTCAATCAATCACGACTCGAGGGAGATAACGTGAACGCGAAATACTTACCGCTCATCGCATTGACCGTGGCATTTTCTGCTCATGCAGCCGATTCTGCCCTCCAAAACGTGGGACAAAGCCAGAAGCCCGCCGATCAGGTCGCGCAATGCATCGCCAAGACCTGGGCCGACAAGTCGCAGCAACAAGTGACGTCGCAGTATGAACTCGCGAACGGCCTCGCCATGGCCGTGTATGCGCCGGGTCAGCAGCCGCCGAACGGCGCCGCGGCCGTCGTGCGCCCGGCCAACGCCGCGAATGCAAAGACGTGGGTCGGTTTCCGCGGCGGCGACGCATCGTCGGCCGGCGACATCAACGCCTGCCTGTAAGAGAACAGGCGCTCCGGATGGCCTTGCGCCATCCGCTTGTGACGAGCCCCGCTTCGGCGGGGCTTTTCTTTTACTGCGCGCGTCTTACAGGTAGCTGCAGACGTAATCGAGCGTCTCGAGCACTTCGATGTCGAAACGGCTCTTGCCCGGTACCGAGAACGATTCGCCGGCGCCGTAGGTCTGCCATTCGCTGCTGCCGTCGAGCTTCACGCGGCACTTGCCGGCCTGCACTTCCATCAATTCGGGCGCATCGGTGCCGAAGTTGAGCGCGCACGGCAGGATCACGCCGAGCGTCTTGCGCGTGCCGTCCGGGAAGAGCACGGTATGCGACACGCACTTGCCGTCGAAATAGACGTTCGCGCGCTTGACGACCGATACGTTGTCGAATTGGGTTGCACTGGTCATGAAATGCCTCTGATTGCTGGATGCCGGATGGCGATGTGGTTGGAGGCCGGCCGGAGCGGCGGGCCGGCCGCTATGATACCGGCTCGCGCGGCAGACGCCGCAATGACGTGCCCGCTGCGCAAGCCACGTGCCCGCCGGTCGACGGCAACGCCGCACGCCCGATCGTCAGGATAACGACGCAACGACGGTCGCTGCCCGCGGGTGCAAGTTCACAGCAGCCCCTTGCGCCTCGCGGAATCGCGCAGGCAATCGAGCAGCATGGCCGCTGCCGGCGTCAACGGGCTGTCGCGGCGCGTGATGACCTGCACCGAGACGGCCGGCAACCGCTCGCGGATCGGCAGGACCGCGAACTGGTCGCGCGCCCACTCGCCCTGCAGCAACTGCTCGGGCATCGAGGCAATCAGGTCGCAGCCCATCATCAGGCTGCGCGCGAGCCCGAAGCTCGGGCATTCGACGACGCGCGCCGGCACCGGCAACCCGTAGGCGACGAACGAATTGAACAGCACCTGCGTCGAACTTTCGGGCGACGGATTCATCAGCCAGTCGGCTTCGACGAGATCGGCGAGCGACGTGGCCGATGCGAGCGGATGCCCCTTGCGCGCGACGATCAGCGAACGGCTCGAATACAGTTCGGCGTGATCGAACTCGGCGGCCAGCAGTTCGGGCACGACGACGGCCACCGCGAAATCGAGCGAGCCGTCGTGCAGCCGCGGCAGCGCGACGCCCGGAAACCCCTCGACGATACTGACGCGCGCCACCGGAAAACGCCGCCGGAACGCGCGAAACGCATCGGGCAGGATCGTCACCGCGGCGGCCGGCGTGACCGCCGCCGCGACGGAGCCCGTCATCGCCCCTTGCGCCTGCTCGATGTCGTCGCGGGCGCGCTGCATTTCGGCGACGATCAGCCGCGCGCGCACCTGCAACTGCTGGCCGAACGCGGTGAGCTGGACGCCGCGCGCGGTGCGCACGACGAGCGACACGCCGAGCGCGATCTCCAGCTCCTTGACCGCCTTCGTCAGTGCCGCCGGCGACACGTTCAGGCGCCGCGCGGCCGCGCGAATGCTCCCCTCTTCCGCGACTGTGACGAACGCTTTCAGCTGATGGTATTTCATGGCGGCGACGCGTGATCCGTGGAAACCCTGTGCTGCACGGCACACACCGGCTCAGGGTATTCCCGAGCGGCAACCGGTGGTGAGCACCAAAGCAATTTATCAGCTTCTGGTACGCAAAAGAAATTTATATGCTTGCTCGTCATATGTGCGTCAAACGCCCCAGCCGCCCCACAGGAGAGACCATGCTGCAAGCCGTGAACCCCGTCATCCCCGGTATCGCCGCGATCGCGCCCGAGCTGGTCGAGGTGCGTCGTCGCATCCACGCTCACCCCGAACTCGCATTCGAGGAAACGCTCACGAGCGACCTCGTCGCCGAGCTGCTCGCCGGCTGGGGTTACGACGTGCATCGCGGCATCGGCAAGACGGGCGTGGTCGGCGTGCTGCGCGAAGGGCAAGGCACACGCACGGTCGGGCTGCGTGCCGACATGGATGCACTGCCGCTCGCGGAAGCCACCGGCCTGCCGTACGCGAGCCGCCATGCGAACAAGATGCATGCGTGCGGCCACGACGGCCACACCGCGATGCTGCTGTGCGCGGCGCGCCACCTTGCTGCAACGCGCCAGTTCTCCGGCACGCTGAACCTGATCTTCCAGCCGGCCGAGGAAAACTTCGGCGGCGCGAAGGCGATGATGGACGACGGCCTGTTCGACCGTTTCCCGTGCGACGCGATCTTTGCGATCCACAACATGCCGGGCCGCGCGGCCGGCGACATGGCCTTCCGCACCGGCGCCGCGATGGCATCGGCCGACCGTGTGACGATCACGCTGCGCGGTGTCGGCGGCCACGGCGCGATGCCGCATTTCGCGCGCGATCCGATGTCGGCCGCGGGCAGCATCATGGTCGCGCTGCAGACGATCGTCGCGCGCGAGGTCGATGCGCAGCATGCGGCCGTGATCACGGTCGGCAGCGTGCAGGCCGGCGAGACCTTCAACATCATTCCCGAAACCGTCGTGATGAAGCTGTCGGTGCGCGCACTGAACGCCGACGTGCGCGCGCTGCTCGCGCGCCGCATCGAAGCGCTCGCGAAAGGCCAGGCGGAGAGCTTCGGCGTCACGGCGGAAGTCGACTACGACTACGGCTACCCGGTGCTCGTCAATCACGCGGAGCCGACTGCATTCGCGGCCGACATCGCACGCCAGATGCTCGGCGCCGAGCGTGTCGAAACCGACGCCGCGCCGCTGATGGGCAGCGAGGATTTCGCGTTCATGCTCGAAGCGCGCCCCGGCTGCTACGCATTCATCGGCAACGGGACCGGCAGCAAGGGCGGCTGCATGGTGCACAACCCCGGCTACGACTTCAACGACGACATTCTCGCGATCGGCGCGAGCTACTGGGTTCGCATCGCCGAAGCCTGGCTCGCGGCCTGACGGCCCTTCATCCCATCGTTTCGCGCCAACCGGGGGAACCCCACATGGAAACGTCCGCCCTTTCGCTCGCCGGCACGCCGGTCGATGCTCGCGCCGCCGCGAAGAAACGCCGGCTGATCGCGGCCGCCGCCGTCGGCAACGCGCTCGAGTTCTACGACTTCACGGTCTACAGCTTCTTCGCGATCCTGATCGGCAAGCTGTTCTTTCCCGTGCATTCGTCGTTCGGGCAATTGATGCTCGCCGTCGCGAGCTTCGGTGTCGGCTTCGTCACGCGCCCGCTCGGCGGGCTCGTGATCGGCATGTATGCCGACCGCGCCGGCCGCAAGAAGGCGATGATCCTCACGCTGTTGCTGATGGCGCTCGGCACCGCGACGATCGCCGTCGCGCCGACCTACGCACAGATCGGCCTCGCCGCCCCGCTGCTGCTCGTGCTCGCGCGCCTGCTGCAAGGGTTCGCGTCGGGCGGCGAAGTCGGCGCGTCGACCACGCTGCTGCTCGAACAGGCGCCGCAGCATCGTCGCGGCTTCTACGCATCGTTCCAGTTCTCGAGCCAGGGAC
>Ga0209566_100297_pt1 | contig 45035 bp, 42 predicted proteins | sample Araplavi_mTSA_r2_2_FD_184287 | JGI IMG/M metagenome (GOLD analysis project Ga0209566, IMG submission 184287) | Arabidopsis root microbial communities from North Carolina, USA - plate scrape CL_Cvi_mTSA_r2 (SPAdes) (version 2) | ecosystem: Host-associated > Plants > Roots > Endosphere | place...
CAACAAGTGGCGAGACTGAATAAGGAACTCGTGCTGAACGGTATTGATGTTCTTCGTATCGAAGAACGCAAAAGAACACTGGAGGATATATTCTTGGAGCTTACCGGAAGGGAGAGGAGCTTATGATTAGAGCTTTGTCCCTAGAATATTTCAAGCTTCGCCGCAAGCGTATCTTCGCAATGGCAGCCTTATTTCTGGGTGCTCAAATGCTATGGGCGTTGGTATCAACAACGATGTCGATCGCTCGTAATCCCAGCAGCGCGGACTGGAAAACGATAATTGCAACAACATCTTCCATGAACGGCTTATTTCTCCCGATTATCTCGGCTATCGTCGTATCGCGCTTGTGCGACATGGAGCACAAAGGAAACACATGGAAGCTACTAATGGCAACGAATATGAATCGGAACAGCATCTATGCTGCCAAATTCATATGCGCTGCATCGATTCTCTTCCTTTACCTCGTCCTGCAGGCTGGCATTATTTTCGCGTTCGGCATGATGAACGGTTTCGATTCGATCCCGTTGCGGCTGCTCATTTTGCATATTGGAGGAGCACTTCTGACAAGCATAGCCATCATTGCCTTGCAGCAATGGATTTCCCTTATCGTAAAGAATCAATCCTTTGCCCTGTGCCTAGGCATGATTGGCGGTTTTATTGGCATGACAGCGGATCTATTTCCTGCATTCGTACGCCGGATATTTATATGGTCTTACTATTCCGGACTGTCTCCTGTCTCCTATCTATATACAGAGAAAACCGCAACATACGTGATGCAGCCGCCAAGTCCCGTTCTGATAGCTGCGGTGCTGCTCATCGCTGCCGCATGTTACGCGGCAGGTAATATACATGTTTCTCGCAAGGAAGTATAGGAGGTTAATCGATATGTTACGAAGCGTTTCCGCCGAAGTTCTGAAGCTGCGGCATTCTCGAATTTGGATCATTCTTGTTGTTCTTCCCGTTATTAGTCTCGTAATTGGCTGTGCAAATTATTATTTCAATCGAGAGGTTCTGCAGCAGGAATGGTACAGCTTGTGGACGCAAGCTGCTCTCTTTTATGGCATGTTCTTCCTCCCTGTGCTAATCGCTATCTGTTGTGCCTATGCATGCAGATTAGAGCATATGAACCGGAACTGGAATGCTGTACTGACGGCCCCTGTATCCATTGCCAGCGTCATCATAGCCAAGCTGATTGTCGTTGGAGCGCTCCTGTTTATTGTTCAGTTGATATTTTTCACTCTCTATTTCGGTATGGGACATTTGCTTGGCATCTCCTCGGCCTTTCCTTCCGATGCGATAGGATGGATCTTTCGAGGATGGATATCCTCTCTCGCGATAGCTGCCATCCAGCTTGTGCTCTCGCTGCGAATCCGCAGCTTTGCGGCACCGATCGGCATCTGCTTATGCGCTGTTTTCCTTGGGTTGGGGCTGTATGTCGCGAAGTTCGGCATGCTGCTGCCGTATTCCATGCTGACGATTGGTATGGGTGTACTCAGTCAGGAAAGTCTAAATGGTGCGGAGCTTATCCAATTCTATGTGATCAGCGGCATTTATATTGTTCTGTTCACTAGTCTCGCCATTCGCAGCCTGCAAAGGAATGATGTCATACAAGCCTAGTTCGCTCCAGAAAGGGAATCTGAAATGAAAAAAATAATTCTTATCGCCGCGCTGTTGTTCGCAGCCGTCGTAGCATTCGGTATATTCTTCCTTGCTCCGGAAAGACTAGCGCCGGACAACCCGGAAGGGAAGACGATATATTATGTACAAATCAACAGTAACGAAGCGATGAAAAACAAGAACGGCAGATATGAATACAGCCTCCTCGCTTTAGATAGCCAGGGAAGTCAAAAACAACTGGACTTTACCACCAGCAAGCAATTACGTGAAGGAGCTTATCTGGAGCTGTATACGACAAGGCTTCGAGGAGTTACCTATTGGCATGAAGTTCCCTATGACACTCTTCCCGAGAACATAAGAAGAACCTATAAGCCATAGTAGTTTTATTCAACCAAGGGCCGCTATCTGGATCATACGCTGATCAGAGAACGGCCCTTTTCGTGATTGTTTAACTGAGGAGCATATTAGCATATTCATTGATCAAGAACGTTGAACGTCATGATGTAAATGAGATATTCCATAAATACTAGAACACCATCATACAATTCTACTAACTGTCTATGTTCGTCTTTTTGTTAGCTTAGATTAGCTACAAGCTGCCTTGGCCGAACAGCTTGGTAGCTCAATTGTAGCGCACATGCCCTGCCCCGTGTCACTCTCCAGCAACAGCTGTCCGTGATGTGCCTCGGCAATTCTAGCCACCATAGGAAGTCCCAAGCCATGTCCATTCTGTCGCAAGTTCTGCCTCTCCGCGGAGTATGGCAGTTTCAACAGATCCTCCAGCGATTCACGCTGAATCCCTACTCCGTTATCCATCACTGTAAATTGACAAGCCGAACCATCGGCTGATTGATTTATAAGCAGCGAAATGTCGCAGCCATCTGGATTATGATCGATGCAATTCTGAACCAGATTCGTGATGGCACGAAGCATCAGCTTGCGATCGACTTCAGCCTGAATATGCTCTTCCTTGATCTGCAATTCAATGGCATACTGCTTATCCAGCCCTTGATTCAGAAAGTCTGCAGCAACCTGTCTGGCTAGAGCCGCCAATCGCATAGGCGCCATGTTCAAGGGCTGCATCTCATACTCCAGCTTGGAGACAAGATTCAAGTCAATAACGAGGGAGCGCAGCTTCTCTCCCTGCTTGCGAATAATTGCCGCCTGTTGCCTCTGCTCCTCAGGCACCTCCGCATGTTCCTCCAGCGCGCTCGCATAGCCAAGAATCATGGACAGAGGCGTACGAATGTCGTGGGAAATTCCCGCAATCCAATTCGACCGCGCCTCATTGCGAGTACGAAGAGCCGCCTGCCTTTCTCGAAGCATTTCAGAGGTGTCATTGATGCTTCGCGCGAGCTTGCCGAATATCCCCTTCTCTTCTGCACGGACGGCCTCTTCCTTGCCTAACGCGTTAACAACACCTGTGAGCGGCTTCAATGATCGGGCAAGGCGAGTACCGATTATGATAGCCAGCACGCAGCCGAGCACGATGTTGCCCAACAGTAGGTATAGGGATCTCTGGGGTAAAGACCGTATCCATGGCACGAGAAAGTCGAAATGATACTTCGCATAGCTATCCTTCGGATAACCAAGTACGACCAGTCCATCTGTATGTTCCCATACGTAAACCGGATGCTCCTGCAAAAAATGACGGGTGAACTTGGCAACCTCGGTTAAGGAATACGCACGCGGGACGTCTTCAGGCAGCTTGTAATCCCATATGACTTGGCCGCCTTCATCAAGCAGCATCGCCCATGCCTCGGTATCCTCCAGCATCTGGCGTGAGGAGGCGTCTAATACATGTGTCTGTCCCGTCCGCTGCAAATGATTCGCAACATACTCCACGACATGCTGTGGGGATTGTCCATCGTTAATCTCCTTGAACACGAAAAAACCGAGCATAACCAAATTCAAGACAACGATTCCGGAAAAAATGGCAAACGTGATGCCCGTAAAACGACGAATAATGCGGATAATGTTATCCATCGTTCTTATGACTCCTTCACCACAAGCTTGTATCCGAGCCCTCTAACCGTTAGTAGGCTGCAAGGCTTGGAAGGATCCAATTCGATTTTCTCCCGAATTCGTCGGATATGCACCATTAACGTATTCTCGTAGCTAGAACCATCGTCACCCCAACCGGCCTGGAACAATGCATCAGTCGTCACTATGCGTCCTCTATTCTCATATAGCTTCATAAGAATGGCATGCTCCTTGGCCGTAAGCGGCTGCTCGCGTTCTCTATCCCCATCAGTCTCGCGATACACTACAACGCTCTCTAAATCCACTGTACATCCTTCCAAGTGGAAGGTCGGCAACCTCTCCTCCTGATGCGTCTGGTATACTCGCTTCAAAATGCCGTTCAGACGAAGGATTAGCTCCCTTGGCAAAAAAGGCTTCACAATATAATCATCGGCTCCAAGGCCTAGTCCGAGCAGCCGATCCTCATCCTCGCCCCTCGCAGACAAGAACAGCGCCGGCATGCTGGAGAATTGGCGGATGGCCGTCAGCAGCGCAAAGCCGTCCTGATCCGGAAGCATTACATCCAATATGCCGATGTCAGGCTTTTCCCTGCGGCACGCGGCTAGTGCAGATTTGCTGTCGGATGCCGTATAAATTCGATAATAGCCCTCTTTGCGCAGCAGCATATCGATCATGGTTCGAATATCAGATTCATCGTCCACAATAAGAATTTTTTTGCTCTTTAGATTGTCCACACTGCTCCCCTGCCTTTTCTTACTATAAGTAGTTCGTTAAGCATATCATTGGATTGGAATCGACCGAGGGAAAATAATAACTTCGACAAGAAGATGTATATAACCTGCATAACAGAGACTACTCCAGGGCCCTGAAAGGAAGCTTAAGAACACTCTAATTATATAAAAAAGAGCCTTGCCCGGTATTTGTCATAACCGGAGCAAGACTCTATTCATACTCCCTATTTCATCGTAATCGAAATTTTATCTTCCTTTTGCACCCATTCTGCCTTCGCTCCCAGCTTCTCGCTAATGAAGCGAAGCGGCAAATAAGAGGTTCCTTTAATCGCAAAAGGCTTGTTGTCCAACTGAACTTCCTTGCCGTTCAGCGTCATTGTCCCCGACTTATAGTTGACATCAATGGTCAATTCCGCGCTGCCAGTACCCGCATTGGAGCGGCTGACCGTGACAACCTTGCTTAGTATATCAAACTTGATCGTGGCACCCAGCTTCTCGAATATCGAACGAATCGGCACGAAGGCTTGACCTTTGTGAATAACAACGCCGTTGTTCATCTTAACAGTCTCTCCGTTCAACACAAGCGATACCGCACGGTGTACCGGCATGGCCTGCGCATGCATAAACTCATAGTCCCCGTTTCCCAAATCCGCATCATTGTTAACGCCCCAGCCCCATAGAGAGCCGTCTGCCTTCTGCATGATGATATGTCTCCAGCCAGCCTTTACCGAGCTGATATTCGAAGCAATAAGTTCAAACTTGGCGCCGCTTGACATCGATTCGGTTTCAATAGACGCTTGATATACGTTTCCGCCATTCGTGAGCGCAATGATTGAACGTTCCACAACATACGCTTCTTTCACATCAGAGATATTCTTCAACTGAATCGGCTTCGGATTGTCATGAACCGTCGTTACGTCGGACACCCCCGTCCACGTACCACCCCAAAACCAGAGGCGAGATGCAGCGTCGATTGCCAGATTCGCTTCTCTATTTGAATAGATTGATCGGATCGCAGCCAAACCATCAACTTGCGAAGGAGCTGGGGTGCTTCCCTCCGGAAATTGAAGCGGCCAGCTCCACACCGTGCCGTCCTTTTTAAGCACCAGCCCGCTCGCCACGGACTTCAGCTGAGGTAAGGAAGCAACCTTCTCAAACGAAGTTAATTTATTCGTTCCCTCCCATACAGTACCGTCCTTCTTCAGGAAAAACCATCGTTCCGGGTTCGGATGTTCAGGGGAGTACGCGGCTATTTTTTCAACCTGATCGATGCCGGACAGCTCCTTGAATTGAGCATTGTCTTCGTCTGCAACAATATAAACTTTGCCATCTGCATCAATAGCTAAATCGCCATTCCAGAAAACCATATCATTTATGCCGCTTACGGGGTGAATCTTAATTTCTGGCGATATCGCGCTACCTTTCAAATACCATACCTTCTTGTCATCCGTCACCACATAAGGGCCAACGATCCGTGTTACTGGGCCAATTCCATGCAATTGAGTCGGCACAGCCTGATAATTTCCCCACACCCAATAGGTTTTGTCTTTTTTAACTAATGAGTTCGATCCATATTCTTGAATTGCGTTGCTTGATTTCTGCTCTGCCGATAAGACGGATGCATTGGATACTCCAATTATCCCTAAGCTCAATACCGCCGCCAGCATCCATTTTCCCGCATGTACTATTCTTCTCATTATAACGTTTCCTTTCTCTATGAAATTGAAAGTTCTCTATCCATTACTAGACCATATTCTACCATTCTATCAACGTGATTTTCCACAGACCTTATGTACAATTTCATGAAGCTCCGCCTACTATATCTGTAAAGGAGCCAATGTATCCTGCATTCTTTCTTACATTTTGCCTCTCTCTCGATCGCCACATGGCATGGTTAAAGATCCGTTACAATATTATTCTCTGCTGGGATCACCTCTCGCGGATTGGCCAGCTGAAATAGCTCCCCCCACTCTTGCAATTGATCGATGATTGGCTTTAATTTCATCCCAAGCTCAGTTAATTCGTACTCTACCTTAGGCGGAACTTCAGGATAGGCATGACGATGGATGATTCCCGCAGCCTCTAACTCCTTAAGCTGTTCTGCGAGCATTTTATGATTAATGCCTACAATCCCTTTCTTCAGTTCCCCATAACGATGCTTGCCTGCAAACAGTTTGCAAATAATAGTCGGCTTCCAGCGACCTGAAATGATAGAGACTGCCAACTCGATTGCACACTGGTACTGCTTTCCGTTCATTTCATACATAGACGGACTTGTCATCTCATACTCTCCTTACGGTAAGTATTTCACCAAAAAGTGCGTACTTACATTAATTACGTTCATAAATTATGATTAGCATCGAAAAGATAAGTGCCAATCAAAATGATCAGTCGACAGTCTCAATATATCATATGGGCGGTGGATGAAATGGATAAAATTGTGAAGAAGAATTCTGTAGAGGTGTTATATTCCGTTGAAGGCAGCGGATCAGGCTTATTGCTCATCCATGGGACAGGAGCAACCCATCAATTGTGGGAAGAATTAAGTCATACCCTGTCCTCCCACTTCACCGTCATGTCACCCAACTACGGTCAGTTGGGAGCAAACTTACGACTAGAGCTGGACGATGTGGTGGAGCAACATCTAGCCGTCGCTTCCCAGGAAGGATTCGAGCAATTTCATGTTATTGGCTACTCGCTAGGAGCAGAGATTGCCGCAGCTCTGGCAGCCAAATACCCAGGGCGCGTGCTATCGCTTACGCTGGTTGCAGGATGGGTTGAATCAGACGTGTCGGTACAGTTCCAATTCGATTTATGGCACAAGCTGCTCATTTCCGATCGTACCGCATTCGCCCAATTCCTAATGCATACCGGCTATAGCTCCGATTATTTGAATCGGTATGCCATTCATGAGCTGCTGGCGATGGCAGATGATCTCGCTCAAAATCTTGCGCCGGAGATGAACCATCACATTGAACTTGACACCCGCATCAATCTGCGTCCGCTCCTAGGCAGCATTACCGCTCCAACTCTCATTATTGGATTGACCCATGACCGCATGGTGCCTGTTGAGCAGACGAAAGAACTTGCTGCCCTGATCTCTGGTTCACAGTACCGTGAAATTGCTTCTGGACATTTGATCGTCACGGAGAATGGCGTCGCCTTGCTAGAAGAACTTCTGCTATTCCTCGCTCAAGTAGATGAGCGGCTTAGATCAGTTCTGCGCTAATCTATCAATTCATGCAGCAGAGCGCTCTATGAGGTCATCCCAAAGAGCGCTCTTACTAAAGAAAGTCTTCAATTGACCAATTCCATCAACAATGATTACTTTCAGTTCATGCATGTTACAATCTTGGATCAAGCTCTTTCTCTCTGCCTACTTCGAATAATAGGTTTGCAACCAGTTCCTTATACTCCGCATGCTGAGGTGTTATTTCGTCAAGTTTTACAGCAAGCATTCGCTGTCCCAGACGATACTCATTGAGCGATGTCTTCAGCTTCTGGCGCACGTTTTTCTGCTTGATCAGCTTATCGTACTTATGCGGAAATTGATAATCATAGCCGTAAACAAGAGATAAATAATCCGCGTTTCTGACCTTCATATAAGGTACGGCATTGTTTACCGTACACTCTGGTTTCATGACTACGCCTTCCATATGTTTCTCCGTTGTCAGCTTAGAGAAATAGCGCTCTGCTTGCTCAACATAATCTGGCTGTGTTAGATCCACAATTACGTATTCGTCGTCAGACAAGAAGCTAAAAATCGCAGATGTATTCTCGGTTGGAATCCGTTCCTCGCCCGACTCATAAATCACTTTAAGCAGACCAAACGGCTTATATTCCAATTCCCCGTCCTCCGCGTACAGTCCTAGCTGCTTCTGATAAGTCTCGTATGCTTCCTCATGCTCGCTCAGAGTGACATGCGTCTTGATCGCATCGTGAACATGCTTATAGCTCTGATAGATATGACTGCCGTACTTTTCACTAAGAACCGCTTTCGACATATGATACTGGTCTTTTTCAAATTCCGTACTCCGATACGTCTCCACAAGCTTCCCCCATGCAGCTTCAAATCCTTGCTCCTGTAAAAATTCAAGTTCGCTCTCCAGCGCTGCCGCAATCGGCTTGAACTGCCTTTCGATCAGCCCTTCCCCCATCGCTCTCCAAGGCAGCAGCTCACCGTCCAACAGAAGCATCGCGATCTGGTTCTCTTCCATAAAAGCCCGGAATCTGTGAAGCAGTTGCTCGTATACGTCTGTTAGATCCACTTGCTTGACTCTATATCCATTTCGACTCACCGCATAGCACTGCTCAACGTCACGATAAAGATAAATATTGCATCTCGATCCCATATATTTCGGCTGCAGCACTACCTTCTCTACATGATGTTCTGCAAAGTAATCCAATCCCCGCTTCAACGATTCCAGCTCATGCGCATCTACATCTTTATCCGAAGGCGACATCGTTCCAGATATGAAATTAATTTGATTCCGCGTACAGTAGTGCAGCCTCCGTACTTCTTCATCATTTAGCTCCTGCAGGGATACCTTCCGCTGAACTTCAAATAGTGTCGGAAGCTCTTCTTCCATAATCGCTTGCTTAGCAGGATGCGATTTGAAGAATGGCTTGTAAGAGATACTTACAGCGGTCAATCGATTGCCATGCACACTGCCCGTGTCTACGTGAACTTTGTTCTTGATACGGAAGGCATTTTTGGCCGCCACATGGCCGAATATATGATAAGGCTGATTGCTAACCGCTTCTTCTTGAATAAAGCGCAGCTGTTCTTCGAGCGTCGCTTCCCGATCAATGCGGAAATTACGCTGACGACGAAGGGCCTTAACATCCAGCTTCCCAATATACTTGTTCCTGCAAGGTGCGTGGGTCACATAGAATGATGGAGCATTAGGCGATCGAAATTGATAGAACGGCTGCGATAGAGACACCAAGTGATTAAATCTATCCAACAGTTCTCGATCCTCCGTTAACACCTGAACCGAATCAAAATACGTGCGTACCAGTTCCTGATCGACACCACTAACCTCTCCCTGCAAGTACTTGTATACGAAGTTCTCATGGTTTCCGAGCACGAACCGGAAGTGCTCCCGATTGTCATATAAAAAGTCGATGGTTTCTTTGGTCGCTTTGCCTTTATCAATCCAGTCCCCTACCAAAATGATGTCCGTATCCTGCACCCGCTCCGTGGCGCTGAGCTTGCCGTCCTGAATTCGGTAGCCGCAGCTGCGCAGCAGCCCTTGCAAGTCATGAATGCATTCATGGACATCGCCGACAATCGTATAATTGCGTTCATTTGGCAGGAATGTAGCCGCATATTCGCCGCGATTTTGAACAATGACGCGGTATTCCGGATTGGCAGCCCCCTGTTCAAGCCAGTAAAAATCCTTACTGCGCACCCGATGGATATTGGCATACCCTTCCCGCGCAAGAGAACCGAGCACATCCTTTTTCAACCGATTCATATGGTTCGTGATCAGTCTCTTCGAACGCTCTGATGCATAATAGTCCTCGCGCTTGCGGTAGTCGAAGAGGATGACCTCTACGTGGTAGTGATTGCGGTCAGCAATCTCTCGAACCTTGGCCCTGAAATCCTCGGCTAGTCCGGTCGTATCCAGAATCACGAACTCGGCATTCACCGGAAAAGAAGTGACCATGCCCAGCTTCGTATATAGCAGATTGAAAGCTTGGTCGCTGGCCTCCAGCATAACCTGATCATATTTATCATAGTCGTGACCGAGTATTTCTTGCCGCATGCTGTCCGAGGACAAATATTGCACATTCATTTGCATGGCCCCTGATGCATCTCCCCTTAACTGCGGCATCAGCACTTCCTTGGCAAACGTCGTCTTGCCGCACTCCGTCGGCCCAATCATCATATAGATGGTATGAACGTTAGTGACAAGCTCCACATTCTTCTCCTCCTTTCCTAATAACGACGCCTTGTGTCGTCGATATCCCATTCACGCGATCCCCGATCGCTACGAACTCGTATGTGTATGCCGCTCCATAAGCGCTCATCGCTTCCGCAAACCAAGCTTCGAACTCCTCTTTTCCCATTTCCCAGCGGTGGTCGAGGTGCCGGAACGCCGTCAGTTCGTAGAAGACGTTAAAGTCCGCATTCGGCGTCGTAATGACGAAATGTTCAAAATCAATATTTGTGCAAATCGACTGGATCAGATGCTTCGCTTCATCCTTACTCATGTGCTCAATCACTTCTGTCAATATCACATCGACCTGCTCCCCGTTGTAATGCTCCATGAAGTGCTCAAGCGACGGGTAGGTTACAATGTTATCCCGCTCCTTGGACTCGGCCTTCCGTTGTACAACCGCAAGCAAATCTTCATTAATATCGATAGCGTAGTAGCTGCTCTCCACTTTCGAAGCGTATGGTATTGCATAGAATCCCTCACCGCAGCCAACATCGAGAATCGATTTGTTGAAGGGCAGTATGCCTGCAATGAAATTTCTGCGCTGCATCGCCGTTCCGCCGTATTCGAACTGGATCGCATATCGATCGGTGCGTTCAAGTTCCACCTTATGTTTGCGGAAATCCTGCTTCGAGGACAAGAAAATACGTGCGAACAGACTGCGAATATAGTAGGGGGCATCTATAATGTTCATACTCTTCACATATTTCACGATCATACTGTCTGAAATATCAAGACTCTCATTTCCGAATATAGACAAGAATAAGCACAGCACACTCACGACATGAAGCAGCTCATGCAAGCTTCGCTGTGTCGTTATCTTAATAGAGTAGCTCTTATCCGTCCTGTGATGTAGGTCGAAGGTATATGCCGTTACATGTTTTTGAAAAAAATGAATGTACTGCATGCGATCCACATGAATCATGTTGATGGTAAAGGAATGCTCATAACCCACGACATCCTCTTCGCTCTGCGCCTTGAAGGGTGCCGAGAAAAATTCGCCAATCGCATGCAGCGGGAAAATCGGCGTATTATAGCGAGATACGTTCAAATATTCAAAAAACTCATCCTTATGCTGCTTATAGGAAACCTCATTGTCCGCATCCTTGAAATATACGTTATACTTCGCTGCATCGCTGTACCAGCCGTATGCCGTCCCCTTGCGAATCTGTCGCAAGATCATTCCGTTATGCGGATTTTTCCGAATGAGAAATGAAAACTGTGGATGCGTTGACGATAATTGCACGATTGCCATTATGCTTCTTCTCTCCTTACATCTGCGGTTGTAATCGACCTGCGGAATAATTCATCAAGCCGTGCATCATATCCGCCTGCTGCAACAGGCTGTTGTGCGGCAATCCGTTCATAGTATCCGATGGATTGTTCGATAAAGGCATTGATGACTTCGATTCTAGGCTCCATATTCAACTCTTCTCCCGCGATCTTGCGTGCAAGCAATTGTTGAATAGCGGCATGAAGTTCACTGTTCGCCGGCACAAGCCGATCTACCAGCACCGGGAATTCAATAGGTGGCATCTCGTGATAACGCTCAATCCACTGGCAGGCCAGCAGTGGACGCAGCACGTAAAAGTACTTTTTGATCTTTACGGACTCCCTCTGCAAATACTCTCTGTAGTTTCCTGTGGCCATGTGCAAATAGTGATACATACAGGCTCTTATCGAAAAGGTATCGGAGGATAGGGCACGTATCTGCTCCACCACATCCAATTCTTCCGCATATACAATCGGAGATTGCAGCCATTCAAGCAACGGCGGATTCGACTTGCGGAATAAGGATAATGCTTTCTTCATATCCCAACCATTGATATCCAACATATTGCTGATCGGCCGCTCAATCACGTCTCGTTTTTCGAATAAGGATAGATAGCTGTCCATAGGCCTTACATAGATGAATCGAACATCATAATCGCTATCCCTCGATGGAAATCCCCAAGCCCTGCTGCCTGATTCGCAAGCATATACTATTCGTACCTGTTCTTCTGTCTCGATATTTCGTAACGCATCTATAATTTGCTGCCGTATATTTTCCATATAGGTTTGACTCCTTCCCTATCAAAGCTATCCCTTTGCAAGCTGCTCTTTTCGGTGTATCACTGCTTCGATTGATTTCCATCCTTCAACGCATGGTACTTAGGGTTTCCAGCATTTTAGCCATTCCCTAACCGTTGAACGGATACGCATTGCTTTGTGCATTCATCATCTCTTATTTCCGGTTTTGCGAACATGGCGAAAGTATTACGACCTACCGAGATTATTTCGTGCTTCCGCAAATGTTTACCTGATACAATAAAAGAGAACTGCATGGGTTACTTGGGAGAAGGAAGGAGATTCGACGTGGCTAAGGAGAGTTTCGATAAGGAGATTCAGTATTTGCGCACGCTCATGCTGATGAGAGGGGCGTTCAATAGACAGCAGCTTGCAGATCGGCTGGGCATTTCCGTACATACATTGGACAAAACGGCTCGACGCTTGAAAGAAGTTGCCGCTGCCTCAGAGGTACAATCTAAGCATGCCTCAGAAATGGAGCTGGCAGAAGCTGTTCATCAACGTAATGACGATTCATCCGATCCTGCCCTATTGTTCTTGTTTCGAGCCAAGTCATTGAAGGAATCCGAATCGGTTCGGATATCGACTATTTTGGAGGCGCTTCAGGAGCAATCTATGTCCGCTATGGAGCTTATGGATGAATGCTGCGGCAGAACGCCGGAAGAGCTGCCGATGCCCGATGAGAAGACAATTCGAAGCGACCTGAAATATTTGGAGTCGGTTGGCGTCATACGCAAAGCGAATGCATCCCGTCCATATCGCTATCGCTTGAACGATGAGCTCATACAGCAACTATCGGATGAGGAGCTGCTTGATTTATACGATTTCGTGGATGTAATGGCGAACACGCAAGTGCCTTCTGTCCATGGCTATTTGCTGCGGGACAGCTTGAAGAAGCAATTGCTGCTTGATCATGAGGGGCAATATCTTACTGACACCTTTTTATATAAATATCACTATCATTTTCGCATATTGGATGAGGCCCATCTGTTTACCTTATTAGGCGCGATCAACAAGCGATGCAGAGTGCAATTCCAATACTTCACGCCCAAGGCAGAGAAGAGCTATGCCGCGCAGCAGACGAATCCGCGCTTCGAGAGGGAAGGCGTAGGAACTTGGCATAAGGCTCTGCCCTTAAAGATTGTATATGACCATCAATATGGAAGATGGTATATGCTTAGCAGCGATAGAGAGGGTATCCGCAAGTTCCGCATGGAGGGCATGACCCACATTGAAGAAGTGGAGGATGTATCCGAGGACGTATTTCAGATGAAGACAGCGGCGCTCATGGAGAAGCTTCAGTACAGCTGGCTTATCGATACCGGACGGCCCGTGAAGGTGCGTGCCCGCTTCTTCAGTCCTCGCCCAGGAGAACCGGACTTCATTAAGCAGCGGGTACTGCTGCAAGGGCAGTGGGGGGAAATTGTTGAGGAAGATGATCAATCCTTCCTATACGAAATTACGGTGAATGGAATTATGGAGATTAAGCCTTGGCTGCGCAGCTTCGGATCGAGCTGCGAAGTGCTTGAACCCAGACATCTACGCCGTGAGCTGATAGAGGAATGGAAGGAGATTGCTGCTTACTATGAACCCATTTGAGAAAATCTTTGGCTATCAAATTCTATCCCGACTCGAAGATGCAGGTACATTCGTGGTCACCTCCCATGAACGGGCATGGTTGAAGACGATGCTCGCGCATCCAGCAGCGAGCGAGGCCTTCTCGGAAGATACGATAACCAAATTACATGAAATCCTGTCTTCAGAGAACCTCATGGATACCTCCCATAATCTTATTGAGAAGGCCAAAAGCAAGGAAAAGCATGTCTATCATCCGATGCTGCGGCCGCTCCGCAGGTACATCTCTTCCGGAACAGGGATACGCATCAGCTACGCAATCAAGGGCGGTCGCATCAACGAGGAGCATGAGGGCCTTCCATATAAATTAGAGTATTCCATTATTAAGCGAGAATGGTACCTACTCTGGTACCATCGTCAGCACAGTGGTCTCATGAACACCAAGCTGCGCAATATTACATCATTGACGGCAGAATCGATCCCGCCTGCGGAAGCGGAGTACATTCTAGCGAAGCTTGCCCGCTTGCGCGATCGTCGCAAATCTGAGGTTGTGATTGAGGTCATCCGTGAATATAACCGCGAGCTGTCGCGCATCTTGTATGCCTTCTCCTGCTTCGAGACGGAGGTGATGTACGATGAGGAACAGCGCAGCTACCAGATTCGAATCCGACTGCCGTGGAATGAGCATGAGTTCCTCTTGTCCAAGATACGCTTTCTCGGCAAGCGCGTCCGTGTGAAGGATAGCGCATACCTGCAGAAGCGCATGCGCGAGACGGCCGCCATGGCACTGGCGAGGTATGAAGAAAACAGTGTATAGACCTAAGATGGTGTGGGGTGGGCTCTCGCCAATCCTACACCAGAAGGTGTTCGTTTGTATAAATAAGCTTTCAGGGCTGTCACGTATAATCTCTCAACGAAAATAAATAGTAGATACACGCCAAAGTATAAACGTCCACTTCATCGTCTAAAAGCTCGATCCTAATCGTCCGAGGAGGTATAACCTTATTGTAAGTAATCAAAGCTATGTCTCTGTCAGATTCAGATGAGCATGTTAACTTAGTGGTTCGATCCATGAAGTCCTTTTTTAATAAGTAAACCTTATTATCAATCACGAACTCCATACTAGGATTTGGTTTGACCCTCGTTTTATCTTTCAGCACAAATCTTCCGAAATGTTTAGAATCCACGTTCCATTCCGACCTAATCATTGTCTGGAGCGACCAAACTTCAACCGCCTTACTCATTGACCTTCCTTCGTTATCAAAAACTTCAGCATTGATCAAGTAATCACTAAAAATAGTATCAACAACATAATGGAGCGTACTGTTATAGTGTCTTTGAATATCCCCCACTCGATTCCCGTTCGCATCTGTTAACGCGAATTTTTTTCTGCTTTTGCGATAGATAGGGGATACATATTGATAACGGGGCATTGGATCACCACTTTGAAGGTAATAATCAACATTCAACACCAAGAAAATAATTCCTTTTATTTACTATCCCCCAGTATGAATGACCTTGTCAATACGAAGCCAACCATTCTATCTCGTGTTTTTCCAACCATACCCTTTCAACCAACTTTATGCTTAAGACTGATCAAATAAAAACGGCGGTATGCTGGGTTCATAGAAGATCCCAGCATACCGCCGCGTAACATCACAATGATAGCTTATATTTTGAATTTCTTCACTAGCGATTCCAATTCGCTGCTGGATTGGCTTAACGCTTCCGCCGATAGCGTAACCGTATCGATTGCTTTCAACTGATCCTGCGTCGAAGCGCTGACTTCTTCCGCGGCGGCTGCGGATTCCTCCGAGATCGCGGACAGATTTACGATGGACTGAACCACGTTTTCTTTCAGCTCAGACGCCGTCTGTATTTTGTCCGACATTTCCTTAATCGCCTCGATCACTTGCTGCATCAAGCTTTGAATGCTTGTAAATGCAATCTCTGTCGACTGCACGGCCTCATTTTGTTCCGAGGTGATTTCCTTGGTCCGGCTCATCGCACGGGTTGCATTCGCAGCCTCTTCTATAATGCCCTGAATGGTGCTGCTAATTTGCTCTGTCGAACTAGCGGATTGTTCTGCCAGTTTACGCACTTCTGTGGCGACGACTGAAAATCCCTTGCCAGCCTCTCCCGCTCTTGCCGCTTCGATCGAAGCATTTAAAGCAAGCAGATTGGTTTGAGCTGAAATCGCTTTGATCATTTCGGCCACGGACTGGATATCATTGATTTTGGTTACGAGCAAGTTCAATACTTGTTCGATCGATTGAATTTCACGGAACGACTCATCGGAACGAGCTTGCAGCACAGCCAACGTTTCTCTTCCATCGATGCTTGCCTGCTGCGTCTGGTTTGACTTCGCCTGCATGGAGGACATCGTTTCTTCCACGGATCTAAACTGCGAGTCCAGCTTGCTTGTGACCTCCTGCATATGATCCAGATTTGTTGCGCTTTCGGCCGAGCCTTGCGCGACATCCGACATGGCGTGGGCAATTTCTTCGCTTGCCGCTTTTGTTTCTTCCGATACGGCACTCAGATTTTCAGCCGACTCCGTTAGCTGTTCAGAGGAACCAATCACGCGGGACAAGACTTCCCGCATGCTTTGTACCATATGATTAAAGTGGCCTGTTAATTGGCCAATCTCGTCCTTCGAACTTACCTTCCCTTCCACGGTCAAGTCTCCATCAGCCATTAGCTGCACCTGCTTCGTCAATTGAACGATCGGCTTCGTAAAGAAGCGGGCGACAAAGTAGACAATAATATTTGAAACAACGATGGCGCACAAGGTTATGATGATGTTCATGTATTTAATATGGTTCGTGAGCTTTAACAGTTCGTCTTCTTGATAGACAGCACCGATTTTCCACCCTGTAAGACCGGACGTCCTATAATACAGAACTTCCGCTTCGCCTTTATCCGTGTAGCTGACCTTTCCTGCACTCTCATTTGAAGTGTAAATTTCGTCAACATATGATCTTTCCCGCTGATTTTTCCCGGCTGCATCTTCTGTATCCGGCAGCACTACCGAGTTTCCTTCTGCATCCAAAATAAATCCAAACCCATTATATCCTACATTCGTTTCACTGATTTGCTTTGTCAATTGTTCCAGGTTCACATCAAGCGAAATAACCCCGAGAACCTTGTTGTTTTCCACAACGGCCTTAGAGATCGCTATTTTCATTTTCTGACTGACGCTATCCTTATACGGAGGGCTGAATTTCACTTTATCCTTATCATCGTTAGCCAATTTATACCACAGCCGAGTATGGGGATCATAATCTTCTTTGTATACATTAGACTCGGGATCAAACATCTGCTTCGATGAGTTCCCCATATAAATAGCAGATATTTCAGGGTTGATTTTTGTATAAGATTTCATCACTTGAATCATGTTAGGAGTTAGCTTGTCTCTGTTTTTAACAATGTCTTTGATCTCCGGATTTTCACTAAAATGCAAAATATCATTTGCATAATTATTTAGACGCAAATCCGTAACTTGCATTAAGGCCTCCGCTTCTTCGCTTCCTAACTCGTCCAGCTCTTCTTTAAAGCTGTTCGTCATCTGCAAGTTAGTTGTCAATTGCAGAATGACCAAGGAGGAAACCAGCAATACTGCAAAAATTAACATAAGCTTGTTCTGTAACTTTTTAAACATGATGTCGACCCCCTATGAATTGTAAACGTTACAAAACTCATACTGGGATCTGAATAAAAACCCCAGATTAGACGTTATAACGTCTTTAACGTGGAAATTTTAGCACATGTTTAATATGTATAAAGTGATATAATTCCGAACGATTATGCGGAATTATACAAAATTATTGATAATTTTACGGCGTATTTACTAGAAGTAGATACGAATCTCCCAGCTCCAATAGTATCGAGAAATTATTCCTGTATATTAATATTTCGGTTCGTTTCATTTAAACTATAAGCACTTCATGAAATTCTACTAATTTTTTATTAATTCCAGAAACTCTGATAATTTATAACACAAGAACAAAAGCATAAAATTTCATGTACTAGAGTACGAGTTTCAATTTCTCAGTTGACAAATTGGATTACTCAAATTTATTATTAATTTATCGTGTTACATATTTTGGATGTTAGTCAAAGTTTCATCATTCCGCTGACCGTACCGACGGAGGCTCCTAATACCATCACTGCATGTGCAGAAAGGGGAGCGTACCGTGTCATTCAGTTATATCTCTCATTTGCATTGCCCGAAATGCAGAACAAGTTATTCCCCGCACAAGCAGGCGCATCTCTGTGCTTGCGGTTCCCCATTACTTGTAGCCTATCGGTTGGATGAACTAAAGGAAAACGTCCAACGCTCCGAACTGGCTGCAAGAGAACCAAGCCTGTGGCGCTATCATGAACTGCTCCCCATCGAGCTGGAGCAGCATGTGATTTCTTTAGGAGAAGGTCTTACTCCTCTCCTCCCCCTGCCCAAGCTTGGACACCGAATTGGTATTTCCCAGTTGTATATGAAGGATGATGGGCTTCTGCCGACCGGCTCTTTCAAAGCCCGCGGCGCGGCTGTTGGTGTATCCAAAGCCAAAGAGCTCGGCGTTCAGGAATTAGCATTGCCCACCAATGGCAATGCAGGAGCGGCCTGGGCACTCTATGCAGCTCGCGCGGGCATACGCTCCACAGTCGTCATGCCTGTGGACGCCCCTGCCATTACCCGTAGTGAATGCGCGATTGCAGGAGCTCGGCTCCATCTGGTCAATGGCTTAATTAGTGACGCTAGCAAAATTGTCTCCCAAGCGATCAGCGACGATGACAGCCTGTATGATGCTTCTACTCTTAAAGAGCCTTACCGGATCGAGGGCAAGAAGACGATCGGCTTCGAAATTGCCGAGCAACTAGGCTGGAAGCTGCCCGATGTCATCCTGTATCCAACAGGAGGCGGTGTCGGCCTCATCGGCATTTATAAGGCATTGACGGAATTGCTTGCACTAGGCTGGGTTCAAGGCAAACTCCCTCGGTTCGTCGCCGTCCAATCTGCGGGATGTGCCCCCATCGTCGAGGCGTGGAAGAACAAGCACACCGAGTCAATACCTTGGCCAAATGCTTCTACCCTTGCGTTCGGCATCAATGTACCGAAGGCACTAGGAGACTTTCTAATATTGGATGCCATCTATCGAACCGAGGGCTGTGCAATTGCGGTGGATGATCGCGCACTGTTGGGCGAGCAGCGCCTTATTGCTGAGCTCGAAGGAGCCTTCATCTGCCCGGAAGGCGCATCTACATTCGTCGCCGCACGCCGATTGCGTGATAGCGGCTGGATCCAGGACAGCGACACCGTCGTTGCGATCAATACTGGGCTCGGCTTGAAATACCCGCATGTCGTCCAGACCAGCATCCCTGTCTTGGAGCCTGATGATTACCTACACAGAAGGAGCACTATCTCTGGTAGGCAGTCCACTTCAAGGGAGGAAACTGGCTAACATGACACTCGATACCTCCTTCATGCTGGAGCATGTGCCCGACTTCGTACACGCAGCCCTTGTCACGATCGGAATTGCTGGAGCCGCCATCGCTGCTTCTCTGCTCGTTGCCGTGTTCAACTCGATTCTCTTGTATTTCCGAGTACCGATATTAACTGCCATTGTACGTGCCTACATCGAGGTAGCTCGCAATACACCCTTGTTGATTCAATTGTTCTTCCTGTACTTTGCACTGCCGAGTATCGGAATTCGCATGTCCAGCTACACCACAGCCCTATTAGCGATGACGTTTCTCGGCGGTGGATATTTGACTGAAGTGTTCCGCGCTGGAATCGAAGCCGTCCCCAAGTCTCAGTTGGAGTCAGGATTGGCACTCGGGCTGTCTCGCTGGCAGTTGTTTCGTGACATCGTCCTACCGCAAGCGCTGCGAATTGCTACGCCGTCCTTATTTGCCAACTTTATTTTTCTACTGAAAGAGACGACGGTTGTATCTGCAGTTGCCGTGCCGGAAATTTTGTACACGACTACGAACTACATTGCTCTTTACTACAAAACTTATGAAATGCTGCTCATGATGACGGTCTTATACTTGCTGTTGTTCCTGCCATTATCCTTTGTGCTTTCTTGGCTGGAAAGGAGGTTCCAGCATGGCCAGTTCGGGACTTGATTTGCTTGTCGTATCACTTCCCCAGCTTGCTAAGGGGTTGTATCAGACAGGGCTTATCGCCATCTGGAGCATCGCGCTAAGCACGATTGGCGGCCTTCTATTCGGTGCCCTGCGTACCTCTGGTAGTCCGTGGCTGCGGCTGATTACCCGTACTTATCTGGAATTGTTTCGCTCTATCCCGATTTTGGTATGGTTGTTCTTTTTCTTCTTCGGGCTTCCAATCTTCTTCGGTCTGAATGTCCCAAGCTCTGTATGTGCAGTACTAGTGTTGTCACTTTGGGGGATCACTGAAGTTGGAGAGGTTGCACGAGGTGCCCTTATCTCATTGCCGCAAGGTCAACGAGAAGCTGGCATGGCGATTGGACTCAGTACCCTGCAATTGTACGCATACATTCTGCTTCCACTAGCGCTGCGACGCATGATCCCACCTACGATTAATGTGTACACACGTATCATCAAGACGACATCACTGACTGTTCTTATCGGCGTCACCGATGTGATCAAGACGGGGCAGCAAATTATAGAGCGCACAGGAGAGGCCGTTCTTATTTACGGTTCATTATTCCTGCTTTATTTTATACTGTGCTATCCGTTATCTGCCTTATCAAGAAGGCTAGAGCACAAGCTGCTATCCTAATACCTCACTGATTGAATAGAAAGGAGGAACCATTCATGCCCGACGCATTGCTTGAACTATCCAATGTCGGCAAGTCGTTCGGCAAGCATTGGGTGCTGCGGGACATCAACCTGCAAATTGCTCAAGGAGAAGTGACCGTTATACTCGGGCCAAGCGGCTGCGGCAAGAGCACGCTGCTTCGGTGCCTGAATGGACTCGAGACAACGCAGAGCGGCAGCATTCGATTCCACGGTCAAGAATTGACCAGTCCAGCAACGCACTGGCAGCACATTCGCCAACAGATTGGAATGGTGTTTCAAAGCTATCACCTATTCCCTCATCTGACGGTACTCGATAATATCCTCCTCGGACCAATTAAGGCCCAGCGGCGTCCCCGTGCAGAAGTGATCGTCCAAGCCGAGAAGCTGCTAGAGCGCGTCGGATTGCTAGACAAGAAGGACGCTTACCCCCGTCAGCTGTCAGGCGGCCAGCAGCAGCGAATCGCGATCGTGCGGGCACTATGCATGAATCCTGAGGTCATCCTCTTCGACGAAGTGACGGCTGCGCTTGATCCCGAGATGGTGCGCGAGGTGCTGGAAGTCATGCTTGCCTTGGCGGAACAAGGCATGACGATGGTTATCGTGACCCATGAGATGGGGTTCGCCCGAGCTGTAGCCGACCGGATTGTGTTTATGGATGAAGGCCGAATATGCGAGACAGGAGCGCCGGATGCTTTCTTTGCAGATCCCAAAACCGAACGAGCCCGTCGCTTTCTGGATAAATTTTTGGACATGGAAACATGGAAAAGGAGAGAAATTGGATGAAGAACAAATTGGGGTTCACATTATTAATGGTACTGCTCACGGTCGGGTTATTGTCCGCATGCAGTTCAAACAGCAGTGGAGCGAAAGAACAACCTACCACAGCAACGCAACAAGAGAGCGATAAATCATCGAATGCCGATACCGGTGCCCTTAGCAAAATTAAAAAACGCGGCAAAATTCTCGTAGGTGTATTCTCCGACAAGCCCCCATTCGGGTTCACAAATGAGAAAGGCGAGTTGGTTGGCTTCGATAATGACTTAGCAAGACGCTTCGCGAAGGATCTACTTGGAGATGAGAGCAAAATTGAGTTCGTCGTCGTGGAGCCAGCAGGTCGTATCCCGTATTTGCAAAGCGACAAGGTAGATCTGATTGTAGCCAACATGACCGTGACCGATGAGCGCAAGGAAATTGTTGATTTTACAAATCCAAATTTGAAGGTGACTACACAGGTACTCGTAAACGATAAGAGCGGCATTAAGACGTTGGATGATTTGAAAGGAAAGAAGGTTATCGTAACGAAGGGAACGACAGCCGATATATTCTTCACCAAAAATTATCCTGACGTTGAACTGGTCAAATTCGAGAAAAACACCGAATCCCTACAAGCATTGAAGGATGGACGCGGTGACGGGTACGCACAGGATAATTTCATCCTACTCGCTTGGGCGCGGAAAAATCCTGGCTTCTCCCTTATTCCAGAGAAGCTTGAGAAAGAGGCGCCGATCGCGCCAGCTGTCAAGAAAGGCAATACCGAGCTGCGCGATTGGGTGAATCAAGAGCTGGAGGCGCTGGGAAAAGAGAAATTCCTGCTGCAGTTGTACGATAAATACGTGAAAGAAGAACTCGGCCCAGATGTCTTTCCAGACGATATTATCGTGGAAGGCGGACACTGGAAGTAACACAAGCGCCGTACAATACAATAGCATCCAAACATAGAACGAGGCTGTCTTGCCGTCATGATTAACATGACGGCAAGACAGCCTCGTTTTTTATTATTCCACAGCGAATAAATATGCCTGGAGACTATCTGCAACACACTCCATAATCAATTGAATAATAGGCTCCAATTGACCTTGGACGCTTGCTTCCTCCAACGTCTCATAATATCGCATTCTGACAGCATCCGCCGCCTTCACAATGGCAGGAGGATATCCGTGCTTCATCAGAATTAGATTCATAAGGAGTCTTGCAGTTCGGCCGTTTCCATCTGAGAAAGGATGAATACATACAAATCTAAAATGGAATTCCGCAGCCAGTATCACTGGATGCATCAATCCTTGTTGATTCTCGTACCATTTCATGAGCTCTTCCATCTTCTCAGGAACAACCGTATAATGGGGCGGAACATGCTGTGAACCTGATATACGGACATTGACCATTCGATATCGTCCTGCGTCGTCCGCAATATTTTTAAGAACAAGATGATGAATTGATTTCACCACATACCCAGTTAGCTCCTGATCCTGACGAATGATCTCTTGAATGTAGGCAATCGCTTCAGCGTGGTTAATAACTTCAAAGTGCTCCCGAAGCTTTTTCCCACCGATCGTTAACCCCTGTTCGAGCACAAGCTTCGTTTAAAGCAGCGTCAGTGTATTTCCTTCAATCGCATTCGAGTTATACGTCCATTCAACACGGTATACTTCCTCTAAATTCCGAACGGCTTCGGCAGGTAGTGGTCGCAGCGAATCCAATCTATTCTTTAACTCATCTATCAAAGTAAGATCCACACCTATCACCTACCTTTTCCCTCTTTATTACTAGTATTATAACAAGTCTATTGCGTTTCTAGACATTCATTTATTCCAATACCCTCACTTCACCCCCAATATCTGATACAGCTCCTGAAGCGAACGAATTTCATAGGTTGGAACAATATCCGTTTCATTCGCTTTCCCTTCGGGATTGAACCAACAGGTATCCAGACCTGCCAGCTGGCCGCCCTTCATATCTGAGCTTAACGAATCCCCAATAATCAATGCCAGCTGGGGGTCAATATTAGGAATGCGCGCGAACACAAAATCAAAGAATTCCTTCATTGGCTTCTGGTACCCTGTATCCTCCGATACGAAAATACTCGTAAACATCGGATGCAGACCAGAATCACGCAGCCTTCGATCCTGTGTCTTAGACACGCCATTCGTCACAATATGCAGATCATACGCGCCGTGCAGTTTCGTAATTACTTCCATAGCCCCGTCAATGAGCTGATGTCCCTGTTCCAAATAGCCTCGATATTTTTGCTCCAACAGAACACCGTCCACTTCATGCCCATATTCCTTCAAAAGTAGAGAGAATCGAGTGTTCACCACCTCGTCGCGATTGATCTTTCCCTCTTCATACGCCCTCCACAATCCCTGATTCATCTGTTTATAATGGGCTTCCATTTCTTCTGTCAGATCGATCTGCTGTCCTTCGAACAACAAACGCAGCGCCAGCTTCTCCGCTGCCTTGAAATCAAGCAATGTATCATCAACGTCAAATAATAATGTTCGATATTTGCGCATCTTATCTCCACCTATCTATGTTATAGCCTGCTCTACAGGCTATACTTTCTATTTTATTTTCATATCCATCAACACTGCAAGCTGCTCTACATCTGCACGACTTGTGTGATATTCCCTCTATTTTCACGTGCGTGCATCTGTTGTACTGGATATAGGCTACACTCCTAAACGCTCTCATCCAGCCCTGCTGGCTGCACTTTTCCTAGCTGCTCGTCCTTCGTACTTCTACAACTCACCATGACAATCCCTGTAAGAAAAGTTCTTTTCCCGCTTCCGACTGCACCTTATACTGGTATCAAACGTAATACGTAATAGGAAATAGGCACCAATAACATAACACACGACTGGAAACGGAGGATCACCGTGAAGAATGCAATACGATGGCTGTCCGCCATCATGATGATTGTCATGTTGCTTCATCCGGGAATTGTTCAGGCAGACGCTATTCCGAGCAAATCGGGCATAGTGCGCGATATAGCCAAGATGATTCCTAAAGAATCGATTCCCTATATCGAGCGAGCTGCCAAGGGGAAGCCCTATACGTTCTATCTCCTGACTATCAATCGTTTGGATGGCCAGGATGCAGCAGAATATGCAACCGAAGTATATCACAAATGGAAGTTGACAGCGGATGACATCCTCATCCTATTGTCTAAGGAAGATCGGCGCGTAGAGATGAACTTTAACAATCCGGCTTTGCAAGAGAAGATCGACGCACTGCCCAATGATGACTCGTCTCGCTCTAAGCTCAGCGCATTCGTTGACAAACATTTTATTCCGAAGGCGAAAGAGGGCAATTTCGCTAGGGCCACTATAACGCTTATGGAAGCGACCAAACAATTGAAGCCTGTGCCGATTGTACCAACGCCGGAGAAGCCTGCTAAGGATCTCCCATCCGGCAACAAACCATCGAAGCCCGCATCGGAGAACGAAAGTCAGCCCGTAACTGTGCTGAAGGAACCGGAAGGTCCAAGTGCGCTCGTCCTTTTCTGGAATAGCATTCCGTGGCCTAGGGTCGGTATCGCAGCAGGCTTAGCTGCATTGTGCATCTTGCTAGTTGCATGGATGTGGCAGCTTCAGCGGCTGCGCAAAATTCGTACCCAAATTCCTGCCGTTATGGCCACTGTCAGTCAAGCGCTCGAGCGTGTGCACCACTACACTGAGCTGTATCAAGGCGCGACGCAGCAGCAAGCTGCGGCTATCGAGCAGCAATTAACGGCATCCATCATTGCGCTGGAGTCCAGCTTGAAGGAAATGAAGCAGATCAGCTTCGCCCACACGCTGCTGCCGAAATTCAAAAGCCAACTCGATGCGGCAGACAACGTGCGGCAAACGCGAGAAAAAGAAGCAGCAGAGCTAACGAAGCAAATTGAACAAATCGAGGTCACGGAGCGCCAGCTCGTAGACAGCATTCGTGAAGCGCGAGCGCGTCTTCAGCAGCTCGAATACGAATATCGCCAAGAAATCAGTACACGCGGTTGGACGCTTGAAGCAATCGACCAACGCTACCATACGCTCGTCAGCCGTGTGCAAACCGTGGATGATATGGATACCTTCGATCCGATGGGCGCCAATGCCATCATGGATACCTCCAAGGCAGAAATCGAGCAATTGGCGCAGGATATCGCGTCCATCGCTCATTACGCCAATCTGTACCAGCAATTTCCGAATGAGGTAGCCAGCAGTCGCGCCCGCTTCGAAAGCATCGTACAAGAACATAGACTCAAGCTAATTCGCATCGATCCTTACGGTTGTCTGGAGCAAGCTAGAGACACGAATGAACGGATGCTGGAACAACTGCGAAGCGGCAAGATTTCGGATGCTGTGCAATTGGCAGAACGTAGAGGCCAGCACCTGACGGATGCTGTACATATGACACAGCGGCTGGCAGATTTGAAGCTGAAAAATGCGGAGGACATCCAAGCCATCGCGAATAGATTTTCCAACCTGCCAGAAGAAGAGCGGCACATGAATGGGCTGCACCAGAGAATTAGCCATACCTACCGTTCCAACTACTGGAATCATGCTTGGGAACTGTATCATAACGGGCTTTCCGTCATTGCCAACATGCGTTCCAGACTGGACAATGTGCGTTCCCTCTCTTCGGAAGAAGTGCAGGAATACGAGATGGCTCGTCAGGAACTTGATGGCATACTGCAAGCTTGGCAGGATCAGGATCGCAATCAAAGGCAATATGAAGAACTTGTCATGAAATTGGATCAGGCGCTCGAACTAATCAACAGACAGATGAAGAGCGGTGAACAAGCTTACACCCGCGCCCAAGATGTTATTAAGCGCAATCGTCTCGTGCAAGCATGGCGATATGCGGAAGAATCTTTGATGAAGCTGGACTCTGGACTGAAGCAGTTGCTCGCCCAGCCTCCTTATGACCTTGACTTACAGTCAGAGCTAAGCTCGCAATATGCACGCGAAGCGGAAGCCTACTTGCAAGATGTCGAGCGAACTGCCATTGTGAAGCGCGATGCAGAACGCACGATGAACGACATGGAAGCACGGTATCGTTCCACGTATCATCGTACAAACCGAAAAGTAAGATTATCTCACTTTGACTCCCAATATTCGCAGATCATGTCCTCTGCGAATGACTATATGTACCGCGGCGAATACGAACGCGCCAGTCAGGAAGCTGCTGCGGTGGCAGGCATTATTAGCGCTATGAATGCCGCCTATGATGCTGTGATAGCAGAGGAACGGCGCCGAGAAGAAGCCCGCCGGGCGGAGGAGCGAAGACGCCAAGAGGCTCGCCGAGCAGAGGAACGCAGACGCGAAGAGGAAAGACGCCGAGAGCAAACCAGTAGATCGACCAGCTATAATTCCAACTCGAATAGCAACAACTCGGGCGGATCCAGCTCGAACAACTCCAATAGCTCGGGCGGGTCTAGCTGGGGAGGCGACAATAAGAATTCTTCCGGCGGATCGAATTGGTAGTAGCGGAAGTGAAGGGGTATCCTACCTTCATTCTTCAACCTTCAATCTACAATAACCTTTCACGCACAAAAGGGCCTCACCATCCACGGCAAAGTGGATGGTGGCCCCTCCTTCCTTTTCAACAAGAATCCAGAACGAACTAGCACTAAGCCAGCCCCCTCATCACCCCAGAGAAACCATCAACCCGCCACTTCAACACAACAAGCGGTTCAGTGACCGTTGCCATCACATTTCCGTCTATCTTCTTATAGAAATCATTCCACTGATATCCATCTTCTACATCCAGCATCGTATCCAGCGCGTATCTAAAAAAAACGAAGTAGATAGGGAATCTACAGCGGTTCTACTCTCTTCCCCGTCTTAAATACAATAACGCCGCCAATAATGATCAAAACCCCGATTGCTTGTTTTCCCGTAAAAGGAACCTGATCGAGGCCAAGCAACCCCAAAGAGTCGAACAACAGCGCAAAACTAATCTGGGACGCCATCACAATCGAGATGGCAAACGTCGGGCCAAGCCGCTTCACTCCCTGTACCACACTAAGCACGACACCGACCCCGATGATGCCGCTGAACCAGTACCATGTCTTCATATTAGGCAAATCAAATAGCTGCTTTCCTTCCACTAAGAGGCCAATGGTGAGTGACGCTAGGAATCCCATGCCCAGCACGATTGCTGTAGTCGTCCACGTTCCCACGCCTTCATTTACTTTACTGTTGAACACATTCTGCACACCAACAAGCGAGCCAGCGATGAGCGCCAATACTAAGCCTGCAATCATAAGCGTCCCCTCTCACCTTTCATATATATTATGGCCTGCCAGAGTACGCAATCGCTCCCGATCCTTCACGGAAATAAACCCTCGACTGCGCTCGACCAAGCCTTCTTCACAGAACTTATGAATAACTCGATTCAAATGTCTGTAGCTGGTGCCAATAAAGTTGGCTACATCCCGCAAACTCACCGCATTAAGCTGTCCATTAAATCGCGGATCCGATTCATCATACGATATCGACAAGAGATAACTCGCCAAGCGCGCCTCCACCGGATACATCAAATTAAAGCTCAAGGAATCTGATTTCATGCAAAACTTCGTCGTAATCATGTTGAGCATAAATTGAAGCAGAGGCGGATCATGCTTCCCATATTGATGAAGCCATCGATAGTGGACGCCGATCAAATGCACAGGCGATACAGCCTCAACTGAATTCATAAAGTCGATCCCCTGCACATATTCAATATCACCAATCGCCTCTAGCGCCGTTTTAAACGATACAATCAGCGCCTTGCCTTCTGCCGAGGTGTTATATACTTTGACCTTCCCTTTCACGAGAACGTAAAAGTACTCCGCAGGATCGCCCTGCGAACAGATAAGTTCGCCTTGCTCATAGATGTAAAGCGCCAAATGCGGTATTATGTCCTCATTAAATATCGATGTAATCTGATGAATCTCCAAATAATGAGCGAGTTGTTTACGATCCTTAATCTCTTTCATAGCGCACCTTCACCTCTGCCGCAAAATTACATCTTCAATATAATCACTCCGGCGATCATCATCCCAATGCCGATGAACTGCGCCAGCTTCATCTTCTGCTTCGCTACACCGAACCATCCTCTACTGTCGATGATGAAGGTTACACTTAGCTGGGCAATTAACACCATTGCAATCGTCAGAGTCACTCCAATCTGATGAATGGCTGTGATATTGCTCGATATGATAATTGCTGCCAAGGCACCTCCAGCCAGATATATCGGCTTCACTTGCTTGACTCTTCTCCATTGTCCATCACGGACGAGCAGCAGAAGGATGAAGGCCAGTACAAATCCCGTGAACTGGGTAATCGTTGCTGCTTGCCATGTGCCAATATGTTGACTGATATGGGAGTTCGCCACGCCTTGCAGCGTTATGAACGCTCCGCCTAACCATGCAAATAGGATTCCCGCCATCATTCCCGCTCCTCTAGACATGAATTCAATTTCACTATTATTTAAAATCAGACCCATGTCTTGGGGGAAGGACATATGTCCCAAGTGTATCAAAAAAGCAAAAAACAGCGTAGAGGCGGAATATTGCATCAGCATCCGCGTTCACACTGTTTAGGTAAACAAACCGCTATTGTATGTATGACTTTCTACTACCTACTGATGGACGGCGCGCGACCAAACTCTCTGCAACTAACAGATTTGGCACCCAGCATAGCCAAGCGATCACTGCAAATGTGTCATTGGGATCTGAAAGCCCGAAGAGTATCGCTGCCAGCGGCATATACAGGCGCAGTGTAATTGCCGCACATGTAAGCGCATAGTTGCGAATCATCCAGCGGCCATGTCCGGCTAAGTCGCGAGCGACAACAATGCGGACTATCCCTTGATACAGAGTATACATCCATAAAGTAGACAGTACTCCGAAGCCTGTTGCGGCGAGCCAACCGCCATCCGCGTACCAGGATAAATAGAGCCCTGTAATCCCCCCAATCGCAATCAGGCACACATACACATAGCCGATTGCGCGGTGTAGATTAGGCTTTTGTACTCGTAATCGCTTGATGAATTGAAGCCATCCGATAGTAATAGCAAGTCCTGAAGATATGGCGTGCGCCCACAATACTGGATACCACAACGTCGGCAATTCCCCTTTGCCTTTTACAAGCGGAGCTTCTTGGATATGAGATGGTATAGCATACATCGCTAAAGCATAAATTCCGACCATGATTGCCAGAAATGCCATTATCCCAAAGGCCCATGAGCGAGCCGCACTCTGCACTTTCATCCATCATCCTCCATTCCTCTATACTGGAAGGAGTGTATCATGCACCCTTAGCTACTTCACTCCGTCTGCAGAAGTATTTTGCTTTAGAGCTAATCCTAGTTACACACCATGCGTCTCAATTTCTCTATTTCTCTATTCCTGAATCATAGTATCTCATATCCGAAATGGAATTATTGCACAATTGTGTAACTCGTGTTAATATAAACACACTAAACAGTAAATTATATTTTACCGGTAAATTGTAGTGAGGTGTTTCGATGACTGTGACTAGCGTATATAAAATTCAGACTCATGAACAGCTAAAGGCAATCGCTGATCCGCTTCGCACGAAAATACTCATGAATCTTGTCAAGCAAGAGTATACCGGGCAGCAGCTTGCCGAAATGCTGGGCATAACGCGGAACAATATTTATTTTCATCTGAAGGAACTTGAGAAGCATCAGGTGATTCAAATTGTTCGCAAAGAGGAGAAGAACGGTATCGTTCAAAAGTATTACCGGGCAGTTGCGAGTCGCTTCATTCCAGAAGATCATTTGCTGCCGAGCATGGATCTGATCGAGACGTCGCGACAAGTGTTCATGGAGACCGTCGAGGTCACCCGCACTAAGATTGAGAGCGCACCGGCTGCATCTTTCGCTCTGAACAGCAGCAATCTGGATCAGCGTAAGAACATCGCATCCACCTATCAAATGATCGCAACGGAAGAGAACTTCCACGCCTTCGTCGAAGAATTCAAGCAGCTGCTGGACAAGCATTTCACGAAGCATGAGAAGTATGGGAAGCAAGAGACAAATGAGACGAATGAAGAAAATGAGGATCTAAAAAGCTATTATTTGTCCTTGATCGCATTCCAAGATGACAGCGAAGAGATCGCCATTCAATGATTACATTCTTCACTTTCTGGAGGGATACCGCATGCAATCTAACACAGCCAATCGTGAGCAGCACGCAACAAAATATCCTATCGTTATAGATGATCCTTGGTTCACCGTCTCGAAGCTCGACGACTCTACGTATGCCATTAGCGAATACGGCCATTGGGAGAGAGTTCATTCTTATTTGCTCATCGGCAGCGAACGAGCTGCTCTGATCGACACTGGACTCGGTATCGATGATATTACGCGAATGACTAGCCAGCTAACCAACCTGCCCATCACCGTACTTACCACCCATGTGCACTGGGATCATATTGGCAGCCATGGCAAGTTCGAGCGGATTTACGTCCACGAGCTGGAAGAAGATTGGCTCATTAATGGCATTAAGGGATTACCGATTGAGCAGATTCGCAAAGATGTATCGCGTGATATTACGAGACCCTTACCGCCTACCTTCGATCCTGCTGCCTATACTCCCTATCAAGGCAAGCCAACTGGTCTGCTGCAAGATGGAGATACCATCGATTTAGGGAATCGTAAACTCTTCGTTTATCATACGCCCGGCCATTCCCCCGGACATATCGCCGTGCACGATACAAGCAGAGGCTACTTATTTACTGGCGATCTGCTGTACGATGAAACACCAATCTATGCATTCTATCCTACGACGAGTCCAGAAGACCTTGTGGCCTCCTGGCAGAAAATTTCGGGGATTGAGGGGATTGTGCAAGTATTCGGCTCCCATAATCGGCTTGGGCTGGAGCCCGAATTATTAGGCACGGTGAAAGAAGCGGCTGCAGAGCTGCTTGAGAGGGATCTTGTCCGCTTCGGAACCGGCGTTCACCAATTCCGTGGTTTTTCGGTTCAGTTCTAAGGGGCTGGTCGACCTTCTTATGCAAAAAAACGCTTGGGCATCTGCCCAAGCGTTTATCTTTATTTCGTTTCTATTTCCTTCTGATTCCCAGCCTGCATGCGATAATTCCGGAAGATCATCCCGTTCGCCTTCATCATGCCGAAATGTTCATAATAAGGAACCAGATCATTGTCGCAGCATAAATCAATCATATAGATGTCATCCAGCGCTTTCAGCATTTGACTGACTAATTCTTTGCCGATCCCTTTACCTTTATATGCTGGCAACACTTCAAGCAGTGGAATATAAGCAGACAACACACCATCACTAATCGCCGTGATAAATCCAACGATTTGACCTGTTTGTTCATCCATCGCCAGAACCACTTTGCTGCTATTTTTCAATAACCGCAGGTGAGTTTCTGGACATGGTGGATTCGGCCAATCTACAAAAAAGCCTTCCAACATTTCATCTGTAATTCCATCGACTGAGTGTTTGTATATCATATTCGATCATCTCCTCATGTAATTGGTCTGAGGTAGATCGATCAGATTAATAGTAAAGTAACAAACAAATACCCTCCGTATCATCAAAAGAAACGCTATATACCATAATACGGTAGACTCACATATTCCACAACCATAATTTTCTTTCTCCAGCCTCCATTCTGCTGGCTATGCTGTCCAATGGGTTGGTCGAGACAGCCTTCCCGGCAGTAGAGTATGCAAATCTCCCTTCGCTGCGTTAATCTGTACCTGAGTCAGAAAAATACTGTCTCGCAAATCCGCGCCGCGAAGATTTGCATCGCGCAAGTCCGCTCCGATGAGGTCGGCTGAACGCAAATTCGCATGCTGCAAGTCAGCCGCGATCAGATAGGCTCCTCTTAAATCTGCCCCTCTGAGATCAGCTGCTTTTAATTTCGCTCCCATGAGATCGGCTCCGCGGTAATTCTTCCGTTTCTCCTTCGAATTTGCCTTCAGATTGCAGCGTACGTCCATCCATACCAGCTCGCTCGTTTGCAATAACAGCCTATTTACATTTGCGCGATGTGCGTGAACATCCACCTTCAGAATTTCATCTGCACGGAGTTCTGTCAGACGCACTGTCTCCTCCACCATCATATTAAGCTCTTGACGAATGGAACGCACTGCCTCCAGTGCAAGTGCTTCATGTAAATACCACAACATTTCGTGGAGCTGATGCATAATCGGAAAGACGTGATACATGGTTTTCGCTCTCTCCGAGCTTTCTCGCCAATCAATGCCCTCAAACGTAATCTGCGACACTTTCTGTCCTGCACCGAAGCACTCGAACACGGTGCACCCTTTACATCCTCGTTCCCGCAAATTCGCGTGAATTCCGCATCGATAGTCAGCTTGCAAGTTCGAGCAGGGTACTCCCGCATCCTTGCTCATCGCAAAATCAGCCGAAAAAGAAAATGGGAGCGCAACACAACAAAGCCCGAAGCAATTCTCGCAATCCGCCCGCAGGTCGGCCCAATGTATATTCTTACGTTCATGAGAGTGATCTCGGTTTTCCTCTAGCAAGTAGAGCACCTCCGATGTGCTAATCATCTGAGACGATTATAACGGATGTGCTTGGTACTTTCTAGCAAAATGATAATGGTGTCATTTCTACATTACCGTCAAGTTCGTTCATACTCCACTGCCCTCAATATTGCATGATGGCTACGCCCGCGGATTGAGACAAACTGTCTTGTGTAATGTCCAGCTCTTTATAACTTCTAACCTGCTGACCGGATGCTGCGAGAAATTTATCTACCTTATCAAAAATCAGAAATCCTAGCGGACGGAGCGCCTTCGTACGATAATGCATCGGAATGGTTATCGTTGCCTGCAATTGACGCATCAGTTGAGCCGCTTCATCTCCGTTAATGGTCATTCTTCCGCCTACCGGAGCCATAAGAACGTCTACCTTGCCGATTGCTTGGCTTTGCTCTTCAGACAATAGATGACCCAGATCCCCACAATGACAGATAGTCAGGCCATCGACTTGAATGCGGAATACAATATTATCACCCTTTTTCGCACCGTTCACTTTATCATGAAAGGTCTTAAAGCCGCTGATCAGCACCTCACCGTCACTATAGTTGTATTCCTTCGGCTCATTCACAAGCAAGTAATCGCCAACCACTACCTGAATCTGATTATGATCGCGATGTTCATGCGTAACCAGAACAATATCCGCTTCTACCTCAGGCATTCGATAACGAAGCAGACGTCCGTATGGATCAATCAAAATCCTTGTTCCTGCCTGCGAAGTCAATAAAAAAGCCGATTGCCCGAACCACTTGATTCGCATAAACATACCACCTTTCATTTATAGAAGCCGCTTCCGTCCATAATGATCCGTTATATTCTTAAGATATTTCCCTACCCTGTTAAAGTCAACTGGACTCTCTCATATGCGATCCCTTCCATTGCGTGATTGCCCATATCAATATACATGCGCGTCTCCCCTTCGGCGCAAACCGATTGAACATCTTCCTTTCCTGCTAAGTGTGATAAGCTGAACACTGAAGACAAAGTACAAAGTGTTATCCTAGAGTCAAGTGAGTCGCCATCCAACTCTCCCAACGTATCCGAGGCTACGAATCAGGGAGGCTAGGGGCACTATGCAAGTACATAACCCAGATAGAGATCACAAAAATAGCTCCCTCATAAGCACTGTTGTTTAAGAGAGACTATCAGTTACACACCTAACTAAGCTAGATAAGAGATCAACGTACAGGGAGGCTCAACATGACCAAGCAAACCAAAATTCGCATGGCATTACTTATTGCAATACTCGTTCTGATCTTAACAGCTTTATTTATGTATGGGTCTACACAGCAGGAAGAACCAGCCGCCACTTCAAGTGCCCCTCAAGACGATATAAAAGAGGCAGCTTCTGTACCACCGACCAAGACATTAGAAGATTGGGCCCAACAATATAAGGATATAAAATTAGTAGACGCTCACAATCATAGCGCGTCAAATCGGGCATACGATTGGAAGCTAGAGATGATGTGGGATAAATACGGCGTGGATCGTATCGTACTATTTGGAAATGTATCCGAACCAGGTGCTGTCGGAACAGATAAAATCGCATGGAAGGCCTATCAGCAGTATCCTGAACGGTTCATCCCTTTCGCCTCAGGCATCCATTTATTAGAGCCATCTGGCTTGAAGGCGGCAAAAGATTATCTAGAGCAGGGCTTTTTCGGATTAGGAGAGCTTGCGATCGCATCTACATACTCGGAAGCACTCGCACATTCCATATGGAAGACAGAGCATCCAATGGATGGTATTTTGCCTGACCTCTATGCATTATGTGCCGAGTACAAGGCCCCTATATTGATGCATATTGATCCTCCTCAAGGCATCCCGATGCTGAAACTGGAGGAAGCGGCCAAGAAATACCCAGATACTATATTTATCTTTGGGCATGCAAATGCCTACAATTCTCCCGAAAATATACGCTCACTGCTAAGCGAACACCCAAATGTCTACGCGGATTTTTTCGCAGGCTTTACGGCATTTAATCCATCCAGTGCCTATAAGCTGGAGGATTTCGTCCCTATCATCAAGGAGTTTCCTGATCGCTTTTTGCTAAGCACGGATTCAGGTTACGGCCTCACGAGCGAAGAAAATGCGATACAAGCCATGTATATGCTGCTTGACGCATTAGATGATCCGGTGTTGGCAAAAAAGATCGCTTCAGGCAATATCGAACGTCTCATCAGTGAACAGCCGGCTACACATACTCAGCTTGCCGCAATTCGGCAACTGGAAAACAAGACAGGCAAAAAATATGACATTTCGAATCTATCCAAAGAAGATGCCAGCAAGCTATTGCTCCAAGCAGGTCAACCGTTACCAGGCACTGAAGATGAGTAGACGATTTTGAGCATTCCTTTGCTCCCGTACCCCCGTGACGGCAGGTAAGGGAGCATCCATTATTCTCAGATAAATCAAACTTTAACCATGAATCATAGTCTGATATAGTACCACCCTAAATAAACTGCATCCCCTTCGATGGATACCATCTAAAAACGGGAGATGCAGTTTTTTTACAATAGTATTTAGAAATGAGTATTCATACTCTTTTCTATCTATGCCCCGAAATCCGTACGATTTGTCTGCTGCTCGGTTGCCTGCCGTTGCTGTAGTAAGAACATAGCAAGTCCAATCAAAATGAGTGCAATACCAATGCCTTGCTGTACCGTAATAACCTCATCCAAAATGAAATATGCAAGGATGCACGTTCCGACCGTCTCTCCGAGTATACTCATAGAAATGACTGACGTACTGAGCCATTTCAACAGCCAATTGAATAACGTCTGACCTAAAATCGTGGCGATGAAGGCGAGTCCGATAAAGGACCACCATGTGTGAGCAGAATAATCGAAGAAGGATGTTTGCTGACTGAAGGAAAAGAGACTTAACAAGAGCGCACTGCTTGCATAGCCGATAATGGAATAAGGAACGAGCGACAACTGTTTGCGAACATGCTGGCCAACAAAGAAGTAAGCCGTAATGACTCCTGCCGCAATAAAGGCAAGAATATCGCCGAACAGCGCCTGCCCGCTAATCTGGAAGTCCTGCCACCCGATGACGAAGCTTCCTGCAATCGCTACGATACAACCGAGTATGGCCCCCATACGGAAGCGTTCTTTAAACAAAAAGTAGCCTCCCGCCATGGAGAAGAGCGGCTGCAAGGTCACGATCACCGTTGAGCTTGCGACTGACGTGTAATTCAATGACTCAAACCAGAGCACATAGTGCGTGGCTAGAAATAAGCCTGACAGCAGTCCATACCCCCATTGCTTCTTCGACAATGAACGTATTTCTCGCATGCTCTCTTTGTCCGCGAGAAGAAACGGCAGCAGCATAACCGCTGCAAAAAACATCCGATAAAACGCCGTAATGCCAGCCGGCGCATCTGCTAACTTCACGAAGATAGCTGAAGTCGATAATGCCAACACCCCGAGAAATAAAGTCGAATAAGACATAAGCGGTGATTTCAATACTGCTCCCCCTAAACAATGTGTTAATCAACTATACAGCGTTCGTTACCATGTACACATGTAAGTATAATTAGAAAGGCACACAAAAAATAGTAGGGAATGCAAGCCTATTGAAGGCCGCTCATTCGGTAAAATGTTGCGTTCCAAAGATTTTTATATTTTATAGATAAATATTTATATATAATACTTTACTTATAAAATGATATCATTTACAATGACTACACCAACATTAACCAAAAAGGTGGTCATTACATGCTGCTGCGTCACAAAGCCTTCAGGCAATTATTTGCCGGAAGAGTCCTGAGCGTTTTTGCGGACTCCATACTCTTTTTCTCGCTACTCAAATGGATTGAAATCAAGTCGAGCGGAACAGAATCCTTTACGTTTTTCTATGTGGCATACTATCTCCCTATTGTGCTGCTAGCCCTGCCTGCCGGAGCCTGGATATCCGGAAAAACGCTGCAGCATGTGATGGTATGGTCAAATGTCGTCCGCATGAGCGGTATGATCCTGTTCTTTTTACTCTCAAACATGATCCCGATGCCGTGGGTATATGCGCTCCTAATTGCAGAAAGCATTGTCGGTTTATTTTTCATGCCAGCCAGTCAGTCTCTCCTCCCTCAAATCGTTAGCGAAAAAGAACGTCCATCAGCGAATAGCTGGCTTCAGATGGGCTATACGGTCGTCAAAATAACAGGTCAGATCTTTACCGCCTTTATGCTCAAAAACGGATCCTCGCCTGCTTCGTTGCTGCTGTTTTCAGCTTTTCTTCTCCTATGTTCGCTGATGTGCATTATGCGTATGAAGCCAAAGGTGAAACAGGAAATGCCGGAACGCCGTGGCCAATGGACTTTGATGAAAGAAGGTGTCCTTTATATTGCTCGTCACCGCCAGCTCGGCACGTTGTTTGTTTTTTTGACGATTGCCATGTTCATTGCTTCCTCAGTGGATTTGATTCTGCTCTCCTTTTTAAGGGATGTGCTTGGTTCAGGCGTTGAAAATCTAAGTTTTATCGGAACAGCTTCCCTTTCCGGCATGATCGTGGGTGCGGCTCTCGTTCCAAAATGGTATAAAAAGATAGAGAGAAAATGGCTGATAGTCCCTCCATTTTTCACCCTTTGTATCAGCATCGGCAGCTTATATGCAATCCAAAATTGGCTGGTGATATTGCCCCTCTTTTTCGTGCAGGGAATTGCACTAGGATGCTTTAACATTACATTTGTGACCTACGTTCAGGATATTGTGGAGAAGGATAACTACACTCGCGTTTTCAGCATGTACTATATGATTTCAACCAGTGCGGCTCTGCCAGGTATATTGCTGACCGGAGTGTTGCTTTCGATATGGGGAGTAACAACGACGGTTCTCGTGATCAGCGGAATGTTGCTTATACTCGGAATTGCCGGAATTTTGGCTATACCATCTCTTGGTAAAGGAAACTCCGCAGAGCAAACGAATATTGAAACAGTGGCGGTTTAATATATGAAAATGTCAGAAAGGAAGTATATACGATGTCGTTGAAGTTTGGAATTTTGGGCTTTCTTAGTAAATGGGAAGCGACTGGTTATGATCTCAAAAAGGAATTTGATGATTTCATGAGCATCTTTTGGCATTCACATTTATCACAAATCTATCCTGAACTTGGACGTTTGGAACGGGAGGATTACATTACAAGCCGCATGCAGCCGCAGACGGGCAAACCCGACAAAAAGATCTACGCCATCACGGAGAAAGGCAAGCAGGAACTGATCTCCTGGCTGCTTTCGCCTCCGGAAACGCCGAAGCTTAAGGACTCCTTTCTGATGCAAGTCTTCTTTATGGACAACATTCCCGCAGAGGAGGTTATTTTCCAGCTAAAGGCCTATCAAAAGGAGCGGGAACAGCGGTTAGCCAAGATGAAACGCATTCTTCATGAGCGCTGGGAAAGCATCCGAGAGCGTAATGTCATGAATTCACGGATTTTAATGAGCTCATCGGTCATAAGAAGAGGTTTGGAACAAGAAATCCATTATATAAGCTGGTGTAAAGACACGATCGAACTAGTGGAGTCCTGTTCCGCACTCTGGTCGCAGGATATCGACAAATCAGATTTGCCTGATGAAGCGTATATTCGATTTTCGGACGTCGAACCTTTATTCAAGAAGTATTATGGCAATTTAATGAAAGATTAACACATGGATAATCATTTTCCGTTTCCGTTATCTGGTTAATCAACAGGCGTGACCTAAAACAAAAATCCCGATGAATAATTCATTCATCGGGAAAACGAGTCGACATTTTGATGTTGTTGCTATCAGTTTCTTTTATAAACTTCTAAAATATAATCATAAAATCTGCTGGAATTGTTCTCTACTCGAATAAAATATTCCTGATCCTTTATCAACTTTTCAGAAAATTTCAATTCGTTGCGCGAGTCCACTTCTCCGCTCGTGATTTTCTTTCTATTGGCATCATACAGGGTCACTTCGGCTCCCTCAACAGGAAGCTCAATGTTAGCAGCGCCAAAGTCAAATGTATAGAATGTAGTCTCAGGAGCCTTAAACTTAAAATAGTCGTAATCGTCATCGCGGGATGCTTTACCATTGATCATGGTATGTGTTTTTAGAGGAAACTCATTAGCACGCTTAAACGTATCGTTATTTTCAATCTCATTAAAAAAATCAATTGCTGCAAACGCTGGCGTGGATAGGCCAGCTACCATAGTAAGCCCCAAAATACCTGCTATGATCTGTTTTTTCATCAATTAATGACCTCCTAAAATAGTTTGAAGCGCAAGGAATCTGAGGTGTCGTTCTATCTATCATTTTACGATTCAAATATGCTGCCCACTAGGGTAGCGATATGACATGATTCAATGAATAAATTTACTTTTTTATGAAATGAGTAGACTCAAACAAAACAAAGAATATGTAAGCCCGAAGCTCGTCATGAGACGAAATCGACCGGCAAATGCCGAGCTCCGGATCCATCAAGTTATATCAATGCAATAGCGAGTAATGTGAATAAGCTTAAGGTTATGATATCGTTATTAACGAAAGGAAAAAAGCCTGACGTTCTTACAGCTCCATAATTCGCTTCGGGACGCAAATAGACATTTTGATAATCTACCTTAACAACCGTCCCTCGGTATTCTTGGCGGTCCATTGTCAGGATACGAACTTTTTTGTTCATACAGTACAAGCAATTCTGATAGGCTTCCAATTTTGTTCCCCTCCTCCCTATTCACCATATGACACAAATCCAGTTGGGACACGGCGAATATACATCGTAGCGAGGGGATTTTGTCTGCCTAGCAGCATCTACTTACCACTTTCATCCATGAATAAAGTCATTGTCCCTTCATTTTCTTCTTAAAGCCCATCACCGCGATAGCAAAAATGAAGACTGATGACGTATTGCGGCGCTATTCGAAAGTATGTCATCCAACCAAGTGAACATTCCCTAGTATTGAAGCAGATTCGATGCTATAATTTAGGTGTTTTACATTAAATGATTAACTTTTAAATGGGAAGGAGTGAGTACCTGATGAAAAAGAGAGCTTTGAAGAACCTATCCTCCGGTATCGGGTATTCTACTGCTGTTTTCTTCTAGAATTTAATGTGACGGGATAAGTCTGTCCATTTTGAAGGAAATAACCGAAACCATTTAAAAGGAGATATTACTTAATGACACAAACCAATCCTATCGTTTCCAGATATAATCCTGAATCAATTGCCAAGCCGGTTGGACACTACAGCCATGTAACTAAAATTAGCAGAGATGCGGAACTGTATGTTTTTTCTGGTCAAATTGGAATCGATCCAAACAATCACATTCCCACTGACTTCAACGAACAAGTAACGAACACGATGAGCAACATTGTTGCCCTCCTTGCTTCTGAGAAGCTGACGCCTGATCATGTCGTGAAAGTGAATATTTGGGCGACGGAAGAAATTGACTGGGATTATTTCGATGCGGAGTGGAATCACGTATTCGGCGCTCCCTCTCCTTCCATGACGATTGCCTATGTTGCTGGATTAGGTCTTCCTGAATTGAAAATTGAATTGGATGTATGGGCCGCAGGCTAATAGACGGCTCACATCATGTTGATATGAAAGTATGAAAGTCCCCCTCAATGAGGGGGACTTTCTTTTGATAAGGCTGGATAGTTCTCGTAGAGATTTTGCCTTCTATATAATTACCCTCGCGCTCATGGGGATTACAGGGGATGTCAAATGGATCGCGATCTGTATCCGCCGTTCTACTGGATTTGATTTATTAGCAGACCAGATTCGTAGCCCTTTACGACAGCACCAATGCGCGTCTTAACTCCCAGCTTATCAATAATAGATGCAATGTGATATTCAACGGTTCGCTTGCTCATCGCAAGAATAACAGCGATCTCTTGATTGCTCTTTTCTTGGGCAATCAGTTTAAGCACTTCCCGCTCCATAGCGGACAATTGATCTTGCTTTAGACCGCTTAGAACTTTCTCCGGTATTAGGATATGGCCTAATACACTTTGCCTAATCGCATTAATGATTTCCTGGTAAGTCGCCTGTTTGGATAAATAAGCATGGACTCCAATATCGTACGCTTTTTGGTAGAACTCCTCATAGGTGTAGCCGGACAACATAATAATTTTCATAGCTAGTCCGAATTTTTCTTTGCATAGCTTTGCCACTTCGAAACCATCCATATGCGGCATTGAAATATCCATAACGAATACATCTGGCTTTACATGATCCAGCTCTTGAACACCCTCGCGTGGATCCGTGAAAGTTCCGATTACATGAATATCATTCTCTTCGTTTATTCGGTTTTTCAATCCTTCCATGACTAAAGGATGGTCATCCAGCAGCATCACTTTAATTTTATCCAACATGGCAATGATCCTCCATTACTGGCACACAAATATGAACATCTACGCCTGTCCCTATTGAAGAATGAATATTCATTACACCGCCCAAATAAGTGACCTGATGATGAATGGATACAAGACCAAAGTGACGTTGATTAGAGTTATGTCGGCCCAGTTCCGCGACGTCAAATCCTGCTCCATTATCCTGCACCCTACATTGAAGTACACGCCCAGTATTCCAAATCGCTAGGACTACCTTTGAAGCATTGGCATGTTTGACTGCGTTCGTAAGCAATTCCCGGATGATTCTAAAAATATTGGTTTTCACTAACGGTTGCAGCACCAGATCGGGCGAAAGCTTGTATTGAAATTCGATTTCAAGCTCCGCTCTCTCCTTCGTTGAACGAATCAGCCATTGCACAGCGTCCTTTAAATCGGTTTTATCAACAATATGCGGATGAAGGCGGTCACATAACAGGCGAATCTCACTCTGTGAGTCATAGATACAATGAAGCCAGAGCTTCACTTTCTGTTTATTGATCACTTTGGAATCATACAGCTCTTCTAAATCACGGGAAAGAAAAATGAGGTTTTGCAAGATTTGATCATGTAAAAAGTAAGAGGTCTGTATTCGCTCGGATTCCTGTGCCTCCAATATTACATAATTCATCTTGTTGTTAGGATTGGCTGCCTCTTTGGTATCACCATCTTGAACTTTTACCGATAGATAGTTTTTTTGCATGTTGGAGAGTAATTGGGCATTCCTTAACAGCCGAAACACTTCCATATGTATTTTTTCTAAAAACTGAAGTTCCTCTGCCGAGAAAAACGTATCATTGCTCTTATGCCCAAGGCATAAATAATCTTTCTCCCCTACACGTAACACTTCACTAAAATGATATTTTTGCCTTAAATCCAGCTCGCTACAATCCTCCATGATTAACTGTTCTTCCAGCTCTTCGAATACACCTACGCAATAGGCATGTTGTTGAACGCCGTCTCTCCATATGACACAGATGCCTTCTACGTCGATTACTTCTTGGATCATCTCCACCAGCATCATCATTAAATCACGGTTATTCTTCTTCTCCGTAAGTTGAATCGAGAGTTTAAGTTTTTCTTTCTCTAGCCATAGCTTTCTACCGTTCACTTTGTCGTTAGCCCATTTCAAAGCCCACTGATAGCTTCCTGTATAGGCGAATAAGAAAAAAATATAAATTATAGGTGACCACTTAAATGAAATCGAGCATAAATAAACAAAGAACAGTCCGGCAACAAACAACGTATGGATAGATAGCCGGGAAATATAAAGTTGCATATCAACCATTCTCTGTTTAATCAAAATGTACATAATCGTGGAGGAGAAAGGGATAAGCCCAATCATCGCATATTCTGGTGCTAACATGTACCGTAATCCCACTACATTCGGGATCGCATATAAAAATAAAAAGGGGAGAAAGCTGAGAGAAATTCCAGTGACAAGGATCAACAAATAGTTCTTTCTTATTCGATCAAAACAACTCCAATGAAGTCTCCCCAAAACTAATATAATCCCAATAACAATCATAAATTGAATAAGTGTAATATCCCTGATCCAATCGGGAATTCTGCCAATCGTGATGGTGAATGAGGCATAGAGGGTAAAAACAACGAGCACAGCTTTAGCGCAGGTAAATAAACTTTGCACCACAAGTCTTACCTTTGTAAAAATCAATTGAAGGAACATGTCGAGCATCATGTAAGGAATCCAGATCGAGCATGCGGCCAAGATTACATTCGCTATGATCAATTCAGTCGCATAAATCGTCAAAATGATGAACGCCAACACAATATTCATTTTGAAAAAATCACGTATCAGATGTGATTCAGGCTTCCTGAAGTAAGTAAAGCTTCCGATTCCGACGAGTATCAATTCAACTCCAATCGCAAAGATCTGTTTAAAAAAATCCCGCTGATCCACCTTGCCTTGTATTTCTGTGCCGTGATGGAGGAACGTATACGTCTTCACTTGTTTCATATCGATAATCTTGCTGTGTGGCCAATCGGCTAATCTCTTTCCATCCAAGGCTATGAGCTCGTCGCCTGGTTCGATTCCTATTTCTTCTGCTTTCCCGCCAGGATCAATCCCTGTCACGAACCATTTTTCATTCTTATTCTCCAATTTAACGCCTATATATGGGTATTCAAAAGACTGCCAATGAATATAGAATGCAGCGAATAAAAAAAGAAACAAAGATAGATATACGAAATACTGATGTTTGCCCCTTACATTTTTCATTACATTCACCTTGGTTGACATTTAATATTAGTAATATTAGTCGTGTAGCATAGATTCTTTACTCATTTTACACTCCAACTAGTTTAAAAGTAATGATACCCCAAATCGTATTCACAAAAAGATGAAGCAAAATGGCACCATAAATATTTTTCCGGAGTTTGACTAATATCTCTTCGGGAATAAATATGGATAGAGGAATGAACGCCCAGTTCTGCGGCGCTTGCCACATATGATAAATTTGAAATAACACTGCAATAATTAACCAATCAAACTTAAGCGAGCCCACTTTTCTGAGCAAGTAACCACGAAAATAGATTTCTTCTCCCACAAAATTCCCGAACACCCCAATCACCAACAAGTACCACGGAAAATCATAATATCCTTGCTGCCAAATATGCCACTCTCCCATGTGGAAATACGGGAGGCTATTTAAATATTCATGCAAAGGCGGAAAAATGAACCTCATATAGGGAAGGGAGATCAATGTAAATAGAATCACAATTACTGGAAACACAATAATAAGCCCTTTTATATCCAGTCTTGTAAAGCCTAAATATCGAAGGGATTCTTTAAAGGAGAGCTTATCAGCATATCGTAACATTGCAAATGGAAAAAATACATGCCAGACCGATGCCATAATAGCCAAGATGAAAAACTGCGTGTTGTGACTAGATAAACCCGTCAATTCCATAAACGGTTCACGGAAAAAATAGATAAGAATATAAGTCAGTACCCCTGGAATGAGAGCAAGCATTAAATAGAATGTAATTTGCTTCTTCCCTTTTGCTTCATATTTTCGCAGAAAATCAACATAGTCTGGATCCTGTAAATTAAAGAAATTTTTCAGCCTCTGATAAAATACCGTCATCTGTATTCACTCCAATCTATTGAACTTCAATGCTTTTTAAAAATATCATGAAGCCATAGATTGGCGAATCTGTATGTAGCGCATGATTTGCTTGCAACGACGCAATTATTTTTGCGTGATCTCGCAAAAATGGGGCTCGTTTCTTCTATTCCATTCAACTTCATGTCAGGCAGCGAAATGGAAATAAAAAAGACACTGCCCCGCTTTTGCGTCAGGCAGCATCCATCTTGTTGACGATTTTTAGATGATTTGTAGATATGGAGGGTCGGCAATTATAGTATTACGGTCGCTTCACCCTACCGCGTCCCGAATAGGCTGCCTTCATTTCCGGTTAATCACGGAAGGCAGCTTCTTCCGCTACACGCAGATGAGGAATGCAAGTATTCATCGCACACCTCCTCCTTACACTACTTGCGTCTTCAGGGTACGATTCCACACGACCTGCGTTCCGTTCTTGATTACACCGAATGTATGATTAATGCCGAAATGATATGGCAAGTAAGCTAGGTTAGGCGCATCAAAAATGGTCAAGTCCGCCCGCTTGCCGACTTCGATAGAGCCGATGTCTGCTGCGCGTCCGA
>Ga0209566_100299_pt1 | contig 44992 bp, 43 predicted proteins | sample Araplavi_mTSA_r2_2_FD_184287 | JGI IMG/M metagenome (GOLD analysis project Ga0209566, IMG submission 184287) | Arabidopsis root microbial communities from North Carolina, USA - plate scrape CL_Cvi_mTSA_r2 (SPAdes) (version 2) | ecosystem: Host-associated > Plants > Roots > Endosphere | place...
CGAAGGGACCGCTCGACTTGCATGTATTAGGCACGCCGCCAGCGTTCGTCCTGAGCCAGGATCAAACTCTCCAAAAAGGATGAATCTGAATAGCTCATTTAAAGCTGACGAGATTGTTAATCTCTTTAAAGTTTAGAGTCGATTGCTCGACTTGCTTCTCACTCGTTGTTCAGTTTTCAAAGAACAATTTCACTCTCTTTCCTCACCGCCGTTTTGGCGACAGGAATTACAATATACCACATTCACCCAACCACATGCAAGCTTTTTTTGAAAATATTTTTCTCGAAATTGCAGCTCGTTGTGGCCAGAACAATAATATAGCATGCTGACAAAACGTATGCAAGCACCTAAATTTTCCATCGACTCACGATCTTACCGATCCAACATCCCCTCAACGAGCTCTTGTTCAAATCGTTCTTTCAGCGAATCGTTGCTAGGCCCCGTCGAGTAACGAAGCTCATGATACTGTGCAATCAAATTCTGAATATCCGTAAGCTTCCCTTCCTGAGCTAATTGTCCGGTTTGTTCAATAACATGGTAGGCTAACGCCTGATACGCATCCTCAAAGCTCTGATCGCTATCTGCCGCACTGCGGTAATCCGCATAATATCTTTTTAAAGTTTCGATTAATGTCTCGTCCATCTTCAGCACTCCTTTCAAGATACGAGACAGTTTGCTCCATCATCGGTAAAAATATGCGGCAACACATGTAAAAGCCCCCACTGATGACAGCAGGAGCTTTTACACGATAATCCTTTTTCATATAAAATATGATCTCTATTATTTAACGTCAATTACGTTAACAATCTGGTTTTGGCCTTTAAGTTCAACCACGTGACCAGCCGTGAAAGAAGCGATGTTACCCGTTAACGCTACATCGGAAGCTACATTGTATACTGTGCTTTGGTTTGTACCGTTGATGTTTTGTGTGATAGAAATCGTTGCAATTTTGCCTTGTGCGTTTAGCGTTGTGTTGTCAAGCGTACCAACTACGTCAAAAGAAGCATTCACATTCGCCAATTTAGTAACTTCAACGTAGACAACAACGTTGTTAAATGTGCGTACTTTTACTTCATCGCCTACTTGTAGCGCAGTTGCAGCCACTTTGACTCCATTACGCAGCACGAATACCTCCGGATGAAGCGTGTATTGAGTTGGCGTACCGTTCTTAGTCAATGTCATCACATTATTGTATACAGCTGTGCTTACTGTGCCGCTGCTTGCATTGTCATCTTGACCAGGCAGTTGATCGCTCGTACGATCCAGCAAGGCAGCCAATTGCGCGCGCGTTACATTTTGGTTCGGTTTGAACGTATTGTCTTCGAATCCGTCTACGAGTTTTTTCTCAATTGCTTCTTCGACATAGCCAACGGAACCGGCTGGGATTTTGTTGGCATCTTTAAAGGAAAGCGTGGAGTTCATTTTCGTTTTTGCTTCGCCTTCCAGCTTCAACGCTTTCACGAGCAGCGTAGTTGCCCACAAGCGGTCTGCAGGTTGATTAGGCTGTACGGAATCATCGTTTTCGGAGAAAAGATCGTTCTCCAACGCAACGGCCACATAACCTACTGCCCATGCAGGAATTTTATCAGCATCTTTAAAGTTCAGCTTCGTTTGCATTTCTGCGGCGGATTCCGCTTGATCACGCAAGCCCATCAGACGAACAGCTGCTGTGATTGCTTCGATGCGGGAAACTGTGTTGTCAGGTTTGAAAGAACCATCCTCATAACCTTCGAATACGCGCTTGGAAGCAAGGCTTGCTATGTATCTCAGTGCCCATTGCGCACCTTTCATATCATTGAAGCTCAAGTTGATTGAAATGTTGCCACTTACATTGCCATAGTTGTTCTTACCGTTACTGTTCGTATTATAGTAAACATTTTTGTTGTTATTTTTATCATTGCCTTTATTGTCATTGTCGTGGGCGAAAGCTGCAGTACCGCCACCAGCGATCATCGTAAGTGCCAAACCAGTTGCTACTACCTTTTTCATCATCGTCTTCTTCATTAATTCTCTCTCCTTCAGCTAATAAAGTGATAGATTATTGCTGGAGCCTTCGCGAAGGGTTCCTGTGTTATGATACAAGGATTCGCCCCGGCGGATATGTTTAGGGGGGTGACTAGCAAAAATCGTCAAAATCTTTACGTCCACTCTCTTAAAAAACGGAGCCATACTATTAAAAAGATAGGGAAACTGATAGACTGAAAGGGTACGAATCTACCTGTAAAAAAGGAGTTATTGCATGCGACTATTAAGCCCTAGAGTTCAGCTCATTATCGCCATTGCCGTCATCCTAATTGTGGCTTCGGTTTTCTCTGTACACAAGTTCTGGATACAGCGAGATAAAGGCGAAGTTCCGCTGCCGGCAGCCGCAGTTACGCATGAGAATCCCCCGCCAGCAAGCGAACTTCCTTCGAAGCAGGAAGCGGCGGCATCGGCAAATGATAACTCAACTATAGTGTCCGAGCACACCGACATCGTGGTCATCGGCAGTGAGTTGGAAGGTCTCTATTTGGCCAGAGCGGCAGCGGATGAAGGATTGCAAGTGCGCATTCTCGATCCGCACACGGAGTTTGGCGGACAAATCTTGCAAAGCCAGATGCTGTTTCTTGACGAAACAAAGGATGATCAGGGCAAAGTGCTCGTACAAGGTAGAGCCAAAGAGCTATTCGACGGCTTCCGCAACGGTAAAATTCGCAAGCTCCCTGAGTTTGCAGCTTATATGGATAAATTAAAAAAGGACATTCCTATTGAATCCGGCATCGTCATCGACGAGATCGAACAAGTGGAAACACCTGATAACATGCATAAAATCAATTCAATCACGTACACCGATGCCAATCACACGAAAAAAAGAATTTCGGCTTCATATTATGTCGATAACAGCGACTATGCCGCGTTGATTAGCCGATTAAATGCGAAACGGCTGCCAGGATTAGAAACCTTTTATGGGCAAAAAAATATTGAATATATGAGCGCCGGCATGATGATGAAGTTCAAAAACGTAGATTGGAAGAAGTTCGACACCACGTTCAACCAACTAAAGCCCGATGACAAGAAGAAGCAGTTCGGCGGCGGTTATGTAGGCGACAGCTTCGCCATCGGCTTAAGCGGTATGACGAATGGCTACCATGCAACGAATGACCGCGTCTTCCTGCGGGGCTTGAATGCGGTGAATCAGCGGGATGGAGACGTACTGATCAATGCCCTGCTCGTTTATACGGTGGATCCTGCGAATCCAGCATCCGTGAAAGAAGCCGTAGCTTTGGGCAATCAAGAAACACCCCTTATTTTGGACTACTTCCGCAAAGTATTGCCAGGCTGGGAGCACGCGACGCTTGGGGATCTTCCGACGTATCCATATATCCGGGAATATAATCATTATGAAATGGATTACGTGCTGAAGCCTTCCGATCTGCTGTCCGGCCGCATGTTCTGGGACAATGTGAGCATCGGCGGCTACCCGCTTGATCTGCAGGGCACGAGTGCGAACAAGTGGGGCATCGAGATGGGAAGGCCAGATAAATACGGGATGCCGCTGCGCAGCTTTATGCTGAAAAACTACGATAATGTGATTGCCGCCGGCAAAAACGTCGGATCTTCTGCGATCGCTTACGGCAGCACCCGCATTCAGCCGAATACCAGCCTTGCCGCAGAGTCCATTGGCATTATTCTCGGACAACTACACGGCAAACAGAGGCTGCGCGACGTCCAGCCAGAGGATATGGAAAAGCTGCAAAAATATATATCCGACCGCTACCACATTAAACTTACCGGTATAACAGGAGCGAACAAGATTAGCGGCTGGAATGAAGAAGAAATCCGCAAGCTCGATACCGGAGAAATTACGTATCCAAGCTATGTGCTCAAACGCAAAGCGTTGACGCCGCCAGCTTCGGCACCAATGCCAAAGCCATCTGCGACGCCGTCTCATCATTCGACACCGGCAGCGACTTCGGCGACAACGCCAACACCTAGCCCCAGCCCACCGGCTTATCCGAAAAAGTGACGAAATAGATCAAATACCCTGGAACATCCGTTCCGGGGTATTTTTTGTTGAAGTTTTTCGTTATTCATGCATATAATAAGGATATAACTTATAATTACTTACGTTAACTTAAGTGAATGGAGGTGATTTTCTTTGTTTCAAGAAGAAAGGCTGATCTCAATTCTTAATTACTTAAAATCAAATAAGCGAATTACCGTTGATCTCATTTGTGAGCTCTATGATGTTTCTCGGGATACAGCAAGACGGGATATGGTTAAGCTCGAAGAACAGGGCCAAATCATCCGCACACGCGGGGGTGCCATCCTGCCTACGCTTTCCAAGAATGTCGGTGACTACGACCAGCGGCTGCAAGCAGAGCCAACGTCCAAAGTTACCATCGGCAGAGCGGCAGCGGAGCTGATCCAAGATGGCGATTACATCATGATGGACGCCTCAACTACGGTGCTTCATGCTGCAACCGCCATGACTTCGAGGCATAATGTCGTGGTGACAAGCTCGATTGAGACGGCGGCAATATTGACTCGCAAACCCGATACGACGATTCATATGATCGGAGGCGTGCTCGATAATAAACATCACAGCGTTTACGGTGCCAAAGCAATTGAAATGCTCAGCGAATATCACGTCGACAAGCTGTTCATCGGCACATGCGGCATTACCGCAGAAGGGCTGTATGCGCCCAATGAAGAGGATTGCTACCTGGTAAGGGCGATGATTCAGCATTCCGACCAAGTAATCGTTTTGGCCGATCACTCCAAATTCGGCAAAAGACTGTTTCAGCGTGTCGTCGGTTTTGAAAACATTGATATTCTAATCACAGATCAAGAGCTTAGCTCGGAAATTAAAGAAAAGCTGCTCGCATGTAATGTTGAGCTTGTATTAGCAGGAGGCGAAAATACATGATTAAACTCATTGTCAGCGATTTGGATGGTACCTTGCTCGACCACCATAAACAGGTGAGTCTCAGGGAGCAGGAGCAATTGGCGAAGGTCAAAGAAGCTGGGCTTCAGCTTTGTCTGGCCTCTGGACGGAACCATTTTGAAATCCAAAAAATTCTCAGCGACATCGGTCATCAGGCCTATTCCTTATCTCAAAACGGGGCCTTCATCCATCTGGATGACGGGACATTTTTTAAGTCAAAGCTATTTGAGGCGGAGCTGGCCCATCAGGTTTATCAATTGCTGCATGAATTCGATCTTGTTAAACTGGTCTGCTCGATTGAAGGCAACTATATCGCGAATCCGACACCCGCTTCCGACGCTATCGAACGAAGAATGTTCCAGCCTCTGATCGTGAAGGCCAATCTGGAACATGCGTTTATGCGCGACTTGCCGACCAGCAAGTTCTCCCTGTTCGGTCAATTGGATCTATTGCTCCAGGTAAAAGCACGAATGGAAGCAAAGCTGGGGGAACGATTGGAGCTTTTTATCTCTGACAAAGATTGCCTCGATATTATGCCGCGTCATGTTTCAAAGGGCAGCTCCCTGCTTGTGCTTATGGAACAATTGGACCTGAAGCCGGAAGAAGTTGCCTGTGTGGGGGATTCTTTTAACGATGTGTCGATGTTCGGGGTCACGCCTCACAGCTTCGCCATGCACGGTGCACATCCTGATGTGAAAAAAAGAGCGGCTTATCAAGTACACTCTGTCTCCGAAGCAATCGAACATGTGTTTGATGTAAATCAACAGCTCGCCCTTGAGTCCAAAGGGAGCTCACTGTTATGAAAAGACTGCTGATCATGGGCTGCCTGTCTTATTTATTGACAGGCTCGATGCACGTGATATATGGAGCCGTCCTGCCGGAACTGCTGGCTCACTATGGGCAGAGCTACAGCGATGGCGGCCTCATTGTTTGCATGCAATTCGGCGGCTTCCTGCTCGGCGTGCTCAGCATGCCGGCACTCATCCGGCGCTTAAGCCGCCGAAGCACAATCACCTTGGCGTTCACGCTGCTGGCCGCCGCCATGTTCACCATCGTGCTGCTCCCGCCCTGGGCGGTAACCGTTGGGCTGACGCTGCTGGCCGGCTTTTCCTTCGGTCTGATTGAATCCAGTATCAGCACGTTTATTTTGACGGCGGCCAAAGACCAGCAAGCTGCTGCTTTCAGCAAGCTTGAGGTTTTCTTCGGACTCGGCGCACTCATCATGCCGCTCGTGGCCAGTCTGCTCATTGCTGCCGGGGTATGGCGATATGCGTTCTTCATCCTAAGCGCCAGCGCGCTGGTAACAGGGCTCATCTGGTCCAAATTGTCGCTAGGCGTGCATGATGAGCTGCTGGCTCATCGGGCTGATCGCTCGCAAAAGGCTGCCAAAACGCCGCCGTTAACAAAGCGCTCCATCACGATCCTTGTTCTGTTTATGGTTGTTTTCTTCATCTATTGCGGGATGGAAAACAGTATCGTCAACTTCCTGCCTTCGATTTTTATCGATCATTTGAAGGCTCCGAGCTCTATGGCATCCCTCAGCGTTACCGCCTACTGGCTGACTATGGTCATCGGCCGCGTCTTTGCCGGGGTGCTTGCTGAAAGAATGACTTATTTCCGTTATTTGACCGTCTCGTTCGGAGCCTGCTTATTCATCGCACTGCTGTGGGTATTCAGCGACGCCATCTGGAGCACCTTCACGGTCGTGCTTCTGCTTGGACTGTTCATGTCGGGGATGTTTGCGGTTGCGATCATTTATGTTAACCAGCTGCTTCCCGGGCGCACGGAAGAAACGACGAGCACCTTGATTGCTTCAGGCGGCCTAGGTGGCGCCGTCCTCCCGCTGGCCGTCGGCTGGGGGATGGATCATATTCAGATCGGCATCCCGATCTGGTTTATTTTGGGCGGGATGCTGCTGACGACGGGCATCATGGTGTATTCGTACCGTTGGAAGACGCAGGGTATGCGGGCCGGGGCTAGCGCGGAAATAGCATCATAGACGCGGAATCAAGGCGCTTGAGCAGCCTGCAGCGCGAGAATGATGCCTTGCACGCTGATTCGAGGCGCTTGGGCGGCTTGCAGCGCGGGAATGATGCCTTAGCCGCGAAAGGGGTCGCATAAATCAATAATAAAAGCTGCAGCGCTTTGGGCGCTGCAGCTTTTTTTGTATCTTTTTATCTTAATAGTTTTAATTCGATCCGGATGGCCTGATTATCGAAAGTTACATTTTTGACCCCGACCAGCTTAGGTAAATAGGACTCCAAAGGGATCTGCACAGGAGCAATCTGGAGCCACTCACCGGGCAGCTGCCAGTCTTTGATTTGAGTGCCAACATGCCTAACTTCGATGTTCGGCGGGCTCCAGTCCAGGGCAAAGAATACTTTGGCCCCGATCGGTATCCGCTCTTGCCAGCGCAGGTTCACATCCGCTTCAAGCTGTGAACCGTTAAGCCGCAGCTCCGCTCCTTCGATCATCAAATCATTCGGCAGTGTCCGGTGCGCAGCCAGCTGTTTTTTGACGATATCGTTGATGTCCTGCTCGGTGAGCGTTACCTCCAGCTTGCGGTTTTTGAGCATATCCGCAATTTTGCCGGAAATAGCGACTTCTTGATAATTCAAGTCCAACGCTTCGGTCGGCTTCACGTACGAAACTAAACATAACAAGCCAACCACGAGAACCAAGATGACAACGACTATGAAGATCATCAGCTTCTTCAACCAGACTGCCCCCTATCTCTCCCGTGGTGCGGCTTCGCTTAGGCCACAGGCCGTGCTACTCTTCCTTACCCTGCTGCTTCGCTTTCAGCCAGCGCGGCGCGCCCTTGCTCTTGCGGTCCCGCTCGCGCTCCGCCTTGCGGGCGGCTGCGCTCACGCGCACGGCCGGCTTCGCCGTGGCTGCTTCGCGCGCCTCGCCGCGAGTCGCAGCCTGGCCGGCACCGGCACGCGCCGTGCCTGTGGCCGGCCCGCGTGCAGGCGCTGCGCTGCCCGCCGGGCGCGCGGCTTGAGTGCGGCTTCGCTTCGCAGCCGCACTGCGGTCCTCGGCCGGATCAACAATCCGGCCCTCGTACATCGCTTTCGGCGCAATCTGGATGCCGAGCTGCTTCTCAAACTTGCCGAGGATGAACAGCTCCTTCGGCGTTACGATCGAGATAGCCGTGCCCTTGCGGCCCATACGGCCTGTCCGGCCCACGCGGTGCAAATAGTACTCCGCGTTCACAGCCGGGTCCAGATGGAAGACGTGCGTCACACCTTCAATATCCAAGCCCCGGGCGGCGATATCCGTAGCCAGCAGCAGTTGGAATTTGCGTTCGCGGAATTGGATCATCACTTTGGCCCGCTCCTGCTTGCCCGCTTCTCCATATAGAGCCTCTACAGAAAGACCGACATATTGCAGCTTGCCCACAACTTCGGCGATATCCGCTGTCGCGTTCACAAATACAATAGCGGAAGGAGGGTTAATCAGCCTTACCAATCTCCGCAGCGTATCAATTTTGTTCCGCTCCTCGCAGACAAAATAGCAATGCTCCAACGTTTCAGCCGTGCGCTGCGAAGGATTGATTTTGACGATGACCGGCTCCTTCATCCATCTCTGTGCGGACGCTTCAATGGTTGGCGGAATCGTGGCCGAGACGAACACCGTCTGGCTCGTACGCAGCGTGCCTTTAAGCACAGCCTCTACTTCGTTCATCGAACCGAGCTCAAACACTTGGTCGACTTCGTCAACCACTGCCAGCTTCACGTGATGGAGCGTCAGCTTGCGCAGCTTCAGCAGCTCCAGAATGCGCCCAGGCGTGCCAACGACAATGTGCGGGTGCAGCTTCAGCTTCTCAACCTGTCTGGCGATTGCCGCCCCGCCGATCAAAGATTGTGAGCGGATAGCGCCACCTTGGGTCAGCAACTCGATCTGCTGCAGGATTTGCATGCCCAATTCACGGGTCGGCACCAAGAGCAGAACTTGCAGCTGTTTTTGCTGCGGATCGATCTTTTGCAATGCGGGAAGCAAGTAAGCCAATGTTTTACCCGTACCTGTTTGCGACTGGATAATTGCATCCTTCCCTTGGCTAAGCAGCGGTATCGCTTCCTCCTGAATCGGTGTTGGCGATGAAATTCCCATCTCTTGTAATTTATGTGCATACGACTGCTCAACCAGCAGTTGCTCAAAACTCGTGCTCACTAATACAAAACCCCATTTCTTTCAAACCTTTTTTTCAATTATATGATACGCTGCCCAGGGACACAAACAAACAGGCAAAAAAAGCTCTGTCCTCATCGACAGAACTTCACGATTAATGGATGTAAAGCAAAGATCCAGATGCTTATGAGCAGTGACGCTACCGCGAGTCCGAAGGATTGAAGCTTGTAGGTCCGGTATTCGGCTAACCGCCTTTGCTTCAGCTTCGTCTGCATCTCGGTCCAAGACTCCGCCCGGTAGACGGTTCGCGCAGCAGAATCGGTATAATGCTGGATAACGGAGCGCCGAATCCGCTCCTCCCACTCCAAGTCGTGCTTCTGAGGACTATTCATGAACAGTCCCCCACTCTGCAAGCAGCTTCTGTTTAATCGCCTCGCGCGCCCGGAATAACCGCTGCCTAATAACACCTTCCGTAACGCCAAGCTCCCCGGCCATTTCCTTGTAGGTTAAGTTATGTATCCACTTCATCGCGATAATTTGCCGATAGGATGGACTTAATTGATTGATATACTTGATGATGGCCTCGCGCATCAATTTTAATTCCACTTCTTTTTCGAGAGGGACCAGACTTTCCTGTGCCGGCGCCGCCTCCATCGTCATGAGCACGAGCTCAGCCTCCAGCTCTTCACGATTCCGCTTATGCTTGCGCAGGTGGTTCAACGTCACATTGCGCGTCAGCTTCTTCAACCAACTCTCGTATTTATCCATTTCTTTAAGCGTTGGGGCCTTGCGCACCGCGCGCAAGAACGACTCCTGTACGATGTCCTCGACAGCAGAATGATCCCGTAGAATAAAATAAATCATCGGGTATACTAACAAATAAAATTGTTGGTAGACTTGCTCCTGGATGTCTTTATCCAATGTATAAAAGTCGCAAGTAAAAATCAGCAATAAATACTTCGACATAAAAGCCCCCCGCTGCAACCGGCTCAAAACACGATGCCCACTCCTTCATATTAGGGCATAAGCGGAGAGTAAACAATATTTAAAGCAAAAAAAAGTGGAATTTCTTGCCTAAAAATTAGCTTTTAACCTATCCTCCAGCCAAGCGAAGACGGAGTCCAGCGCTATTTCGTCTTCATATCTCGGAAATCGGTGATCAAGCCCGTCATATACAGCCATTGTATAATCTTTGCCGGCCCGCTCCAAAGCCAGTGCAAGCTTCCTAGCATGCTCAATATCGACCTGCCTGTCTTTCGTTCCATGTACGATGTAGACCGGTGATTGAATCTGATCCGCCCAAAGCGCGGGAGAGCGTTGAATGTAGGCTTCCACGTCTTTTTTCGGATGGCCAACGACCCTCTTCAACATCCTTCTCAAGTCGACCCGCTGCTCATACGTATCCAGCATATCGCTGACTCCGCTCCACACCACGACAGGTCCGACTCCCATGCATTCCTGGGCAGCACGCATGGCCATGACCGCTCCTCTGGAAAATCCGATCAACGCAACAGGGCCGGCTTGCACTTCAGCTAATGCCTGCACCATGGGGATCGCGTTAAACACGTCATATCGGTCCTCTCCGCCAAAATCTTCGTGCCCCTCCCCGCCTTCATTGCCCCGGTAAAAAGGAGCAAATACCACAAAGCCACGTCCTGCCATCGAGATGATTCTCCGCTTGCGAACCATGCCAACCCGGCGAATACCGCCCCGGCAATAAATGACGGCCGGCTTCGGCTCTTCCCCGGCATCAGCCGGAACGGCCAGGAACCCTTTTACCCGCAAACCTTGACTGCTATATGTAATGAGATATAAGGAAACATGCTTCGCGTAGCAGCGCAGCTGTTCTCTCTCTAATAATTGACCGTCGGGGACGGCCGTTTCCAAACTTGTCATGTAAGCCTCCTTTAGATGAAAGCTGTCCCGCGTTTTTGACACGTGTAGCGTCTTGCGATAGACTGTGCATATACTTTAATATTCCATCCGAAGGGATGAAACTATGAATACGGAATTTACTCAGGAATTTGAAGCTTTGCTGGTCAAAACGGCCGAGCTGATCACGGGTGATACTTCGCCGGAGATGGTGGAGAAAATCAAGATTTGGGCCATTTATAATCATATTCATAAATCTTTGCCTGCACTCGCTTCTCACTGGAATCAAACCCATGCGGTCGGCAAAGCCGAGGTTCGCCGCATTTTTGAAGAAATCCGTGATTTGAACCAGTCGTTGAAAGCAGCCCAATCGACGAATCAGGAATAAACGAATGAAGAAAAGCGGTACCCCGATTGATCCACAATCGGCAGGGAACCGCTTTTTTATTTTTTATTAAGCAGTCTGGCGGCCAGCCGGTTAAACGTATTCGGGAATAAATGAAACAGCTTAACACCGACGTTCGCGGCGAAAGGCAAATTTTTCTCCGGCACGTTCCGTTCTACCGCGTCAATCAGCTCCTTCACGACCTTGTCCGGCGTGAGCATGAATTTGGCAATGCTCTTCACATAGTTGCCGCTCGGATCGGCGCGGTCGAAGAAGGGTGTAGCAATCGGCCCGGGATTGACCGCTGTCAGTGATACACCGGTTCCGCTCAATTCCTGGCGCAAGCTGTTGGTGAAGCCCAGCACCGCATGCTTGGTCGCCGCATATGCCGTCGATTTGGCGGTGCCGATCTTGCCGGCCATGGAGGCGACATTGACAATATGCCCGCTGCGCGCTGCCAGCATCGAGGGCAAGACCGCTTTCGTACAGCGCACAATGCCCATATAATTGACGTCCATCATCTCCGTAAAATCGGTCAAGGGGGCTTCGATAAATGGTGCAAACAGACCGTAGCCGGCGTTATTAATCAGGACATCAATGCGTCCGTACCGCTCCAGGATCTGCCCCACAACACGCAACACTTGTTCCGTGTTTGTCACATCCAGCGGATACACAGCATGAGGTGTCTGCAAGGACCCAGCGATTTCCTCCAGCTTCGCTTCACTGCGCGCGGTCAGGATCGGAATCGCTCCTTTATCTGCGAACCGCTGGGCCATAAGCGCCCCGATTCCGCTGGAAGCGCCTGTAATCAGCACAATTTTACCCGATAGGTGCACTCGCTGCACTCCTCTCCTACAAAAAAATGGAGTCGCCGCTTGCGCAGCACTCCATTTCCTATTCTAACCTTTTTCTCTTCATCACTCTACTGCATTTGCATTAGCAATTAAGTCAGTAGCACTTGAATGTCCAGTTCACCAATGCTTTCCATAATTAACGGAATCGTCAGCGCCTTCTTCGGCACAAATCCTGCAGCGTTTGCGGACTGAACAAGCTTCGGTGGCGTAATGTCAACGCGAACTCCTTGATTGAACAGCATCGTACTTGCATTGCCGCTGATCATGTTGCCGAGCTCAGAAATTGCGCTCTTCCCCATGTCGTCCATTTCCGTCACAGTAAATCCGCCCATCATCGCGGAGACCATCTTCAGGGCTACTTCTTCCGGCAATCCAAATACGATATCGCCTTCCATTTGGCCGGTCATCCCAATTTGGATCCAGATGTATTTCTCCACGAATTTAACATCTTTGACGCCGAGCTGACCTGTTGTAGGGCGAATGTTAGCAACTTGCTCGATGACGATTCTTGCTGACTCCAAAAAAGGGTTAATATACTCAGCCTTCATAGCTCCGATCTCCTTTGTAGACGATATTCCGGAAAAACCGACTTTTTCTTACATTATACCTAAATTTTTAGTCCAAGTATACTGAATTTTTTGGAGAAAATGGGGCTACTTACTCAAATCTGCACGAAATATAGCTGACATTTCACGTATATTGCCCATTCAGCAACCATTGCCATGCTGACAAATCGCATGAATCCCAAAAATCAATAGGCCAAATAGCGGATTCGCCTTAACGGTGGTCACTCCCATTCAGATTCCATCCTATAAATTTACATAAAATCCTGATACACTGTTGGTAGAAAATGACTTGAAGGAGCGCTGAAAGTCGATCATGTCGAATCAGAACCCAGCTAATCCGCGTCCTGCTTTTATTGAAATCGTGCAAGGCTGCTTGATTGTGGCCTTCATCCTGCTTCTGATTGATTTTCTGGTTTTACACCGCATCGATGCTTCAACAACCTTCAAATATGCCGTTACGGTGATCGACCTGCTGCTAACCGCTTCGATTCTATGGCTGGCCTCTTATTCGCTGAAACAGATGAGGCTGAAGGAAACGCAGATGCAAGAGACTATAGAACGCTTTAAGTCGCTCTATGACAATCATCCCGATTCGATCATTTCATTCAGTCTCGATGGTGAGGTGCTGTCTTCCAATCACGGATTAGAAAGCCTTCTCGGTCTCAGCCGCGAGAATTCGCTGCTGACCTCCTTCATCCCGATGATCCATCCGCCGGATTTATTGAAAGCCCTGCATCATTTTCAGGTCGCTTCCGCCGGGATGCCGCAGCATTTTGAAGCCGCGTTTGTGCATAAAAAAGGCTTTCCGGTTCTGTCCCATGTGACATTCGTCCCAACGATGGTGCATGGCCGCATTGTCGGTGTCTACGCGATTTTGAAGGACTTGACGGAAGTCAGAGAGCAGAAAAAAGAAATCGATAAGCTGCATAAGCAAAATCAATTGATCCTCAACTCGGTTTCAGAAGGTATATATGGAATCGACATGAATGGAAGAACCATTTTCTGGAATAGGGCAGCTGAAGCCTTGACGGGGTGGAGGGTCGATGAGATGCTGGGCCGGCAGATTCACCATCTCTTCCAAGGGACGGACACGAGCAACCAGGAATTGTTCGGTGCAGGCGAGATTTTGAATAACGTGTTAAGCCGGGAAGTGATCATCGAGAAGGATGGTATGTTCTGGAGGAAGGACGGCTCCAGCTTCCCTGTCGAGTACATGTGCAGCCCGATGCTGGACAGCCACGGCCAATTGCTCGGAACGGTGATTACGTTCTCTGACATTACGGAGCAGAAGAAGACACAGGAACTTCTGATTAAATCTGACAAGTTGTCAGCGGTCGGCCAGCTGGCAGCAGGTGTCGCACATGAAATCCGCAATCCTTTAACGGCTCTGAAAGGCTTTCTGCAGCTGCTGAAGACGGACAGCCCGAAGGAGCAATACTACATAGAAATTATGCAAAAAGAGCTGCAGCGCATCGAATTTATCGTCAATGAGTTTCTATTTGTTTCCAAACCGCAAGCCATCCATTTCGTGCCCCGCCAATTGGAGGCAATTGTCACTAGCACGATTGAGCTGCTGCAGCCGCAGGCGCTGCTGGGCAATATCGAGATTGAGAATGAGCTCGCCCCGGATCTGCCGCTTGTCTCCTGCGATGAGCATCAGCTTAAGCAAGTATTCATTAATGTATTGAAAAATGCGCTGGAGTCCATGACACTGGGCGGCGTTATGCGCATTGAAGCACTTGTCGTGCCTGGCGTAACGGATATCCTTATCCGATTCACGGATCAAGGCTGCGGGATTGCGCCGGAGCGGCTGCCGAAGCTGGGCGAGCCTTTTTATAGCACGAAAGAGAAGGGCACAGGCCTTGGCCTCATGGTTTGTTATCGGATTATCGAGGCCCACGGTGGCACGATGAACATCCGCAGCAAGCTGGGGGAAGGCACGACGGTGGAGATTACACTGCCCGCAAGCTCGATGAGCAAGGCTGTGTAGACAGGAACCAACTAAGTTAGGAGCATGCAACTATGACAGAGATCAACAAAACAATCGGATTCCTTATTGACTTGGACGGAACTTTATATCGCGGAAGTGAGCCTATCCCTTATGCTGCGGAATTTATTCGATTCCTGCAAGAGGCGGCCTTGCCGTATCTGCTCGTGACGAATAACTCCTCGCGCACGCCGGAGCAGGTCGCCGAGCATTTGCATGAGCTCGGGATCGAGGTGCCGGCCGCGGCCGTGTACACGTCATCGCAAGCGGCCGCGCAATATATGCAAGAGCAGCGCCAGGGCAGCCGCGTGCACATGATCGGGGAAGCCGGATTGCAAAACGCCCTGGAGACGGCCGGCTTCCTCCTCGACTCGGAGACGCCGGACTACGTCGTCCAGGGCATTGACCGCAGCTTCTCCTACGCGAAGCTGACGGAAGCGGCTCGCCACCTGCACAGAGGGGCGGCCTATGTATTAACCAATCCCGACAGGCTGCTGCCGTCGGATGGAGGACTTATGCCAGGGGCAGGCACCCTGGCCGCAGCCATCACCGCCGCCACAGGCGTGCAGCCGGTGGTCATCGGCAAGCCATCGCCGATCATCATGGCTTACGCCATCGAGCGGCTCGGCCTGCCTGCCGCCGAAGTCTGGGTCATCGGCGACAATGCGGCTACGGACATCCGCGGTGGCCTGGAAGCCGGGTGCCGCACAGCGCTTGTGCTGACCGGAGTCGCCACGAGCGCCAATGTGCAGGATCAGCTGGCAGCGGCCGGCGTGGCGCCAGACTTGATCGCAGCTGATCTGCAGGAATTGCTCGAGCTGCTTATGCCGCGTGATGCAGCAGATTTTGCCAGCCGTCAATAAAAATCTTGAGCGTCAGGAACAGGAACAGAACTGCAGAGACCAGCGACATGACGCGTACGAATCGTGCGCTGGACCATTTGCGGGAGACGCCGGAGACTAACGCGATAAACCCGGACCAGACGACGCTGGCCGCAAAGAACCCGGCAACGAAGACCGTGGTCGTCTTCAAGTCATGGGTGCCGAAACTGGCAATAATCGGCCCCGCGACAATGGCAAACCAAAGAATCACGGTTGGTGACGACAGTGTGAGTCCGAGCCCCCACCAGAACTGTTTGCCCTCCTTCGTCTGTGTGCCCGAAAGCTCGAGCGCCGCTTGCCGGCCAAGCGATTTGCGCAGCATGGAGATCGTCATCCACGCCAGCACCAGCGTCCCGCCTATCCACAAAACCCATCGGATTACCGGAATTTGAAAAATAACGGTGACGCCAAGCAGCGCCAGCACCAGGTAAGTCAAATCGCCGAAGCAGGAGCCGAAGCCCAGCTCAAACGAAGGTTTAAACCCTTTTTCGATCCCCGTTTTAATCATCGCTATATTCACAAGCCCGAGATCGCAGCAGAGCGATAAAGAAAATATGAATCCTTTGATAAATGCTGCAAGTAACACGATAATTCCCCTTTCCTTCTGTACAAGCGCTTCTGTGATACAGCTTAAACGAATTGGCCGCTAACGTCAGGTGCCAATTGGCAGTTGATTTTACAGGCCAATTCGCCCAAGATAAAAGAAACAGCTTTGAAACAGAAGGATGAACGGCCGCTATGCATATTGAAATTAATCGCAATCGTGACACCAAAGAATCTATTCCCAGACAAATTACAAGACAAATCGAAGCGATGATTATGGACGGTACGCTCGCTCCCGGAAGCCAGCTGCCGACGGAACGGTTCCTGGCCTCCTTGCTGGGCGTTCATCGCAGTACGGTGACCAAGTCGTTCGAGGAGCTTCGCGCCTTCGGCCTGATTCAGTCTTCACAGGGTCGGGGCACGTATGTGAGCGACAGCTTATGGAATTTGTCCGCGTCCAAGTTCTCGGAGTGGCGCAGCTACATGGCCTCAGGGCTGTTCCGCCCGACACAGTCGCTGCTGCGCAAAGTCCGGGAGCTGACGATGGATCCGATCTACCTGAACTTGGCCGACGGGGAGATGTCGGCCGATCTCCTGCCCGCCGATATGGTGGCGGACATGCTGAAGCGCAGCAGCCGCACGCTGCCTCTGCATTACCCGGATGCCAAGGGCGAGCTCAGCTTGCGTCAAGCGCTGTCCGCCCATCTGCTCCTCACCGCCGGCATCAGCTGCAAGCCGGAGCATCTCTTGATCACATCCGGGGCGCAGCAGGCACTGCACTTGATTGCGCAGTGCCTGCTGAGTCCCGGCGACAGCATCGCGATCGAAGGCCCGTCTTACCATTACTCCCTGCCGCTGTTCGGCGCGTCAGGCATCCGCCTGGTACGAATTCCCTTCGACCGCGACGGCCTGCTGCCGGACGAGCTGCATGCCCTGCATAAAATGCACCGCATCAAGATGGTCATCACGATGCCGACCTATCATAACCCGACAGGCGCGGTGCTGCCACTGGAGCGGCGCCGGCGCCTGATTGAAATCTGCGAATCGTATCGCATTCCGATCGTTGAGGATCAAACATTCGGCTCCATTACGCTCGCCGGAGAAGCCGAACCGCCGCTTTCGCTGCTGGCACTCAGCGGCTCGAAAGAGTCTATCCTGCACATCGGCAGCATGTCCAAGACGACCGCGCCGGGCCTCCGGCTTGGCTGGATGGTCGGGCCGGCCTCGGTCATTGACCGGCTCGCCGACGCGAAGCAGCAAATGGATTTCGGCACGAGTCCCCTGCTGCAGCACCTTGTGGAGACGTTCATCACATCGAACGCCTACACGGAGCAGCGTGAACGCGTACTGCAGGGCTTGACCGTGAAACGGGATTACATGCTGGCTGCGATGGAGCAGCATCTGAAAGGCAAAGCCGCATGGGAGAAGCCGATCGGGGGCTATCATATCTGGTGCAAGCTGGACCATCCGATCGCCGAAACCGAGCTGCTGGAGCGCGGCATCCGGCAGGGCGTACTGTTCGTGCCCGGGGGCGTCTATGGCGCGGACAAAGGCTATGTGCGCTTCTCTTATGCGCGTGCGGGCCATGAGGAGATTGAAGAAGGAATCGCCAGGTTCGCCCGTATTTTAGAGCCTTAGCAGAGCGTTACGGGGCTATAACAGCAAACAGCCGCAGCAGCTCTCTTGGCGGAGAGGCGCAGCGGCTTTATGTTATTTTACAATAGCTGCTTATTCGATCCGGTCCCAATTCACTTCCAGCGGTGCGCCTTTCTCGTGCAGCCTGCCTTCTTGCGCGTCCTGCTGCAGCTTCTCCAGCCATCTCAGCTCGGCAAAAGCGCGTTGATACCAGCCGACCATCATATGCAGGGAAACGCGTGGAATGATGTCCGCGTGCTCTTCATACAGATCCTTCGCTCGCTGCATCGCGATTTTTTGCGCCATAATCTTGTTCTCAAGAATTTGCGCAATCTTCTTCTGGTCGCCATGCACGGTAAAAGGTAATGCTACATATAGCGGATGGTAATGCTTGATATCCTCATGGAGCTGCTCGACCAGCATTTGCTGAAACTTTTTTCTGCCGGATTCCGTCACTTGATAGATCGTTTTCTCAGGACGGTTCGCTTCCCGCACCACTTCCAATGCTTCTACATGGCCATCTTTCTTCAGTTGATCCATGGCATAGTAGAGGGAGCCATCCTGAAGCTTCATATAATGGTGCATGCCTCTTTCTTTCATAATTTGTCTGATCTCATAGGGATGCCGGTTGGTTTCCATCAGAAGACCAAGTATGACAAGCTTCATCGACATGTGTACAACGCTCCTTCGTCCCCTGCACGTCAGGGGCTTTGCCTGTTTCCGTATTCATAATTTAATATTTTAACATCACTTCAGCGGAATGTGAAAAAGGAGCCAAATCTACGAAACATTGCCGACATTTGCGTCATCGCATATAATGAGGTTAGCCAAAGCTAGAAAAGGATTTTATCCCCCTTTACAAATTCGATAAATTTTATTTGTATATCCTTTACAATTTGCTTTGCAGGAGGTGCGCTTATGAATATGAACCAGTTGGAAACGCTGCTCACGATTTCCAAAACGATGAGCTTCCGTAAAGCTGGAGAAATTCTCAACTTGACCCAACCTGCCGTTTCCGCACAAATCAAGAGCCTCGAAGACGAATTCGGCACGATTCTCATTGATCGTAATCAACCTGTTACGTTGACCGATAGCGGGAAGCTGTTCCTGGAGCATGCGGAAAAAATGCTGCGCATCGCCAGCGATCTGAAGCAGCGACTCGCCGATTTGAATCAGACCCCGCAAGGGCATATCCATATCGGAACGACGACATCCATCGCGATGCAAATTTTACCGCGAGTTTTATCCTATTTTCAAGACCAGTTCCCACTGATCAAGACGACGATCCATTCAATGACCTCCTCCCTCATTATGAACAGCGTGGAAAATGGGCATATCGATATCGGCATTACGTATTTGTTCGAGAAAAATCAGGCGCTGGAAACGTCTGTCCTCTACTATGACAGCTTCGAGCTGATCGTATCGTCCCAGCATCCGCTCAGCCGCTTTTCTCATTTATCGATCGAGAAGCTGCGCAATATTCCGTTCATTATGCTGTCTCCGGAAACCGCGGGACGGCGGTTCGTTGACAAACTCTTCGCCACTTACGAAGTGTCGCCGCATATCGTCATGGAGCTATCGAGCAGCGAGGAAGTCAAGCGCATGGTGGAACTGAATCTTGGCGTCGCCATCATTTCCAAGATGTCCGTTGCCGATGAGCTGCGTCACGGGTCGTTAAAAATGATCAAGGTCAGTGAACTGGATATTACCCATCCGGTAGGTGTAGTATATAAGTCAGGGCGTTATCTCAACTCGGCCATGCAGCAATTTCTCCTAGATCTTAAAGGTATGCCCGAGACTCAATTTCTCGGTTCGGAGTAAGTGAGCTCCGAGCGTTCAAAGGAGGCTTCATTCTATATGAAATTCGATCTACATACCCATCACGACCGCTGCGGTCACGCGCAGGGTAAGATTCGCGATTATATTGAAGCCGCCATTGCCGGCGGTCTAAGCGTCATCGGCATCTCGGACCACTCCCCCTATTTCGGCAGCCCGGAGGATCAGGCACAGCCGTTGATCGCGATGGCGAAGAGCGAGTTCCCCCGCTATGTGGAGGAAGTGCTGCAGCTCAAGCGGGAGTACGAAGGCAAGATCGATGTCCTGCTCGGCGTGGAGTCCGACTTCTTCCCGGAGCATGCGGAGATTTATCGGCAGGAATATAAAAAGTACCCGTTCGATTACATCATCGGGTCCGTTCATTTATCCGGCGGCGTCAGCATCTTCAACCGCAACCGCTGGAAAAAGCTGAACGACGCGCAAAAGGTGGAGCAAAAAGAGGAGTATTACCGCCTCATTCAAGAATCCGCGCGCGCGGGCATGTTCCATATTCTTGGCCATATTGATGCCATGAAGGGTTTTTATCCCGAGTTTTCGGAAATCCGTACACCGAAAGTGAACGAGACGCTCAAGGTCATCGGCGAATGCGGCATTGCGATTGAAATTAACACGTCGGGTAAAACCAAGGACGTTGGCGGCTGGTATCCGTCCGATGAGATACTGGAACGGGCGTTGTTTTATGGGGTTGAGGCCAGCTTCGGCTCAGATGCACACATTCCGAGCCGCGTCGGCGACGAATGGCATGAGGTCAGCGTGAAGCTGAAGGAGATTGGTTTTAAACACTGGGTTTATTACAAAAACCAGGAAAAACAGATCGTGCCGCTATAAGCGAGGCATGTGTATAAAAAGAGGCTGTTCCCAGGCAGATCGTTCTGCTGGGGAACAGCCTTTTTTGCGCGCGGCGCGGGGGGCGCGAGGGATGCGGGCTATAGCGGAACTACTGTTCCGTTATTGCCCGCTGCGCAGCCCCAGCAGAGCGAATTGCGGAAGTACTCTTCCGCTATCTTCGCGAAAACCCGCGCCCGGCGCGAGCGGTGCGGGCTATAGCGGAACTACCGTTCCGTTATTGCCCTCCGCACAGCCCCAGCAGAGCGAATAGCGGAAGTACTCTTCCGCTATCTTCGCCAAAACCCGCGCCCAGCGCGAGCGGTGCGGGCTATAGCGGAACTACTGTTCCGTTATTGCCCTCCGCGCAGCCCCAACAGAGCGAATAGCGGAAGTACTCTTCCGCTATCTTCGCGAAAACCCGCGCCCGGCGCGGGGTGCGGGCACTAGCAGAGAAGCTAACTCACGCCTGCCCCTTCGCAGCAGCGACCTCCATGAAGACAAGCTTCGGCCGCAAGCTTTGCGTTAACACGGGCAGCATATCCTCGGCAAGCATCGGTCGGTAGAAATAGTAGCCTTGAATCTGGTTGCAACCATTTTCAACAAGGAAGCTGGCTTGTTCCTCGGTCTCCACGCCTTCGGCAATAATTTGCAGCTGGAAGGAGTTGGCAACGGAAATAATCGCCTTCACCATAGCGCGATCCTTGGCATCTGTATGCACCCCGCGCACAAACGATTGATCCAGCTTGATCTTCGTAACGGGGAACCGCTTCAAGTAGCTGAGCGAGGAGTATTGCGTCCCAAAATCATCGACGGACAGGGAGATACCGAGATTTCGCAGCTCACGCAGCACATCGAGCTGCTCATCCTTCATTGCGACATTTTCGGTAATCTCCATCTCCAAATACCGGGGCTCCAAGCCCGTCCCCGCCAAGATCAAGCGCACCTTATCCACCAATCGCTCATCGTGCAGCTGGCGGACGGATAGATTGACCGACAAGGCGACGGTTATCCCCGACTCCCGGTGCCAAGCTTGCATCTGTGCGCACGCCCTGCGCAGCACCCACTCGCCGATCGGGATAATTAGGCCCATTTCCTCGGCTAACGGGATAAACTCGGCCGGCGAAATATAACCCTTCGCCGAATGCTTCCATCGTAGCAGCGCCTCGACGCCGATAATTCTACCCAGCACGCAGTCCACCTGCGGCTGGTACATGATCTCCAGTTCGTCGCGTACCATCGCCTGCCGCAGGTGGTTGCCCATCTCCAACTTGCTCAAAGCGTTCGACTCCATTTGCCGGTTGAAAAAGACGTAGGAGCCGCCGCTTTCTTTTTTCGCTATGTACATGGCAATATCCGCATTCTTGAGGATACTCTCTGCAGTCGTACCGCCATGCGGGTACTCGGCGATCCCGATGCTCATATTGATAAAGAACGAGCGGTTCGCAATGATGCACGGGGCTTTAAACATATCCAGCAGCCGCTCACAGACTTGATGAATGTCCTGCACATGAATGAATTCTGTGAACAGCATGACGAACTCATCACCGCCGAAACGGGCAAATGTATGGTAAGGCAGCCCCGCCTGCTGAATGCGATTAACGACCTGTTGGAGCAGGAGGTCTCCTGTATGATGGCCATGCGAGTCATTGACGATTTTGAAATTGTCCAGATCAAAAAATAATACAGCCAACAACCCGTCCTGCTCCTGCTGGCGCTCCAATTGCTCTTGCAATCGTGTTTGAAAATGCGTTCGATTATAAATACCGGTCAGCATATCATGATAAGCCATATACGTCAGTTTTTGCTCGGATTCTTGAAGGCGCCGGGTTGACTCCTGCAGCTCTTGCTCCCCCATTGTCAACTCTACGTTCATCGCAGTAAGCTCTTCATTAGCCACGAGCAGCTCTTGCGTACGTTCGCTGACGGCACGGCTCAGCTGGATCCGCTGCCTGACGATGTATAAGTAGAACAACAGCCCTAACACCAGAACGCTGATGTACGAGGAGCGAATGAAACGGATCTGCTGACTGACATGTTGCAAGGCGCTTTGCTGCGGCAGTGCTGCGAGTTCCCATACATTGTCGAAAAAAGTAATGGTGGCGAACATCGGCTTCATTTGGAAAATGCGGTCATCCCCATAAAAAGCAGACTCCCCCGGTTTGCGGATGGCGACTTGCAAAGCCCCGTTATCTTTGCCTTTAACTCCGGCGTCCAGCATCAATTGCTGTACATCCAAACCGACGGAAATCAATCCCCAAAACTTCCCGTCTTGATAAAAGGCTTTTCTGGCCACGATGCCTTCATTGCCCTGAATTAGTTGAAACGGCCCGTCAATGGTCATACCTTTCGTGTTTAATGCGCGTGCAACCTGTGCTTGCACATTGTCCCTCGGATCATGCAGCAAGTCCCAATTCACAATACGCTCATTGCCTTCAAGCGGATACACATATTTGACAATCCCTCTGGGAGCGATCAGCACATTCAAAGCAGAGCCTCGGATGCCGGTATATAGCGAGGACATGTAATTCAGAATCTCCTGATCACTCTTGCCTTGCAGGAAGCCCGAGTTCACATAGGCATCTAAGCTGGCCATCAGGTTAAAATTGCGGTCAATCACAGATTTGAGGGCAAGTGCCCTGGAGGATAGCTGTGATTCTTCAGACAGCTTGCGCTCATGGAGCAGCGCATTTTCGTAATTAGCCAGTACGACCTCAACGGAAGAAATGATGGTAGTGACAATAACAGCAATCAGTAAAACATGAAGCGCTCTCATATAATAACGCTCTCCAGCAGCCGATGCGAGGTGGCCCAAAATTTTTGCATAGTTCTTCACTCCTATAAAAGGATCGGCTTCATCCAGCAGCTGGGTGATTTTGCTTACAGCTGTAGTCCCATTTTCTCATTTTGCACATGACCATGTCTATGAAAAAAGTAATCGCGCTCCATGGCAATTTCTAACAACAAAAAAAAGAGACCCAACCGACGGGGTTGAGTCCAAAATATATATTAAAAAAAGGGGGTCTTGGTTATTATAATACCCGCTATTTGTTATCGGAAAGTAACGGGAATATTCCAATTGTGTTACAAAAAAGCGATTTCAATCAAAATGCTTGTTTGTCCATCTGCTGCACATACTAAGTGACGGAAAAAATTTAAAAAATGGGGTTAACTTATTGTGAGTATTGAGGATGATATCGTTGACCAACTGGTCAAGCAAGCCATACCGCTGCGCAGCTCCGACGATTTGGACGTCTTGCTTGAGGCCATCGGAGATAAAAAAGTGGTGCTGCTGGGCGAAGCCACGCATGGGACCTCGGAGTTCTACAAGCTGCGCCTGGAGCTGAGCCGGAAGCTCATTGTGCAGAAAGGTTTTTCGTTCATTGCGGTTGAAGGCGACTGGCCTTCGTGCTATGAAGTTAACCGGTACGTCAAACAGTATGCGGATGCGAAGCTTGATGCGCGCGAGGTGCTCGAAGGCTTCGACCGCTGGCCGACCTGGATGTGGGCCAATGAAGAAGTGCTGGACTTGATTGAGTGGCTGAGAACGCATAATACTGCTTTACCTCCGGAGCAGCGCGTAGGCTTCTACGGCCTGGATGTGTACAGCCTGTGGGAGTCGCTGCAGGAAATTGAGCGTTACTTGCAGGAGCATGGAACGCCTGAACAGCTTGACTTGGTGCACGAGGCATTTGAATGCTTTGAGCCGTACGATAAGGAAGGCCAGCATTACGGCGTCTCGGCGGCCTTCTACGGAGAAAGCTGCGAAGAGGATGTCTTGAAGCTGCTTGCGACGCTTCATGAGAAGCGCATGCGGTACGAGCATGACCGCGAAGCCTCGCTCAGCGCGGAACTGAACGCGCTGGTCGCGGTTGATGCGGAGCACTACTACCGCATCATGGTGCGCGATGACGCGGAATCGTGGAACATCCGCGACCACCATATGACCGAGGTGCTGCGCCGCCTCGGTGACTTCCACGGCCCAGACGCCAAAATGATCGTCTGGGCGCACAACACGCACATCGGCGATGCGCGTGCTACCGATATGGCCGACGACGGCATGGTAAACGTCGGCCAGCTCGTGCGCGAAGCGCACGGGGAAGCCGATGTGTTCGCCATCGGCTTCGGCACTTATCGCGGCACCGTGATGGCCGCGAAATCGTGGGGCGCGCCGATGGAAGCGATGCAGCTGCCAGCGGCCCGGAAGGGCAGCTGGGAAGAGCTTCTGCACCGGGCCGGCGCGCAGGATCAGATCCTCCTGCTGAGTCAGGAGGATCCGCTGCTCGGGCACAAGGTGCAGCGGCACCGTGCCGTCGGGGTCGTGTACCGCCAGCAGTATGAACGCGGGAACCTCGTTCCCACGGTGATGGCGCGGCGGTACGACGCTTTTGTGCATGTGGACGAGAGCACCGCGCTTCGTCCGATCGTGATCAAAAAAGTGCTTGTGTGATAGTCACACAAGCACTTTTTTACGTTTAGTCCCAGAGGCAATGCCTCCGTACAATTTTATCCAGGCAGAATGACATGTTACAATAGCTGTGAGAAGTGATAATGAGGTGGCTTGTGCATGATACGTTCGTTAGCCGTTACGACTGACAATAAGGTTCTTACCGATCTTCCGCTGGAGAAGCTGTCACAGACCAGCATTCGATGGTATTGGGTCGATTTTAATAATCCGAGTGAAGAGGAAGCCAGGTATTTACGGGATCACTTTCATTTTCATCCGCTGGCGATTGAAGATTGCTATTATTTGTTGCAGCGGCCCAAAATGGATCACTATGAGAATGTTACTTTTTTTGTTTTACATGCGATTCATCCCAAATCACTGGAAGCTGAAGAAGTGGATATGTTTGTAGGGAAGAATTTTATCGTTACATTCCATTTAAAGGATTCACAGGAGATAGAGGATGCCTGGTGCCATATTCAGCAGGAGGAGAAGATCCGGTCTAAGGGTCACTTCTATGCGGCTTATTTGGTGATGGATAACTTGGTTGACCAGTATTTTCCAAGTGTATACCAGATTGAGGACCAACTGGATGAAATCGAGGACAATGTGAAAAATGAATCGATTCAGGAGTTAATGGATCAGATTTTTGATATTCGTGCAAAGCTGTTAAGACTGCGGCGTACGATTGTGCCGATGCGGGACTTGCTGTATCGGGTCGTGAATTCGGAACGCGTCCAGGAATTAAAGGAGCATCATCTGTTTTTTACGGATGTACACGACCATTTGCTGAAGCTGTCTGAGATGATTGAGTCGAACCGTGATATGACCGCTGACATGCGGGACAATTATATTTCGATGAATTCGAACCGGATGAATACGATTATGAAAACATTGACGGTCATTACAACGATTTTCATGCCCCTGACTTTCATAGCCGGGATCTACGGGATGAATTTCAATTATATGCCGGAGCTGGCTTGGCATTGGAGTTATTTTATCGTGCTGGGCGTTATGTTTGCGATAGGCTTGGGGATGTACATGTGGTTCCGCAAAAAAGGCTGGTTTGACTAGTAAAGTCAAATCAGCCTTGTTTTTTGGGACTTGCGATCAGGAGCATCGCAAAGGAAATGAGGATGATCGCGCCGGCCCAGCACCATGCCAATGTCTGGTTGCCGGATTCAACCGCGATATAGATCGCTGTGGGCAGCGTCTGCGTCTTATGCGGGATGTTCCCCGCAATCATCAGCGTGGCCCCGAATTCGCCGAGCCCTCGGGCAAAGCCGAGGACATAGGCGGTAATCACTGAGCGCCAAGCCAAGGGTAGGGTGATGAGGCGCAGCACCTGCCATTCGCTGGCGCCGAGCGATCGGGCCGAGTCCTCAAGGTCCCGGCTGACGGAGGCGAAGCCCGTTTTCATCGTCTGGTAAACAAGCGGGAACGCGACGACGACCGAAGCAATCACCGCCGCCCCCCAAGTAAAGATGATGGGCTGGTTGAACCATTTTTCCATGATGATGCCGACCCAGCTTCTTTTCCCCAAACTGACAAGCAGGATGAAGCCCACCACGGTCGGCGGGAGCACCAGCGGCAGCAGCAGCACCGTTTCCAGCACGATTTTCCCCTTAAAGCTGTATTTGGACAGCCACCAGGCGGATAAAGCACCCACGATGAGAACCAATACGCTGGAGACTACCGCCACTTTAAGGGATAACAGAATTGGGGACAGGAAGTCAGCACCGTTAATTTGCAGCATTATTTGGCAGGAATCGTGAAACCATATTTAACGAAAACATCTTGCGCTTCTTTGGTCTGCAAGTACGCATAGAAATCTCCGGCTTCTTGGCTGTGCTTCGTTGCTTTGACAATACCCGCTGGATAGGCGATCGGTGTGTAGGATTTGGGATCAACGGCAAAGGCGACTTTTACCTTTTTGGATGTCAACGCATCTGTCTTGTAAACGAAGCCTGCTTCTGCATTCCCGGTTTCAACGTAGGTCAGCACTTGGCGTACATCTTTGCCCTGCACGAGCTTCGGCTGGAACGCATCCCACTGCTTTGTATATGTGAGCGCGTCTTTGGCATAGCTGCCGGCCGGTACCGTTTGCGGTTCGCCGATAGCCAGATGCTTGACGTCGCCGCTGGCCAGATCTTCGATCTTGGTGTACGCCGCCTTCCCGTCAGCCGGCACAACGACGACCAGCTCGTTCACCAGCAGGTTCGCCTGCTGGGAAGCATCGATCAACTTCTGATCGACAAGCGCCTTCATATTCTTCGTGGCCGCCGATAGGAATAAATCGCTTGGCGCCCCTTGTTCAATTTGCTGCTGCAGTGCGCCTGAAGCACCGAAGTTGAAGTTCAGTTTGATGTTCTTGTGTTGGTCCTGGTAAGCCGTCTGGATTTCCTTCAACGCGTCGGTCAGGCTTGCTGCCGCCGAGATCGTAAGCTCCACTTGCTGAGCGGGCGTCTGTGAGGCTGCGGCTGTTGGCGCTTGTGTTTGTGCGGTTGTTGTTGCCGCAGGCTGTTGCGCCTGCTGTCCGCAGCCGCTCAATAGCGCTAAAGATAAACCGAGTACAATTGTACTGCTTTTCCCCATTTTAAACATGAACGTTTCCTCCACCGTTTGTTTTGTTTAGTTATATTTAGATATAATTAAATATATGTAATTATAAATGATTATACTGAAACCATGGAATCTAGTAAACTAGAAATACCGAATTGTTTGTGGAGGTAACGATGACCGCCGATATTTCCTACACCACGGAAGAAATCGCCAAATTGTTAAAAATATCCAAATTAACCGTTTATGATCTGATTAAAAAAGGGGATCTCCCCGCTTATCGCGTAGGCAAGCAAATGCGTGTTGACGCAGTCGATCTTGAAGCTTACAAGGCACGCGCCAAAAGCGGGCATGCCTTCGCGGCGATCAAAGAAGCCGCAGAGATGCCTGTCCGCGGCGAAGCTTTCGCTTCCAGCGGTGGCAGCCTGCCTTTGGTGATCACCGGCCAGGATGTGAGCTTGGACATTCTGGCCAAGCATATCGAGAAAAAGGTACCCGGCCACAGACCGCTACGCTCGTACTCCGGGAGCCTGGACAGCCTGATCTCGATGTACCGCGGCGAATCGGATATCGTCAGCACCCACTTGCTGGATGGCGACACAGGGGAATACAATCTCCCCTACATCCGCAAGCTGCTGATCGGGTCCTCCTACGTCGTGGTGAACCTGATCTCCAGAGCCGCCGGCTTGTATGTGCAGCGCGGCAACCCGCAGCAGCTCAGCGGCTGGGCCGACCTGGCGCAGTCCGGACTGCGCCTCGCCAATCGCGAGAAGGGCTCCGGCGCGCGCGTGCTGCTCGACGAGCAGCTGCGGCTGCACGGCATCCCGTCCGGGACGCTGCTCGGCTATCTGGGCGAGGAGACGAATCACATGAGCGTCGCGGGCAAAGTGGCGTCCGGCAAAGCCGATGTCGGCGTCGGTATTGAAAAAGCCGCGAATCTGGTCGGCGGCGTCGATTTTATTCCGCTGATCCAGGAGCGCTACGATCTGGTCATGCTCAAGAAGCCCGAGAACCTGGAATGGATCGGGCAGGTGAAGGCGATACTGCTGTCGGAAGCGTTCCAGTATGAGCTGCGGTTCATTCATGGCTATGATCTGGCGCAGACAGGACGCGTGCTGTTTGAAACATAAAAAAAAGGAACAGAACCGAATCCCCAGGATTCGTCTGTTCCTTTTTATTTTAGTAGCCTTCGCCTTTACCGCCGGTTACGATGGCGATGCTGGAGCTTGCGCCGATGCGCGTTGCGCCGGCAGCTACGATGTTGCGAGCCGTTTCGAGGTCGCGTACGCCGCCGGAAGCTTTAACGCCCATATCCGGGCCGACCGTTTTTCTCATCAAAGCAATGTCTTCCACGGTAGCGCCGCCATAGCCAAAGCCTGTGGAAGTTTTGACGAAGTCCGCGCCAGCTTCTTTGCAGATCGCGCTGGCTGTCACTTTTTCCTCATTGGTCAGCAAGCCTGTTTCCAAGATTACTTTCACTACCACTTGGCGGTTAGCCGCTTGAACAACGCCTTCGATATCTTTTTTCACAGTGTCCAGGTCACCGGATTTCAGCGCGCCGATATTCAGCACCATATCGACTTCCGTCGCTCCATTCGCGATTGCGTCGCGTGTTTCAGCCATTTTGGCGGATGTTGTTGTTGCGCCTAGAGGAAAGCCGATCACCGTTGTGATGCCAACGCCTGAGCCCTCCAGCTCTTTCGCTGCAAGCGTCACCCATGTCGGATTCACGCAAACGGTAGCAAAACCGTATTGTTTGGCTTCGCTGCAAATTTTCACAATTTCATTCTTCGTAGCATCCGGTTTTAAAAGCGTGTGATCGATCATTTGAGCTATATCTTTGTTTTCCATTTGTTATTCTCCTTCTGTTCTTCCAATTGTTCGTTACGCCAGTTCATCGGCATAAGCCAATAAATGTTGTGCGGTGAATTGATCTGTAATCAGTGTATTGGTATAATTTCCTTTAATAACACCGTAGATAGCTTCCACCTTCTTCATGCCGCCTGCGACGAGGACCGATTTCTCTTTCGTTCTCAGCTCGGCAAGGTCGATCCCGATCGTACGAAGATTCAGCTCCTCGCTGCAGACTTCGCCTTCCAGATCGATAAACCTGGAGCAAATGTCTCCGGCTCCCTTCGCGTGGATGATCTCCAGATCGGCTTCGGAGAAATAATTCGCCTTGATCAGCACCGAGTCTTCCGACGGTACGCCGACGGTGAACACCGCGATATTCGCGCGCTTGCCGATCTCCAGAATTTTGCGAATGTGCCGATCCGCCTCGATCGCCTGCTTCACGACTGCGTGATCCACGATCGCCGGCAGCGGCAGTAGATGTGGAGTTGTGTTGAACGCGTTGCCAAAAAGATGGATGATCTCAGAAGCGTACGTATTCGTCTCTGAATAGCTGACACCGCCGTTCAATTGAACGACCGTGACATCTTTCACAAGCTTATTCGGTAAGTGGATGGCTACTTCATAAAGCGTCGTTCCCCACGTCATCGCAATCGTGTCGCCATCCTTGACAACTTCATGCAAATATTCAGCAGCCGCTTCCCCGATATATTTCTTGACGATAGGATCCTCATATTCGGGAACCGAAGCGACGACCGCCTTTTTAAGTCTAAACTTCTCTTCCAACTGTGCAGCTAAAAGCTCTTTATTTTCAGTCGGGTCCATAATTTTGATCTGGACAATACCTTCTTCTTTAGCCTGCTGCAAAAATCGGGATACAGTCGGACGAGATACTCCTAGTTTTTTGGCTATGTCTTGTTGACTATAATCCAATTGGTAGTACATGCGAGCCGCATCTACGATCTTCTCCAGTTTGTCTCCGCCCATATGTCTCCGCCCTTATAATAAATTGAAATTCCGTTCAGAAGTTATTGACATAATTTCATATCTATTATACGGAGATTTTCCCCTAAAGACAATGCTTTTATGCAAAAAAACCTTGTATCCACTCCAGCAGCTTCCCGCCTGCGTAAATGCCAACGATCCCGATGATCCCGGATAAAACAGGTGGGGCCGGCAAAGGCAAACGAAGAAGCTTAAAGATGACACCGACGAACACTCCAGCTGCAAATGCGAGCAATACTTCCTTCATTTCGTTCACCCTTTAACTTACATGTTGAAGTCTGCTGTTGGGAGTTCAAGCCCTCACCTTAAGATTCCCATTTTTCGGCTGAACAACCACATGTTTCAGTGATTATTCATTGAAATAATGTTCATTTTTATTTTTACTAATTACAACAAAAATAATTATAACTCAACTATTCATTTTTTCAAAGCGTCATTTCGTCTCTTTTTCACATTTATTTACCATTTTGACTGAAATAACGAGATTTAGCTAATTTTACATTTGTTCAACAAAAAAGCCGTCCAAGCACCAGGCCTGAACGACTCTCCAATCATTTAACCTATTCCATGACTGCCGCCAAATCTTTGATCCAAGGCAAGCCTGACAGCGGTTCGACCTTCACACTCGAATCCGGTACGGCGCGAATACTGCATAAATAGCCGGGCTTACCGTCAATGACGGCCATGCACTCCTTGCAAGCATTAGCTGACCGGCACGAATACCTGACCGCCAATGAAGGATCCTGGTGCTCCCGAATCCAAAATATCGCATCTAATAAACTCATACCTTCGCGGTATGGCACTTCATAGTCTTCCAATCTTTTGCCTGTTTCTCTATCTCCGCGGACGACATGCAGCGTGACATTCGACATGTGGATGAGCCCCTTTCTCCATTAATGGACAGCCGGCAATGGAATTTCCTCCATTGTCCACCGACCGGTCGCATGGAATTGAAACTTCGTACTTACCGCTGTTTCGTAAGCCGAATCGTAGTCCAGGCGCGTGTGTGCGCCACGGGATTCACGTCTGGACAGCGCGCCCATAATGATGGATTCACTTAATTGAATCATATTATAGAGTTCTATTTTTTCGAGCAGGGTTAGGGCAAAAAAGTTGACCTTCGCCAAAGTGGCGCATTCCACACGCCCGCGAAGCTCATGAAGCTGCTCCAGCGCACGGCTCAAGCTCGCCTCGGTACGAAGAGGGCCGGCGCCAGCCCACATGATCTTCTGCAGCTCATGCTTCAAGGACAGCATAGCTGCCTCATCTTGATCCACTTGACGCGGATGCCAAAACTGCTCAAGCCGCTCCAGCTCTCTTTCCAGCTCTGCCTGCAGATGCTCAGCGGATACCTGCTTGCCTTGAGCGTTGGATGCGGCTTCCGCAGCGATGCGCCCCGTCACCAAAGCTTCCGTGATCGCGTTGCCCGACAAGCGATTAGCACCGTGCATGCCGTAAATCAGCTCCCCGCAAGCATACAAGCCAGGAACCGTCGTTTCCATCTCGGTATTCACACGAATGCCGCCCATCGTGAAATGAGCCATCGGCGCGACCTCAACCATATCCTGCGTCAAGTCGACCCCTTGATTTCTCAAAATATCAATCACAGGTCCGAACGCTTCCTTCAATTTTTGTTCAGGCACCATGCGGAAATCCAAATACGCGCCACCGTGCGGCGTCCCTCTTCCCGCTTCCACTTCCTTAAAGATCGCGAAGGTCGTCTGATCACGAGCAGCCGTGTATTTCCCAGCGACTTCGTTATTGTACTTATCCATGAATTCTTCCTGCAGACCATTCAAGAGCCGTCCACCCAATTTATACCGGAACGGGTCCCACATGATCGGATCAATGCCGACCAGAGGCGGATGCAGATGCGCAATCGGGAAAAATTGTACCATTTCCATATCCCGCAGCTCCGCCCCCGCTTCTGCAGCCAGCATGAAGCCGTCACCGGTCATGTTCGCCGAGGCGCTGTTCCGTTCATAAATTTCGGTTAGTCCGCCGGTGGCTAGAATTACCGCGTTCGCCGAAATTTGAACCGGCTGGAACTGCTCAGCCGCGAAGCCAACGGCGCCAACCACCGCTCCATTCTCGATCACCAGCTTGGTGATCATGACATTTTTCAAGCGCTCAATCGCCGCATCCTTCCAAATCGCTTTTCGCAAACCGGCCGTTGTCGCCCCGCCCGTATTCAAAATGTCGACATAGACACAGCGCTTACGTGAATGACCCGGCGCAACGACTTGCGAATGGCTGCCGTCCGCGGTCCTTGCCCACTTCACGCCGTAGCCCTCGACCTCGCGGATCAGCTCAGGTCCGCGGTCCACGATCGCTTTGACGATCCTGGGATCGGCCATGCCGCGGCTGCCTTTCATCGTATCCGCAAAATGGATATCCGGATGATCCTCTTCCGCTTCCCCCAGCGCCACGGCGACGGTCATTTGTGCCAAGATGGTTGCACCACCGCGCCCAACCAGGCTTTTATCGACCAGTACGACACTAGCGCCCGCTTGGGCAGCAGCTTTGGCCGCCATCATCCCTGCGGCGCCGGAGCCAATCACTAACACATCTGCTTGTTTATATAGGGGATTCATCCTTATGCTCCTATCTGTACAAGTACTATTTCACCCATGTTTTCCCAATCGGTTGGACGGTGATCCCCGCTTGCGCCAGTGAGTCGTTAATCGTTTTGGCAAATTCAAGCGCATGCATACCGTCGCCATGAATACAAATCGTATCCGCCTGAATATCGACATCCACTTGCTGCCTGGACAGCACCTTGCCTTCGCCGACCATGCGAATTACCTGCTTCACAGCCTCCTGATCATCCGTAATCATGGCGTCCGGCTGCCTTCTCGGCGTTAACGATCCGTCAGCTTGATAGGTACGATCCGAGAACACCTCGCTTGCTGTACGGAGCCCCGCCTTCTTGCCTGCTTTCACCAGCTCGCTGCCGGCCAGTCCGAGCAGAATCAGCTCCGGATCTATCTTATACACGGCTTCCGCAATCGCCTCAGCCAGCCCCGGGTTCACCGCCGCCATATTATACAATTCGCCATGCGCCTTCACATGCTGCATCACGCCGCCTTCAGCGCGGACGAACCCCCACAAAGCGCCGATTTGATAGACGACAATGTCGTAAGCCTCTTTCGGGGAAATGTCCATCTTTCTCCGGCCAAAGCCGATCAAATCCTGCAGTCCCGGATGCGCACCGATACCGACTCCGTGCTCCAGCGCCAGCTTCACTGTCTTCCGCATCGTTCCTGCGTCTCCCGCGTGGAAGCCGCATGCGATATTAGCTGAAGTTACATAAGACATAATTTCAGCATCCCGGCCCAGTGTATACGCTCCGAAGCTCTCCCCCATATCACAGTTCAAGTCTACATACCTCATACGTGTTCCTCCTTAATCGAAGTACATGTGAATGCTCTTCTTCAAGAAATTAACATTTAGTTCCATTTTCAAATGTGCTTCCTGCGCTTCATACAGATTGATCAGCTTAAAACGGATCCGGCTGCCAATTTGAGCTTGCGCCAGCAGCGGCAGATCCGCTGAAATCACCTGCGCCACCTTCGGATACCCGCCAGTCGTTTGCCGGTCTGCCATCAACACAATCGGATTGCCATCCGGCGGAACCTGCATCGTCCCGAACGTCACCGGCTCGGACAGCATTTCTTTGCGTTCTATCATCATCAGCGGCTTGCCCGTAAGCCGGTAACCCATCCGGTCCGACTGGGGCTGCACGACAAACTCTGCCGTCAACAAAGCTTCCAGGCTTGCCGGTTCGAACAAGTCATACTGCGCGCCGGCATTCACGCGAATCTCCGGATTCGCTGCATAGGCGGGCAAGAGCTCATAAGATACGCGCCATGAGATTGTACCGAACGGCGCATCCCCATCCATCCGGCTGCTTAGCCGCTGCTGGATGCTCCTACTAAGCGCGCTCGCCGGCTTCACCTGAAGCTGGTCGCGCTCTTTCAGCGCTCTTCCCTCGAAGCCGCCAATCCCCGCGCGAAGGTAAGTGGAATAGCTAGCCATCTGCCGGGGAACGTTGAACCCGCCCGCAACCGCCAGATAGCTGCGGCAGCCTTCTCGGGAAGACGCGAATTGCAGCGTCGTCCCGGCTTTCACATAGACAGGCCGCCATAACGGCACGGACACGCCGTCGATGCGGGGCTGCAGATTCGACCCGCAAATCGCAATCAGCGCAGCCTCCGCAAAGTAGAGGACCGGCCCGATCACGGTCATCTCCATCGTGGCTTCATCTTCCTCATTGCCGACGAGCCAGTTCGCTGTCCGGTGAGCAAATGGATCCATTGCACCGCTGACAATGACGCCGTATTTTTGGTAGCCATATCGGCCCGCATCCTGCAGCGTAGACAGCAGGCCGGGTTTATGCACATGAATGCTCATCTGCTTACTCCTTCCATTGATCGTACTCTCGGCGGGAGATGGGATAAAATCGGATCCGGTTCCCCGCTTCAAGCAATGTGGGAGGCTGCTTGGCTGGCAAAAACAGCGATAGCGGCGTTCTACCAATTAACTGCCAGCCGCCTGGCGTCTCAATCGGGTACACGCCTGTTTGTTCCCCGGCAATTCCCACCGTCCCGGCTGGAATCGCCAAACGCGGCGTTTGCTTGCGCGGTGCCGCAATCCGCTTATCCATCCCGCCTAAATAAGGAAAGCCTGGCGCGAAACCAAGCATATACACCAGGTACTCGCCACTGGCATGAATCTCGATCACTTCATCTTCGCTTAAGCTATTGAGGCTGGCGACATAAGCCAAATCCACCCCAAACTCGCCGCCGTAACAGACGGGAATCTCGACGATGCGAGGGGTGACTTCCGCTGCCTCCTCGATCGACGCGAGCATTTGCCTCAACTGACGCTCCACGTAATCGTAAGGATAGAGAAGCCCTCCGGCATGCGGATCTTTATTTTCACGCCAAAAAACTTCAACAGGATCATACACGACCGTCACCGAGGTAAAAGCAGGAATGAATTCGATCATTCCCGCAAACGGATGCTGCTCCAAATAATTAGCGATCATGCGTACTTTCGTATTCGTTTGCAAATCGGCCTGCTCGCCAAGCCTGACGATAATGGCACTGTCCCCTAATGGAGACATGTCCACATCTCGAAGCATACCCTTCCCCCTTTTTGTGAATGAGGTTATTCTCTTTCAAGTGTAAAGCCATCTTTAGGCTTTGGTAAAGTCGCCTTCTTCGTTCTCCACATCCTGACCGACAGGCTCCCATTTGATCAGCAATGTAGCGATAAGACCAAGCAGCGGAACGATCGCCAGCAAAAGCAGCGTATTGTACAAACCGACCACAGCCAGGACGACCGGGAAGAGGAAAAATCCTAAAACACTGCCAACGCGTGTAATGCCTTGTCCAAAGCCTGTGCCCAATCCGCGCAGTTCAGTCGGATAAGACAGCGTAGCCATCGTCATCCCCTGCGAGCCTGGACCAAAAGCATGTCCGAAAATAAACGCAGCCAGCAAGACAGCAGAGACGCCGATATAGGAGTTGCCGGCTGTACCCATGCAGATCAGCCCCAGCGTGGCAATGACGTAGCCGATAATCGATAGCTTGCGTACGCCCCAGCGGGTATTGAGCGACGAACCGACGAAGCCGCCGAGCGCGCCGAACAAGTTAAACACGATCGTGCCCGTAATGGCATAGATAACACCTTTTCCAAACAAAATCGTAGAAATCGTCGGGATATAGAACCCTACGGCAAAGTACTCCATACTTTGGGTAAATGTGATGATCGAAGCCAGTATCGTTCTTAATTTGTATTTGCCTTGAAAAATCGCTTTATAGGAAAGCTTCTCTTTGCCGGCTTGAGACGCGGTCGTTTTTGCAGCCGCTTGCGGTTGAACATTCACTTCTATGTGATAGGTTTGACGGATGACCTTCGCGCTTTCTTCCAAAGACAACTGCTGAGCCGCCCAAAGCGGACTTTCGTTCATATAAAAATAACGCAAGAACAATACAATAAGTGCAAATACACCGCCAAGTCCTACAGACCAGCGCCATATATATTCATGTTGATTCAAAAAGTAAAACGGCAAAGCAATCAAGCCGGTCACCGATGCGGCGCTAAACCATAACGGGCACCATAGCGTGACATTCGCGCCTTTTTTCCGCATGTTGCTGTACTCGGCAATAAAGCTCAGGGCAACCGGGATATCAAGGCCGACCCCGATGCCCATCAGCAGCCGGAAAAACACCAGCGTCGCAAAATTCGGGGACAGTGCTGCGCCGAACGCGGCGAAAACCATGAGAAACAAATCGATCAGGAACATTTTGTTACGGCCGAATTTGTCCGTGTAATAGCCGCCAAAGATCGCGCCAAGCAAAGAACCGACAGCCATAATCGCTGTTAAGCTCCCCAACTGCACAGCCGACAGTCCGAACTGCTGCTGAAGTTGGGCCGTGCCAATCCCAATGCTCGTAAAATCATACGCATCGACGAAGACGCCTGCGAGTGCAAGCAAAATAATTTTCAGTCCCGGCCGGCTGACCGGATTGGCATTGATGAAGTTGACAATATCCCGTCTGCTTCTCACTTCTAAAACTTGTGCATGCATAGTTCTCATTGCCCCTCTCTTTTGTTAGTTCCGAATTACGGAACATTAATTCCGAATTTTAATTCATATATATACGATCATTATAGTCGGTATTTAACGAAAAGCAAGAGAAATTTCTAGTGTTTTACTAGGGATTCAGCCAGGTCAGATGGAGTTCATCTATCATTCGATGTATACTGGATAAATATAGTTGAAAGTTCGGATTTTTAGCGGACCAGGGGGAACATCGTGCAAAACAAAAATAAAACGGTCATCAAGTCTATGGACCTGCTTAATCTTTTTTTAACTCATCCTAAATTAAACACGAATGACATGGTGCAGCTTTCCGGCATGCCGAAAACTTCTGTCCACCGCATGATCGGCTCACTGTCCGATATGGGCTTTTTGCATAAAAATCAAGATGGCTACTACACGCTGGGCCTGCTATTTCTGCAATTCGGCAACTTGGTCGCCGAGCGCCTGGATATTCGGCATGTCGCCTTAGCCAGCATGGAGAAGCTGCGCGACGATGTCGGATTCGCCGTTCATCTCGTGCTCCGGGACGGCGAAGAATCCATCTACATAGAAAAGCTGGACACGCATCATCCCGTGCGCCTGTTTACCAAGATCGGCAAAAAGGCGCCGCTGTACGCAGGCGCTTCCTCCCGTACGATTCTAGCTTTTATGCCGGATACGGATGCAGCAGCTTATCTAGAAGAAGCGGAACTTGCGCCCGTCGGATCGGGGACGATTGTCAGCAAAGAGGAGCTCCGCACCCTGCTGGCTGACACCAGGCGGACGGGCTACAGCTTCAGCCGCTCGGAGTTAGAGGATTACACGGCGGAGCTGAGCGCGCCAATCTTCGATCATTCCGGCCAAATCATTGCCGCGCTCAGTATCGCGGGGCTTGAGGTGCAGTTCGGGGGAGAGCACATCCCCGATTTGATCCAAAAGGTGCGCAGCGCCGCCGCGGAGATTTCGCTGAAGCTGGGGTATGGCGGGGCACGGGGGTGAATATGAAAAGCCAAGCACCGTTTGTAAACTGTACCCCTTGTAAAGGACATTCTAAAAAAGTCTAGGCAGATTGAAGAAGATGATCCCTGTATTGAACAGGGGTCATCTTTTTTAGATTCCACTGGTACCGGTAGTGGTTGTAATAATTCATGTAGTCCTTTATCTCTCGTTTTAACTCATCTAAAGTCAAACAACGTTTCATGGAAGCCTGATCCTTAAAATGACCGAAAAATGATTCTTGAGGCGCATTATCCCAGCAGTTTCCGCGTCTGGACATAGATGTTGTAATTTCATTTTTTTAACCAGCTTTTGAAAATCCGGATGTGTATAATGCGACCCTTGGTCAGAATGAATGAAAGCGCCTTCCGCTTTCTTAAACCTTCTATTCTTCTTCAGCTTAAGAAGGGTTTTAATCGCAAGATCCATCGTAATTCGGTCTGACACATGATAGGCTACAATTTCATTGGTGGAACTGTCTTTAATCGTGGATAGATAGGCTCTGAGCCCTGAACCGTACACTAAATAGGTGATGTCCGTCAGTAGTACTTTGCCAGGGATGTTCTGCTTAAACTCCCGGTTTAACAGGATAGGAACAACTCTGTGCTCTTGAGTGGCCTTCATCATCCTTTTATAGGGGTTAGCCTTCCTGAAAGGGCACACAATGCCGTACTTCTTCATAATCCTCCTGATACGTTTCAGATTGTAGATAACCTTAAATTGCCCTTCCAATGTCATCTTAATCGAACGAGCACCTTTCTTGCGTCTCTTGAAATGAAAAGCTTTTAAGATCATTTCTTTGATCTGCTCATCTTGTTGCTCGCGTTTACTTCTCTTGTGCTTTGCTTCGGAAGACCAGTACTTGTAGTATCCGCTTCTGGAAACCGCAGCTACCTTGCATAAATAGTTGACCATACAGTGGAGTTGATATTTCTCGATGACAGTACGGATAAGATTATATTTTTGGCTAGGCGTCAATGCTACCTTTTGTTCTGTCCCCTTTCCGCAAAGCGAATCTTTTTTAATAGTTCGTTCTCCGCTTTTAACAAGGCATTCTGTGCCTCCAATTTGGCATACTTCTCTTCCAGTGTCAGCTCTCGTTTAAGGGGTCTTCCTGACGATTGGCTTCTCGTATCCTGCAAACCTAAGACACCGTTCTCCTGATAGCCTGCACGCCATCTCTTCCCTGAGGAATGAACTCTCTGGATGCCTATAACGGTTACATCAAATCCACATTCCTCAAATATTTCTCTAGGCAGCTTTCCCTTGTTATTTTCGGAGATAAACAATCGCTTAAACGCATCTGTATACGTAATCGCCTTCGTAGAAACAGACCTCACATAAGGATTTTTAGATAACTGTTTGACCTCAGTATCTGTGAATGTTTTCTTGCTCATTTCAAATTCCCTCGTTCCCATCTTCTGTGTATAAATAAAAGTACCCTACCGAGAGACTTTTTTAAAGTGTCTTCTCGATAGGGTACAGTTTATTTGTTGTGCTTGGCTTTTTTTATTTCACTGTAAACGTACCTGCAAACCCGCCAGGCTCTATCGTATACGCATAAGTCCCCGGCTGCGGATTATTCATCAAAAATACGTTGTCGCCCTTGGTCAGCTCGGCGTCGATCCCCAGCGATTCCGATTTCAGCTTCAAGCCAGTTCCGGCCGTCGCATCCAGATTGACGATCGCTTTAACCATTTGCTTCGATTTGAAATCCGTATTTCTCGGACTCAGCCCGGAACGGGTGACTTGAACCACGGCGACCTGTAGATCATTCTTCTCATCGACCGTCGCCAACTGCGTTTTCGCCTGACCAATGATCCCTGTCTGAATACGATCTTTCTGCATCCACATACTGCCGCCAACAATAACGATAACCGCTGCCAGGATAATCGTGCCGGAATAAGAGACTTTCGTAGAGTTGGCCTTATTTTTGCTGCCTTTCACTGGCTTTTTCTTGATTTCCATGCGATTCGACTGCCATTCGATCCACTTCTGTGCAAGAAACATGAAAATAAGAAAGGCGACCGTAACAATCAAGATCACTTTATTCGATGTGAACAGCAATACACCGAGCAAGGCACCAGCCTGTGCACCGATCCAGCCTGCCAAGACGCCATTGATTGCTGCTTGAAGGCTGTAGATGCGGCCTGCTGAATAGCCGGAGGCGAGAACAAATAGTGCGGCGATCAGCACCGTCAGCACCATGTTGGATCCATACACCTGTACGGTTATCCCCCCCATCGCTGCGCTTCCTATGAAGGCAATCAGCATGGCCATAATCGCACCCAAGCCAGCGTTGATCCGATCTCTTCGGCGAAATAAATCAAAAATACTGTAGCTAGTATAAAGAACGATAAGGATTAAACTTCCCAGATTCAACAGCATGCCTGAACCTCCCGATGTCAAACTTAAACTTACAATTTAGATGCAAAATCCCAATCCGGGTAAATATACGGCACACTTGGCGCCTTCGCGGGTTCTACTCTATCGATAATAATCTTCATTACTTTCTGTTCATGATAGACTGTTTGATCAATCGTACCGGTAATCGTGACCCAGGAATCGTTCGCGTATTGTCCTGCATTTGCAGCCTCGGTAATAATGCCATATGGCGAGATATCTGCAATACAATGCGTCATCGCCATGCGTCCAATGATGAACTGATTGTTCGGCAGCCCGTCTTCGCGGTAAACGAAACCTGTAATTTTGATCGACTTGCCTTGAAAATTATCAACAAACGTATTCATCGCCTGCAATTTTTCGATATACCACTCGTCTTTCATTTCGATTACATTCTGCTTATATAAAAGCATGCCCAATTTGGCATAATCGCGATTGTATACCGTCGTTTTAAACTTTTCCTTCAAAGCAGGATCCTCATTGCTGTCTAGCTCAACCAAATCAGCAGGGGCCGAGCTCGCATTCACAGCCGTGCCACCGAGATTCATACCTTTCTGCTGAGCAAGCGAACCGGCAAGCGCCGTATTCGGCAATACCGTGCCAAACACGAGTGGCAGAAGAAACAAGCCATAGATGACGATGTTTCTCCCAATCGAACGCGGCGGCTCGTGACTATGCCCGTGTCCGTGATCATGACCATGATTGTGATCGTGACTGCAATCGCATACGATAACCGTACGCTTCATCGAAAGGAAAGAAATGTAAAACTGAAAAGCTGCAACAATAAAAAGTCCGGCTGCAGCCGCTTCTAAATAGATGATCAGCTTCGGCGTTACATAAAGGAGAATTTCTCCGGATGCGACCAGGTACACAATCAATAGCGCGAAGCCCAGCAAAATAACAGCCCTCAGATAGTTGTGTATGATCGCAGCATTTACCTTGAACATTAGAGCAACTCCTCCAGTTCATCATTTACAGATGCTGATTTATTTTAAAATGAATGCTTCCAGCAGCGTTGTCCCTGCATAAATGAAAACAATGACAAGAAGGCTGAGGATTACAATAAACTTTGTCTTGAACACAGCCGACATCATCAAGAGCCCTTTCAAGTTCAGCATTGGCCCTAACACCATAAAGGCGACGAGCGCGCCTTTGGAAAATGTCGTTAGAAATGATTGCGCCACAAAAGCATCCGATGTTGAACACAACGAGAGAATGAAGCCCAGTCCCATCATCAGCAGATTTGCGCTTCCCTGGCCATGCCCTATAGCTACGAGGTTATCCTTGGATACAAATGTCTGCAGCAAGCCCACAAGAACGGAGCCGAAGAGCAAGAATTTGCCCATATCGAAAAATTCGCTCACCGTGTGGCCCATCACTTCAACAAGCTTGTTCAGACGTGCATGACTATGTCCATGGTGATGATCGTGATTGTGGTCGTGGTGCACATGCCCGTGATCGTGTCTATTATTAAGGTCTGCATGATTATGCACTGTTTTTAGCGATGCCTTCAACTGATCTGGATGAACAAACTTATAAACGATTAACCCGATGACGAGAGCAACGATGAACGCTAGGCCCATGCGCGAATAAGCAATTTCCGGCCGAGTGCGAAAAGCGACGAATGTAGACCAGAAAACGATCGGATTCAGAATCGGGCCTACCAAGATAAACGTCGTCGCCACATATAAAGGCATCCCTTTTTGAATCAAATTTCTTATCGCCGGAACCATGCCGCATTCACAGATAGGAAAAATAATACCCAAAATGCTCGCGGTGATAATACCCAGAAACGGATTTTTAGGTATCATTCTACGAATCGTATGATCTTTCACAAATACTTGCAGCAAAGCTGAGATGAGCACACCGATTAAAATAAACGGCATCGCTTCCAAAATGATGCTGATGAACATCGTTTTGAAAATTTGCAACTTCGGATTGTTTACTACCGATCCCGGAGCGTTGGTAGAGAAGAAGTACAGGAATGCGATAAAAGCTAGACAAAGACCGGCGAGTAAGTTGCTATTCCACATTGATTTTGTCTGCACTGCCGTATTTTGCAAGGAACTTCCTCCTACTTCATTCAATTTATATATTCTTTATCTATGAAGCGAAAAGCCTTTCAACCAGCCAAATCCCGCCTAGTATAAGCACGAAGCCGGAAGCCGCAACAACGGCGCGTCTCGATAATTTCCAACGGTGAAAGAAAAATAGCAGCGGTAATAATAACGCAACGAGTGTAATTTGCACAGCTTCGATTCCGAGATTGAAACTGATTAAATCCAGGGCCATTTCATTTTTAGGAATAACCATTTCCTTCATAATGTCAGCAAATCCCATACCATGAATCAAACCGAACAGGAAAGTCAGCACCCAGCGGTGGCTAACACTTTTACGAATCATATTATCTACAGCTACATAACAAATGCTAAGCGCAATCGCAGGTTCCACGATATAAACAGGAACATCGATAATACCAAGCACGGTTAATGTTAAGGTAAAACTATGAGCCACGGTAAATGCCGTGATCATTGTCGCGTATTGTTTAAAAGATTGTCTGGCAATGAGAAGCGAGAATAAGAAAAGCAGGTGATCGTAACCTGTTAAAATATGATTCATCCCCAACTTGAAGAACGAGAACCACCCTGAAGTAGATGGAGCGTGCGCATTATCATCTGTTGTGTCTTGCGATTGAGTAGTCGTATCTGTCGCGCTTGGCGCAGGCTGTTGGTCCAGAAGCAGCTTCGCATACTCGTCGGAAGTCATCAGCATAAGCCAATTGCGTTCTTTACCGGATAATGCCGCAGTGCTTTTTTGCGTTCCATATTCAATGGTCAACAAGTTTACATAATTGGTCTTAGGATCATTCTCATATTGCTTGTCTGTCAAGGAGATGGCGTCTGATGCGGATACGGGCGGGTACAAAACTTTCAGAATCACTTTCGTTGCGTCGCCTTTGCGATCAAGAACAAAGCTCTCCACTTGGGTCCATGCTTTAGGCTGATCGTTCATTTTCAAAGTGACACTTTCCTTGAACATCGCTAGAATTCTGTCTTTCATGGCATCGAATTCTTCCTGCTCGATCATTTGGTTCTTATTCAAATCACCGCCGACTAACTCGATTACGGATAATTCATCCAAGGCATACGTCATTTCCGTTTGCGTTTTTGTCAGCGCCAGTGTCGTATAAGCCGCACTATACGCATGAGCTTCAGCGATTTGCTTAAATGGAAGAATGAGCAGAAACAGTGCAAGCAGGAGCGACAAATTGAAGCGACGTGAAAGTGTGAACTGAAACATAATTTCCCCCATAAATTAGGCTGTTCACAAGAATTCAGAATGCCATTCTTACGAATGGCATTCTGTATTTCTCCTTGCAATCAAACCGTTATTTTGTAAGCACGTTGTAGATGACTTGAGCTGCTTCGGCGCGGGTTGTGATACCTTTCGGATCAAATATCCCTGCGGAGCGGCCTTGTACCAGCTGAAGTTCAGCCGCTTGATTCACATATTGGATGGCCCAAGCCGAAACTTCAGCTTCATCCGTAAACGATGCGTTAGATTTTCCTGCCGATTGGTTGCCATGACCCGCAGCATAAGCGCGCATCATCATCGCAACCATTTCTTCGCGGGTAATTTGCGCATTTGGATCAAAAGCAGCTTCGCTCTTACCGTTCACGATACCTGCTTTGACCGCAATAGCAATTGCTTCCGCATACCAATCGCTTGCTTTCACATCTGCAAACGAAATTTGACCGGCAGCTGTCAGTTTCATTGCTCTGACCAATAGTGCCGTAAATTCGGCGCGCGTTACATTGCGTCCTGGCTCAAACGTCGTGTCGCTTGTTCCGTTCACTATTTGTTTCGCTGCCAGTTCTTTAATGACACTAGCTGCCCAATGATCTTTCGGTACATCGGCAAAAGATTTGCTTACTTCCAGCACAGCATACTTACTGAAGTGACTGATCTGTGCAACCATTTCGCCATTCTCATAGTGACCGCCGATGAATTCAAGTTTGCCGTCATCAGCGATGTAATACACGCCTGCTAATTTCGGATCGACGGACGCGTCTACTTTCAGGTGAATGGTGATCGGTTGATCGAATTTCGATAATACGGCGGCTGTAGTTCCATCTGCTTTCGTCACAGACAGCTTGAATTCGTAGATGTCACCGACGAGTTTAATATCGGAATTCGATACGTTTTGTCCTTTGGCAATAACCTCCTGTGCCTCAGATGCCGGAATCGGTTCGAATTTCAAGGAAATGAAGCTATCTTTCATCACATCGGCTGATACTTGACTTGTCAGTTTCTTAATGAGATCGGAAGGCACGACAAGCGTTACTTTATCCGATTTCACTTCAAGCTGATTTTGGGCAAGCAGATCGGCTGTGTTCGGTGGAAGCTTGACTTCCGTCGTATTTGCCGGTAAATCCACTGTGCTCTTTCCATTTGCACTGTTTTTGACGGTGTCGGCTGGTACGATGACTTGTCCTCCCGTTTCTTTACCGCCATTTGAAGTATCAGGAGCAACAGTTCCATTGTTAGCAGTACCGTTATTAGCAGAGCCGCTTAAACCACTGTCATCTTTAGGGCCGCCATTCGTGCCACCGCTGGAAGGTGCAGTAACCGTGACAACACTTGTTGCCGTAAATCCGCCATCTGCAGTCGTCACCGTAATCGTAGCCGTTCCAGCCGCA
>Ga0209566_100300_pt1 | contig 44962 bp, 38 predicted proteins | sample Araplavi_mTSA_r2_2_FD_184287 | JGI IMG/M metagenome (GOLD analysis project Ga0209566, IMG submission 184287) | Arabidopsis root microbial communities from North Carolina, USA - plate scrape CL_Cvi_mTSA_r2 (SPAdes) (version 2) | ecosystem: Host-associated > Plants > Roots > Endosphere | place...
AGCAGACGAGCTTGACGGGAAGGAGAAGGAAGTGTTTCTCCGCTACGAGTATTGGTTGAAGGAGGTAGAGAGCACGGTCATGACCAAGAGTTATAAAATGACTGTTTTACTCTACATGCTCGAACGTGGTATTGCAGAGTGGATGAAACCGGTAACGTCTTCGGAAGTCGCACCTTTCTTTCATTATTTTTATATGGAAAAAGAATATAGGAAACGCATCGACTTTTCAGACGCCGAGAGTACAAGGCTTTGGAATTATGATGAGAATAGAGTGGCTAAGCTGGTCGCAACCATGCCTATGAGTAAGTGGAGCGGGAGTTCGAAGGGCTTGATCACTTTTGAGAGTGGCATCTTTTTGTTGAATTTCGATGTTTTACCAGAAGATACGGAGATGCTGCATGCTTGGACAAAAGAGATTTGTCAATATAGGTTGCATGCGCATTTTGAACGGCGAGGAAAAACGGAGTAGTTAAGAGGGTTTTTGATTTAATGAAATAGCATTGATATACATTTATTAATTAAGGATACCGATAGTAATTTTTTGACTAGTATTAATATCACCAATGAATTGGAAGGAGAGCATCTTGATGTCTACTACTAAATATGTATCTACTACAGCGTTGGCTAAAGAAATGAAAATGCAAGCAAAAGAATTATTTGAACAGTTGTTAGAAAAGGGGTTAATTCAAAGGGATAATGATAATTGGATTTTAACTGAACTTGGAAAAGTAGCTGGAGGCGTGATCAAATCACACCCTCAATATGGAACCTATATAGCATGGAATGAAGATAACAAGTTAACATTGATCTCGTCGGATGATGCAGAAGAGAAGCTAGTCAACGCCACGACTTTAAGCAAACATTTTAATATATCAAAGTTTAGAATGAATCCCATATTATCTGAGCTGGGCATGATTCAAAAGAGTATCAAAGGTTGGACGCTAACTAAACTTGGCGAAAGTCTTGGTGGTAAGCAGTTTGAGTATGTACAGACGGGAATTCCTTATGTGTGTTGGGATGAAAGAATACTGACGAATAAAAGTCTACTTGAAACGATACAAAGTGTTCAGGGTGTAAGCAACGTTGAAGAAAAAGAGATGAAGACACCCCCGACCTCGCCAGTAAGTTTCCGTGATAAGTTTGAGGCAAAACATCGGACGGCCGACGGTCACTATGTTCGTTCGAGGGCCGAGATGTTAATTGATAACTGGCTTTATATGTCTGAGATCGTTCATGCATACGAAAGAAAGCTACCTATCGAAGAAGAATTATACTGTGATTTCTATTTGCCGGTTGGCAAGGTATATATAGAATATTGGGGGATGGAGAATGACGAAAAATACTTGGATCGAAAAAAAGTAAAGCTGGATATTTACAATAAGTATGGCTTTAAGTTAATCGAACTTGAAGATGCTGATATTCAAAATCTAGATGATATTTTACCAAAGAAGCTTTTAAAGTTTGGCATTCAAGCATATTAGAAATGACTTTGACTCTATAAATTTCTATATGACTAAAATCGAAAAGAGATGACGAAATGAAACGTAGCAAATTTTCAATTTCATCCATTTTAGTTAGTGCTCTGGGACTAGTCGTTATACTTAAAGTATTTGTATATGTGTTAGAACATTTTGTTCTTCAAGTCACAGGGGAAGATGGATTAAAGGTCGATGAATCTTTATTAAATATTGCATTATTTTCAATCGGTGCATTACTGATATTACGCATTGGCTTTATTATAGTGAAACATAAGCTTGTTCGATCAAGTCAAACATATCAAAGTGAAAGTAAATTAACTTTCAATGAAAATACTGAATTATTTGTTTGTGCTGAATGTGGCAAGAAGGTCAATGAAAAAGTAAGGCAATATTGCTTGGAAAGACCCCAAAAATTCGCAGGACAAGTTTATTGCTACGATCATCAGAAAACGCTTAGCACTTAGAAAAGTGATAATTAGTTTACTTAATTATCAAGGTAGGTCTATACAAACATCTAAAGTAACTGGGAGTACTCAAGTGATTAGTAAGATACTAGGTTTATTTAAAATTAATAAAAAAGCAAAAATTACACCTGAAAAGAAAACGCCAAAAGGGAAGAAGATTGAATCGACCCGCATAGGTGAATTAGGCGAAAACAAGATAAACATTCAACTGGATCAATTACCTAAAGATTGTAAGTACATAAGTGACTTACTAATTAATAATTCAAAATCGCGTTCTGGCTATTCTCAAATTGATCACCTGGTCGTTTCACCTTATGGATTATTCGTAATAGAAACTAAAAATTACAATGGTGAGATCGAAGGGAAAAGAAGCGACAAGTACTGGAACGTAAGCAATCGGTTTAAAATGTACAATCCGTTCATGCAAAACTATGGACATATTAAAGCGCTAGAAGCACAAATTCCCAGTACCAAAAATCTAAAATACATTTCCGTGATTTCATTTACTATGAGGTGCAGATTTAAGGTTGATCCAGATTTAAGAAAAATTAATTCTGATGAACTTATTGTCTATGATGTAGAATTTTCTGAATTTATTCAAAGAAAATTAGCTAGAATGAAATCGGAACAGTCCACACCCTTACTAACTGATATTGAGATCAATTTGATCTATGAGAAAATTTCTATGGCCAATATAACAGATCGCAAAATTAGAGAAGAACATGTTAAAAATATAAAAAAAGCTAACTGTAATACAGTTTTTGTATCCAAACTAAGAAACTCAAGAGGGAGTTAGCAGATAGCTACCCCTAAACTGGGGTAAGGAAGTACCTAGATATGCTCCCTTGCGGTGCTCTTTTTATAGAGAGGTGAACCCATGAAACAAGGACTTTACGAACAGATTGTAAATAATATCACAATGAAGCAGCTCTCAGCCTTAGATCCGGCCTTGTATGAAATAGAAAAGGAGCAACTAGATCCTGAGGAAGGTAGGAAGCTGTTGTCCAATTACTTAGCATCCGTAACGCGCGGAGCTTTAAAAGCAGTACGGGAACAAAGTAGTGATGAAGAAGCCGTACTTGCTCAGGTTAGAACCTGCAATGAGATTTATCGCTACACTGAAAGAAGCTCTAGGACAAGAGGAGTACAAAGAGCTGCAGCTTGATGGGCAGGGGGAAGTATTAACGTACGTCTACTCGAAGCTTAATCATGTTCGTGGTATTAAAAGTGAGAAGGTACTTCGACCGGCAACACCGTTATCCCAAGGCTCGTTATTTACAGGTTCTCATTCGGAACCCAACATGATGAATGAACTAATGCATGAAATCGTGACGGCTGATCGGATAGATCTGTTGGTATCTTTTATTAAATGGAGCGGGTTTCGATGTCTTATGGAGCAGCTGGAGCAATTCACTGCAAGCGGTGGAGTCGGGACGTAATGTTCTTGGTAAATAAACAAGGGTTACCGGGGGAGGGGAAGGTTTCACTTTTATAAAATATTTCATTACAATGATTTATTTTTTTGTTGTATAGGATTTGCGAAATCTCCATATTGAGATCCTTTAAATCAACATTAATAAATTCAGTATTAAAAGTTTTAGTTATGTTGAGCGAAAATCAATCGATTATAAATCATAAAAAATGCAATTATGTATGTTTCATTAGTTGAACTATTTTCTCATAGAAATTGCTAAGTGTGATACATACTGACAGAACAATTACATTGTATTGATGGAGTAGGTCCGGATACTAGAATGATCTATTGAAAAAAATTATAAAAGCAATGACAGAGGTACATAGTACCTGCCACTGCTTTTTTTGTAATACTCAACCAAAACTGTTAAATGTCAGTTATTGCGATTGCCTTATAGTTTCTTAATTCTGCCTTTGAATTTTTGAATGAAGCGTGCATTGGACTCATCACCGCCGCTTGCGTTGCCGCTCATCCAAATGGGTGGTTGAATGCCGTCCTTGACCAGTAGGTCGATCGTTTCCGACACGAGCGCATTTAAAAGGTAGGCATTAGCGAAGGTGGACATGGCGGCAACCCGTTGCTCAAGTCCCTCGATATCAACCACGGCATCGCCTACGTCAATTTTAGTGTCGAGTACAATATCGACCAGGTCATGCAAATTTTGCTTGGATGGATGACGGGCCACGTGGTTATCGGGTGTTGCGAGCGCATGCCGGACGGAAGTGACGCCGATGGTTTTGACTCCACGCGACTTGGCCTCCAAGGCCGAATCAATGGTAGCAGAGTTGATGCCATACGAATTGATGATGATTAATAAATCCCCTTGTTTCAGTCCGTAATCGTCCATCACGATCTTGGCATAGCCGGGTGTCCGCTCGACTGCCATGGATCGCAGCGCTCCCCCGCTGAGCAGAGTGCCTTCATCCAGTATGGCACTGATGTGCATAAGTCCGCCAGCCCTGAAAAAAATCTCCTGAGAGCCGAGATTCGAATGCCCGCCGGGTCCATAAGCATACACAATGTTATCTTGTTTGATGTGCTCCGCCATCATTCGAGCTGCTTTGGCAACCGAATCTTGTTCTTCTTGATGAAGTAATTCCAGGTGATGAATAATTTTATGAAGGTACTGCGTCATAACGGCTGTGCTCATGCGCTTCACTCCTTGGTTGATGTAGTCAAATTGAAGACCCGATTGCCTTGTTTGTAGGTTTGAACGATGGTGATGCGTTGTTCCTTCAGTTCAAACAAGACCAGATCGGCTGGCGAACCGACAGTGAGTCCGTTCTGCGAAGGCAGTCTCATAAAAGTGGAGGGACGAACCGAGGCCATGTCCCACGCTTCATCCAGCGCTGCCAAACCATTTTTCACAAGATGGGATATGCCCCAGGGAAGCAGCTGAACTGATCCTGCCAGCAGTCCGGGATTTTCTGCAAGATGCAGTCTTCCTTCCGGCGTTAGCACAACCCGACCTCCGATATGATTATTGTAAATTCCGGGTGCCATGCCGCTTAAGTAAACGGCATCACTGACAAGTAGAGTCTTTTCACCTTTGGTGCGCAAAATAACCTTTAATACTGATTCGGGCAGATGAAACCCATCGGCAATGATACAAGCCGCTAGCCCGTCTTGGCTTAATTGCTCCCATATATAGTTGGGATGGCGGGGCAGCATCAAATGGGCGCCGTTTCCAAGATGAGTGGACATTCGCGCACCAGCCTTGACAGCTTCAGCGATTTGCTCCGCTGAGGCTGAGGTGTGCCCAATGGATACGGTAACGCCTTGATCCACACAACGCTCGATAAAATCAGTCGCCCCCGGCCATTCGGGTGACAGCGTAATGATTTTGATTAGTCCTTGAGCGGCTTCTTGCCACTTTTGAAATAAAGGCCAGCTCGGTGCTTTGGGATAGCTCTTGTCATGCGCTCCACGGGGGCCATCCTCGGGCGAAATGAAAGGGCCCTCCAGATGAATGCCCTTGACTCCAGCTTGGGAAACGGGGTCCCCGTCGCACGCAGCTGCAATGGATTGCAGCGCCTGTTTGATTTCCTCATCCCCATTGGTAATAACCGTAGGATAATAAGAGGTCACGCCTTCTTTCCAAAGCTCGCGCGTAGTATGCTCGACCGAGCCCTTGGCAATAGGGATGGTGTTAAAGTCAGAACCGTAGTACCCGTTAATTTGCAAATCCATCAGTCCAGGGGCAATCCAGGGCAGCGAATCATTATTTTTTTCCGGAGCTATTGGTTGGATGTCCTTGATCCGGCCGTGCTCGATGTGAATCGTAACGGGTTCCTTCGTCTTATAATGAATTCCTTCTACCGTCGTTACGCTTCGCAACATGTCATTCATCTCCTAATCGATGCCTCCGTCATATGAGTCTGTGTCCAAATATAGCGTGCAGTTCGGGTGCTTGCGTAGAATAGTGGAAGGGCATGCCGTTGAAATGGCATCGTTCAGCGTTTGGCGAACTGCCACGGTTTTGGTCTTACCTGGGACCATACAGTATAAGTGCGCGCCCGAGAATAGGGCAGGGATCGTCAACGTAAGTGCATGAGTTGGAACGTCATGCAGGCTGGCGAAGCAGCCATCATTGACCTGCTGTTGTCTGCACGGCTGTTCAAGCTCAACGCTCTTCACCAGCGATGTATCGTTAAAATCAGCGACAGGCGGATCGTTGAATGCAATATGACCGTTCTCTCCGATGCCTAAGCAAACGATATCGATGGGCGCCTCTCCGAGCAACCCTGCGTATCGATGGCATTCCTCACCAAGATCACCGGAGCTGTCGATCAAATGGACTTCCCCCGGCTTTACCTCGTCAAACAGCCGCTCTTGGAGGAACGTTCCGAATCGCTGAGGCGCCTCCTTGGCAAGACCGATATATTCGTCCATGTGAAAAACTGTAACTCGAGACCAGTCGATCCCATCTATGGTTTTTAAGGTTTGTAAAAATTCATTTTGCGACGGAGCTGCAGCGAATACCATCCGAATACGGTTGTTGCTGCCCAGAAGCTCTTTCATCTTATCGGCCACATGGCTTCCGGCTGCTTTTCCAAGTTCCGCTCTGTTTTCGTATATACGTACATGTAACCGATCAACAGTTTTACTTTGCAGGGGTTGTACGGTTTTACTCATAATTCTGTTCCTCTCCTATGAGTTGGGATATAGTGCTGCAGATGATGCCCTCAACTTGAGGGTGAAAGGACGATGGCAAGCCAAAATAAGGGACGGATTCTTGAGATTCGTAACCACCTTGAGCAAGCTGGTCTGAGGTAGGTACATAGCCGATCATTCCATTGGTATAGCCAAGGGGAAGCATTCTCCCATGGGAGGTATCCTTGACAAAAGTACCGTAATCGACCACTATTTCCGCATTAAATGTTATAAATGACAGTTCTTTCGCCAAGTCCAGCCGCGTAATTTCCAAGGGAATACTCGCGTTGCTGCGTTGCTGTTGACGGAGCAGCAGGCGGGCACACTCACCGTGGATGTCTGTTCGATTGGCTTGTTCTTCAAGCTCATTAACGGTCAGAACCGATTGGAAAGCCAGCGGTAGCACTATCGTCTTACTTTTTAAATCAGCAGGGGTAAGCTCATCCATGGGTAGGCTATTGATACGAAGCACCTCTTCGCTTAACCAACTCCCGAAGCGCTCGACTTCCATGCGGTGGCCTCTATAAAATTCACCCTCGTTGACAAGCGCGGGCCGAATATCCCCACAGCATCCTTGTAAAAATGCGCCGATGATGTTCTCTCCTAGTGATTGCTCGATTCGCTCCATAGCCACACCGCAGTACTCGGAAGAAATTTCGTTCTCCCCGGTCGTTGTTGGGTGGCAAGTATAATGTACGAACAACCCTTTAATCCTGCCGCTTAACTCACGAAATCGAATGACCGTTACGGACGAATCGACAGGTCCACTTTCGTTCGGGGCCATGACGATTTGACCGTCGCATTCTTTTCTACGGTTCACACCGATCAAGCATTGCCCGGTACCCCGTTGAATCGTTACGGGCTCCATATTTTGCAGTGCCTGTTCAATTCCTACCAGCAGCCTTTGCTCCAGATCCTTCAAATAATGAGGATCGGGCTTGCCGAGAGCTTCCAAGAAGCAATCGCTGGTTTGGGGTCCGGAATGGGTATGAGTCGCATGGAGAACCACCGTTTGAAATCCGTAACGTTCCTGCAGCTGGGGCGTCAGTTTTTTCACGAGGTCGCTTCCCCACCAGATCAAATCCGCGGAAACCAGGAGCGCTGTAGTCTTGGTTTCCAAGTCATCAGACTGCTCAAAACAATGAATTCTTGCGTATAATTGGTGGGCGATATGCTCAAACTCCCCAGTTCGATGCGCGAAGCCTGCGAGTGGAATGGGGGTTTCTGGGGTGATATCCACTTTAGAAGTGCCTAACTTTAATGGTGTCTTCATCGGTTCACCTTTCATTAATCCGAGACTTTAGAATAAAGCTCGATGATAAGCAGCACGTTGCGAATAATATGGAAAGGGTCTTTGACGGGTAACGCGACAACTTTATCCATGGGATTTCCATCGCGGTCTCGAATCTGAATCCACTCCCTGATCTGCTGATCAGGGTGGGGGAAGGTCCTGAAGACGTAGTCGTGTGTTTTTTCATAGAGATCTTTAAATCTCGTATCTTTGGATAGCTCATAAGCCAATAAAGAACAGTACAATGCTTCCGAATGAGGCCACCATAACTTGGAATCCCATGTTTCTAAAATTAACGTTTCGTAGGGGTCGCCTGTTTGCTCCCCTTTTGGCATCCCGCCATCTTGATCGACAAAGCGCAGCAATCCGCCTTTTTCCGTATCCCACCCCAGCTCGAACGCTTTTTGGATGACCGGAAGCGATTGTGCGGCAAGATCCTCCCGATGGAGTCGGGTTGCAGCTTGAATAACAAACCACATACACTCAAGTGTATGTCCCGGATTGGCATGCCGGCAAAGAATAGTAGGTGGTACCTCGCCCTGGATAGGAAGCAGCTCGGCAATCCGGTGATCGGGCATCTGGAACTCTGCCATAATTTGCTCCGTATAGGCGAGGCAGTCCCTCTTTAGACGCTCGTATGCGGGATGATGGAAATCTTCCAAAGTCACCATGACTTGCTCCGAAATATTCAATAGAATCATAGAGACGGAATGGGATTTCAGGCCATGTGGGATAGGATAGGGCTCGCTGCGGATATGTCCGCTGCTACAGCGGGCCCGAATCCGGTCATACAGCCCTAGTGCCTCCTCAGCGATATCATTCCGTCCGCTAACGCGAGCAAATTCGGAAAGTCCCAGCACAACGAAGCAATCCGCATAAAAGCTCGTATCGTATCCTTCACCTGGAATGCTCTCTTTCTTATCTCCGTCCTCCGTCAATAAAAACGCACAATTTCCGTTCTCCAAGAAAACGTTGTCCCTGAGGAATGCTACAGCGTGCTCCGCTTCCTGCTTAAAGGTTGCAGCGTCACCGGGCAGTACACCTTGTTCGATTAACCGCGCGATCCGGGACCATATCCAGATGAATCTTCCTTGTGACCAGGTGTACTTGTCAGTACTAATACGGCTATTTCCCGAGTTTGTAAAGCAGGTATACATACCGCCGTGCTGTCGATCCACGGCTTTGGTCCAAAAAGGCAGCAAATCTTCGAGCAGATGGCGTTTGTAAAACTGATGTAGCGTGCGGGTATCCCATGCTTCATTCATGATGCTCATTCCGAGTCCCTCCCGATGTTACTAGGAACAGGTCCGTTCATCTGTTCAGATGATCGGGCCTGCTCCCAAAGAAAACGTTTGTATTATGCTTTAATTCCATGCTCACGAGGGTTCGCTTCGTTCACATCGCTGCTTAGTGAATCTAGCAGCTCCTCCACTTTCGGTGCGACCGGTGTGTTTCGATTTAACCAGCCCATGCCGATAAAGAGGATAGCCGACACGAGTACAGGAGAAGCAACCAGCGTGGCCGTACTAACGGTAAGAACATATTTTACAATAATGAACGTAATAATCCCGGCAGCCCACGACACTATAGCCGCTTTAGAGTCGCTCCGTTTGAATGCGGGAATCAAGCCCAAAAGCATCGGAATCGAGATTGGACCTACCAATGCACCGAACCAAACGATGAGCAGACTCAATATACCGCCAAACGTACTGGAGTAAACCGCGATAATTAAGGTGAGTACTACGAAAGTGACCATCGCCCCACGGGCTACTCGAAGCGCGGCCTTCTCGCTGAGTGTACGGTATTTTTTGGAGATAACAGGTAAAATATCGCGTGTAATAACCGCCGTAATTGCATTGGCGTCTGATGTGGTCATGGCCATCGTATGAGCAAACATGGAAGCCAGCACCAACCCGATCAAGCCGTGCGGTAGTAAATCCATCGTCATCATAGAATAGGACTGGGTTGGATCTTTTAAGTTTTGGTAAAAGAGAGGGGCAGCCCACATCGGGAAAAATAAGATGAGCGGCCAAATCAGATATAATGCGCCAGAAAGGATAGCCGCCTTGCGAGCTGAAGAACCACTTGGAGAAGCGATGTAGCGCTGTGCCAGATTCCATGTGCCGCCGTTATAGCTAAGAAAATCAATCAGTATATAAGCAAGTACAAACCCCATCGTATAAGGACCAGCAAGAGGTTGACTATGGGCGGCAGGGAGTTTATCCCAAATTCCTGTAATCGCTCCCAATCCACCTAATTTCATGACAACGATGACGAACATGGACACCCCTGCGATCAATTGAACGATAAACTGGGCAAAATCCGTCCATGCATCCGCCCATAAGCCGCCGATTGCCGAGTACACTAGGGAGATCAGACCGGATAAGAAAATGCCCGCTGCCAAAGGAACCCCAGCGAATACATTCAAGATGACCGCAATGGCCGCCCATTTGGCACCAACGTCAAAAAGCTTAAGCAGCACACCACTCCACGCCATAAGCTGCTGTGTAGGGACATTGTACCTCGTGGAAAGATACTCCATGGGGGATTCGATGTTCATGCGTTGACGCAGGCGAGCCCATTTTGGAGCAATAATGGCAGCGCCTACAAAAACGGCAATGGATACCGGAACGGCCCACCATATATAGAGAGTGAACCCGTAGGTATAAGCCACTCCCGCATAGGCGACGAAAACCGCTGCGCTGTAACCGGACATGTGATGAGAAATACCGGACAGCCACCAAGGCATTTTACCGCCTGCCGCAAAGAAGTCTTGAGTACCGCTGATTTGGCGAAAAGACCAAACCCCGATGCCCACCATGAGAAGGAAAAAAAGTCCCAAAACGATCCAGTCCAACGTTGCCATAATGGAGTTCACCTCTACATTTTTATATGAAGCACGACAATTAATCCTAGACTAGGACTAATTATTAATCTAAAATTAACACGCTTACATTCAGCCTGTCAATCTTATTTTCACACTTTTGTCACTTTTATTTCTATTCATAAAAAAAGCTGTTATTCTTTTTCAAAATCAAGAATAACAGCGAAAGCAGCACCGATGCTGGAAGCGAAGTGGCTTTTGATGAATAATATCTTTGTCTTTTCTTGTGGAAACTTTAAAGCCCGGCTTTCTACAGAGGACAGTACCGACTGTTTGAAGGCGTCCAGCTTCTCAAATGGACTATCAATTACGACATATCCCGGGTTTATCAGTAAAATAATTTGCGATACGGCCATGCCGACATACCGACCGGATCTTCGCATGATCTCATCGAAAGCAGGGGACTGTGTTCCTTTGCTGTTTACATAATACTCTAGATCGTCGTCGATTATTATCTCGGGAAGCTGTTTTTGAATTTGTTTAAGAATCGCAGGGATACTGACCAAAGCCTCCAGACAGCCCCTTTGACCACAGCTGCATAGTGGGCCATCCGGTTCCATACACAAGTGTCCCACTTCACCTGCTGTCCAACTGGCACCACTGTAGATTTGGCTGTCCATAATATGGGCCCCGCCAATACCTTCATCGATACGTAAATAAAACGAGTTAGATGCATTCTCCGTTGGCATTCCTGTAGAAGGTGCAATGGCTGCAGCCTTCACGAGGTTGAGAACCTTGGTTTTTACCGGAAGTGCGGCATCCATTTGTTCTTTCAGCCGGATGTTCCGCCAACTCAAATGGGAGGAAAAGTAGACTACCCCATCGATTGGATCGACAAGGGCTGGGACAGCGATGCCTACGCCAAGTACCTCTGGGTGCTGTTCTATCAATGTGTTACAAACACGAATAATCTTTGCAATGTACTGATCAGGATCATCTCCATCCATCGCGATACTGCCCTTGTCCAAAATAGTAGAGCAATAATCCGTGACGACATACTGGAAATACGAATTTTGGATCAAGATCCCGATACTCTTATATGCTTCCGTCTGTAGGCTCAGCTGAATGCGGGGCCTGCCGACGCCTCCTTGCTCATCAATGCCGACTTCCTTAATGATGCCGTCCTTTATAAATTTATCAACAATTAACGAAATGGTGTTTTTACTTAAGCCCAAAGCTGTAGCTATTTCTTGCCTGGAGCTGAGCTTCCCTGTGCGAAGGATCGCCAATGTCCGTTTTTCATTTTGCTGCCTTAACAGGGCTGTGCCTTTGCTCATGAATTATGACGCCCCCTTAGTAAAATATAAGTCTTACGTTTCATGATAGCATAGTTTAAAATGTCCTAGCTAATCGTCCTCAGGGTGGACGCCATTATAAATTGATCAGACTGCAGTTAGAGTAGGGAAACACCAAAAAATCCTTGTAAATATCGGGTTTTTGGTATAACTAGAGTAATGATCCAAATCACACCTACTTCAATGTGGTGCGTTGTATATTCGGTTTCAATCTGGACAATCATCAGATGATTATTATAAAAGATTCTTAATACTCGTTTGCGAATCTATAAAGTGAAACGGTAATTTAGCTAGGAGGCATTAAATTTATCTCATTTAAGATTGGAAAGTGAAGACTTCGAAAGAGAAGCAGTGTCAAATCCCCACGATGTGGTTGACCTGTTCTGACTTAGGAAGGAATAATATGCTAGCACAACGTATGATCAATTCGAAAAGTAAGTAGTTATTCATAACAGTCGTTGTAATAAATTTTCAAAATTTCGTTGATTTATAAAATAAAACTTCATATACTTGAACTATAAATGTAAGCGCATTCTATTTTGTGATTTTATCCTCTACACATAAGGGAGGTAAAAAAAGTGCATGACATAGGCAGTTTTGCCATGTGGGACAGTTACAGAAGAAAGCGCAATCATTTGTTGATCGGTCTCATGTCGGGAACTTCGCTTGATGGTGTTGATGCGGCGCTTGTCAGCATAAAGTCGGACACTTCCGGAACATTGATGGAAGTATCGCTTACCGATTATGTTTGCGTTCCTTATTCGGATGAGCTCCGAAAAATTGTTTTGGATCTTTGCTCGCTAGAGCATTCCCGCATCGATCTGTTAGTCAAAGCGCATTTCGGAATCTCCGAGTGGTATGCGTACACCGTGAAGCGGCTTCTGAAATCGGCAAGATTGAACAGAAAGGATGTGGATGCCATTTGTATGCATGGCCAAACGATTTGGCATGCTCCTGATGTTCAATTGTTTCCGGGTCCGGAAACCGATTTCGAAGTTCGATCGACGCTACAAATTGGAGAAATATCCGTTGTGCGCGAACGAACAGGGATTCCTGTCATTGGCAATTTCCGATCCCGCGATATGGCTGCAGGTGGAGAAGGGGCGCCTCTGGCTCCGTATCTGGATGCATTGCTTTTTGGTAGTCCTGACGAAGGCCGTATCGTGCAGAACATCGGAGGTATCGGCAATGCCACGGTCATTCCGGCTGGCTATAACCGTGAGCGTATTTCTGCATTCGATACAGGTCCAGGCAATATGGTCATCGATGCCATTGTTAGGGCTGAGACGAACGGAAGTCAGCAATACGACCCGGAAGGTTCGATAGCGGCAGCAGGTCAAATCAATCAGGAGTTGCTAGACATATTTATGGCAGATCCGTATTTCATTCGGAAGCCGCCCAAGAGTACGGGCAGGGAAGTGTACGGCGCTGATTTTGCCGCTCATTTTCTCGGCGAGGCAAATCAAAGATCTTTGTCCTTTGCAGATACGGTCGCTACTGCAACCGCGCTGACATCAGAAAGCATCGTTCGGGCAATGGAGGACTTCGTCCTCCCCGAAACGACAATAGCCAAAGTGCTCGCGTGTGGTGGAGGTTCATCCAATAAAACTTTGATGAGCCTGATTCGGCAGCGGTTGCCGCAAGGCATTTCACTTGGCACAACGGCGGAGATAGGGATTCCCGATGATGCCAGGGAAGCCATTGCATTTGCAGTATTAGGTCATGAATCGCTAATGGGTCACCCAAGCAATTTGCCGACTGTAACCGGGGCTGCGAGAAGCGTTATTTTAGGGAGTATGAGTCTGTAATAAACACTTCATCTAAACCAGGAGGTTCTTATGAAAAAGAGTGCCGTACTTATACCTATGCTAGCGATCAGTTTGGTTTTTTCCGCTTGTTCAAGCAAATCAAGCCAAGGGACAATGGCAGATACTAATAAAGCTTCTGCTCCTTCGCAACTGATCGTGGCCGCAGAGCAAGAGCCAGTCGGTCTAGATCCAAATAAAGTTCCTGCGGCATCCAGTAAACGTATTTACTCGCTGGTATATGACACGCTCACCGTAATGGATAATGACTTTAACGTCAAGCCAAGCTTAGCTGATAGCTGGACCTACTCGGAGGATGGCAAAACGCTTACCATGAAGCTTCATCCAGGAGTGAAATTCCATAACGGCCGTGAGATGACATCCGATGACGTAAAGTATACGTTCACACGCATTCTTGATCCGGCAACAGGCGCACTTTCTAAGTCGTCCTTCAGTTCTATCGAATCGATGGATACTCCGGACAAAAACACGATTGTGTTTAAGTTTAAAACTATCGATACAACTTTCTTAGCTAATGCAACCAGCGCTTTCTCTTCCATCGTTCCGAAAGAGGTGGCGGACTTGAACAAGGAAGCGGTCGGGACTGGTCCATTCATGCTTGATAAAATTGAGAACGGACAATATGTACTTTTGAAGAAAAATCCGAACTATTTTAAGACTGACCAGCCAAAAGTGGATTCCATTAAATTTCAGCTAATGAAAGATGAGTCAGAGCGACTTGCCGCTGTGCGTTCGGGTGCGGTCGATTTGTCTATGGTTTCGACTGAATCCGCTAAGTTACTAGAAAACTCGAAAAACATCAAGGTTACAAGCTTCTTATCCGCCGAGTACGGTTACTTGGGGATGAACGTAGCGAAAAAGCCGTTCGACGATGTTCGTGTTCGCCAAGCAATCTCATATGCGCTAGACCGCAATGAAATCGCCAATACGGTTTACAAAGGTCAAGGGGTACCAAGCGGACCGATTTCACCTGCACTAAAAGCGTTTGCACTTTCTGTCAGCGAGTTCCCATCTTACACTAAAAATCTCGATAAAGCGAAACAGCTCCTTAAAGAAGCTGGCTACGAAAACGGCTTTGAAACCGTAATCGATACCGAAGCAATGTATCAGGATCTGGTTGATGCATCACAAGTTATTCAGCAGCAGCTGCAGCAAATAGGCATAAAAGCGACGATCAACAAAATGGAAGAAGCCGCTTATGTTGAGAAATGGAAGTCTAAGAACATGACTACCATGGTTGGCCGCAACTCCTCCGGTACGAATCCGGACCGCTCGCTTCGTTTCTTCTTCTCGACTACAGGTACTGCCAATGTTTGGAATTATTCGAATAAAGAATATGACGCGCTTGTTCAAAAAGCGCTCGAAACGACTGATGAAGCCAAAAGGAAAGATCTTTATAACCAAGCACAAAAAATGGTAGTAAACGATGCTCCAAACGTATTCACGGCTTCTCCAAAAATTTTCTATGCAGTCAGCGACAAGGTACAAGGCTTCAATCCTACCGCTGCCGGCGAGCAATACGCATTAATTCAAGCTTCGGTTTCCGGCAAAAAGTAGGGGAGAAATGGGCAGCTGTCGCATAGATACGCTGCCCTCTCTTTTAATACTTAACCGTAAACGAAAGCGATAGGAGGTAACAAAGTGGGACGTTATATCTTACAGCGCTTTATTAGTCTGATCCCCATTGTGTTCGGTATTTCCGTTCTCGTATTTCTCATCCTTCATTTAGTCCCTGGGAATCCGGTCCTCGTTATTTTAGGAACTGAAGCAACCGACGAATCAGTCAAGGCCCTTACACATCAGTTGGGGCTTGATCAGCCGCTAATCATACAGTATTCAAGGTGGATCGGCGGTGTATTACACGGAGATTTTGGCGTTTCTATACGTACGAGTGCTGATATTTTGCCGGAATTACTGAAACGGTTTAATGTTACGTTTCAACTGACTGTGTTTTCGATTCTGATTTCCTGGATCATTGCCATTCCAATCGGCATGCTATCAGCGGTAAAAGCGCATAGCCCGATTGATGTCATTGCACGCAGTATTTCCATGCTAGGCATTTCCATACCAAACTTTGCTATAGGCACGTTGTTGCTTCTAATGTTATCGCTTATTTTCAATTGGTTTCCCCCTTTGCAGTTCGCTAACTTGTGGGATGATCCTGCGACTTGGTTCAAGAAGTTGATTTTGCCTGCGATCACCGTCGGTATCGTGCTGGCTGGAGGCTTGATGCGTATGACACGTTCCTCCTTTATGGAGACGTTGGATAAGGATTTTATTCGGACAGCCCGTGCCAAGGGCAATTCGAAAGGACAAGCGCTACTTCATCACGCATTTCGTAACTCATCGATTCCGATTTTGACACTTGCCGGCATGCAGTTTGGCTATCTTCTCGGGGGTTCGGTCATTATCGAGCAGCTGTTTTCGATTCCCGGGCTAGGTCAATATATTTTGGACGGTATTTACCACCGGGATTATCCAGTTGTTCAAGGTGGCGTGCTGTTTGTTGCGATCATCTTCGTCGTGGTTAATTTAATCGTGGATATCATTTATTCAAAAATAGATCCTCGAATCAAGTATTAGAAAAGGGGATTCCTCAATGAATTCTATTAGACACAGATTTTTTCAGAACAAGACAGCGGTTCTCACTTCCACTATTCTTCTGCTGATCGTTCTCAGTGCTGTGCTCGCTCCTCTTCTTGTCGCATACGGACCTACTGAAATGGCGAAAGAAAGCCAGCTCGTCAGCAGCGGCAACGGTCATATCATGGGGACGGACCAATTCGGCCGGGACATACTCAGCCGAGTACTATATGGGGCTCGGGTTTCACTTTGGGTTGGTTTCTCTTCGGTCGCAGTTAGTGCAGCAGCAGGAACTATTTTGGGACTCTTGGCAGGTTTTTTTGGCAAATGGCTCGATACGCTGATCATGCGCTGTATGGACGTATTTTTCGCCTTTCCGGAAATTTTACTTGCACTTGCAATCGTTGCCACTTTCGGGCCAGGCACTTCAAAGACCATATTAGCCATCGCCATCGTATACGTTCCGGTATTTACGCGGACGGTAAGGGGGGCTGTGCTTTCCGTCAAGCATTTGGAGTATGTGGAAAGCTCCATTGCGGTCGGTGCACGGACAGGACGTATTTTATTCAAAGACATTTTACCTAATATTAATGCACCGTTGCTTGTACAGGTGTCGATGGCTATATCCGGTGCCATCCTTACGGAGTCAGCGCTCAGCTTTCTCGGGCTCGGCATTCAACCGCCAAACCCCTCTTGGGGAGGCATGATTTCGGAAGCTAGAAGATATATGGAGCTTGCTCCGTGGACGATCATCTGGCCAGCGGCAGTTATGACAGTTACGATTTTGGCTTTTAATTTATTTGGCGATGCCATGCGAGATTTGATCGATCCGCGGCATAAGGGAAGGTAAACATGGTGAAATGGGAATCGTCGCCATCAAGCAGCCGGGAGCATATCCTCGCTAGTTTTATGGAATCCGGTGTCCGTGAGGGGATATTTCCAGGCGGGATAGCCTGCATAATGCAAGGTGATTCAGAAAATACGCTGGCCTGTGGCACGCTCAGCGGGGAACATTTATCCTACGGGATTCCTGGTGAACCTTGCCGGCCGGATACGATATTCGATTTAGCTTCATTGACGAAGGTAGCTGTGACGCTGCCTTGTATTCTGATTACCGCTCAACTTGACAGGCTGCACTTGGATGACTTTGCCGCAGATTATTTGCCGGAATTGGCTAATGGACCCGATGCTTTGAGAAAACAGCGTATCACCGTGCGTCATTTACTTACTCACTCATCAGGGTTGCCGGCTTGGCGTCCGTACTTTATCAGGCTTCGAAATAAAGAGGATTACCTGCTGGCGATTGGCGAGGAGCCGCTCGAAAGAGCGCCTGGGGAAGCAGTTATATATAGCGATCTTGGCTTCATGCTGCTCGGCTGGCTGCTCGAAAGAATTTGGGAAGAACGTTTGGATTGCATCGCACAACGTCTTTTGTTTGAACCGCTCGGGATGCGGAAGGCCAGTTTTAGGCCCTCAAGCTTGGATCCGGCAGGTGTTATGGCATTTGCGCCGACGGAAAGGGGTAACGAGTTTGAACGGGGAATGGCGTTATCTTACATGAAGATGTTCGAGAGCGGCTTGCTGACAGAAGGATCGTTTTCAATCCACCCCGATCATATAGCAATGCTGAACTGGCGCCGTGAGCCAATAAGTGCAGAAGTACACGATGCCAATTGCTACTATGGTCTGAGTGGAATCAGCGGTCATGCAGGAATGTTCGGCACGCTGCAAGATTTACAAATTTATATGAAGCTGTGGAGAGATCCTTCCATCATTCTCGAATCATGGATTAGGGAAGCGACCGCATGTCAAGTCGAAAGTGGTAAGCTGAAACGGGGGCTGGGCTGGGAGTTGTTCGAGAACGGAGTGTTCGGACATACAGGGTTTACGGGAACTACGATTTATCGTCACGACAGTCTGGACATCACGGTTATTGCCCTGACTAACCGCATCCATCCTGTCGTCAAGAACGGTATAATCGAATGGCGGACAGCACTGAGAAAAGCACTGTTTTCACAAGGAAATTAATCATATGAAAATCAAGCTTACAAGGAGGATGGGCGAATGACGTCTGCCACCCCTTTATTAGAAATCCGCGACCTGCAAATAGGATTCAAGAAACATAATCATACGGTGGATATCGTGAATGGGATCAGTTTTTCACTGCAAAGGGGTGAGATTGTTGGTGTCGTCGGCGAATCCGGTTGCGGCAAAAGCATCACAAGCTTATCCGTACTGCGTTTGTTGGCTGATAATGCTGTACTGAACGGGACCATTCTATTTGACGGAGTCGATCTTGCGAAGCTGTCCGACAAAGAGATGACGAAAATCAGAGGCAATCAAATTTCGATGATTTTTCAAGAACCGATGACTTCGCTTAACCCACTGCATCCTATTGGCAAGCAGATTATCGAGCCGCTTATCCGGCATGGCAAGATGCCGAAAAAAGATATGAAAGCGAGAGCAATCGAATTACTGACAGTTGTGGGGCTCTCACGGCCCACTGAAATTTATGACTCTTATCCTCATGAGCTTTCTGGAGGCATGAGACAGCGAGTGATGATCGCCATCGCGCTTGCCTGCAATCCGAAATTAATCATTGCCGATGAACCGACAACAGCGCTCGATGTTACCATCCAGGCTCAAATCATTCATTTAATGAAATCGATCAGTGAGAAATTCGGCACATCATTCATGCTGATTACGCACGATCTGGGCGTAGTCGCTGAAATATGCGACCGTGTCATTGTAATGTACGCTGGGGAAATCGTAGAGGAAGCTGATGTTCGTACATTGTTCAAAAATACTCAACATCCGTATACGACCGGACTTATGAAATCCATACCGAGCGCCCACGAAACGAAAGGTAGGTTGGAGCCGATCCCCGGTGCCGTACCGCTGGCAGGCGAAATGCCCGAAGGCTGCCGGTTCGCTCCTCGCTGCGCACATGCTATGGATATTTGTATGACGAAACCACTGCTAACGGAAACCGGAGCCGATCACCGCTGTCGATGCTGGCTATTTGCGGAGAAGGAGGGTCTTCATGAACCATCCCTTGCTTGAGGTGAAAGGGTTAACAAAACATTATGTGTCGAAAAAAGGACTTTGGGAAGACAAAAAGGTCGTCAAGGCTGTAAACGGCATTGATCTGACTTTATATAACGGTGAAGTCGTGAGTATTGTCGGTGAATCCGGATGCGGCAAGTCTACGTTTGGCCGTTGTGTGTTACGGCTGATCGAACCGACTGCAGGTTCCGTCAACTTTGAAGGCAAGAGCTTATTGGATTTGGATGCCAAGAGCCTGCGTGTTGTGAGGAGAGATGTTCAGTTCGTCTTCCAGGATCCGTATGCATCGCTAAACCCGCGAAGTACCGTCGAAGAAATATTGATGACACCGCTTGTCGTACATAACATCGGCGACAAGAAGGAGCGCCGGGGAAAAGTGGAACGCATGATGGATACTGTTGGGTTATCCAAGCAACATTTGAACCGGTATCCACATGAATTTTCTGGCGGGCAACGGCAGCGGATCGGAATCGCTCGGGCCTTGATTCTTCAGCCCAAGCTTGTCATCGCCGATGAGCCGGTTTCGGCACTGGACGTTTCGGTACAGGCACAAATTTTGAACCTGATGCAGGATTTGAAGGAAGAATTCAAGCTGACGTACATGTTCATCTCTCATGATCTAAGCGTCGTCCGACATATTTCCGATCGCGTGGCTGTCATGTATCTGGGACGGATCGTCGAAATTGCCGATAAAACCGATCTATACTCAAATCCGCAGCATCCGTATACGAAAGCGCTATTGTCTTCTGTGCCTGTGGCAGATCCGGAAGCGAGACGCGAGCGGATCTTACTTGAAGGCGATCTGCCGAGTCCTTCAAGACCGCCTGCGGGATGCGCGTTTCATCCGAGATGCCCTTATGCAGTTGAAGCCTGCAAATCGGTGGAACCGATATTGCAGCGAATGGCTGACGGGCGTTTTGCAGCCTGTCATCTGCTGAAATCTTAACGACCAAGCCAAAGGAGGGAACGACGACCTATGTCTAAGGAAATTAAAAGTTTGACGACAGAACTTAGAAACGGGGAAGCCCTGCCTCTGGATACATGGGAGAGCATGGATATCGTTAAATTAATGAATCAAGAGGACCGTAAAGTAGCGGATGCCGTCCATGATCAACTGGAATACGTTGCTATGGCGATCGATTTGATCGTGGGTTCTATCGAAAAAGGCGGTCGATTGTTTTACTTTGGGGCTGGTACGAGCGGCCGGCTAGGCGTGTTGGATGCGTCTGAATGTCCGCCTACGTTTGGAACAGAACCGTGGCTTGTGCAAGGGATTATAGCTGGCGGCGATGAAGCCTTGCAAAGAGCGTTTGAAGGCGCCGAAGATTGTTTTGAAGATGGTGCGGAGGATGTAAGATGATATGGCGTAAGGAAAGAAGACGTCGTTGTCGGGATAGCTGCAAGTGGGCGTACGCCATATGTGTTAGGTGCGATGAGTGAGGCTCGCAAAATCAAGGCCTCCACGGTGTCTGTTTCGTGCAATTCCGATGCGGAAATGAACAAACTGGCGGATGTACCGATTTCGGTTGTAGTTGGTCCGGAGGTAGTAACCGGATCAACTCGGCTCAAATCTGGTACCGCACAAAAACTAGTATTAAACATGCTGTCGACTGCTTCTATGATCCGACTCGGCAAGGTTTACGGCGATTTAATGGTGAATGTGCAGGCGACCAACCACAAGCTGCGCGAAAGAGTAAAGAATATCGTTATGGAGATCACTCATGTGAAGTATGAAGAAGCAGAACAGCTGGTCGACGCAGGGAATGGTGATGCGAGATTGGCAATCGTCATGCATGAGCGAAATGTCGACCTGGATCAAGCGAAAGAATTGTTGCAGCGATATGACTGGCGTGTTAGACAAGCTGTTGAGCATAATGACGAATTTCCAACTTGCCCTGATCTTGGCAAGAGCTTCAGCTGATTTAAATATAGAAAATTAATCAGCGATATAAATTTGAATAGTGGAGGTCTACCATGATCATTCGGCAAGTAATTGAAAAAGATGCTGGCGAGTTGCTCCGCCTGCTTCAAACGATCGATGGCGAAACTCCCTTCATGCTATATGAAGAGGGGGAAAGAAAGACGACGGAAGAGGAGCAGCGTGAAAAAATTCATAAATTGATTCAATCCGACAATTCAAATTTGTTCGTAGCAGACTGTGGAGACGGCACGTTGGCCGGCTATTTAACGGCGGTAGGAGGAGAAGCGAACCGTAATAGGCACAGCGTCTATATCGTGATAGGGATTAAAAGATCACACACAGGTCAAGGTATTGGAACCAAGCTGTTTTTGGCTTTGGAGGAATGGGCGCGTAGCATAGGTATTACCCGACTTAGTCTTGGACTTATGGAACAGAACCACGCCGCTCTTGCTTTGTATACGAAAATGGGCTTCGAATTGGAGGGCCGTAAAAAGCAGGTTTTTCTAGTCGTTGAACAATTCGTCGATGAACTGATAATGGGTAAGCTGCTAACATAATGTGATAATTAGTTTAATAGTTACTAGAATTGACCATACTATTTAATAAAAAAGCGAAGGGGGGAGCAATCGTGTCGAATAATAAAATGACATCAGCAATTATTTTGAATCGTTACTATTTTTTGAAATGGGTTAATACAGGAGAAAGTCAGTATTTAGATCGAATTACAAGGCGTTTTTTCTCTTGATTTTCGCAATACTCAATAATACTCCATCTATATATTGTTTCTAATGCTAAATAACCCGCTCTTTTGGAGCGGGTTATTTATTTATTGCGAAAGTAAACACGACAAGGATTTCGAAATCCCCAAAAGGATTACGAGATACTATCAACAGGTTAGGTACTAAATTCGTTCATAAAGATTCTACGCATGCTCAGCATCGGAAATATCTAGATGGTATTGGTATTAAGTGGATAGGTGGAAATCAGTCAGAACAGACTGTTTTGCTTTTACGTGAAGAGACACAGAATATGCGATGTAGCTGGAGTCGAGGCTGGGAGGGTCGGTTATTACCACGATGATTTTTCCGATTACCCCTTAGATGTAGACGGAGATGGCTATATTGACATCGTTACAGGTTCTTATTTTGGGGATACGCTCCGTTGGCGACGTAATCCGGGACCAGCCGGCGGTGAATGGGAAACGCTAGACATTGAAGCCAGTCCAAATATCGAAACCATTCGTTATTTCGAGATTGATGGTTGTGGAACGCCGGAAATTTTCCCCAATACGCCTGGGGGACCTCAGGTGTTTTATAAGCTTATTTGTGATCAACACGGAAAAGGGACTGGCAAGTTCCAGAAAGTGGTGATTCACGAAGAGAAAAGCGGTCACGGTTTAGGGTTTGCGGACATTAATGGGGATGGACGGACAGATATCGTCCTTGCCGGAGGATGGCTCGAGCAGCCTGAGGATCCAATGGACATTGACCCGGGTACAGAGGATCCAGTGGGGAATATCAGAAACTATAAATAAGTACATGGTACAGTTAATTAAGTAGAAGAAATCTGTTCCCAATTGAGAGGTGTTCTTCAGCGTGAAATCGAATAGTTTAACAAATTTAAATTGGATTGGATCTGAACGAGCATATCTCAATTTGCCATCAGTAGAGAAACTAACACATAACGATCGGCAGGTATGGTGGCAACACTGACCCATGCTTCATTCATGATGCTCATTCCGAGTTCCTCCCGATGTTACTAGGAATTGGTCCGCTCATCTGTTCGGATGCTCGGGCCTGCTCCCACAGAAACACATGCAAAGTTACTATCTGCACGATGGGCTGAGTTAACCAATACAATTGATGAATGTAATTTTTAAAGAGTAGTGTCAAACTGGCATCTTGATTACAAGCTATGGTCTATCTGACGTTTAATCTAATTGAGTACTTCTCATATCACCGATATATGTTCCTCATTGAGTACATGTATTCCAATATCATATACCCAGTAAATATTCTATAGGGTGCATGTATTCTCTTCTGATAAATTGGTGAAAACTGGTGAAACTATTGGTGTAAAACTGGTGTAAAATTGGTGAAAAACCCCCTCCTAAACCAACAAAACGAGCATAATCGATCATAATGCGAACATCAAAAATCCAGTAAAATCAAGGCTTCAGCCGACTGTAACAGTCTCTACAAAACTCGCTTTTTGACTCACATACAGTGAGTGTGAGTGTAGCTTTGTTGGTAAGGGACGGTACAGATCACTGAGATTACAGTGGTGGAATGGGCCTTGGGGTAGCACAGATGAGATTGAAGTATGAAACAGAAGCGTGAAAATGGTATAGTTGACCGATTGTTAACGAAATTAAAAGATTAGTTCGAACAACACCTGATGCCCAAATCAGGTGTTTTTTGCTTTTCAGCTGGGCGTTCCCAGCTAGTTAGATCACACATCAATGATTTTAACTGGCCATTTCCCATACTCCGCAAAATCCGCTAAATTTACTCCCTATTTTTTCAGTAACTCATCTGTTTACATAAAATTATTCCCTTTTAATAATCCTCTCACAATCTTTTAAATCTTTGATAACACAATTCAAATAACGAACACAATGCTCCTGAAATGATCATAATGTTTAATACTTTGAAAACAGACAAACTGTACTTTCCTGTCGTAACATGACAATAGAAAGCACGACTAACAGCAAACTATCGAAGGTGAATATGATGCGCCAGTGGCTCAAATTGTTGTTAAAGATAGGTCTTGTCATTGCGATTGTAGCCGGTGCACTTTATTATGGGCTGCGTCCGCTTTTGGTCAGAATTGAAAGCACGACGCTGGCTAGCGGCATACATGTAAAGTTTAAGACCCAAGGAACGAATGTAGAAGAATATACGAATCAAGCCTGGCAGCCCTATTTCGCCAAAGGGGTTAATATGGGGGCGACGATCCCCGGGCATTTTCCTGGTGAACTGGCCATTTCCGAGGACGACTATGAGAGATGGTTTGGCATGATTCAGGACATGGGAGCGAATGTGATTCGGGTGTATACGATTATGATGCCCGAGTTTTACGAGGCGCTTTCCAAATACAACATGAAGCATCAGAAAGATCCGCTTTTCTTCCTTCAGGGCATTTGGAGTCCCGAGGAACAGCTGATTGAAGGGCAAGATGCATTCGATCCCAAGATCAAGCAGAAATTCGAGCAAGAGATTAAAGATGCGGTTGCGGCGGTTTATGGAAAGACGACACTCACACCCGAGCCGCATTCGGGAAAAGCAGGAGGTGCCTATAAATATAATGCAGGTCCTTATCTCATGGGCTGGATTGTCGGGACAGAATGGGATCCGAAGATGGTGAAAGGGACCAATGATTTGCACGCGGACACCGCAGACTATGCAGGGAAATATTTCCGCAATAAGCCGGGAGCGAGCGCATTTGAAAAGTGGCTGGCCTTGATGGTCGACACGGCGGCGCAAACGGAAATTCAGTATGGCTGGCAGCATCCGATGGCCTTCGCCAATTGGGTGACGACGGACCCACTCACGCATCCGGGCGAGCCGTTGGTTGAAGAGGATCTGGTTAGCGTCGATCCAACGCATATTGAGGCGGCGGATTGGGAGGCGGGCTATTTTGCCTCGTATCATGTGTATCCGTATTATCCGGATTTTTTTACATTTGATAAGTCGTTTCAGGAAATGACCAACAGTAAAGGGCAAATCGATAGTTACTACACCTATCTGAATAAATTAAAAGAAGCGCATCCCAATCTGCCGGTCATGATTACGGAATATGGCGTGCCGGCTTCCCTGGGTGTAGCCCATTTGGGCTCGCTCGGCCGCAATCAGGGCGGTCATAACGAGACGCAGCAGGGGGAGATCGATGCGGAACTACTGCAGCAGATCCACGAGTCTGGCTACTCCGGAGCGATTTTGTTCACGTGGCAGGACGAATGGTTTAAGAAGACGTGGAACACCCAGCGCTACGATGAAGCGGATCGCCGGGCGTACTGGTATAACACGCTCACGAACGAGTCTTTCTTCGGGGTACTCGGGATGTTCCCGGGCAAAGACGATGATATTCATATCGATGGGGACGCCTCGGATTGGGACAAGCTGAAGAATGAGAAGAAGAAGCTCGATGTGCAGGCACCCGGCTTTGAGGAGATTTGGGCCACACATGACGAAGGCTACCTTTACGTGATGGCCAAGCTCTCTGAGCCGTTTGACCCATCCAAGGAAAGCATCTATTTCGGGGCGGATACGCTGCCCGGTGGCAATCGTCACGGACCGGAGCTTCACGGCATGACACTGGATGAAGGATTGGAAACATTAATTGAGCTGTCAGATGAAAATAAGGGATGTATGACGATCGCTTCCAATTACGATATCCATGCCCGCTTATATGAACGTTCCGGGTTGCTGGACATCGATCCGAAGGAAAAGCAGGACGACTCAGGGATTTCCAAGCCTTGGAAGCTGGCTGTCAATTATCTTCTGGAATATCCCGACTCCCGGGTGAACCACCCCTTCGGAGATGTAGAGGTTGGCATCTTAGAGAGAGGCTACAGTGATCCGTCGCGTCCCGACTACAATTCGAAGGCGATGTGGCAGGTTCAAGGGCAGGTGCTTGAAATGCGTATCCCGTGGATGCTGCTGGGATTCAGCGATCCAAGCTCGCTGAGCGTGATCAACTACAACCCACCGAGCAAGAACAAATTTGAAGTGACGCAAGTGAATGGCGTTCGCTTTGTCCCATGGATTGTAAAGAATGATCAAGTCGTCGGCCGGGATAACTCGGCTGCGGGACCACCGGTTTCGGTATCCACTATGCCGCTATACACATGGCAGCGCTGGGAGGATAAGGTGAATTATGTGGAACGACCGAAACAAAGCTACTACATCATGAAAGAGGCGTTGCATAAGATCAACGGCCCCGTGACCAGTACCGATCAATCGGACAGCTGAAGCAGAGGAGAGTGCAGGCGTGTACACCAATCTTAATGCAGCCATACAAGCTTTATATATTATTTTGGCTTTTAATCTGGTTTGTGTGGCCATCATTTATGCCATCAAGTTGAGAAGTATAAGAAGGAGAAAGCTGAACGACCGATTCCAAACGAAGTTTAAGGATTACCTGACTTATGTTCAAGCCAATCTGGATGGGATGGAGCCGTTAAGGGTACCCCCTTGGACGATGAACCCGGTGGAAAGGGAGGCGATGCAGGAGAAGCTGAATGATATGATGGAATGCTTCTCGGGCGAACAGCGGCACAAGCTGGTGCGGCTTTGTGCAGATCTGGGGTTCGTGCGGCACCATCTGGGGCGCTTTAACAGCCGAACTTATCGGGTGAAGCTGGATGCCGCTTATCATTTGGGATGCATGCGGGTGAAGGAGGCAGTGCCGGCTTTACTCGACATGTTAAAGGAGCATCCGCTTAATTCGGCTCTGTTTGTCGTAGCCCGAGCTGTCGCCAAGTGTGCCCGCAGCCAGCAGGAGCTCGAAGCCATGGTTCAGATTCTACTTCAGCACAACAAGAAATGCTACGAGCTGATTGTGAATATGATCGCCGATTCGGAAGTGGATGCCGGTTCCTTGTACACGGGCTATGTGAGTCATGAGAATCCGGCTTACGTTCGGATCGGGCTGATCGGGTTGAATGTCTACACGGATCCGGCGGCGGCCGTTGCGGTCTACCGTCTCATGGATTCCGAGCATGAAGACATTCAATTCAAAGCGGTGGATTTGTACCTGAAAAGCTCGCGTCTGCTGCCTAGAAATGTCGTTGGCAAGCTGTTGAGTCATCCAAATCTCAACATTCGCCGATTGACGATAGAGGCTTTGGCCGACATCAAAAATACAGCTTACGTCGAGCTGATGAAATCCAGTCTGAACGACGCCGATCAGCGAATCGTGTACTCGTCGGCCAAAGGGTTGCTCCGTATGGGAGAAGAAGGTATGGTGGCGCTTTGTGAGATTGCAGCAGCGGTTCAAGGTACGGAACGCGGGCAGTTTATGCAGCAGCTGATTGATGATGAGATCAAGCATCTGTCTATGCAGCTGCATAATTGGGATAAGCTCATGCAATATAACCTGCTCATGTATACCTATGACAAAATATTTCGCAAATCTAAACGTATCTATCGTGTCGTATAGGAGGGTTGCGTAAACATGTGGGTTTTCGGATATCAAGTGGTATTGGATTCATTCCTGAAAGGGCTAAGGGAGTTTTTGCTCAATTACAGCTACGTCGCGTTATTTTACGTTATTCTCGTCACTTTGCTTTACTATTTCATCTTCGGATTTTCCATTCGGCATATTTTTTCGATCAAGCGGGGCATCCAGTACAATCGGATGAATAAGCTATCCAGTTCCAGCCAGCTCCCGCCGGTTTCCCTGTTGGTTCCGGCCTATAACGAGGAGTTGACCATTATTGAGAACGTAAGGTCGCTGCTGGCGCTCAATTACGCTGAATATGAGGTGATTGTCGTCAATGACGGATCACAGGACCAGACCTTGAAGTGCATGCTTGAAGAATTCAAGCTGGAGCTCATTCATTCGGTGCATTCCAGCAGCATTAAGACCGGAAAAATCAGAGGGGTGTATTATAATCCCGAGTATCCCAATCTATATTTGGCGGATAAAGAGAATGGAGGAAAAGCGGATTCGTTGAATGCAGGCATCAACCTTTCCCACTATGCGTTGATCTCAACGATTGATGCGGACTCTTTGCTTGAAAAGGACGCCTTAACGAGGATTGCCCGGGTATACATGGAGAACCCCGAGGAAACAGTCGCCGTTGGCGGCAACGTTCGAATCGTTAACAGCTGCACGGTGGAAGACGGCATTGTTAAGGATGTTCAATTTCCTCGTAAGCTGCTGCCGGCATTGCAACACGTCGAATATACGAAAGCCTTCCTCGGCGGCAGGATCGGCTGGAGCGCCGTCAATGGCCTCATTATTATCTCGGGAGCCTTCGGCGTGTTTCAAAAGGAGATGGTCATCGCAGTCGGCGGTTACCGTGGGGGCTACCCCGGTGAAGATATGAACATTGTGATTAAGCTTCATCGTCACTGCTTGGACAATAACATTCCATACCGGGTCGCGTTTTGCCCGGATGCCGTTTGCTGGACACAAGCCCCTGACTCGTACCGGATCTTGAGCAGCCAGCGCAAACGCTGGGGGCGGGGAAATCTGAAGAATATGATTGAGGAAGGTATTCACATGGTGCTGCGCCCGAAATACAAAATATTCGGGATGCTGACACTCCCATATAACATTGTGTTTGAAACACTGAATCCGTATTTCCGTCTCAGCGGCCTGTTGGCTATATTGGGCTACTGGATGCTGAATATGACGGATTGGTACACCGTCGTTATCTTTTCGTTAGTTAATTTACTTTCCTGCTTTGCCTTGAGCCTGGGGGCCTTATTTATTGAAGAGACGGCCTTCAGCCGATATCCCAAACTGGGTGACCTGAACAAAATGATCTTGTATTCTCTCTTAATGTTTGTAGGGTATCGGCAAATTGGTGTTTGGTGGAGGTTAAACGGGCATGTCCAATTCCTGCGAAATAACAACTCGTGGGGAACGATGGTCCGCACCAATTTTAATAAATAGCAATCCTAAACAAAGACAAGAGGAGTGGAGAAGATGGCGGTATTAGTTCAAGATCCGATTCAAGAAGCAATTTTGCAAGTAGCAGAACGAATTCAGGCTTCCTATGAAAAGGGTGCTCCATGCGGGATGATCCTTGCGCCATGTGCAGCGGTCAACCAGAAGGTGCTGGAAAACATGCAGTCCTATATGAGCGGCTTTGAGCCGGATATACCCCTTCATTGCTTCTACTTAGATCAAAGCGGCCTACTCGGGATCGTTCTGTCCGGGCAAAAGCTTATCAATACCCATTATGCATCGCTCGTGCTCAAAGAGTTCCTTGAACAGCAAGATTTGCTCGAAGGTCAGATGGCAGTCGCCAGCTTCCCGGAGAGCGGGGAGTTGACGGAACAGTCGTTGTCACAGCTGCTCTATATGTCGCTGCAAGGGAAAGGGGAGAGCAGAGATATTCACCTGTTCATGAATCATGGGCTTCAGCAGGGAATTACATCGATTCTAATCGCCGATCCGGATGAGGTGAGCAGAGAGTTCGTCAAGCTGCGGCTTGAGATCAATGGTTACAAGGTAGAAGAGGCTAAGGATGGCAGTGAAGCGCTCGAGAAATTTGAGAAAACAATGCCGAGCCTGGTGATCACGGAGCTGAACCTGCCGATTCTTGACGGGTACCAGTTGATCGACAAAATCAAGAGGGATTATGCCGGCGAAGGGCAAGTCATCGTTCTAACGGATAAGCAGCTGCCGAAAAGTATGGACCGTGCCTTTGAATTGGGCGCATCCGATTATGTGACGAAGCCCTTCTCCATATCGGAGCTGGAGTGGAGAATCAAAAAGCTGATTTCCCGTGTGGGCTAATAAACGTAAAAACGTAGGAGGGTGGAATCGTAATGAACACATTTAACAATTTAAAATATAAATTTCAGACAAAAACGGCCGAAATCGGGGTCATCGGTCTCGGCTATGTAGGGCTGCCTCTATGCATGGAGATGGCAAAGAGCGGGTTTACGGTATACGGCATCGATCTCGATTTCCGGAAGGTAGAGTCCCTTCAAAGCGGCCGGTCTTATATTCAAGACGTTCCGAACGAGGAAGTGGCGAAAGCGGTCGAATCCGGCCGGTTTATTCCGACCGACGACTACCATACGGTTCAAAGGCTGGATGCAATCAGCATCTGCGTACCGACGCCGCTTAGTGAAAACCAGGATCCGGATACCTCTTATATTCAGAGTGTAGTCCGAGAAATCAAGAAAAATTTTAAGCGCGGAGCTTTGATCATCCTGGAGAGCACCACCTACCCGGGAACGACGGAGGAGCTCATCCAGCTCGAGCTGGAAGCGCAAGGACTCAAGGTGGGCAAGGATTTCTTCCTCTGCTTCTCGCCGGAGCGGGTCGATCCGGGCAATCCCCAATTCAACACCTTTAATACGCCAAAGGTGATCGGCGGTACGACGGAAGCGTGCGTCGACCTCGGCGTAACCTTATACAGCCATGTCGTGAAGGACGTCGTACCTGTCTCTTCGCCGAAAGTGGCGGAGATGTCCAAGCTGCTGGAGAATACGTTTCGTAGTATTAACATTGCGTTCATTAATGAAATGGCCATGATGTGCGACAAAATGGATATTGATGTCTGGGAGGTCATTAAGGCTGCATCAACGAAGCCGTTCGGCTTTATGCCGTTCCATCCGGGACCTGGCATCGGCGGTCACTGCATCCCGCTGGATCCGATGTATTTATCGTGGAAAGCTAAGGAGTTCCGCTTCTACAGCAAGTTTATCGAGCTGGCGCAATCCATCAATGATAATATGCCGGAGTATGTCCGGTATAAAGCTTCACAGGTTCTCAATATGTATGCGAAATCCATCCGTAATTCGAAGATTCTTATTCTAGGCATGGCGTATAAGCCAAATGTGGATGATCTCCGTGAATCACCGGGGCTGGAGCTGTACGAGCTTCTTCGGGAGAGCGGAGCGCAGGTGGAGTATTATGATCCGTATGCCGTTTCCTTCCTCGATAAAGAAGATGATACGGTACAATCGGTGGACTACGATCTGTCCGCTTTTTCCGAATATGACTGCATGGTGCTGATCACGAATCACCGCTGCTTCAATAACCGTGAACTCGCGGAGCTGGGCGTGCCGATCATCGATACGCGCAACGCTTTTGCAGACATTCAAGCTGACAATATTTATAAATTGGGCACGGGTATTCGCAAGCAAGAAGTGAGGATCGCCGTAGGTGTTTAAACTCATCATAGAATAGAGAGGAGAAAATAACGATGTGTGGCATTGTAGGGTATATTGGACAACGGGACGTACAGCCGATTCTGCTGAACGGATTAAGCAAGCTGGAGTACAGAGGGTATGATTCTGCGGGGATCGCGGTACTGGTGCAGGATCAGGTCATGATTAGCAAGGCGGAAGGACGTCTGGCCAATTTAACGGTTCAGCTGGATAAGCAGCCGTTGAAAGGATCGGTAGGTATCGGGCATACACGCTGGGCTACTCACGGCAGACCGTCGGATGTAAACTCCCATCCCCATACGGATATGTCAGGTAAATTTACTGTCGTGCATAACGGCATCGTGGAAAACTACATGGAGCTGAAGAAAGAGCTGGAGCATAAAGGAGTCACCTTTGCTTCCGAGACCGACACCGAGGTGATTGCACACTTGCTTGCCGAGCATTACGAAGGCGACATCTTCACGGCCATGCTCGCGGTCATTCAGAAATTACAAGGGGCTTACTCTCTAGGTGTCATGACAGAGTATGAGCCGGATAAGCTTATCGCGGTCAGACAATCAAGTCCGCTTGTGATTGGTGCGGGTCAGGGGGAATATTTCATCGCTTCGGACATCTCCGCTCTTATTGAGCATACCCGTGAGGTATATATTTTGGAGGATGGCGATTTGGCCGTCATTACACAGGAGGGTATCTCCATCACGAAGGTCGAGACAGGGGAGCCGGCGGCGTGTAAGCTGCTGCATATCGATTGGAGCGCAGAGCAGGTGGAGAAGGGACCATTTGAGCACTTCATGCTGAAGGAAATTCACGAACAGCCGTTAACGCTGCGCAATACGATGCTCGGGCGTATCAACGACCAAGACAAAGTAAGTTTCCCGGAATTGACTCATGCAGCTGGCGCGTTCCAACGTGTGGATAAAATCTTTATCGTGGCCTGCGGCACCGCCTATCATGCCGGACTTGTCGGCAGCACAGTGCTTGAGAAGCTAACGCGGATTCCGGTGCAGTGCGATATCGCATCGGAATTCAGATATCGTGACCCGATCATCACGGACCGGACGCTAGTCATTGTCGTGAGCCAATCCGGGGAAACGGCGGATACGCTTGCTGCCCTGCAAGAGAGCAGAAGGCAAGGCGCTAAAGTATTAGCCATTACGAATGTGCCGACCAGTTCGATTGCGCGAGATGCCGACTATGTCATCGCAACAAAGGCCGGCCCGGAAATTGCAGTGGCATCGACGAAAGCGTATACCGCTCAGCTGCTCGCCTTCTATTTGTTCAGCATTTACTTGGCCCAGGAAAGACAGACGCTGTCTACCGAAGTTTATAAGGAGCTGGTCAAAGGCTTGAAGTCACTTCCTGTTCAGGTGGAGAAGGTGCTGGAAAACGCCAACGAAGTGAAGCAGTATGCGGAGTCGATCAAGGATGCGGACAGCCTATTCTTCATCGGAAGAGGCTTGGACTACGCCGTTGCGCTTGAGGGCTCTCTTAAATTGAAGGAAATCTCTTATATCCACTCGGAGGCCTATGCAGCCGGAGAGCTAAAGCACGGCACATTGGCGCTGGTCGAGAAGGGTACGCCGGTAATTGCGCTGGCTACACATATGGAACTATACGAAAAAACAGTTAGCAATATTAAAGAGGTCAAGGCCCGCGGAGCATATGTCATGGGGATTACGGTGGGAGGCAATGTGGAACTGCTGAACAGCGTCGACGAAATCTGTTTCATCCCGCCGTCCCTTCAGCTTTTGGCACCGATATTGGCCGTCGTGCCGCTGCAGTTAATCTCCTATTACGCCTCCTTGGCTCTGGGGAACGATATTGATAAACCGCGCAACTTGGCCAAAAGCGTGACGGTTGAATAACATCCGAGGAGTTGAACCACCACATGGAAGCATTCGCTATTCTGTTAGCTGCAGGGAAAGGCACCCGGATGAAGTCGGAGCTGCCCAAAGTGCTTCATCCCGTCGGAGGCGTCCCGATGATCGGCCGTTTGGTGGGCAAGCTGGAAACGATGCCTATCACTCGGATTTTGGCAGTGATCGGGCATAGGGGGGAACTGGTGAAGAAGTGCTTGGGAACGCGGGTTACCTACGTCCAGCAGGAGCATCAGCTTGGAACGGCACACGCCGTTCATCAGACTGAACGTCTGCTCAGTACCCGCAGCGGATCGACCTTGGTGCTTACGGGCGATACGCCTCTCATCAGACAATCCACTATCGAACGGCTGCTGGCGGCACAGCGGGCCAACATAAGCGCTGGTGTGGTGTTGACCGCGATCGTTCAGGATCCAACCGGCTATGGAAGAATTATCCGAGATTCTGCAAGCGGCGAAGTTATCGATATTATTGAAGAGAAGGACGCAACTCCTGAGCAGAAGCAGATCAACGAAATTAACACGGGGATTTTCTGTTTTGATAATGAAAGCTTGTTTCAAGCGCTCCCTGGCATTACCAATGACAATGCACAGCAGGAGTATTACTTGACTGATATCGTGAAGGTAATGCGATGGACCGGTACTTCCGGTGGCCAGAAGCGATTCGAGGCGCTGATCCTCGAGGACCCGACAGAGGTGATGGGGATTAACACTCCTGAGCAATTGGAGGAGGCGAATCGGGCCTTTTATGAACACATGGGGATTTTTACCTAACAAGCCGTAGGGAGGAGAGTTGATATGGGAGCAATTTTCGGTACGGATGGAGTCAGAGGGATTGCCAACCGCGAGTTAACACCAGAGTTGGCTTTTGAATTAGGGCTTATTGTTGGCTACATGCTGTCGCGCACATGTGTTGGTCATCGGCCCACCGTCGTCATCGGGCGGGATACCCGCATCTCCGGGCTCATGCTAGAAGCAGCTTTGGCTGCCGGGTTATTATCCGCCGGGGCGGATGCCGTAAAGCTGGGCGTACTACCGACGCCGGGTGTGGCTTTTGTCACACGGTATTGGGGAATGGATGCAGGGGTGATGATCTCCGCATCTCATAATCCGGTGGAGGACAACGGGATTAAATTTTTTGGCAGGGACGGCTTCAAAATGCCGGATGCGTGGGAAGCGGAAGTAGAGAGCCGCCTGCAGGGTGACGAGCATCGGATTTCCCGCCCGACGGGGGCGGGTATTGGCACCATGCGTGATAATCCGCAGGGCGCGTTGGATTATCTGAGCTACTTGAAGTCGACGGCTGCGGCACCGCTGTCGGGCTGCAAAATCGTGCTCGATTGTGCGAACGGAGCGTCTTCCTTGCTAGCTCCGCAGCTGTTTGCTGGATTGGGAGCAGAGACGGTTCTATTGTATCATCAGCCGGACGGTTTAAATATTAATCAGAACTGCGGCTCAACGCATCCGGAGCATCTGCGTAAGGCTGTGCTGGAACATCGGGCCCATGCGGGACTTTCATTCGACGGTGATGCGGACCGGCTGATCGCAGTTGATGAACGGGGCGAAATTCTGGACGGGGATCAAATCCTCTATATCCTTGCTGCTTGCCTGGCCAAGCAGGGACGGCTGAATCAAAACACTGTTGTTTCTACCGTCATGAGCAACCTTGGCTTTCATCAAGCGCTGCAAACCATTGGTCTCGAAGGGGTAAAAAGCAAGGTCGGAGACCGTCATGTCATGGAAGCGATGCGCAGTGGCGGGTACAACTTGGGCGGCGAGTCTTCCGGACATCTCATTTTGCTGGATTATTCGACTACTGGGGATGGCCTGTTATCGGCCGTTCAGCTGTTGCAGGTCATGCTCCAAGAAGGGAAGCCTTTGTCGGAGCTCGTGTCCCCTGTCGTAAAATACCCTCAGCTGGTGGTTAATGTGCGAGTGATCCATAAATACAAGCTGGAGGGCAATCGACGGATCGATGCCGTGATCCGTCGGGTAGAAAGTGAGATGGCCGGTCGCGGACGTGTATTGGTGCGGCCTTCGGGCACGGAGGCGCTGGTGCGAGTGATGGCGGAAGGACCGGATGAAAGGGAGTTGTCCGGTTATATTGAAGGCATTGTAGAGGTGGTAAAGGAAGAGCTTGAATATAGCATGGTTTAATCCGGTAGTCCTAATGAGAAAGACGATTGTATGTTTGATCCTTATTCAAATTTTAATAAGTGTTCCTTTATTTCTCCCGGCATACTCTCTAATCACTGAGCTTGGGGTGGAGGTCAACGGGGAAAAGATGGCCTTTACAGATGCCCAGCCATACATCGATGAACAGACGGGGAGTACGATGGTGCCGGCCAGAGAAATTGCCGAAAAACTGGGGGCTGAAGTGGAATGGAATCGTTCCCTGGAACAGGTTAGCTTTCGCAGTCAGCACGCTACATCATTATTAACCATCGGTCAAAAGGTTGCTTCGGTGGACGGCAAGCAAGTGGAATTAGACACTCCGGCTGTCCTCAAAAATGACCGAACCATGGTTCCGCTGAGAGCTGTCAGTGAGAGTCTCGGGGCCGATGTCGATTGGGTGGGAGAACGGAATTTGGTACTGATCACTTCGGCGGATAAAGCGCAAAGGTCCACTTGGATCTGGGACAGTAAGCTGATTGAAACGGATGGTGACCGCATCCTCGAGTTTGCGGCGGACCAAAAACTGACTTCCATTTATCTGCGCTATGAAGCGTATCCGAGTCAGGTTGTATACCGGGATTTCATCCGCAGAGCGAGTGGTCAGGGCATTAAGGTTGAGGCGCTGGCCGGCAAATCGGATTGGATATATGAGCAAAATCATATCTATATCCAGCAATGGATTGCAGCGGTTTCGCAATATAACACTTCAGCAGGTGCTCTGGAACACTTCCAAGGCTTCCATTTTGATATTGAACCCTACACATTGGACATGTGGAAGATCAATCAGACCTGGGTGCTCGAGCGGTGGATGGATACGATCCGATTCATAGAATCGGAAGTGAAAAGCTCTGATCGCAGCATGACGATGGCCTTCGATATTCCCTTTTGGATCAACAGCTGCACCGTTCCCGGATCCAGCTACTCCTTTAGCGCTTGGCTGCTGGAGAAGGCGGATCGTGTCGTCATTATGGCTTATCGGAATACAGCATTCGGCAGCAACGGCATTATTGCCAGAGCCAAATCGATCATTTTAGAAGCAGCTACGCTGAAGAAACAGGCGGTCATTGCAGTGGATACGATGCCAAGTACGGAAGCCGATTATACGACCTTCTATAAGTCGAATTCTTCGCTTATGGAGTCGGAATTGAAACAGGTCAAGGAAAGCCTCTCCCTTTATCCGAGCTATACCGGCGTCGCTGTCCATGATTACGTGAGATGGATCGAACTATTGAACGCTAATCGTTGAACGGGTTTGATGAAAAAGAAGGAGGAGGATGCAATATGAAATTAACGGGTTTGGTGATCTCTCTGGTGGCAGGTGCGGCGCTCGGTATCTCAGGAATGGCTTTCGCAGGCGGCAATGAGACGGCCGGTACCTTTCAGGATTCTTCTTTACCGGGAGGAGGCCTTGAGGTCCCGCATAATGACCGGATTCATCTTTCTACCGATCAACAGTGGATCTCCTCGGAAGGCCACTTGTCGGATCTCATTCGGCTGCAGTGGACGAAAGACCGCGCGAAGCCTGCCATCGCTTGGCTGGATGAGAATGGAAAGGACAAGGCGGCTATCATCGCACATGCCAAAGCGAATAACCCGGAGCAGCACGATCATAATCATATGTCGTTCGAAACGACGATGGCACCTGAGGGTAAAAACGCAAATGAGCTGTTTACGCGGCTGGAAATTCCGTTCGACCAGGATGTGGCCGAAATTCGCACGCATTCCTCTAACTTCAATGTGATGGACGGGATTTTACGGATTGCAGGAACCGGTGGCGTCAATCGTGATCTGACTTGGGCCAAGTCGGATGATGGGAATGTGACGACGCCTCGCTGGGCGATGCGTGCAGATACTTCCGAGGAAACCGGAGGAAATGCCGGCTCCAATCTGCAAATTATCCGTTATTCGGATGACGGTAAAGCACTGGATAATCCGTTAACGATTAACCGCAGCAGCGGCAATATCGGTATTGGAAACTCGGATCCTACGACCAAGCTGGACGTCAGCGATGACAGCATTCGCATCAGAAAATCCATGACGCCGGCCTCGTCTACTGCCCCCGGAGAAGTGGGGGAGATGGCATGGGATGACGGGTATGTCTATGTTTGTGTGGCACCTCATACATGGAAAAGGACGGCACTATCGTCGTGGTAAAAGTAATCCCTTTCTTCCAAAACATTCCCAGCATCTAGCCTCAGCGGCTCATTGTTCATTCACATTTGTTCAGAAGGAAAGCCCTCTATTTCATAGAGGGCTTTTTTTGAGAGATAAACGAAAAACGTCTTGTATGACGCGGGGTCTGACGGCATTCGACGCGCTTCCAAAACGGCTTTTTGTCACATTTCTTAAAGGTTGTTATGTGATTTCTATTATGCAATATAAATAATACAACTTGGGATACCCCCTTAAAATGGAAATGATTTCAGAAATCTATGAGAGGATCATAGAAAGGTGTGAACCGCCTGTGCCTTGGAAAGTGTTGATTGCGGATGATGATCCGAATGTGAGAGAAATCATCCGGCTCTATTTCCGTCAGCAGCTCATCGAATTAATCGAAGCCCCTGACGGCGTCACGGCCCTGACCATGTTAGCGGAAGTTAAGCCTGATATCGTGATACTAGATGTGATGATGCCTGGCCTCGACGGTTATGAAACGTGCCGGGAGATTACCAAGCGTTATGATGTGCCGGTCATTATGCTGACGGCGAAGAACGATGAGTTTGATCGGGTGCTGGGCCTCGAGCTGGGCGCTGACGATTATATGACCAAGCCCTTCAGTCCGAGGGAGCTGGTGGCGCGCATCAAAGCGATTTTTCGCAGAATGCAGAAGGGACATCCCATTGTTGAGGTGGATGCACCTGTCCAATATGAGTTTGATAATTTAGTCATACATGTGACCCGCCGAGAGGTGCTCGCGGGGAGTATGAGAATTGACATGCGCCCCAAGGAGTTTGAGCTGCTCGCCTTTTTTGCGAAATCTCCGGGCAGTGTGTTTACGAGAGAACAGCTGCTGGAGCAGGTGTGGGGATATGATTTTTTGGGCGATATGAGAACGGTGGACGTTCATATCAAGAAACTTCGTGAAAGGTTAAGCCCGTGTCATCATGTTTGCATTCATACGGTCTGGGGAGTGGGCTATAAATTTGAGGTAGCAGCATGTACCTGAATCCAAATAAAAGCATTCTCCGCAAAATGTTGACCAGCTCCATCGTTACGGTGCTGCTTGGATTATGTGCGGTGGGGCTCGTTATTTCGTTGTTTGCTAAGGGTTATATCGTCAACTCCAAAAGCAATGAGATGATCCGGCAAGCCAAACAGGTTAATCTCGCCATTCAAAATCAGACGGATCCGAGTGATCGATTTAAAGAGCAGCTGCGCTTTTTTGATCAAGCGTTTGATTCGCGTATTTGGATATTTGATTTGAACGGAAACATCGTTACGACTTCTTCAAAGGATGAAGTGAACGTAGGCAAGGTCGTCAGCACGGATGTGGTCAACCAAGTCCTGAATGGTGAACCTGTCGTATGGAAACAATCCGAAGCTTTTAAGGAAGGCATGCTTTCGATTGCCGTCCCCTGGGGAAAAGACAACGACGTATACGGTGGTATTGTCCTGCACGCGCCTCTTAAAGGGATGAATGAGACCATCGCTCAGCTTAGAGAAACCATCCTTTGGGTGACCCTGCTCGGTATATTCTTTTCATTTGGTGTATCCTCCTATTTATCCTGGTCCATTACCCGACCCATCCAAGAGATCGACAAGGCGGCAGCCAAGATTGCCGTCGGTGATTACAGTGAGAGAATTCAAATCGATTCCAAGGATGAGATTGGTGAGCTGGCAATTACCATTAATTACATGGTGGAGCAGCTTGCGCGCGTAGATCTGGAAAAGAGACAACTGAATCAGCTGCGGCATGACTTCTTGGCTAATGTTTCCCATGAGCTGCGAACGCCACTTACGGCTATGCGGGGTTTTTTAGAGGCGCTTCAGGATGGTTTGATCGAAGAAGGGGCGCGGGAAAAATATTACGACATCATGTATAACGAAACTCTTCATATGAACCGGCTGGTCGATGATATTACCGATTTAATGAAGCTGGAAAATAAGGAAATCGATCTTGTGTGGTTGGCGGTCGATGTGCAGGCGATGCTGTCCAAGCTGACCTTTAAATTCCAACCGGAGGCAGAACTCCGCGGGACGGTTATTCACTGCCTTGCGGATGAAAATTCGCCACAGGCTCACGCCGATCCGGATCGACTGGAACAAATTTTCAACAATTTGATTAAAAATGCAGTTAAGTTCACCGAGAACGGCACGATAGAATTGAAGGCGATGGCGGTTCCGTCGGAAGGGTGTGTTCTCATCACGGTAACCGATACGGGGATCGGTATATCACCGGAGGATCAAGGGCTCATCTGGGAGCGCTTCTTCAAAGTGGAGCGAGGCAGACCCGTGAAGCATAAAGGCTCATCCGGCTTGGGGCTCGCCATTGTGCGAGAGCTTGTCGAGCTTCACCATGGAAGCGTTCGCGTGCGAAGCGAGCTGGGGATCGGAAGCGCCTTTGAGGTCAGAATTCCCCTTTATGACAGCCGTCAGTATGTGCAGCCGTTGGTGAATTTGGCTGATGTCGGATAGTTGCTTGTATCCACCTATTGATAGAAAGACCGCAGAGAAGGAGGGCTCCTTTTCTGCGGTCTTTTTATTTTAAATTGATAATATCCCCTTATGAATTCATATTTTGAAAGGGAAATTTCGATGATTCAATAGAAGGCAGTGATGTAGTTAAATTTATGATCTCGTCTCTAGTGAGTTTGCCGCTTATCCAGACAAGGTAATCTGTGTCGAAATAAAAAAGTAACGAATGTTCCTTTTCAATTATCATCCATGATTGCCGTTCAGCTATCGATAATTCTTCTGATCCAACAGGTAGTGTAAACCCTTCTCTAGGATACGTACCTATTACGGCATACATGCTATCATTTCCAAAAGCCCATACCGTTTTTGGTTTTGAATCCTCGCTTGTAAGTTTAGCAGATGCAAAGCTCTCCATTGGCAATGCTAGACCCTGTTTATCCGTATAGAGTGTCTTCGTGATCGGCATATCAATAACCCCATAAAAATCCCACTTTTGATCCTTATTACTAAGCAAAATAAAGTTATACCAATGCATTGTTGTCTCAGGTACTTTAAGCACAACCAAGCTATTCTTTCCAAATGTTGTACTCCATGCAATAGATTCTTTTGATGCGGAAATTAATTTATCATTTGACAACCGCCATTGCAATTGATTCAGAACAGAATCTTCAGGTGTTTGTTTGAGATCTGGGGCTGCTTCGTTTCCTATTATTTCTTTCAAATACATTTCAGGATTTGTAGTGATGGTTGGATTACTTACAATAGGGCTGCTTGAATGACTGAATGCTGTGACACTGGAACCAGGACTTTTCGAGTCACATCCCTGAAATACTATAGTAAGAACAGATAAGGTTATGGTGAAACCAATTTTCATTACATCTTTCATCGAATCCTCACCGTGTATATGGAGTCGTATAAAATTAATAATTGGCGTAAATTTCATTTGCAACAACTGCTTTTTGTCGTGGACCATTAGCAATAATGTTTTTTCCATTTATTTCAGTGCAAGAAGTGGTGAGATAAGCGTAATAGCCTGTCCAATAATCGTTCATTGTACCATAATCGTTCCAACCTTGATAATGAGGTCTAATGGTTATTACTGTCGATTCTGTCGTAGCCCAAGTGTAAGAACCACTCATTTTAAAGCCAACTTTCGCTTCAATGGGACCCCAATCAAACTTACCTTCACCGTTTACTTCTCCACCAATAGTAGCATTGTTTGAAATTGTTGATGTATAGATAAGGTTAGATCCAGTTTTATTAATATACCGAGTTCCCGAAACACCTAGTTTAAATACATATGAGCCAGTTTGAGATGTATTACGGAATATTCCGCCTTCCACGCATTGACTTACTCTTGAAAGTGGGGCTGGAACTGTTATGGGGGCAGACTCAACTATTGTTATGCTTGTAGCAGTTGGAGCGAGTTGAGAGGTTATTTTTTCTTTTTCCTTGTATGATAAATCGTCTTTCACATTACTAGAAAAATAAACAGGGATGTTACTACTGACTGGACTATCTTGTTCGGCTGAAACTAGTGTTGGAACAGATAGAACGAATACCAGTGACATTGAAGTGAGTACTTTGAACATTTTCATTTAATATCACCTTTCTCTTTCTATAAGTTTTAGATAAACATGGAAAAAGTAAATATTTTACTTCCTGCCAATGTTCGCGACCAGTGGCTGGTTTTTCTAGAGAGATTGGATTGGCATACAAACAATTATCTCAATATTCTAAAATATTTACTCTGTTCTAATATTTTACAGTGTGAAACGAAATAATTCAATAAAAAGTGTAATTTTTACTTTTATTTGGTATTTTTATAAGTTTGTTTTATTTGGTAAGGGGAAGATCTGTAGTGGCTAAGGAACATTACCGATCATTGGGGATTGGTGTGGAGTAGGAAGGGGGAAACGATCTGGTGTACTTTTTTATTTTGCTAATAACTCGGGAGAAGGGTAACGAATATCTAGGATGTGTTACTATTACAATAAGCAGCAAATTAGATGATCGATTGCATAATGGAAATTGATAAAAACGATATTTTTTGGCTTTGAGCAGCGGTGCTTCGAGAACGGAAGTTAGATGGCCGAGCTCGTCGAACCGGAAACGATAGGATTGCCAAGGACCAGAGAAGGGGACCCTTGAGAACAAGCTAATTTGATCGAGGCATTCTCTTTTCTTTATTATGCTACAAAGTCACATCCCCTCCAACATGTAGTTACTCTCTTCCCATCCCAACCGACTTAAGAAAAATTATGGATATCTAATTTTTTTTACTTTCTTCCACTTTAAATAAAAGTTAGAATCTGTTAGGATATAAAGAAATGCGATAGATTTAGTAGGAATTAAAAGGAGGCACCTGTCCATGCAAAAACTGACGCTTGATTCGATACATGAAATGACGCATCTGGATCAACTCGAGGCTGAAGCGATTTATATTATCCGCGAAGTGGCGGCGGAATGCGAGAATCCCGTGATGCTGTATTCGATCGGGAAGGATAGCTCTGTGATGCTGCATTTGGCGTTGAAAGCTTTTTATCCCGAGAAGCCGCCGTTTCCTTTCATGCATATTGATACGACCTGGAAGTTCAAAGAGATGATCGAGTTCCGCGATCGCAAAGCGAAGGAATTTGGCATCGAGATGATTGTTCACTCGAATCAGGAAGGTGTCGAGCAAGGAATTAACCCATTCGATCATGGTTCGGCGTATACGGATATTATGAAGACGCAAGCCTTAAAACAGGGCTTGGACAAGTACGGTTTCACAGCTGCCTTTGGCGGCGGACGACGTGATGAGGAGAAGTCGCGGGCGAAGGAGCGGATTTTCTCGTTCCGCAACAAGAACCATGCGTGGGATCCGAAGAACCAGCGGCCGGAGATGTGGAAGCTATTTAACACTAGAATTAATAAAGGTGAAAGCATCCGCGTGTTCCCGCTATCCAACTGGACGGAAAAGGATATCTGGCAATACATTCGCAGAGAGAATATTGACATTGTACCGCTTTATTTTGCCAAGGAACGACCAGTCGTCAATCGCGATGGACACCTCATTATGGTGGATGATAACCGGATGAAGCTTGAGCCGAATGAGAAGGTCGAGATGATGAAGATGCGTTTTCGCACGTTGGGCTGCTACCCGCTCACTGGCGGTATTGAGTCTGATGCGAATACACTGGATGCGATTATCGAGGAAACGCTTGGAGCGGTATCATCGGAACGGACAAGTCGCGTGATTGACCAGGAAGCGGCTGGAAGCATGGAAAGACGTAAACGGGAGGGCTACTTCTAATGAAAAGTCTGCTGAAATTCATTACCTGCGGAAGTGTAGACGACGGCAAATCCACGTTGATTGGGCATATGCTTTATGATGCGAAGCTTTTGTTCGCTGATCAGGAGAGAGCACTGGAGCTGGACAGCAAGCTGGGCAGCCGCGGCGGCAAAATCGATTATTCCTTGCTGCTGGATGGCCTGCTGGCCGAGCGCGAGCAAGGGATTACGATTGATGTGGCGTACCGGTATTTTACGACGGATCACCGTTCGTTCATTGTGGCGGACACGCCGGGGCATGAAGAATATACGCGCAACATGGCTGTGGGCGCGTCTTTTGCGGATCTGGCCGTCATTCTGGTGGATGCCACCAAAGGGGTTATTACCCAAACCAAGCGCCATACTCGGATTTGTGCACTTATGGGCATTAAGCATCTTGTTTTAGCTGTGAATAAAATGGACTTGGTCGGCTTTGATCGTGGGAAGTTTGAAGCGATCAAAGAAGATTTTCTCGGCATCACGTCTGAATTCCACCTTCAAAGTATTCAGGTGATCCCTGTCTCGGCTACAGAAGGGGATAACATCACGAAGAAATCACCCAACGCACCTTGGTACGAAGGCCTTCCTTTATTGTCATATTTAGAAAATGTCGATGTGCATCAAACTGACGATACCAAATCATTCATGATGCCCGTCCAGCGGGTGTGCCGTCCGGACCACACGTTCCGCGGCTTCCAAGGCCAGATCGAGACAGGTAGCATCTCGGTAGGCGATGAGCTGACGACGCTGCCTAGCCATGAGAGAGCGAAAGTCAAACGCATCCTGGTGACCGATCAAGATCGGGATACCGCGTATGCGGGACAGCCTGTCACCATTCAGCTGGATCGGGAAGTCGACGTCTCGCGGGGCTGCGTATTAACGAAGGACAGCCAAATTCAAGAGGCGGACAGTTTTGCCGCTACGATTCTTTGGATGGATGATTCCGTTCTTACGCCCGGCAAGAACTACTTGGTGAAGGTTGGCACGAAAGTCCTGCCTGGCACCGTGACAGCTATTACGCACAAGATCGATATCAACACGGGGAATACAGTTCCAGCAGACCACATTGTCAAAAATGAGTTGGCGACATGCGAGTTTTCGTTATCGGATAACATCGTTTTTGATTCTTTTGAACAATATAAAAGCATCGGCGGATTTATTCTGATCGATCGCGTCACCAATATGACATCCGCTTGCGGCGTCATTGACCAAGCCCTCCAAGGCTCGGCTGCATCTGTACGACTGGATACGGAAATCACCAGAAATGTTCGCGCTGAGCAAAAAGGGCAGCATCCACTGACCGTCTGGTTCACCGGCTCGGCCTCTAATCACGCAGCGATCGCGAAGGAAGTTGAAAAACGTTTGGTTTCGACAGGCTACCATACGATGCTGCTTGAGAACGGCCAAGGAGAATCGGCGCGGCGAGTGGCGGAAGTGGCCAAAGTGCTGAACGATGCGGGACTTATTGCCTTGGTAGCGAATGCTTCGACGTCCGATAATGATCAAGCGGCTGCACGTGACATCATTGGCGGCAAGGAGTACATGGAAATTAACGAGATTGCTAGTAGCAAGCTTTCCATCGAAGCAGCTGCTAATGATGTTGTGAAACGTGTTGTGAAATATTTAATTAATATGTAATAGAAAAAGAGCGATTACGGTAAGGTGAACT
>Ga0209566_100301_pt1 | contig 44922 bp, 41 predicted proteins | sample Araplavi_mTSA_r2_2_FD_184287 | JGI IMG/M metagenome (GOLD analysis project Ga0209566, IMG submission 184287) | Arabidopsis root microbial communities from North Carolina, USA - plate scrape CL_Cvi_mTSA_r2 (SPAdes) (version 2) | ecosystem: Host-associated > Plants > Roots > Endosphere | place...
CACATGCATATTCTATGATATGGAGAAAGACAAATGCGGCATCCATGCCGTGAGACCTGCCGTGTGCCGGGCGTTCGGCCACTTCAGCAACATGGTCTGCTTCCGCCAGCCAGCGGCCGCCGGAGCAGCGCCTTGGCGCGCACAGGCACCTACAGTCGGCCTGTTGTCGATTGACTTCACTTGGCGCGACTTTAAGTAGCGCCAGGCTCCGCCGCCCGCGTCTCCGCATCACTCGGCTCTGGCCCCGCAGGGATTGGTCACCCGCATCACACCGGCTTGTGCCAACGGCATCAAAAAAAGAGCCTCACGGCTCCACGCGTTAAAACGTGTTGAAAATGTTTGCGCATTCTTTTGAAGTCGGCTGATAGAAGCAGCCCCTCGATAGGTGAATGACTGTGTTCATTATCTTTTTGCGATTAGCCTAAGTCGTGCCACTCATCCAATAGTTCAAGCTGTAAGATAGCCAAACAAGGTGGTAAATATTGACGGCGGCGTAAATGGTGACAGTGACGGTTAAGGCAGGGCTCACCCAGGGACGAGCTTGAATACGCGGATAAAGAAGCATGAGGAGAAGAGGGAGCAGCAGCTTGATCAAATAAAACCCTGCCACGTTCCAGTCATAGATATGCCGGATGACAGGATTCATCTCTTCAATGAACTGAAGATGGAGGCCCAGATCGGTGAACATGGCGTCAAGGAAGCATAAAGCAAGCAGCAGCATTAGCGATCGGATACGGGTTACATGGATGATTGGAAATTTCATGATACGCCGCCTTTTAATCAAGGTACTCTCCTTATTATGATACAAAATGTATCAAATAATCTCAACTTTTTCTTTTTGTCGCCCAGTGGTACGATGATAGCAACAAACATGCAGATGAAGGAGAGCAATTCCGTGATTCAATTTCAAAATGAACATATGACCGTATTTCAGAGCGTTCTGTATCAAACCACCTCGGCAGTCGTCCAAACCGCGGATCTGGTGCTGGTCGTGGACCCGAACTGGCTGCCATCCGAAATCGAACAGATTCGCAGCTACGTGGATCAAATCCAAGGCGGACGCGAGCTATACCTGCTGTTTACGCACGGCGACTTTGATCATATTATAGGCTATCGGGCGTTTCCCGACGCCAAAGTCATCGGCAGTAAGGGGCTTAACGAGCATCCGCAGAAAGCATACAAGCTGGAGCTCATCCGCGATTTTGATGCGAAGCACTATGTGGAGCGCAAGTACCCGATCGAGTTCCCGGAACCGGACATTATTGTCAGTGATAATGAGCAGCAGTTGAAAGTAGGTGCAACGACCTTGACGTTTTATCGAGCGCCGGGTCATACGGCAGACGGTCTGTTTACCTGCGTTGAGCCGCTGGGCATCCTGGTCGCCGGCGATTACTTGTCAGATTTCGAGCTGCCGTTCATATATGACAGTGCAAAAGCGTATCAACAGACCTTGCTCACGGCGAAGCGCATTTTTGAGCAGTATGCGATAAAGGCGCTTGTTCCGGGGCATGGCCGAGTGGCGACGGACCCTGATGAAATGCGCCGGCGTCTGCATCTGGCAGAGGATCATTTGAATCGGCTCATTCAGGCTGTTACAGAGTCGGATGAGGCGGCAGTTGCGGCGCTCGGCCAGGAGCATGCGTTTCCATCCTCCTTTACGCAAGAGTGCCATGCGGAGAATGTCAGGATTATTCGGCAGGAATTTGGCAAGCAGAACGGCTAAGTGACAGCATAAAAGAGGCAAAAGAAAGAGGGCTTATGGACCGGTGTCCACATAGCCCTCTTTTAATTTTTCCCGATATTGCCCCGGGGTAATACCCTCTTGCTTACGGAAGGAGCGGATAAAGTTCTGCGAGTTATTATACCGCAGCTTGGACGAGATATCCTTGATCGGCATATCGGTCTCGGAGAGCCACTTTTTCGCCATATTGAAACGGTACGTCGTTAAATATTCGCTAAACGAGCAGTTCGTTTCTTTGCGGAAAATGCTGCTTAAATAGTTCGCGTTATAATGCAGCTTGGAGGCGCAATCCTCCAGTGTCAGATCGGTATCGTAGAAGCGCTGCACCAGGTCAATGATTTTCTCGGAGATGTTATGGTACTGGGCATCCTGACGGTCGCGGAATATCCGGATTAACGGATACACCACCTGCGTCCAGAACCAGTCCTCGATCTCAGCGGCGATTTGCAGCTCCAGCAGTTCCTCGAACAAGGAGCCCTTCGCAGGGTGGATCTGATTCAAGCTGATCCCGGATTCCTGCATGACGATAAGCAGGTTGTTCAGCAGACGCGCCAGCGGCATCTGGTACTCCTGCGGCGTTAGCGGCGCAGCGAACACCGCCTGGAGCAGCTGCTTGAGCAGCTCGCGGGACTTCTCTTTCTCCGCCAGCTTGATCGCATCCATAAGCTCATTCTCAATCGGCTTCGGATAGTTCAAATGCAAATAATGCTTGCCGGAGTTGATGTTCTCATACTGAATGATGATGCCCTCACCGAGCTTGATCCGATGCTTGAGTGCTTCCAAGCCCTCGCGATAGGCGATCGGCATGCTGGTGAACGCTTGGAATGGAAGGCTCATTCCAATACTGACATGCAGGCTGAGATAGCTGATCACGTGCTGCTGCATCTGCTCCGTCAGTGCGTACACGCGGTTGCGGAAGTCCGCCGCATCGTTGTCCGGGCTGCCGATTAGAGTGACCACGGTCTGATCGATAATGATCGGCGCCAGCCGTTGCTCCGGCGCAATCAGCTCTTCGATGATGTTATGGACGGCGAAGAGCAGCAGTTCCGCATCCCGCCGTTCGTAACGGGTATTCTCGAAGGAGTCGATCTGCAAGGTAATGACCGACATCGTTTTCCAATCGCTTACCTGGGCGCCGTAGCCGAACTGAATTAATTTGTCATGCAGCTCGCTGGACTTCACGTGGCCTTGGAACGCTTTGATCAGGAAGAAGGTGCGCACCTGTCCGATATGCTGACGGACTTCCTTCTCCAGCTGGGACTTGGATTCGAACAAATGGTGAACCTGTTCGCCGATGAGCTGGAACTCGTTCGCCTTGCGTTTCCGGTTGACCGTCACCAGACCGCCGATTTGATTCATGAGCAGCTGGATCGGCGAGTACATTTTGCGCGAGCCAAGCCACGCCAGCAGCATGGAGATCAGCAGCATGAGCGCGCAGATGTAGATGGTGTAGGTTTTGATTTTGCTCGATTCCTGGGTCATGCTGCCAATCGAGGTGACGGATAAATACGTCCAGCCGTTCAGATTGGAGCGCAGATAGGACACCGAGTAAGGCTTGCCGAGAATTTCGGTGGAGAATTGGCCCTGCTGCTTGACGAGCTGCCGCCCCACGTCCGTCAATCCCGCATCGGTGATGGACTTTCCGACCATAGCGGGGTCCGGGTGCATAATCATACGATTCTCTCCGTCGATGATCAGGATGTCATCCAACTGGTCCGTGTCGCTTTTAATAAAGTCCTGCAAGCTGCAGGCCGGGATGTTAGCGAGTGCCATGCCGTACTTCTCCGGGCCGGTCGTCGGCAGCTTTTTCATCAAACTGATTGTATATTCACACGGGACGCTCCGTGCATTCTCCTCGGTGTAGAACCAGGCTGAAGGGCTCATCAGCCAGGCGCTTGTATCCTGCGGGTTCATGAGCGTGAGCAATTTATTGTAGTACGGATAGTTGTCGAATTGATATAAACCTGAGTTTTTGATCATCCAGTTCTCACGGGCATTGATCAGAATGACATCTTCAAGCTTGGTGTCAAAAGATTGCATGTAGCGGATCTCGCTGCGCAAGTCGTCGTAGATCATGAAATCGTTTACAGTTAAAGGCTTATCTAAAGCCTTCTTGAGCACGGTAGAGTTAATGACCTGATTCAGCGTATGGTTGACAGTTGTTAATTTCTGCTCTACATTGGAGTTGATTTGCATAATCAACTGCATTTTACCTTCATTTACATTTTTCTGAATTTCGTTGGACGAAGTCACGAAGGCAAAAGCGCCGATGAAGATGACGGGCAGCGTGCTGAGCAAGAACCCAAAGATCGTCATTTTGCTAAGAAAGCTTATAGAACGCACGATATCCAACACCCATCCTGAGGTAGTGATTATGCAAGTACTCATTTTATCATTGTAGTAAACCGTTGCCCTCGGGGCAATAATCATCTGAAATCGCGATAATCATTATCTTAGATTATGAATAGAAATCACTGCTGCGGCAAGGGGGACACACAGAATGGGCAAGGTTGCGAAACGGAGTCGTTGGAGAAGGAGCTGTTTGATCATCACGCTGGTGGGTTTGGTTAGCTGGCTGACCGCCTGCAGTCATAGCGTGAATTCCAAGCAGGATCAAGCAGCTGACAACCGGCCTGTCATTTCGATTATGGCGCCTCTGCATTTTCCGCATCCGCCTAATCCCGAGCTGGTGAAAGCGATTGAGGACCGGACGCAAACGAAGTTGGAATTAAACTGGGTGCCTGATGGCATTTATACGGACAAGATGAACACAGCGCTCACGACCAACTCACTAAAAAAAGCAACCTATGTCAAATATACGGACTATTTGCTGCTCAAAAACTCCATCCGCTCGGACGCGTTTTGGGATATCGGCCCCTACCTGGAGCAATTTCCGAATTTGAAGCAATTGAATAAAGATATCCTCAATCAAGCGGCTGTAGACGGCAAAATCTACGGACTGTATACAGAGCGCCCTTCGTCGCGCCAAGGTATTATTATCCGTGAGGATTGGCTGGATAACCTCAAGCTGGCAAAGCCACGCACAATTGATGAGTTGTATCAAGTGTTGAAAGCGTTCACGAACAATGACCCGGATCAGGACGGCAAAGCGGACACGATCGGGCTGACCGAGCGCAACGACCTTGTATTCGGCGCGTTCAAAACGATTGCTTCCTACTTCGGCACCCCCAACGATTGGGGGCTGAGCGGAGGGAAGCTGGTTCCGGAATTTGAGACGCCGGCCTATATGGACGCGATGAGTTTTATGAAGAAGCTGTATGATGAGAAGCTGATTAATAACGATTTCGCGGTCACGAGCAAAGATGTGCAGCGAGACAAGCTTATTCGCGGCATTGCCGGCGTCTATATCGGCAGCATGCAGGATGTGCAGCGCCTGTCGGATGAGACGCGATTGGTCAATCCGCAAGCGAAGCTGACGCTGATCAATCATATTGAAGGGCCGAACGGGTTCAAGGTGTGGTCGATCCCGAACTACAGCGCGCTGTACCTGTTCTCGAAGAAGGCGATCCGTACCGAGGAGGAACTGAAACAGGTGCTGCGCTTTTTCGACCGCTCGATGGATAAAGACGTAGCCAACCTGATGAAGTACGGTCTGGAGGGCAGGCATTATACGACCAAGGATGACAAAGTGCTTTTATCGGAGGATACGACGCAGATTCGTGCGAATGAAGTGAATGCACTCTACGTGCTGATGATTGCGGACTTGAACAATCCGAATGTGATGCAGGTGGCGGAGAGTGAATCCTTATCCCAGCTTGCCGACAAGCTTAGTTCGGATAATGAGAAATACATCGTCAATGACCCGACGATCAGCCTGGAATCCAAGACCTACGATGAGCGCGGGGTCGAATTGTATAAAATTGTTTCCGACGCCACCTACAATTACATGCTCGGCAAGCTGGACAAAGCCGGATTTCAGCAGGAGATCGAACGCTGGAAACGCAATGGCGGCAGCCAGATCATCCAGGAATACAACGATGCATACGCGAAAAAGTAAGACAGCCGCAGGCGCTTCAGGCGCTTGCGGTTTTTTTGTCTTCATGGGCCGTCGGCGCAGCGCCATGCTCATTTTACAGACGGATAATCATCTTCTCACATCCCTTGCTGCGCTTGGGCAAAATGAGTAAATGATTGTATCGGTACCCGTCTACGGGCATGTAACGTAAGGATTGCAGCACATCATAAATTCGTGGAGGTCTACGTATATGAAGAGAAAGTTAGTCTCGATTCCACTGGGCGTTATGCTCGTTTCGAGTGCATTGCTGGCAGCTTGCGGAGGCGCGGATAAGTCGGCATCGACAACGCCTACGGCAAGCACGGCAGCCAGTGCGGCTCCTAAAGCGACGGAAGCGGACAGCAAGCCGACGGCAATTACCATCATGTCTCCGCTGAATACCGCGCAATCACCGCCGGATGTCATCGTGAAGGAACTGGAGAAAATAACGAATACGAAGCTGACATTCCAATTTTTCCCTGCGGATACGTACGAAGAGAAGCTGAATACAACGCTGGCGACAGGCGCGCTGCCGCAGGTTACTTATCTGAAGAACCAGGCGACATTTATTCAAATGAAATCCGCCATCCGCGACGGCCAATTTTGGGAAATCGGCCCGTATCTGAAAGATTTTCCGAACTTGAGCAAAATGAAATCTACCACCAATGACAATACCAAAGTCGACGGCAAGCTATACACGCTGTATCGCGGTGTCGACATTGCCCGTCAAGGTCTGATCTACCGCAAAGACTGGGCGGATAAGCTGGGCCTGAAGGCGCCGACGACTACGCAGGAGCTGTACGAGATGGCGAAAGCATTCACCGAGAAGGATCCTGATGGCAACGGCAAGAAGGATACGATCGGTTTGGCCGACCGTAACGACCTGATCTACGGCGCGTTCAAAACCGTCGATAACTGGTTGGGCGTACCGAATAACTGGGGCGACAAGGACGGCAAGCTGCAGCCGGAGTTCATGTTCCCTGAATACGTAGCTTCGATGGATTATTTCAAAAAGCTGCGTGATGAAGGCTTAATTAATAAAGACTTCGCAGCGACGAGCAAAACAGACCAAATCAAGCTGTTCACGAGCGGCACGGCAGGGATGTACATCGGGGCGATGACGGACGTGGCTTCGCTGAACAAAGATTTGATCAAGAACGTACCGTCGGCTGTTGTGGATGTACACAGCATGGTAGCTGGACCGAGCGGCAAGTTCTCTTCCTGGGCACTTGGCGGTTATAACAATGTCGTGCTGTTCCCGAAATCCGCGATCAAAACCGAGGCGGATCTGAAGAAAATTTTGGCCTTCTTCGATAAAGAAATGTCCCCTGAGGTAGCGAATCTGATGTTCTGGGGTGTTAAAGACGTTCATTATTCCGTAACGGATAATAAAGCGAAGAAGCTGGACGAGGATAAATGGACGCGTGAAGTGAAGCCGTTCGCAGACTCCGCTATCGGCGATGATGACACGACGGGCCGTTACCTCGGGATCCCATCGATTCCTGCAGCCGGCAAAGCCGATCAACTGAAAATCGAGAACCTCAAATACGCGGTGCAGGATCCGACCATGGCGCTGGACTCCAAAACCAACCTGGAGAAAGGCGTCCAGCTGCAAGCGCTCATCACAGACGCTACGTACAAGTACATCTACGGCAATCTGGATAAGGCCGGCTTCGACAAAGCGATTGAAGACTGGAAGAACCGTGGCGGTTCCAAAATTATCGATGAGTACAACGCCGTTTACAAAAAGTAAGGCAAACAGAAGGGCTGTCGTGCAGGCGGCAGTCCTTTTTTCTTAAAAATTAAGTTCTCCCGGAAAGGAAGAAGTGTAATGGAGGAAGTGAATGTAAGACAAAGAGCGGTGACGACGACCCGGAGCAGCGAGTTAAGCAGACGTCTATGGAAAAACAAGTGGATCTATGTCATGCTGCTGCCGGGAGTCTTGTATTTTCTTGTTTTTAAGTACATTCCCATGTATGGCCTTGTCATTTCATTCCAGGATTATAAGCCGTTTAAAGGCATTAGCGGCAGCGAGTGGGTCGGCTTCGAGCATTTTCAGCGCTTGTTTACCGAACCTGACTTTTTACAGATTTTAGGGAACACCCTGATTTTGTTTGTGATGAACCTGTTGTTCTATTTTCCGATTCCGATTATTTTGGCATTGATGCTTAATGAGGTCAAAGGCGACCTGTTTAAGAAAACGTTCCAAACCATTGTGTATTTGCCCCACTTCATGTCATGGGTCATTATCGTGTCCATCACATTCGTAATGCTGACAATGGATGGCGGGGTTGTTAACGACTTGCTGGAGTACTTCGGCTTGGAGAAGGTGAACTTCCTGCTGGCGCCCGAATGGTTCAGACCGGTATATATGCTGCAAGTGATTTGGCGGGAAGCGGGCTGGGGAACGATTATTTATTTGGCAGCGATCGCGTCGATTGACCCGCAGTTGTATGAAGCAGCTCGCATGGATGGTGCAGGACGGTTTAGACAGATGTGGCATATTACTTTGCCAGCGATTCGCTCCGTCATCATCGTCTTGTTAATTTTGAAAATTGGTGCGGTTCTCGACCTCGGGTTTGAACATGTGTACCTGCTGCTCAATTCCATGAACCGGAATGTGGCCGAGATCATCGATACTTACGTATATACGGCAGGCTTAAAGCAAGGCCAATTCAGCTACAGCACCGCAATCGGATTCTTCAAATCGATTATCGGACTGATTCTGGTTATGATGGTGAACCGGATTTCCAAGAAGATGGGCGAAGAAGGCGTCTACTAAGGAGGACTCAACCATGATAGATGATAGAACGGTAAAAGGCAGAGTATTTGCCATAGTCAACTATTTGTTATTAACGATCATAGGCCTCATTACCGTCATACCTTTCGTGCACGTCGTTGCCGGCTCATTTACTTCAAGCGCAGAGATGGCGGCCAAAAAGTTTGTGCTGATACCGACGGAAGTGAGCTTTGCGGCGTATCAGTTTATTTTTTCCACGAATACCATCTTCAAAGCGATGGGGGTCTCGATTGGCATTACGGTGGTCGGCACCGCATTCAGTATGTTTATTACGGCCTTGATGGCTTACGGATTGTCCCGCCGGGATGTCGACGGCCGCAGAGTCATCATGTTCCTGGTCGTATTCACGATGCTGTTCCATGGCGGCTTGATCCCAACGTTCCTGGTTGTCAAAGAGCTGGGCCTGATCGACAGCTATTCGGCGTTGATTCTGCCTTCCGCAATTAGCGCGTTTAACCTGATCATTCTGAAAAATTTCTTCCAGAACATTCCTGAGGGCCTGGAAGAGTCCGCAAGAATCGACGGTTGTAGCGATTTCGGCATCTTGTTCCGCATTGTGCTGCCTCTATCCATGCCGGCTATCGCGACAATCTCCCTGTTCTATGCGGTCACCTATTGGAACACGTATATGAACGCCATTTTCTACCTGAACGATAGCGCCAAATGGCCGATCCAAGTGCTCCTGCGGCAAATTGTTGTGCTTTCCAGCGGCATGGATTACAGCTCGGATCTGGACAGCATGACGCCGCCGCCGGCGCAATCGATCAAGATGGCTGTGATTGTCGTGGCAACGCTGCCGATTCTGCTCGTCTATCCGTTCTTGCAGAAGCACTTTGCCAAAGGAGCCATGCTCGGCTCGATCAAGGGATAGGGAGGAGCAGGCAGATGGGTACGCACACGGATAATCTTCCGGACATGACCGGAATCCAGCGGGTTCTGGCGGAGATGGACGGCATGTTCGCAGGCTTCTTCGCCTGGCTGGGCGGGCTGTATGACGCGGAGAGCGGCGGCTACTATTATGCGCCGAGCTCGCGCTCCATGCCTGCGCGGCCGGACATCGAATCAACGGCGCAGGCGCTGAATATGCTCGAGCGCTGCGGTCTGCTGGCCGCCATGCCAGAAGCGATGAAGCGGCGCATGATCGCTTTCTTCCAGCAGAAGCAGGACCCGGCGTCAGGCTATTTCTATGACGACAACCCGCTGATGCGCGAGGATGAAGTGATGGTCGCCCGCGCCATCGGCTACAGTACGAATGCGCTGCGCAAGCTTGGCGGGCAGCCGCTTTATGCGCTGCCTTATGCAGCGCAGCAGGCTCCAGCGTACATGAGGTCGCCGGAAGAGTACAGGCGGTGGCTGGACCTGGTCGAGCTCAGCAACAGCTGGCGCGGCTGCGACCGCCTGTCCACCTCCAGCGTGTATGTGCGGCAGGTGGAGCCAGCGGAGCTGAGGGCTGCGTTCGCGCAGACTGCGTTCGGCTTCTTCGCCGATCGGCAGGATCCGCTGACTGGCCTATGGGGCGAAGGCTCGTATTATGTGCGCATCTCGGGGACGTTCAAGCTGCACATCTTCTACGACCACTTCGAAGTCCATCTGCCGCGCGAAGCGGAGATCTACAGGAGCATCCTGTACACGCTGCGCCATGAGGAAGCGGAGGATATGTGCTACATCCGCAATCCGATTCATCTGCTCTCGTATATGCAGCTGGCTATTCCGCTTGTGGAGCTGCACGAGATTATTGCGGTGACAACGCGCAATATGAAGCGGCTGCTGCGCGCGGACGGCGGCTTCTCGCGGGAGCTGGCGCATTCGCCGGAAGCGCCGAATGTCGCGCAGATCAAGCGCGGCGAGTACTATCCGAACATGCCGCAGGCGGTTCGCATCGGACGCGGCGCCATCGAAGGCGACATGAACGCGGGCACACAGGCGCTGCTCATCCGCTCGGTGTGCTACAGCTTGGCAGGGCTGCAAGCGCCGGATTTGGCCGCTACCGCCGCCAAGCATGTGTATGGCCTGCAGGCAGCCGAATAAGCGATGCGGGAACGGTTCGCAAGAGACCTACTGCCGCTTGACAAACGATTGTCGCGAGAAGCCAAGAGCACACTGTGGAATCACGGCATTTATCAATTCGGAAATTCGCTGGCAGGCGTATTCATTAGCCTCTACTTGTGGCGGCTGACGAACGACCTATGGATCAACGGCGCTTTTCAGCTGATCATGCTGGCGTCCGCGCCAATTGCAACTATTTATATGGGCAAAATCGCCAAAGTGAAAGACAGGCTGTACGCTTACCGTTCAGGCATTTATTTAACGGCCTTATTTTATTTGCTGATCCTGATCGCTCAAGAACGAATGATTGATTATTATATCGGGTTTGCGCTGCTTAAAGGCGTATCTACGGCCTTCTACTGGCTGGGCAACTTTACGATGATCTCGGACGTAACCGATAACGGCAATCGGCACCGGTACTTGGGCATCAATGCAATGGTGACCCATGTGGCGAACTTATCAGGTCCGGCGCTGGCTGGGCTGATCATTGCCAGCTTTTCCGGGCTGCGCGGCTATATCCTTATTTTTGGCCTCTCGTTTGTCATGTTCGTTCTTGGCTCGGTTCTCAGTTGGCAGATCCAAAAGAGGCCGACACATCATACGGCGTATTATCTCAAATATACGAGTCTTATCTTAAAAAGGCGCCCTGACTTCACCAGATCCCTCGCGGGCTGGTTCATCATCGGCTTGCCGCAGGGCATCATGGTGTACGTGCCGTCGATCCTCATTTATCATGTGCTGCCCCATGAGTCTTGGGTCGGTTATTTAAATGCTTTTTTTCTCAGCTTGTCTATTCTATCGAGTTATATCTTGTCCGTTCGCGGTCATTCCGGGGCGACAGGGGCTTATTTATCCTGGTCAGCCTGGGGTAGTCTAGCGGCAACCGTCATTTTGCTGTGGGGCATCTCCCTGACGGGGGTCATTATTTTTATGTGCGTCACTTCTCTGTTGAAGCCGCTTCAGGCGAACACATATACGGCGCATTATTATCAAATGATCGGCAGTATGCCCTTGGGTGAAAACTTTCGGATCGAATCGATTGTTATCCGCGAATCGGTCATTAATATCGGCCGGGCGGCCGGCGTGCTGCTGTTTATGCTGACCGCCGGCGCGATCGATAACGTGTGGCTGCCATGGATGCTGGTTGCGGTCATGTTCGCGCAAGCTGCCATTCGCCCATTGATCGAAGAACGGGCAGGAACAGTAGAGAGGGGAATTTCCAGATGAAGACAAACAACCGGTTAGACCAATCGCCAATCCAATGGGCCAGAGCGGCCTGCGATTCCGTGATGCGCACATACACGCCTCAGGAGCTTCCGCCTGCAGAACGCTGGCATTATCATCAAGGCGTGTTCCTGTGCGGCATGGAGATGCTGTGGCAAGCCGAGCAGGATGAGCGCTATGATGCTTACATCAAACAATACGTCGACAGCTTGATTGATGAATTCGGCAATCTGTACTTTGCCCGTGATGAGCTGGACGCGATTCAGGCCGGACTGTTGCTGTTCCGTCTGGAGCAGCGCACAGGAGAGCGCAAGTACCGGGCTGCTGCGGATAAACTGCGCAATCTGTTGACAACGTTGAACCTGACAAGTGAAGGCGGCTTTTGGCATAAAGACAAATATCCTTACCAAATGTGGCTGGATGGGCTTTATATGGGCGGCGTCTTCTCGTTGAAGTACGGCAACGCATATGGGGAGTCCGGCCTGGTGGAGACCGTGCTGCATCAGGAGCGCCTGATGCGCAAGTATATGAAGGACGAGCGGACGGGGCTGCTCTACCATGCATGGGACGAGAGCCGGAGCATGCCGTGGGCGAACCCGGAGACGGGCTGTTCGCCGGAGTTCTGGGGCCGTTCCCTCGGCTGGTACGGCCTTGCCGTGGCGCAGTTCCTCGACGAGCTGTCTGCGGATGAGCCGGGACGCGAAGCGCTCGTCGCCTCGCTGCGCGAGTTCGTGCAAGCCTTAATCCGCTATCAGGATGCGGAAAGCGGCTTGTGGTACCAGGTGGTGGACAAAGGCCACCTGCCGGACAACTGGCTCGAAACGTCGTGCACGAGCCTGTTCGTCTACACCATCGCCAGGGCGATCAAGCATGGTGTTGTCGGTGCGGAATGCCTGGACGCCGCAGTCCAGGGCTATCAAGGGCTGATTCGCACGCTGGAGTTCGACGAGCAGGAGCGGGTGATTGTGCCGCTGATCTGCATCGGCACGTCCGCAGGCGATTATGAGAACTACGTGACGCGTCCGACGAGCCAAAACGATTTGCATGGCGTGGGAGCTTTTGTCATGGCCTGTGTGGAAATGCAGTCGCTGCTGCAGGCAAACGAAAAGTAGCAAGTGGTTTATTTACTCGACGATCCGGCCATCGCGAATGCGAATAATTCGCTGCGCATGGCTGGCGATGGCCGGATCGTGCGTAATGATGAGGATCGTCCGGCCCTGGGCATGCAGCTTTTTCAGCAGCTCCATGATCTCCTGGCCGGTACGCGTATCCAGCGCACCCGTCGGTTCGTCCGCCAGCAGGATCGGTGGGTCCCCGGCCAAGGCGCGGGCGATCGCGATGCGCTGCTGCTGCCCGCCTGATAGTTCGGCCGGCCGGTGCGCCTTGCGGTCCAGCAGTTCAACCGCTTCAAGCGCTTTCGTGACTAAAGCAGCGCGTTCTTTGCGCGGGATGCCGCGGTACGTCAAGGGCAGCTCTACGTTCTCATAAGCGGACAGCTTCGGCAGCAGATTGAAGCTTTGGAACACAAAGCCGATCTTGCGGTTGCGAATTTCGGCCAGCTGCGCATCCTTAAGCCGGGCAACTGCCGTGCCGTCGAGATCGTATTGTCCTTGATCCGCTACATCGAGGCAGCCGATAATGTTCATTAAAGTGGACTTGCCGGAGCCGGAGGGCCCCATTATAGCCACAAACTCGCCTTGCTCGATATCAAAAGAAATGTTGCGCAAAGCTTGAATCGGCTCATCGCCCGTCCGGTAATTTTTGCTGACGCCCTCACAATGAATGAGAGGCATGGCGCTCACCCCCGCTGGAATGCATCTATTCCATATTTATGAGCGGCTGCACGTACAAATTTCAACAAAAACGATTGCATGAAAAAAGAATGAGTGCTAATCTGGGGGAAATTTACTTTGTACACTGATGTGCGGAGGTTGATGATGATGTCTGAACCATCGATAGCGAGCAAGCTGGAACAATTGGGCATTGTGGTGCCGCAAGCCAGCGAGCCAGCGGCCAAGTATGTGAATTACACAATCGCAAGCGGCTTGTTATTTGTTTCCGGGAAAGGGCCATCAGGGAAGCCGCGCGGCAAGCTGGGGCAGCATTTTACAACCGAAGAGGGGTATCAATACGCCAGATCCGCGGCAATTGAGGTGCTCGCCGTGCTTCAAGAGGCGCTGGGCACGCTGGATAGGGTGAAGCGGGTCGTTAAGGTGCAGGGCTTTGTCAATGCCGATCCGGCGTTCGAGGAGCCGCACAAAGTACTTAATGGCAGCTCTGATTTGCTGCTGGCCGTGTTCGGCGAGGCACGCGGGAGCCATGCACGCTCCGTTTTTGGAGCAAGTGCTCTAAGAGACAATTTGCCGGTTATTATCGATTGCATCTTTGAAGTGCAGCCAGATAAGTGAAAAAAAGCTTCCCCGCATCAATTCTTCGGTTGATGCGGGGAAGCTTTACGTTTGTTTAGAAGGACAGTGCCAAATAACTCAGTGAACCGACTTCGTAGCTGCGGTGAATGACCTTGGCTTGACGCTGCGGGTCGCCGCTGCCCATCGCCAGGTAGAGCGGCACAAAATGTTCAGGGCGAGGCACGGCCATACGCGCATTAGGGGCCAGCGTGTCGTAGTGGAACAGCGCATCCAGATTCGATTGCTCGATGCCCGCGATCAGCCAATCGTCGAAGGCGACGGCCCATGCATCCGGCTCCACCGCGTTCCAATTAATCGCCCGCAGGTTATGAACCGTCGCGCCGCTGCCTACAATAAGGATATCTTCCTGATCCAGTCCGCGCAGCGCCTCACCGATTCGGTACTGCTCGGCTGGCGGAAGGTAGGGATGTACGGAAATCTGGATGACGGGACATTCAGGCTGCGGAAACATCCGCGAGAGCGGTACCCACGATCCGTGGTCGAGACCCCGGGTCGTATCGAGGTTGACGCGAATTCCTTTGGCCTGGAAACGCGCAGCTAAAGTATGTGCGAGCTGCGTCGAGCCTTTAGCCGGATATTGGATCTGATACAGCTCTTTCGGAAAACCGCCGAAATCGTAGATCGTTTCATAGACATCGTCCGTCGAGGAGATGGTGAGTACTTCCGTTTCCCAGTGCGCAGTGAAAATTACGATGGCTTTCGGAGCCAGTTTGCTGCCGTAGTCGAGAAGGAATTCCGTACAGGGCGTATTTTGAATAGCCATTAAGGGGGAGCCGTGTCCAACAAAAATAGGTGCAATCATAAGTGATCACCATTCCCTTCGTTCGTTACTTTTTATAAACAAGTTACTTTATGTAACTAAGTGTACAGGGAGAACTTTGTTTCGTCAAGTAATCAGCACACTTTTGGTAACCTTGTTTCTTGCCGGATGGTTAAGTATAATAAAGGGACATATTGAGGTGATGGAATCATGGAACAACCGCATCAGCAATCGCAAATGTGCCCCCGCTTTGAGAAAGCGGTAGAAATCCTGAGCAAGCGCTGGACTTCGCTTATCGTCTTTCAGTTGCTGTCAGGCCCGCAGCGATTCGTCCAGATCGATCACGCACTGCCTAATCTCAGCGGCAAAGTGCTGTCAGAACGGTTGAAAGAGCTGGAGCAGGAAGGTATTGTGCGAAGAGTTGTATATCCGGAAAGCCCTGTGCGTATCGAATATTCGCTTACGGACAAAGGCCGGGCGCTGGCGCCTATTTTCACAGAGATCGCCAAATGGTCCGCGGAGTGGCTGCCCATACCCGAATAGAAAGGTTCATTCTTTTACGTGAAAGCGGAAAGAGTGGACTTTTTTTATTTCAGTAAAACTGTCGAAATATAGGTAGAGTTTACTATACACATATTTCCTGAGTAGACTTATAATTAGGTATTATATACTAATTGTGGAAATATAGACGTAGTAAGGGCAAACCAGTGGAAACGTTGGGACGCAAAGCCATGGCCTAAGGAATCAGCGTAATGATGCTAAGGTAGACAGGCTGCCGGGTATGGGGACAGCCATCCTTTTATTCGGGGTGGATTTTTTTGCGCCTATATAGGGGGATGCAGATGAGTAAATGTCCATTTTCGAAAGTGTTAGGAGTATTCGGGTTCGCGGGGAAGAAATCAGAGGCTCATGATGACTTGGTGAAAAAATCACAACATGTAAGCATTTCGGTAAATTTGAAGGATCCTGAAATGTTAATGCAGCTTAAAATGATTGAGCTTACAGATGAAGAAATTCGTATCGCCAAATATTTTCAACCCATCGTTCGAGAGCATATTGGGGGAATTGTCGAGAGCTTCTACAGATCTGTGCTAGAAGTGGAGAAGTTAAAGCAGCTGATTGTGGAGCACAGTACCATTGAGCGGCTGAAGAAGACGCTTGAGCATCATTTGATCGAGATGTTCAGCGGCCAGTTCGATACGCAGTTTTTGGAGAAACGGATGAAAGTCGCTATGATTCACTACAGGATCGGCCTCGATCCCAAATGGTATCTGGGCGCGTTCCAGAACCTTCTCAATGCAATGCTAGGCGTCGTACATAAGCATGTGGAAGATCGGGAAGAGAGCATGAAGATCAGTACGGTGGTTACGAAGCTATTTAATTTTGAACAGCAGCTTGTATTGGATGCGTACGAGAAGGAGTCGCTGCATCAGCGCGATATTGAATATCACAAGAAAGAAAATCTCGTAAATCAGATTATCGGTACCAGCACGAATCTGGCTGCGCTTACGATCGAGACGAGCTCCTCGGTCAAGGAGCTTATCGCCAATAGCAACGATGTGAACGCCAAAGTACAACGAAGCGCGCAAAAAACGAGAGACACCCAGCGCGTTGCCGAAGAAGGCGAACTCCGCATTGCCAGGCTGGAGAGCAGTATTGAATCGATGGATACGAGTACGTCCGAGATGTCCGATTTGGTGAGCAAATTGAACGACTCCGCTACACAAATCCGTGAAGTCATTAACATCGTGAATGAAATTGCAGGGCAGACGAATTTGCTTGCGTTGAACTCTGCGATTGAAGCCGCGCGCGCGGGTGAGCATGGCAGAGGTTTCGCTGTCGTATCGAGTGAGGTCAGGAAGCTGTCGGATCAAACGAGGCAATCTGTGGATCAAATTCAGAAGCTCGTTGACCAGACGAGCAATTACGCCTCTGAAGTCGCAAGCGCCATTGGCTCCGTACAACAATTGGTGAAGAACGGACTATTCGAGTCGCAAGTAACACGGGAAGCTTTCAGTGAGATCATGTCTTCTATGAAGACGAGCATTGAAGATGTAGGGCAAGTCGAGCAGGAAATTAAAGAGCTCGTGTATGTCATCGAAGAGATCGGCCAAGCGACGCAAAAAGTGGCGGCATCCACAGAAGCGTTGAACGATACTGCGAAATCCGTATGACGAAATGAAAAGGCTGTCCGGACGGACAGCCTTTTTGCTATGTTTGTTGATCCAAATCAGCCAGCTCCAACTTGGTAAAGAAGGCGTCCCCGTCCTCGGACTCGACTAAACGTTTGAGGATGCTGAGCTTATTCTCCCAATAGCGCTCGTAGTAGGCGAGCCAGCGTTTGAGTTCCATTAAAGGCTCAGCGTCGAGCCGATATCGGGTTTCCCGGCCGACTTTCCGCTCTTTGACGAGCCCGGCCTCGGCGAGAATGCGCAGGTGCTTGGAGACGGCGGTACGGCTCATCGTGAAATGGCCGCTAATCGTCGTCACGGCCATCTCTTCCTCGCCAAGCAGTCGCAGCACCTGACGGCGAGTCGGGTCGGCGATGGCCTGAAAGACATCGTGCTTTTGCGAGGGAACAGCCATCTTAAGCCTCGATGATGGATGTAAGCTTCTTCACGATGCCAACCCAGCCGCCGGCCATTCTTTCGTGAACTTCGGCGTGAGATTGGCCGAATTCGGTGACTTTGTCGATATCCCAGCCGTCGTGGATGAGCGTGAACTCGGTCTTGCCGTCCAACTCGACCAGTTCAAACGTCAGCGACCAGTCTTTGCCCCAAGCGAACGTCAGGCGGTGGGGAGGATCAAGTTCGGTTACTTTGCAAGGGGATTGGCCGAAAGGACCGGCTTCCAAATGAAATTCGTAACCAAGCTCAGGCTTGAAATTGTTCGGCATGAACCAAGCGGAGATGCCTTCGGAAGTAGCAACAGTGTTCCAAACTTTCTGGATTGGTGCATTTAAGACGACAGTTTGGCGAATGGCTTGAAGTGTTGGATTGGACATGATTAGTGCCTCCATATGAAAGTATATTTTTAGCGAATAAATGAAACCAAAAGGTTTCGTAATTGAATTATACGTAACCATTTGGTTTCATGTCAAGTGCCTATTTGACGGAGAATACCCGTAGGCTTGGCAGTTCCAAGCCGTTCAATTGCCCGCCATACACGGCGCCGCCATCAATCCCGATAATCCGGTTGTCCCCGAAGTACACTCGGAAATTGGCCGGATCGTTATGTAATGTATCGGTTGTAGTATGTCCGAATACGACGATTTTGTCACCATTGTAGCCGTTATGGAATTCGTCGCGGATCCACATGAGGGTGTAGGGCTCCGTTTCGGCAATCGGCGTCGCCGGATGGACTCCGGCATGAACGAAGATGTAATCGTCCGTTTCGATGTAATGATCCAGGCTCTTAAGAAAAGCTACATGCTGCTCCAATGTTTCCGAGTGCAGGTCCGGCTTTTGAAACGTTGGGGCTTCCTCATCAATGGCCCAGTCTGCTTCTGTGAAGCCGTAGCTTCGCAAGGTTGCGTCGCCGCCGTTAATTTGCACCCAGCGCTTCCAGGTTCGCTCGTCGTTCGTAGTCAAGGATTTAATCATCATATCTTCATGATTGCCTTTGAGGACGAGTGCGCCATGCGCTCTGAGCTGCATGACCTTTTCCACCACACGCTTAGGATCGGGCCCGCGGTCGACATAATCGCCCAAGAGAATGAGCTGGTCTTGCTCGGGCTGGTAGTCTAAGTCCAGGAGCAAGCGCTCCAGTTTGTCCAGTTCGCCGTGGATATCGCTGATGACTAGTGTTCGTTTCATTGATTTCTCCTTACAGTTCGACTTTTTTTTCTCACCAGTATAGCAAAAAAAGCCGCGCAGCGGCGAAGGGATGCGTTACATCCCCCGCTATGAGCATCCATAGCCATCATTAGCTTCTTGCATCATCTTCCGCGCTCTATCACCCATCTCCTCCAGCATCCACCTTCAACTATCACTCCTCCTCTATCACCAAGAGCCATCATCATAACTCTATTCTTCGTTATGCCTTTTTGCGTCTCCGGCTATCCACATCAACGTCCTCACCCCCAGTACTTGTCCACACGTTCACAACACATTCAGTCGCAGCTGTCCATCGTTTGCACCTGTCATCTTCATTTGGTCCACCACGATCCTTTCTCCCTCTTTTTCCACATCCAGCAGCCATCGTCATCTCAATCTTCATCGACCATCCTTATTCCCTCTTTTGCCGCATCCGCCAGTTACCCTTATTTCAATCCTTATCCATTCATCACTCAACTTACACCCGTCGGCCCTTACTCACCCTGTCCACCGACATCTCTATCCATCGCGATCCGTCATCGGCCACACAGTTCCTTCCTCCCTCTTTTTCACCGTGCCAAACATCCCTTACCTGCCCAAAATCACTGCTCATCCCACTTGTCCACAGATCTATCCACAATATCAACATACTCACAAAACCGCATGTGCATAAGGTTTCAGCTACTTTATACACATATCCACATACCAAGTTATCTACATTTGGATACCTTTTTCACATATACGAGACCTGACAAATGTTGTATGTTAGGCTATATACAAGGTTACATTAACTACCAGATGAGCGGGGACAGGTGACGGAATGAAACATATTTTCGGTATTTATAAAACGGATTTATTGAACTTGTGGAGAGTGCCCACGGGTCTTCTTCTCATGATAGCACTTGCGATTCTGCCCTCCGTGTATGCATGGATCAACCTGGAGGCGATGTGGGACCCTTATGCCAACACGTCTGGCATCAAAATCGCTGTAACCAGCAACGACCAAGGGGCAACAGTTGACAATAAGCCGATTAATATCGGGGATGAAGTTGTTAACAATTTAAAAAACAACCATCAACTCGGATGGACGTTTGTGGATAAAGATACAGCGCTCCGCGGTGTCGAGCGGGGGGATTATTACGCCAGTTTGATTATTCCGGAGGATTTCTCCAGAAAAATCTCCAGCATTGTGGATGGCACGATGGAAAAGCCGGAAATTATCTACACAGTGAATGAAAAAATAAATGCCGTTGCGCCCAAAATCACCAGCAAAGGCGCGTCCAATGTGACGGAGGAGATCAGCGCGAATTTTATCAAAACCGTCAGCTCTTCAATACTGACACGGTTAAAGGCGATCGGCATCGACTTTGAGAAAGAGCTCCCGACTATTCGGAACGTGGAGACGAAGATTTTTGAGCTGGAGAAGCATCTTCCTGAGATAACGGATATGGGGAATAAAGCGCTCGAGATTGAACAGAAGCTGCCGGACCTTCAAGCCAAAGGGCAGAAGATCGTCGATCTGGAGAAGAAAATCCCTGAAATCGATCAAGCCGCGGATACGCTGCTGAAAATCGAGGAGCGCTGGCCGAAGATAGAAGCCGTCGCGCAAGAAGTGACAGCGGTTCAAAAGAGGCTGCCCGAAATTCAACAAGCGGTGAGCCGCGTAACCGAGCTGGACCAGAATTTCGACAAAGTCGAAACCGCGCTGAATACGGCCATCGACACCTCCCGCAAAGCGGACGAAATCGTAAGCGGAGCTTTGTCCGCGCTGCCGAAGATTGAGTCCATTGCTGACAATGGCGGCGCGTTTGCCGATCAGCTGAGCAGCTTTTTGCAAAATAACGACGCCGCCTTCCAAACGATGATCCCGATCATCAAACAAAATCTCATCTTGCTGCAGCAGACAGCCGATGCGGTTACGCAGATTACGCAGGTGCTGCAGGATGCCAATTTGGATCCGCAAAAGGCGCTGCCGCTCGTGACTTTCCTGACGGATCGCCTAACCACAGGCGTCGCCGTCATTGACAGAATGACAGACTTGTTAACCAGGCTGAATACCTATTTGCCCAATGGTGCGCTAACCGATCAAGTTCATAAGCTGAACGACGTAAAGTCGAATTTCAATAAACAAATTCAAGTTATGAACAGTATCTCAACAGCATTGAAAAATGGCGAAAGGCCTGCTAAGACCCTTGTGGATAACTTAAATACGTTATCCAAGGAGGCGAGCGGCGTGCTGGGCGGTATCATTTCCCGCTATGATACGGACATTGTCCCCAACCTGGCGAAGGCATTGAGTCAGTTGAAAACGACAGCCGCGCAATCTGCAGGAGTGCTCCAGACGCTCAAGGCGCAGCTGCCCAACATCAAGGCGATTTTGCAGGACGCCCAGTCGGGCATTCATTTTGCGCAGGATCAGTTGGATGCGCTGCAGAAGGATTTGCCGCAAATCCGCGCTCGTGTCCATGAGGCTGCCACCTTGCTGCAGCAGAAGATGGACGATTTCTCGAACGGGCTTAATGAGGCGGCTGCCTTTATTCAGAGCGACCTGCCGAAGGTGGAGCAGAAGCTGCACGAAGCGGCGAATTTCGTGCGCACGGACCTGCCTGCGGCGGAGGACGAAATCCGCAAAGTATCGGAGCTGTATCAGACGAAGTTTCCGGAAGTGGAGGACGCCGTGCATTTGGCTGCGAACCTCGTCCGCAGCGATCTGCCGGAATTCGAGGCAGCCGTGCGCAAGGCGGCGGATCAGATCCGTAAAGTCGAAGGCGGGAACAGCATCGAAGAAATTCTCCGGCTGCTGCAGAGTGACATCCAGAAGCAGAGCGATTTTCTCGCGAGTCCCGTCCTGCTCCAGGAGAATAAGTTATTCCCAATTCCGAACTATGGGTCGGCCATGTCGCCGTTTTACACAACTTTGTCACTGTGGGTAGGCGCCATGCTGCTCGTGTCGCTGATGAGAGTGGATGTGGATAACCCGGAGGGCAAGCTGCGGAGCTACCAAATTTATTTTGGCCGGATGCTGATTTTTGTGACGGTCGGATTTTTCCAGGCTTTAGTTGTGACTTTAGGGGATATCTATTTGCTCAAGACCTATGTTGTGGATAAAATCTGGTTCGTGATTTTCGCCGTTCTGATCAGCATCGTGTTCGTTGCCATTACGTATACACTCGTTTCTGTTTTTGGCAATATTGGCAAAGGGGTCGCGATTATTTTCCTCGTGCTCCAGTTCTCCAGCTCTGGCGGGACCTTTCCGGTCAGCACGTCATCGTCGTTTTTTCAGACGCTGAATCCGTTTGTGCCGTTTACGTATGCGGTCAGTCTGATGCGCGAAGCGGTAGGGGGCATGCTCTGGCCGGTGGTGTTCAAGGACGTAGCGATGCTCATCGTCTTTATAGCCATCAGCTATATCGTCGCCTTGGCGCTGAAAAAGCCGCTAAGCGGGTATACACGGCGCGTTGCTGAGAAAGCAAAGAAGACAAAGCTGATTTCATAGGCAATTCTCGTTGTGAACAGGCTTGTACCCTTGGGTGCAGGCCTGTTGCTTTTGCTCGGCAGCGGACAGCTTCCCCGTCTTAGGTCTAGGTGGTCCTCCAACTTTAGGCTAACTGAAGACAGTACCAAAGTTCGTTCAGGTTGATCTGATTCTCTTTTATGATGAATATACCGATAAGGAGAGCGAGGAATTCGAATGAACGCACAGTCGTTAAAATCGTATGTAGGGGCCCTCTGTGCATTGCTCTTGATCCCGTTGATTGGCTTGATCTATATACACTTGAATCATGGTGATGGCGTTTACTACAGTCTAGTGACAGATCTGGACCGTCAGCTCCCGTTTTTGAAAATATTCGTTGTACCGTACCTGTCATGGTATGCGTTCTTACTGGCAGGATTTGTGTATCTGGCCTACAAGGAACGGCAGAGCTACTATTGGGCGCTATTGCAATTCATCATTGGTCTGCTGATCTGCTACGGCGTTTACGCTGTCTACCAGACGTATGTACCGCGGCCTTTGATCGAAGGGGATGACTGGCTGCTGCGTACGGTAGCATGGGTGTATCAGTCGGATCAACCGTTTAATTGTTTTCCCAGCACCCATGTGCTGACTTCCTATTTGATGATGAAAGCATATTTGTCTGCGGGGAATATCCCGCGAATCTATAAAGCGCTTGTCACTTTGATGGCTGTGCTGATTATTGTCTCGACGCAGTTTGTAAAGCAGCATGTGCTGCTCGATATCGTAGGCGCCGTGATCGTGGCGGAAGGCGTGGTATCGGTCGTGAATCGGATTCGCTACCGGCGCTGGACGAACACACTGGCTGCGGGTATGGGGCGCGAACATTTAGAAGGAGGACTGGAATGATGATGCGCAAAGAAAGGGTACTTATCCTAACCGGTGCGCTGGGTGATGGTCACAATAAAGCGGCGCAAGCGATTGTGGAGGCGGCCAGATATTACCGCCCGGATGTCGAGGTGAAAGTGGTCGACTTCCTGGAATGGACACATCCTTATTTGCACACTGTAGGCAAGTATTGCTATATGCAATGGGTGAAAAGCCTCCCGTCCGTATACGGATATTTATACCGCAAAACGCGGGATGAGAATAAATTCTCACATATGTTCAAGCGAATGAAGTCGTTCAGCACAGACCGGATGCTGGAGCTCTTGCACAGGTATCAACCGACAGAGGTCGTCAGTACGTTTCCGGGCGCTGCCGCGGCGATGTCCTATTTGAAAAAGAGCGGCTTTACGACGGTGCCCACCGTGACCGTGCTGACCGATTACACGGATCACAGCTACTGGATTCACCCGTGCACAGACAGGTATTTGGTCGGAGCCGAGCATGTAAAAAAATCGCTGCTGCGCTACCGCATCCCTGAGCACCGGATAGTGGTGACCGGCATCCCGCTGCGGCTGCCTTTTGCACAGAGCTATGACCGCATGAAGCTGCGCGATAAGCACGGGCTGGACCGGCAGCTGCCGACCGTCCTCGTCATGGGCGGCGGGCATGGCCTGATCGGCAAGCAGTTCAAATCCGTCGTGCACTCGGAAGAGTTGGCTTCCCCGGTGCAATTTATTTTCGTATGCGGACGTAACGAGAAGCTGAAGCAGAAACTGGAGGAAGAGTTCGGCGGCGGCAAGACGCGCCATCGCATAGTCATCACCGGGTTTGTCGACCATGTACACGAGCTGATGGCTCTATCCGACCTGATTGTTACCAAGCCCGGCGGGCTTACCGTGTCAGAGGCGCTCGCGCTGGAGCTGCCGATGATGCTGTACAAACCGATTCCCGGCCAAGAGCAGGACAATGCAGCTTATCTGGTTGGCCTGGGCGCGGCGATGGAAGCGAAGAATGCGGCTGAATTGAAAAGCCGGCTGCTGCAGCTAATCGCTGATCAGAACCTGCTGCACGAGCTGAAAAAGAACGCCAAGTCCAACGGACAGAAGGAAGGGGCGCTGCACACTTTGATGGCGATTTTGGAGACGAAGGAAGCTGTTAGCAGGGCACGCGGCGAATGGCAGCTGGCTTATGCGCGCGTTTAGCACAGGACTTGATAGAGGAGGACAGCGTGAATGAAACCTTTTGCTTTTACACTCTTGACGATCGGGGCCATTTATACGTTGCTTCCGTGGGTCGTGACGCGGATTTTGGGAATTGGCGTGTTTCGCAAGGGCGGGGAATTGCGGGAGATTGCGCTCACATTCGATGACGGGCCGAATCCGGAATATACGCCGCAGCTGCTTGATCTTTTGAGACGGCACAGGGTTAAAGCGACCTTTTTTGTGCTCGGGGCTAAGGCAGCCCGGTATCCGGAACTGATTCGGCGCATCCATCACGAAGGGCATCAGATCGGCCTGCACAACTATGAGCATAAGTCTAACTGGCTGATGATGCCTTGGACGGTGCTCAGGCAAGTGAGAAGCTCTGCGGCGCAGATCGAAGCGATTACCGGTGAACAGCCGACGTTTTATCGCCCGCCGTGGGGAATTTTTAACCTTTTTGACCTTGTGCTGTTAAAAAAGGAATATACCTTCGTGTTATGGTCGGTATTAGCGCATGACTGGCGCAGCCGAGTTGGCCGGAACCGCTTGAAGTCGATTCTGCAGGAGCGGATCACTGACGGATCGGTCGTGCTGCTCCATGACTGCGGTGAGACCGCAGGCGCTGATATAGATGCGCCGCTGCATATGCTGCGCGTTCTAGACAGTGTGCTGCCGGAGCTGGCGGCAAGAGGCTTCCGCTGCGTCCGTGTCGACGAGATGAGCGGCCGGGCTCATTCGCATGCCGATCACGACGGCCGATTGACCATTCGCTCTTGATTGGTTAGTGCCGGGCGGTATCGTTTAGGCGTCATTGCTGCAAAAATGGTATAGTAAGTAAAAAGCAGCAGCTTATACAGACCGTTTAAAGGAGAGACCATGTCATGATTCGTTTTGGTATTATCGGAACTAATTGGATTACAGAAGCATTTATTCAAGCTGCCCGTGAGACGGGGGAGTTCGCCTTGACGGCCGTCTATTCCCGTACAGAGGAGAAAGCCCGGGAGTTCGCCGGCAAGTTCGATATCCCTCATTTATATACGGATTTGTCAGCATTCGCAGGCAGTGGAGAGTTTGATGCTGTCTACATTGCCAGCCCGAATTCGCTGCACGCTCAGCAGGCCATCTTGTGCATGAATCACGGCAAGCATGTGCTGTGCGAAAAGCCGGCGGCGTCGAACGCCATGGAAATGTCGGCGATGATTGAGGCGGCTGGCAAGAATAAGGTTGTTTTCATGGAAGCATTGAAAACGACGCTGCTCCCGAATTTCTCGGCTATTCAGGAGAATTTACAAAAAATTGGGCGCGTACGGCGGTATTTCGCCAGCTATTGTCAGTATTCATCGCGCTATGATGCCTATAAGCAAGGAACGGTGCTGAACGCGTTTAATCCGATCTATTCGAACGGCTCTTTGATGGATCTGGGTATTTATTGCATTTACCCGTTAGTTGCTTTGTTTGGCAAGCCGGAACGTGTGCAAGCGGGCGGTATGCTGCTGGAATCCGGCGTGGATGGTGAGGGCAGCCTGCTGCTCGGCTATGAAGATATGGATGCGGTCATTATGCATTCGAAAATTACGAGCTCTTACGCGCCTGCCGAGATTCAGGGTGAATCCGGCACGATGATCATTGACAAAATCAATGAGCCGGGCAAAGTGGAGATTCGTTACCGGAACGGCGAAGTGGAGGACCTGACGCGGGCGCAGACGACTCATACGATGATGTATGAAGCTGCGGAGTTCATGCGTCTCATTCGTGAAGGCGAGTTGGAGTCGCGCACGAATTCTTTTGCGGTATCGTTAGCGGTGTCCGAGATTATGACGGCAGCGCGCGCGCAGATGGGGCTCGTCTTCCCGGCGGATAAGAAGTAGGATAACGCGGTCGCAGGCGCATCCTGCCGTGCAAAGCCTCAGGACCACATGGGTGGGCCTGGGGCTTTTTGGTTTGCTCGGCGCTTGCGGCGGCAGAGCGGGCCCGTCAGGCGGGAGTGACGGCTGGCGAGGCCGTCAGCGCGTGAGCAGCCTCGTGCGGGAGCGGTAGCCCCGCTGTGAGCGGGCGGCGAGCGCCTCCGCGTGGGCGCGCCTCCAGCTAGAGGTCCAGCTTGCTGGCTAGGCCATCTGCGCGTGAGCAGCTTTGTGCCGGAGCGTTAGCCCCGCTCTAGAGCGGAATTTCCGCGTTAGAGCTGCCGCAGGAGTGCTAATCTAGCGCTCTAAGGCGTAAAACTCGCGTTGGAGCGCCCTAGGGAGGGCCCCTCCGGCATTGTAGAGCGAAAAATCCGCTCTACAGGCGCGAGCTGTGAGCGGGCGGCGAGCGCCTCCGCGTGGGTGCGCCTCCAGCTAGAGGTCCAGCTTGCTGGCTAGGCCATCTGCGCGTGAGCAGCTTTGTGCCGGAGCGTTAACCCCGCTCTAGAGCGGAATTTCCGCGTTAGAGCTGCCGCAGGAGTGCTAATCTAGCGCTCTAAGACGTAAAACTCGCGTTGGAGCGCCCCAGTGAGGGCCCCTCCGGCTCTGTAGAGCGAAAAATCCGTTCTACAGGCCGCGAGCTGTGAGCGGGCGGCGAGCGCCTCCGCGTGGGCGCGCCTCCAGCTAGAGGTCCAGCTTGCTGGCTAGGCCATCTGCGGGTGAGCAGCCTTGTGCCGGAGCGTTAGCCCCGATGTAGAGCGGAATTTTCGCGTTAGAGCTGCCGCAGGAGTGCTGATCCAGCGCTCTAAGGCGTAAAACTCGCGTTGGAGCGCCCTAGGGAGGGCCCCTCCGGCACTGTAGAGCGAAAAATCCGCTCTACAGGCCGCGAGCTGTGAGCGAGCGGCGAGCGCCTCCGCGTGGGCGCGCCTCCAGCTAGAGGTCCAGCTTGCTGGCTAGGCCATCTGTGCGTGAGCAGCCTTGTGCCGGAGCGGTAGCCCCGCTGTAGAGCGAAATTTCCGCGCTAGAGCTGCCGCAGGAGTGCTGATCCAGCGAGCAACCGCCAAATGCCGTGCCGTAACGCGCTATATATGAGTGTGCCCGCTCGAAGATTAACGTCATTAACATCTCAAATACCCACAGTCTTAATCTCCATTATGAGCCAGCCCCCAACATGCTCCTCACAAAATCCCAAGTCTTTACAAATAAATTGCACAACCGATTGTATATATTTGGTAGAATAATAGAGTCATTTAGGAGACTCATAAAGGAGGATTATTATGAAATTGTTGGCAGAGTGGAAGGGGAAAATGTTCAAGTCCGCCCTCGCCCTGGCAGTGGCGTTGCCGCTGCAAGTAATCGCTACAAGCGGTTGGCAGGCGGCTATGGCTGAGGGGCCAACCGATCCGGCACCGTTCATCGAAGCCAAAGTCGTCAATGAGAACGCGGGCAAAAAGGTGCTGTTCGATAACACTCACGAACAAACAGCAGGTGCGGCAGACTGGGTCATTGACGGCGGTTTTTCTGATTTTGCCAATGCGCTTGCGAATAACGGTTACTATGTCAAGGAGCTCCGCAAAACAACGCCAATCACACTAAGCGACCTGAGCGACTATGATGTTTTTGTCGTGGCGGAGTCGAATGTTCCTTACAAGACTAGCGAGCAAGCAGCCATGGCGCAGTATGTGCAGAACGGCGGCAGCATTTTCTTCATTGGCGACCATTATAATGCAGACCGCAATAAGAACCGTTGGGACGGTTCCGAGGTATTCAACGGGTACCGACGCGGTGCTTGGACGAACCCGGCCAAGGGCATGAGCGCTGAGGAGAGCGCATCTGCCGCTATGCAAGATGTCGCCAGCTCCGACTGGTTGGCCAACAACTTCGGCGTGCGCTTCCGTTACAATGCGCTTGGCGACATTAACACGAATCAAATTGTTGCACCTAAGCAGGCTTTTGGCATTACCAACGGTGTATCGACTGTGGCGATGCATGCCGGTTCTACGCTTGCAATCATGGATCCGACGAAAGCGAAGGGTATCGTGTATTTGCCGCAAACGAACGAGGCTTGGGCAAGCGCCGTGGATCAAGGTGTGTATAATGGCGGCGGCGTGGCCGAAGGCCCTTACGTTGCGGTATCGAAAGCAGGGGCCGGTAAGGCTGCTTTTATCGGGGATTCCTCCGCAGTTGAAGATGCGACACCAAAATATGTGCGTGAAGATACGGGAGCAAAGAAAACAACGTACGACGGATTCAAAGAGCAGAACGATGGTGCACTGCTTGTTAATATGGTAAACTGGCTTGCCCAAAAAGAAAGCTACACGAGCCTGTCCCAGGTTAGCGGCTTGCAGTTGGATCAGCCTACGGCACTGCTTCCTTTTGAAGATCCAGCGGCTTCTACCGAGCCTCAGCCTGAGCCATGGGCGGCACCGGATGCCGGCTACAAGTGGTACGACCGCAGTACGTTCAAGGCAGGTTCCTACGGCGGCCCTGCAGCTACTGCAAGCGCCGCTTACAGCTTCGTGCACCAGGCAACACTGCCGAATGCGCAGGATTTTCCGGTTCGTGTCGTGATCGATAATCTTCCGGCTAACACAACCGTTTCAAACTATCAGCTTGGTATTTATTTGGTCAGCGGCGGTGCGCAAATTGCCAAGGTGCAAAATGCTGACGGTACATGGCCTACCGCTGATGGGTACAGCGCTAATTTTAGCCTGACATCGGATATCAAAGGACATGCGTATAAGGACCTGATGGTGCGCATTAAACCAGGCACAACCGCAGCAGCGAACATGCGTCTTCGTCAAAACGGCACCAACCTGAAAACAGAAGGTGTCACATTAGGGAACGTACCTGCAGAATCGCTGCCAGATGAACAAAACCCAATTCCGGCTAAAATCTCCATCGCGGACGCTCGCAGCAAAACAACAGGCACACTGGTTACTGTAGAAGGAGTCGTTACTACGGAGCCGGGTGCGTTTGGCGGACAAGCTTTTTATTTGCAAGACGCGACAGGTGGCATTTACGTGTTCCAAAGCTTAAGCGGCTTCCATCAAGGGGATACCGTGAAAGTGACTGCGCCGACGGCTTTATTTAATACAGAGTTGGAATTGTCTGACCCAGTAGAGATCGGCAAAACAGGCACATCAGCCACCCCGACACCAACTGTCGTCAATGCAATTACGAATGATCATCAAGGTCAATTGGTGGAACTGGATAATGTGACGATTACGAACGTCATCAGCGCTACTCCTACGGGATCTTTTGAATTTGATGCAGTTCATGGCGCAGTAAGCAATCATGTCCGTGTGGATATGCGCACAGGTGTTACTCAAAGCACGTTCCCTTACACGTTGGGACAATCCGTTAACATCAAAGGGGTTGCCGCGATTTTTAAGGGCGTATTCCAGTTAAAACCGAGAGGTTTAGGTGACTTTGCTGCTGCAACGCCAGCAGATTCAACGCCTCCAGTAACGACAGCGTCCATTACCGGCACGCCTAATAGTCAGGGTTGGTTTAATCAGGACACTGCTGTTACGCTCACAGCTGTAGACGATCAGGCGGGAGTGGTGGTTACGCAATACGCTGTTAATGGTGCCGCCGTGCGCGTTTATGAAGCGCCTGTAACGATTTCGACCGAGGGGACGAATGTCGTTCGCTATTTCTCAACGGATGCAGCAGGCAATGCAGAGGCCGCTCGAACACTTGATGTGAAATTGGATAAAACTTCGCCAACCGTTATGTTAACGCAATCAGGCGGGCCGGTTGCAGATGCCGCGGATACAGCGAATCTGGTATTTGAGCTTGCAAGTACGGATGCGGTATCAGGCGTGGCTGAGCAGCAGCTTGTTCTGGACGGCCGTGCCATCAGCAGCGGTCAAACCCTGCATGCAGCTGATCTGGGCGTAGGCGATCATACGGTGCAATACAGCGTAACCGATGCGGCGGGCAATAAATCGGAGAACAGCTACTCTTTTAAAATCACTGCCAGCAAAGTGTTCAATAAAGTGGTATTATCGGCTGTCAAGCAATCCCTGCTTGTCAGCGAGGCCTCCGCTACTCAACTGAGCGGCTCCTATAGTGAGGGTTCGCTTGCGGATCTCAGCCAAGCTTCTATCGTGTACAGTACAAGCAACAGTCCAGTAGCAGCTGTGAATCAGCAAGGAATCATTACGGCTGTAGCACAAGGCACAGCGCAGATCACTGCAAGTGTGACATTGAACGGAGTCACGGTTCAATCCAATGCGGTTGCCGTTACAGTCGTCAAGACGCTGTCCAGCGGTGTGCCGGGTAAGCCTGTTTTGTCTGATAATAACGGCTACGATACAGGACTCAAAGATGGCAGCTATACCGTGACCATGAACATGTGGTGGGGCAACAACGGTACCGTGTTCAAGCTTTATGAGAACGGAGTGCTGATCAGCACGCAATCCTTGACGGATGCTTCCCCGGGTGCGCAGACAGCCAAGTTTGACATTACGGGCAAGGCAAATGGAACCTATACGTATACGGCGGAATTGAGCAACGCGTTTGGAACGACAACCAGCAGCCCGCTGGTGGTACAAGTTAAGGATGCAGGTCCTGCCAAGCCGGTGCTCGCATCAGATAACTGGGACGGCGGCGGCAATTACAACATCACCATGAATATGTGGTGGGGGACGAATGGTTCCGAGTACCGTTTGTATGAAAATGGCGTATTGATTGACAGCAAAAGCTTGAAAGAAGCGACACCTGGCGCGCAGAGCGCAGTATCCGTAATCTCCGACAGAGGTGCCGGCGTCTACGAATACCGTTGTGAGCTAATTAACGCTTCCGGCATTACATCCAGCGAGAAACTGATTGTTAAGGTGGTAAAATAAACGTTGGCAGCGCCGACGTCCGGGAATCCCGGGCGTCGGTTTTTTTGTGCGAGCGCGTGCCCGCTATGCTGCATTGGTATATAAGCAAAATCACCCAAATACGTTCACCCTCGCCAGTCCAACACCTCATATTCCGGATTAAAATGATCGAAGTAGCCCTGCAGCGGGTACCACACATGCCGCAAGAAGAGAGACCCCGCGTGTTGATGCCTCTGCTCCAGACGTCTTTTGCGCTCGCCGGATCTCCTGCTCAAGTGCAACCGAATAATTTCCGCATGCGCATCATGAAAAGTCATACTTCCACCAGCTCCTTAATACAAAATAAAGAACGTCCCTGACTCATCTCACCGATGAATAGGAACGTTCTTCGTCGCTGTTTTCAGTATAACGGATGAACCGAACCCCCGCTCGCGAACGCGCGTATGATCGGGTAGACAAAGCCCCAACCTGCTGGTAGCCTAAATGAATAAATAAAATACACAATAGAAAGTTTGTGGTATCCATGAACAAAAACAACAGCGCCAGCCTCCAGGCGGGCGCCGCTTTAAGCCGCTCACGGCGCCTGTGGATTGCCATGGTGCTAGGCTCGCTGGCCGCCTTCGGCCCGCTCTCGCTGGATATGTACTTGCCTGCACTGCCTTCGCTGGCAAGTGATCTGCACGCGAGCACATCGCTCGCGCAGATGAGCCTCACGGCCTGCATGCTCGGCCTCTCGTTCGGGCAGCTGGCCGCCGGCTCCATCAGCGATGTTCGTGGCCGCCGCCTACCGCTGCTCGTCGGGCTCATCGTCTATGCGATCGCCTCGATTCTGTGCAACTTCTCGACGTCGATCTGGATGTTCCTCGGCCTGCGCTTCATTCAAGGATTGGCCGGCTCAGCCGGAATCGTCATATCACGCGCGATCGTCCGCGACTTGTACACGGGCGTGGAGCTGACGAAGTTTTTTGCGCTCCTCATGCTGGTGAACGGAGCAGCGCCGATCCTCGCGCCGATCGTGGGCGGCCAAATTTTGCAGGTGACCTCCTGGCACGGCGTCTTTGTTGTACTGAGCTTAATCGGTGTCATTATGCTCATCGTCGTAGTCTTGGGCCTCAAGGAAACCTTGCCGCTGGAACGCCGGCTCAAGGGCGGGCTGGGCAGCACGCTGCGGACGTTCGGCGGCCTGCTCACAGACCGCATGTTTATGGGCTATGCGCTGACCCAAGGCCTCGTCTCAGGCGCGATGTTTGCCTACATCTCAGGCTCGCCGTTTGTGCTGCAGGACATTTTCGGCATCTCCCCACAAATGTTCAGCGTCTGCTTTGCCGTCAACGGCCTCGGCATCATCATCGCCAGCCAGACAGCCGGCAGACTGGCCGGCAAAGTGAAGCTGCAGAGCATCCTGGCCTGCGGGCTGGTGTTAGCAACTTTCGGCGGACTCCTGTTATTAACGGCGACGCTCGCTGGAGCGGGGCTTTATCTTATTCTGCCAGCCTTCTTTTTCATCGTTTCAAGCGTAGGGCTCGTCTCAACGGCAACATCTTCTTTGGCGCTGCAAAATCAGGGTAAAACCGCAGGAAGCGCAGCTGCTTTGCTCGGCTTATTATCTTTTATCGTAGGAAGCTTGGTAGCTCCGTTAGTTGGCATCGGGGGAAGCCACACCGCTGTACCGCTCGGCATCATTATTGCTGTCATGGAAGTTGGCGCGATCGTCTGCTTTACACAAATGACAAGAACGCGCAGCGCACAGTAACATTTTTTAAATGAACTTTTAATTAATTTTTTAAGTGGCATTAAGCTGTCTTTCAAAGTTTATTCACAATTGTTTTTTATACTCATGACATGAGGGACAAATAAAAAACAAAGGTGGAATTGCATAATGAAGGCTATTCAGAAAAAAGTACTTACATGCACGTTGGCAGCAGGCTTACTGATCGGAGGCGGCTTAGCGCTTCAACATACACAGGCTTTTGCAGATGAAACCGGCACAACCACAGCAACTTCAACACCGACATCTGATGTACATAAGGACAAAGACCATAAAGGATTTGCAAATAAACAAGGATTCGGCTTCAAAAGAGGCGACTTCCAAGGCGGGATCGCATTTGGCAAAGAAGGAACGGATGTAGCTGCGATTCTCGGTATCGATCAAGCTGCGCTGAAGGATGAGCTTAAGGCAGGTAAAAGCTTGGCAGAAATCGCTCAAGAGAAAGCCAACTTGACGGAAGACGCACTGATTCAGAAGCTGACAGATGCCGAAACAAAAAAGCTCGACGATGCAGTCACTGCAGGCAAGTTGACGCAAGAGCAAGCTGATAAAGTGAAGTCCGGCCTGGCAGACCGCTTGAAGAAAATGGTTGAAGCCAAACCGCAAGCTGGCCATGTGAATGGGGGTTTTAAAGGCGGCTTCCAAGAAGGCATGTTCTTCGGCAAAGAGGGCGCAGATTTCGCTACGGTACTCGGCATCGATCCAACCGTGCTGAAGGATGAGCTTAAGGCAGGCAAAAGCTTGGTAGAAATCGCTCAAGAGAAAGCCAATCTGACGGAAGATGCGTTGATCCAGAAGCTGACTGACGCCCAAACGAAGAAGATTGATGATGCGGTCACTGCAGGCAAGCTAACGCAAGAGCAAGCTGACAAAATGAAGTCCGGTATGGCAGACCGCTTGAAGAAGATGGTCGAAGCCAAGCCGCAAGCTGGAGGCATGAAAGGCGGCTTCATGGGTCATGGACCTAAGCGCCAAGGCGCTCCAATGTTTGGTCAGTGGGGTAAGCAGGAAGAGCTTGCAACCATCCTTGGCATGACCAAGGAAGATTTGGCTGCAGAGCTCAAATCGGGTAAATCGCTGGCGGAGATCGCCGAAGCGAAAGGTATTACCGAAGATCAGCTGATTACGAAGCTGAAGGACAGTATGACAGATTCCTTGAAAAAGTTCGTTGAACATAAAGGAAATGCCAACAAACAAGCAGCTGCTCCAACAACAGCACAATAATAAAAGAAAAGGTTATCCCCAATTATACCGCTGGGGATAACCTTTTTTTAATACAACACTCTCCATAAATAGAACGTGGCATAAGCTTCCCATCCCGCCCATTTCGCAGCAAGCTGTGTAATGGTGTCGAGCGAGGGCTTGTCGTCCAAGCCCATCACATGCTTGAGCGCATTATGCAGCCCGACATCGGCCAGTGGAAAAGCCGCTGGGTCACGCAAGCAGCGCATCAGCACATAGTTCGCGGTCCACGGGCCGATCCCCCGGATGCGCACGAGCTCTTTCTCCATGGCTTGAATCGAGCCAAGCGCCAATAATCGCTCTTTGGTGAGCTGACCTTCGGCGATCAAAGCGGCGACGCCGATTAAGTACTCCGCCTTTTTGCCGGTGAACTGCAAAGCGGTCAGCGCGTCCGGCGAGAGCAGGGCAATGGTCTCCGGCGATGGGAAAGACCAATACGTGCGCCCCTCCCACACCAATGAGGTACCGAAAGCTTCGACAAGCCGCCTTTTTAACGTATAAGCGAAGGTCAGATTGATTTGCTGTCCGATAATCCCCCAGCTCAACGCTTCAAATAAATCCGGAATGCCCATCAGGCGCAAGCCGTGAAATCTTTGGACGACAGGTCCAAGCAGCGGATCGCGTTGCACCAAGTCGTAGAAGGGCATCAGGTCACGACCTAGATCAAACCATTCCCACACGTACTCAGCGACTGCCCTCAGCAGTTCCGGCTGTTGTGCGGCATCCTCGATGTTGATGATGCGGATGCGCATGGCCGCACTATCCGCACTGTTGACAGCGATAAGCACATCCTTATCCACAATGCGCAGCAGCTTATAAATGTCCAAGTTATCCACATGGAATAAGCACTCGTTCGTCGAACGGGACAAATAATCGAGATTATGTTCATAACTAAACGGTTCGGGGAGCTGTACAATCAAGCAGTCAGCGTGGTCGTCCCATTGGAAATGCATCAGCAGGTCTCCTTATTTTTATCGAGTTTAGACCGATCATTCTAAGCACCTTACGCTACCATTATCGCAGAGTCCGGCTTTCGTAATCTTGCTTTCTCATCCTCCGTCTCTTACAAGCACGAGTTCGTTTGGGTATACTGAGAGCAAGAAGCAGAAGGAAAGCAAGAGGGTGGATGATGAACGGCGAGTATTGGCAAGCGATCGTTGCAAATGATAAATCGTATGACGGCAAGTTTTGGTACGCGGTGAAGACGACAGGTATCTTCTGCCGGCCTTCCTGCAAATCACGGCTGCCCAATCAGGAGCATGTCCGCATTTTTACGACCAAGCAAGAGGCCTTATCGGCCAACTTCCGTCCTTGCAAACGGTGCAGGCCAGACGGCGTATGGCTCCCTGAGGAAGAGTGGGTGCAGCATATCGCCCGCCATCTGGAGGAGCGCTATGCGGAACCGCTGACGTTAGCCGTTTTGGCGGAGCAATTTTTTGCGAGCACCTATCACTTGCAGCGTACATTCAAGCGGGTTACGGGCATCACGCCGCTGGCTTATTTGCAGGAGGTCAGAGTGGGTGCCGCTAAGCGGCTGCTTATCGAAACAGATTTGCCGATCAACACGGTCGGCTTGCAGGCGGGTATGGCGAATGCAGCGCATTTTGCCACACGGTTCCAAAAGAAAACAGGCTTGACGCCAACTGAATTTCGTCAAGTATACCGCCTAAATTTACCATAATGGAGGGGAGAAGACGAATGTCAAGTCAAGGAGACGGCCATCTTTATTGGACAATTATGCAAGTGGATCAGTGGCACTTATTGATAGCGGCGACGGATCAGGGGCTTTGCTTTTTGCAATTTTTGAGCCAACCGCCTTCGGGGTATACTGAAGACGAAGCTTGGACGGACTTATGGAGATGGTCGCGCAAGCATGCGCCAAAGCTCGAAGGGGTCAGCCAAAAAGAGCTGCTTCAACCGTATATGGAGCAAGTAGCGCAGTTTTTGAGAGGGGAAAGAGAGGCGTTTACGGTACCTTTGGATTTGCGGGGCACCCCGTTTCAGCGAAAGGTCTGGGAGGCGCTTCTACAGATTCCCCATGGGCATACAAGGAATTACTCGGAAGTCGCCGCCAGCTTGGATCAAAGCCGTGCGGTTCGGGCTGTGGGGACGGCAATCGGCGCCAATCCGGTTCTAGTCGTTGTGCCCTGCCATCGTGTGTTGGGGAAGAATGGAGCACTGACAGGTTATCGAGGCGGACTGCCGAACAAAGAAAGCCTTTTGCGGTTGGAGAAATCGTTAGGTATTGCGTCTAATCGTCAATAAAGCGATCATAAGAGCAACGCCAATGAAACCAAAACCGAACGTCAAGTACACATTCAATTGGTTAAGCAAGAGTATCGTAAATGCAACCAGAATGAGACCGATATTTTCTCTCGTATACGTTTTACCGCCTTTGCGAAAGAAAATCCGATAGGTCACGATCCCGTACATGAATATTAGCCATACCCCGATAACAATCTTCAGGTAGATGTCCATAGCAGCTCCTCCTTATTCGGATCGATGTCCTTGTATAGAGCATTACGTTACGTAACCCTTATTGGTTCACGGCGATTTTATTGAAGTTTGGAGTGATAAGGATGAAGAAGCCCGCGGCCATGACAGTGAAAACATCGAAGCAACTGCTGAACCGGGCGACCGGCTTCCTGGACGGCTACAGCCATACGCTGAACCCTTACACCGGGTGCGCGTTTGCTTGCTCGTACTGCTATGTGCGGCAGATGCCGGTTGCCTTGTTTCATGACGGTGAGTGGGGGCACTGGGTGGAAGTGAAAAGCAATGCCCCCGAGCTGCTGGAGAGCGAGCTCGTCAAAGCGAAGCGCAAAGGGCCCGTGTCGATCTTCATGTCATCGAGCACAGACCCTTACCAGCCCGCCGAGTACGCCCGGCGGCTGACGCGGTCGCTTCTGGAAGTCATGGCGCAGAACCCGCCGGACTTCCTCTTTGTGCAAACCCGCAGCCCGCTCGTCACGCGGGATGCGGATTTGTTGGAGCGGCTGGGCCCGCGCGTGCGGGTCAGCGTGACCGTTGAGACGGACCGCGAGGACGTTCGCAGGGCCTTCACGCCAGCTGCGCCGCCGATCCAGGCGCGGTTGAAGGCACTCCGCGAGCTGGGCGCCCGCGGAATTCCCGTACAGGCCACGATTGCGCCGGTCTTGCCCTGCTCAGAGCAGTTCGCCGAGCAGTTGGCTGGTATCGTGGGGCGAGTCTGCATCGACGACTATTTCATGGGCGATGGCAGCAAAGGCAAGCGCACGGAGCGCATCGGCGTCCGTGCGATTTATGAGGCGCTCGGGCTGGACGACTGGTACAGTCGGGAAGCGTACGAGCGCGTATACGAACAGCTCCTGCGGCATTTTCCGCAGGAGCAGGTTGGGGTGAGCCGGCAAGGGTTCCTGCCTTGACCTTGGCGGCTCACTGCGCAAGTGCCGGAGTCAGGCTGATCTGACTCCGCATGCGCTGTTTAAATTCTTTGGGCGAGCATTGATTATGGCGTTTGAACAACTTGTAGAACTGCGCCATGTTCAGAATGCCCACTTCAAAGCTCACTTCCATAATGCTGAGGTCTCGGGTCAACAGGAGACGCTCAGCTTTTTTGATCCGCTTGTAGTTGACATAATCGACGAAAGAAAGCCCCATCACCTTTTTAAAATACTTAATAAAGTAATGATAGCTAAGACCGAGCTTGCTGCATACATCCTCGACGGCGATTTTGTCGCTGAGGTGACGGTCAACATGGTCGAGCGCAGGGCGCAGGCGGGACAGACCGGTGTCTTCGGTCAGCGCCGTCAGATCGCGATTGTCGTTGCGCAGCAGGAGCAGCAGGAGATTTTTGATCCCGGCACTGATGGCCAGTTCATATCCGAGCTTCTGCGAGTGCGACTCCTCATAGATCCCCCGGATGAGATCATAGGCGGCCCGCTTGACTTCCGCATTGTGGCGGAACAGTTCATTGAACGATTCGAGCGGATGGGTCAGCTCAGAGAAGCAGTGCAAATAAGGCATGGCACTCAGGTCAAAATGCTGCATCAAATCAACTTGAAACACAATTTGCCGAAGTGGGGAAGCTGAACACTTGTGCGTGCGATGTGGCTGGGATGAGCCCAGAACCATGATATCGCCTGCTTCCATCATCGTGTAAGCATCTTTGGTTTGAATGCCGAGTGTGCCCTCGGTGACAATCAGGAACTCGACCTGTTTATGGTAGTGCCAATACCACGGGTCCGGGATGCCATGTACAGCCGACTCGTTGATGAGCTCAAATATTTTGAGAAACAGCAGCGGATTCTGATAAGTAATCTCTTCATTATAAATTTCGGTCGATGAGCTATAGACAGTCTCCATCATAGCGCTACCTCGCTGTCGCTTAGGACATTTTTGAATAAACGGGATGACCCGTTAAGTAAGCATTTTCAATTACGAGTATATCACTCTTTTTAGGGGAAGGACACATTTGAATAAGAAGTGGGCAGGATCTCGCATTTTAACGGAAGAAGGGAGCCGATATACTCGGATTATAGATTAAATGCTATTTATGGAGGTAAATCCAATGAGCCGTAAACTGAAAGTAACTGTATGGAATGAGTTCCGTCATGAAAAAGAAAGCGAAATCGTTCGCACTGCATATCCGCAAGGTATTCATACTGCCATCGGCGAAGGCCTGGGTGACAAGGTTGAAGTTACATACGCAACTTTGGACGACGCTGAACATGGCTTGACTGAAGAAGTTTTGAACAACACCGATGTTCTGATCTGGTGGGGCCATAAAGCGCATGATGAAGTGCAGGACGAAATTGTTAACCGCGTGCAGCAGCGCGTTCTGCATGGTATGGGGCTGATCGTGCTTCACTCCGGACACTTCTCCAAAGTGTTCAAGAAGCTGATGGGCACATCTTGTGACCTGAAATGGCGCGAAGCCGACGAGAAAGAGCGCATCTGGGTCGTGTCCCCGGGCCATCCGATCGTTGAAGGCATCGGTGAATACATCGAGTTGGAAGCGGAAGAGATGTACGGCGAGCACTTTGACATCCCGCAGCCGGATGAGCTGATCATGGTCAGCTGGTTCGAAGGCGGCGAAGTATTCCGCAGCGGCTGTACGTTCACACGCGGCCAAGGCAAAATCTTCTACTTCCGTCCAGGACACGAAACGTACCGTACGTACTACAATGAGCAGGTCCGCCGCGTGATCAGCAACGCCGTTCAATGGGCAGCTCCAACGACGCGCGAGTATCCGAAGTACGGCAATCATAAGCCGCTGGAAACGATCAAAGCGCAAGTTAAAGCTTAAGCTATGCCTGTCATTAAAGCTCCCAACCCTTTTAGGGGAAGGGGCTTTTTTAGTCTGACAAATTATGATTGATCAAGTGGGATTACTATAAAATCAGCATGTCGGTCATCCATTGGCAGGAAAGGAAGTATCTTTTTTATATTGCGTTATTCTCGTACGGGCTTGCTGTATTCGGGTATTTGGCTGGCAAGAAGAAGTGGCATAATTGGTTGGGCGCTCATATCGGCGGCATGCTAGATTCATATATTGGGATCGTCACCGCTACGCTAATCGTGAATGTACACTGCATTCCTGTGTTGAATGCTCACAAACGTCTCCAATAAAAAGAAGGCTGAACCGCAACCAAGCTGCCGTTCAGCCTCTTTATTTACGCGCTTGCTGCCTCATGCTTCACGGTTTGTTTAGCTGGAGCGGGCTCCAGGTAAAAGGCAACCCCTGGGCGGTCGCCCTCGCTCTCATTCTCTGCTCGGACCGTCATGCCGTGATGCTCGGCGATCTGTTTAACAATCGCAAGGCCGAGCCCGAATTGCCCATCTCCTCCGGAACGGAAAGGCTCGAATAAACTTTCGGCGACGGCGTCATCCAGCGGCGGGCCATCGTTGCTGATCTTGATTACAGGCAGCGAGCCTTCCTTGCCGCTCGACTTGACAGATAGGTGAATGCCTGTTCGCGCATAACGGAGCTGGTTGTCGAAGAGATTCTCGAGCGCGACCATCCATTGTTCGGGATCGCCCGTCATGGGGAGGTTCGGCTGCAGCAGGATATCCCAATCAATCTCCGGACGGCGGTATCTCAACCGCTCTATGGCATCATGGATCAGGTCATCCCACTTGAAGGTTTGAAAAGGCTTTTCCCTGGACGTTAAATAGTTCAGTTTATTGAGAAGCAGCAGGTCGCGAATTCGCTTCTCCAGCCGTTCGCCCTCTTTCATGATGACGCCGACGCTGGCCTGCAAGCTGCCCTTCGGGAAGACGCCGTCCAGGATCGATTGTGCATAGCTGCGGATAACCATTACCGGCGTCTTCAGCTCATGCGACGTATGCTGCAGAAAAAATTGCTGCGCGCGATCCTGCCGCACCAGCCGCTGCCGCATCGTTTCGATCGCTTTGGCCAGCCGGCCGATCTCATCTTTGCGGCCTGTTTCCAGCGGTTCATGCCAGTCGCGATCGGCAAGCCGCCCCACGTGCTGCTCCATTTGGACCAGCGGCCGTGTAAAGTAGCGGGCGAGGACGAGGCAGGGCAGCCAGCTGAATACGATGAGACCGACCATCAACAGCATCAGGCGGATGAACATCGTCAGCACCAAGTCATTGCGGTAATTGCCCGAGGCATAAGAGACGATAAAATTGGGCTGGCCTTGAACCATTTCCTTGCGAATGACATAAAAGATGCTCTTGTTATCGAGGCTGTACGTATACTTTTCTATAGGAACGCTCTGCGTAAAAGCAGCCTTTTCCATCGCTTTAACAAAAGGTTCGCTGACGGAAGCGGCGGGGACGATGCTGGGCGCTTGCTCTGTGCCGCTGATCATAAAATGCTGAATGGCCGGACCTTCCAGCGGTATTCTACGAGAAAACGTTATTGGTTCAGCCGACATAGACGTGGCATCAGTTTTGGATATGAACAGCACCCGCTTGCCGGGTTCGGCCACAGCCTCAGGTGCTGAAAGGGTGGTTCCCGGTACGGCGGAAATGGACAGTGTGGAAGTGGCGACTGGGTCAACCGGCACCGTCAGCTGATTCATTGGCGCTGCCGGTGAAGTAACGGCGCTGACACCAACGCGCAGACCGCTTTGCGTGTCCAGCAAAATATCATAAAGCTGCTCGGTAAAGAAGCCTTTCAGCGTCCAAGGCAGCAGAACGGCGAGCAGCGCAAAAATAAACAGCGTGAGTGCGGCGAATGCGCCCCATAGCTTCACAGCGAGCGGCCAGTATCCGATGGTGATTTTCATGGTTTCACCATCCTGTATCCGTAGCCGTATACGGTTTCAACGCGCAGTTCCGGCAGCTTGCGGCGGAGTCTCCGCATGAGGTCGTCGACGACGCGGTCTGTGCCGAAATAGTCGACTCCCCATATTGCGGTCAGCATCTGCTCGCGCTCCAACACCTGTCCGTGATGGTGGGTGAGAAATACGAGCAGCTCAAATTCCTTACTCGTTAGATCCAACTTCAGCCCGGATCCATCCGTTACGGTGCGCGCTTGCTCATCAATCCCATACGATGCTGCTGTTAGCTTCGGACGCTGTTCCGCAGCCAACGCCGACGGTGCGCCTGCTCCTAGCCGACCGCCGTAGACGCGTTCCAGCAGCCGGCGTGCGCGGATGACCAGCTCGCGCGGCAGGAACGGCTTGGCCACATAATCATCGCTGCCCAGCTCCAGCCCGATGATTCGGTCAATGTCGGCGTCGCGCGCGGAGATGAAGATGACCGGCTGCGCAGGCTGGTCCGCCTTGATTTCCCGCATCAGCTGAAAGCCGTCTACGCTGGGGAGCATGATGTCGAGGACCCACAAGTCCGGCCGCTCCGTGATGGCGGCCTGGGCCGCAGCTCCATCGCGGAACGAACGCACTTGCCACCCCTCTTTTTCCAAATATGCAGCTAGTACGCCGTTTAAATGCTCCTCATCTTCCACTAAAAAAATCCGGTACATAAAGTGTTCCTCCTAATATATCCACGATAGGGAAAAGGCGGAGCCATCCCGCAATACGGGGCTGGTTCCACATCTATAACGTTATTCCGTCGGTTGGGCTTGTACAGTCGGTTCGGCTGGCTGCACTTGTACAGCGTCTCCAGCCTCTTTTATTTTTTTGGCCATATCGCGCAGATTCTCGGTTTCTTTCTGATAGTCTTTCAACAGGTCAGGGAGCAGGCTGCGAATCGCTGCTGCATCATCGGCATCCACGGCTTCGGCCAGTTTTTTCTGACGGTTGAAGGCTTCGGAGATTGCTGCTTTTGCAGCTTCGGTTAATTTAATTTCTATAGGAAGATCTTGCGTGAAATTTTTGAAAACCACGCCATCTTGGGATTTCACAATTGTAACTTGTTTTCCTTCGCCCATCGCTATGGATGGCAGTTGATCCGGCTTCAAGCTTTCAGGAGAATCCTTCTCACCAGTTGCAGAGACCGCCGACGCTACAGTGCCCATAGCATCCGCTTTATTCAAAATCATAACCCGTTTTCCGGCCACGGGCTTCAGCATCTCGCCTTCGACCTGTTTTCTTTCGTCAATCGCTGTCTTCCAGGCATCGATCGTATCAGGCGCATAGGTGCTGGCTAATAGCTTTAAGTAATTCCGCTGAAAAGCTGGCTGCAGCAGCATGCTGGAGCTTCCCTGTCTCAGTAACAGCGCAGCGGCAGGTTTAACTGCCGGGGATGCTGTGACTGCGGCTTCGGTTAACGTTACCTGCGTTTCATTGGTTTCAGCGGCGGAGGCGCTGACGCCCCCGAGTGACATCGTGACAAGAGCTGCTAGCAAGCCAGTGTGCGTTAAACGGTGTTTCCATTGTGTTTTCATTCATTAATCTCCTTCCGGTATATGTAAGTTTAAGGCGCTTACGTCCTCACACCTTTACTGTACCGAAAGATTATGGACATCCTGTCATAACATTATGGGAAATTGTGTGTTTACTGTATCGCTACTGACGCCAAATAAAGAGGAAAAGCCTGTTTGCAGCATAAACGATGATAAACAAGTACGCCAAAGTATGTGCTCCCGTCGTGAAAAGCGCGGCAAATGCAGCGGCAAAAAGCGAGAGTTCGATGATCAAACGGACGGGCTCTGTTACGATAATGGAGGCTTTAGGAGCTACGAAGAATCCCCATAATACAGCAGCCGTGAGCGGGGCGCCCAGACCGATGATTGCTTTTACATAGATACCGTGATAGCTTCGAAATCCCCAATAGCCAAGAGCGGCTAATAGACACAGTTCTAATAAAAAGCGTAAGACTAAGTTTATCATTTTTACTATCAACAACAGGCAGCACTCCCTAAGCATAATAGCTAATTATATTAGTATAATAGCTAGTTTATGTTAAGAGAATCTTTCTAAAAGAAAGAGACCCACAGCTCCTGACTGCGGGTCTAAACATACTATCTTTTAAAGGGGGGTTCGATTGTTATTATAGGATTCATTTGTTAAGCCAATATGAATTCTACGTTAAACTATCCTAAGGAAATTGGTTTGAACTATGCTAGATTTGGATATCCTGTTTACTAGAGTTGCAGATTCTAGTGAAGAGGTGCTGGCGGGATGCATAAGTTTTGGCTTTTATCGTTACTATGGGTTTCTATAACAAGTGTAGTGTTTGGCTGGGTGCATGGCGCCGATGCGAAAGGTGAACAGGATGCGCAGCAAATCATCAGTGTGGTTCAACCTTATATGACCTATGAGAAACATCTCACCTATAAATACGTCGGTTACTATAGTACTTGTAACGGATCAAAAGATCGGATGCTGCAAGTCGGTCAACAATTATCACGTGCTTTTGGTCTTCCTGCTGCTCAAGAGTTAAATGAAGAAAGCAATCATTCTGTTTATAGTGTAAAAACAGAGATCATGCCTGATGCAACCGCGGCCTTAACTGTAGCTAGTCCTCAGGATCAATCGGCCTGTTATATGGTTCTGCGCTTGGATGCATCGCAAGATGCCGACTCGGCGAACTTGTTCAAGTGGCAGGAAGAAGCCAGCGGGCAACTATCTCAAATAGGCATTGGCGGCGAATGGAATGTCATGGTACAAGGATATGTACCGCAGCAAGCGCTTGTAGGACTTGATGATGCGGCGACGTATCTGAAGAACGTAGGACGTGCATTAGACGGGAACATTGTCGAACAGTACCACGATGACCACACGATCAGCTTATCTCTGGCGTCCGATAAGTTTCATGCATCCGTAAATAGCGGCGGACAGACTGTAAATGTACAAATGGCCCTTCATCAGGATTCGACATCGGGCATGTGGCGGATGACTGTCGGGACTCCCGTTATTACAAGCGAATATTAGAAGTGTAAAGAAAAGGATGCCCATGGATGCATCCTTTTTGGCAGCTTCGGAAATAATGTAAAAACAATCGAAACAATTGGAATTGTAGAACATTTCAAAAGGGGTTGTATTTCATTTCATATCATGGTACATTATCTCTCGTTGGTTCGAGAGCAACGCAAAAGTCGCTAAGAAATAAGGACTTGCAATCGAACAACACGATATGATAAGATGTGAACTCAGCGGTAAAACGACAGAAAATGTCAAGGAAAATAACACTTGCAAATGATGTCGAAGCTGTGGTACATTGTAACTCCGGCCGCGAGAGCGGGTTGGGAAATCAAGGTAATTGTTCTTTGAAAACTGAACAACGAGTGAGAAGCAAGTCGAGCAATCGACTTTAAACTTTAAAAGAGATTAACAATCTCGTCAGCTTTAAATGAGCTATTCAGATTCATCCTTTTTGGAGAGTTTGATCCTGGCTCAGGACGAACGCTGGCGGCGTGCCTAATACATGCAAGTCGAGCGGTCCCTTCG
>Ga0209566_100302_pt1 | contig 44673 bp, 26 predicted proteins | sample Araplavi_mTSA_r2_2_FD_184287 | JGI IMG/M metagenome (GOLD analysis project Ga0209566, IMG submission 184287) | Arabidopsis root microbial communities from North Carolina, USA - plate scrape CL_Cvi_mTSA_r2 (SPAdes) (version 2) | ecosystem: Host-associated > Plants > Roots > Endosphere | place...
TTTCACGGGAGAGAGTTTCCGCTTCAAGCAAGCGATGGAACGGGTTCCTTTGTAGCTTTGCAGGTGGATGGCAAGTGCTTTGGCATTTTTGGCTGCAAAATTGAGCATTTTTCACTTGCAAAAAACACATACGCTTCTCCATTCTTTTGCAACGTACTTACTGGAAGCCGGTACGGATCTACGATACATTCAAGAGCTTCTTGACCATCACAGTCCGCGAACCACGGAGCATTATACACATGTTAGTAAAGGTCGAGTTAGACGCATTATGAGCCCACTGGATCGGATTATGAGTGAAATGAGGGAGAAAGAAGAGGGCAAGAGGTAAGTGATTAAGTGTTCTCGAACCAAGTTGCTTGGGGGTTCGCGGATATCTACATCTTTGTATGTGTTCGCGAAGTTCGTGGATATCATTGATTATGAGGTATTTGCGAATTTCGCAAAAAAGACGTTATCGGAAATTACCTGAAATATTTGATAAGGGGAAATAACTATGAAGAAATACTATTTTGAAGAGCATGAAGAAACTTATCAGGAAATAAAGAGAGACAACTTACTTGCATGGGATCAATATCATGATCCTGTTCAATATAATTTTGATAATTTTATGATGAAACCATTCTTAGAAAGAGCATTAGATTTTATCAAAGTTACTTCTACGGAGTCAAAAGTGTTTGAATATGGTTGCGGGACTGGCGCGGGAGCCTGTTTTTTGGCTGATAAAGGATTTATTGTAGATGCTATTGATATTTCACCAACGGCAATTGAACTTGCTAAGTCTATAGCTCTAAAACGCAACTTAAAGATTAACTACAAGAATGAAGATTTACTAGAGATGGAACGACTCGAAATGGAATACGATCTTATTTTAGATAACTATTGTTTACAAAGTATTGTTACCGATGGTGATAGATTAAAACTTTATTCAATAATTAAGTCGGGATTGAGGAAATCTGGATTTTATATAATCTCAACGGCCATATTTAATGAATCACGCTCCTATAGTGAAACAAGTTACTATTGTAAAGAAACTGGAATTGTATATGACCGGGGTCTATCGCATGATCAATACAATGAAACTATTATGATTAATAATGAATGGTGGAAACCTAAGAGAAGACACTTGACAGAAGAACAACTCAGGGTAGAACTAGTGAACAATGGTTTCTTAATACTTTTACAAGAAGGCGGTAATATAGTTTGTAAGAAAAAATAATTGACCTGACTTGAAAGTAATTCAACGAAGCAGGTAACTTCCGATAACACAGTATTCACGCTGCGGGTCCGCCTGAGGAATTTCTAAGGAGCTGATTCAGGAGGACAACCCTGCGAACCTAACCGCGTCTCGGCCGACTCATCCGGAGCCTTAAGGTTCTCGGGTCGTGAATACAAGAGACGTTAGTCGAAATAGCTGAAGGATTTTACATAAACCAGAAAATCCATTCTTTATATTGAGGTGATTATTTATGGTAGAGACTCAAAGATTATGGTTCCGTAAGTATACGATTGATGATTTGGAATTTCTACTAAAGATGACAAGTAATAAAGAGATTATGAAATACATTGGTACTGGAATTACATGGAACGAAAATGAAACTAAAGAACGATTAAACAGATTTATGAGTTGGTATGATTCTGTTGATGATATAGGGTTAATGGTTGCTGTCAATAAGAATAGTGGAGAACCAGTTGGTCATGCTGGTTTAGTACCACAAACAATAGAAGGAAAACAAGAAATAGAGATAGGTTACTGGATAGATCAAGAATATTGGGGACAGGGTTTTGCAACTGAGGCAGCAATTGCATGGAAGGAATATGGATTCAATAAACTTTATAAGAAACGATTAGTTTCAATTATTCAATTAGGGAATATACCTTCTATACAAGTAGCCCAAAAGAATGGAATGACATTTGAAAGAGAAGTAGATTTTAATTCAAAGAATGTAGGATTATATTCAATTTCAAGATCGATTTTGTAAATGAAAAAGGCAATTTGAGAGGTATCATGAAATTAATAAAATTGAAGGGCAGTAAAACTGAAGAAGATATTAGGAGACAATTAATAGGATCACATGAGTCGTTATTTAATGATGAAATAAGATCAGGGTTACTTTCTATTATAGAGAGGTTTTTTCCACAAATGAAAACCGCGTATATTTTATTCTGGACGCCTGAACAGGGGGAAGACATTTTTTCTTTGCTTATTAATAACGATACAATTGCAAGTGTGGAAATCGATCGTTACGACTCCAATATTGAACCAATAGTTGAAAGCAAACCGCTAGATAATACCTTTATAAAAGGACTTAGGAAAAATCCACAGATTACATTAGCGATTGCACTTCAACTCGCAAATATGGATCTTAAAGATGTGACTGAATGCAAAAGTGGTAATGGTAGGAAATTCGGGGAAGACGCTGAAATCCGATAACACCAGATTCACGCTGCGGGCTAACGTCCTTGGTTGGAAGAAGAATAAACAGAGAAGCACGCTCACCAACACAGACACCTACCTAAGATAAGAGTTTTCTAAGGTGGGTATCCGTCGTTAATCCACGAGTCGTTAGATGAAACTAGCGCAATAATAAGGAACAGAATAATGCTTCAGGAGGGGAATCATTCTTGGGTAAGATCAGTAAAATAGCATGGATTAGTATTACCATCCTAAGTATAGTTCCAATTATTTGGTTTATTCTAGGATCAACTGCTTTCTTTAACCGATCATTAGATCTGATCGCAACAACCTATTTTGTATCCCTATGGGTTCCTTTGTTATTGTTGTTTATTCTATCTACAACATTACTTTTGGTAGGCTGGTCACCTTCTAACAAAAATAACATCATGCCACTTTGGATATTATTGCTAGTTATCATTACGCTATCGCTGTTAGTAATTAGAGTAGTTCATACGTCAGGATGGTTACACGACAGAATTTTTAGTGATCCTAAAAGGATTACATCAGACGGCAAGTATGAATATAATACTGACTTAGTTAATTTATTTCAAAAGAATTCTCATGAAAGAATATACATACGAAATATTGAAACCGGTGAAGAATTATATATTCCCGTAAAATTAATCGATATAAAAATACACGGAATCGGAATTAGCACTGATGATGACTGGGCATGGACATTGATGAACTCGACGGATAGTCCGAATCAATATGAATTAATAACAACTGAAGAGCTGCCTGTAACTAAAAAAAGATTCCTTATTGATATAAGTAATTGCACTTCACATTTAATTGAATGATTATTCAGAGAAAGCGCTGACATCCTATAGCAATGTGTTCACGCTTCGGGGCTTTTGCCCCTTGGTCGCCAGGTGATAAGTCAGAGAGGCGGATCCAGGCGAAACATCCATTCACCCAACCGCAGTCGCGTCCGGCCGAGATCGTGCTAATCGTACGACTCGAGCAGCTTTACTTAAATTATCTTAGTTTATTTGGATTTTGCGATGTCTAGAATTTTTTATTTATAGGCTCTGTTATCCTTGATTGTTGATTTGCGACTAAAAGATAAACCGCCACATTAGGCGGTTTATTCTGAACTAGTTTCCCGTTAGCATATTGCAAATCACTGGCAGTGAAACATAGTTTAGTGCTTCAAACTTTTACTGGTTTGTGTTGATTGACCTCCTTACTCTTTTTCTTTATTCTTGTGCCCAGTATAATGAAAGCGGCGTAGATTAAGATAGCAATCGAATCGATTAACGTATTCGTAAGTGCCGAAACATCATAAGATGCGGTTACTCCGAGAATGACCATCAGCCGGATGAGCAGAAGTGACACGATCATCCACGCAGCAAACCGGATCTTAGATTTCTCGCTTTGAAAAGACAGGATAATGAATACGATGCCGAAAACCAGATTCTCAGCGGTGATAATGTGCCAGACATACGTAAATATTATCCGTGTATCCAAGGCTATATTATTCACTAAGAGCGTCGGCAGTACAGCGGATTGCCCGTTCCATGCGTGCGTAACAGCAAAAAGTATTGCAAGAACGCCGGCAATCAAACAATAATAATTCTTAATTCTGATGCCCATCACAATCCTCCTTAGTTATTTCAGGTTCTTTCTTGTGAAGATCCCTGTAAATCTCCCGAACGAACATTGCCAGCCGCTCGTCACTTTCATGATTAAAGTCCCTTAGCGTGTTAACTGCTACGTCGAGCAACTGACTGACCTTTTCAAGATGTGCGATTTTATTGCGTGTTTCTGCTTTCTTGGCATCAAGGAATTCAGCGACATCCTGGCAATAAGCAGGATCTACACTCTGCATTCTGTGGAACTGAAACTTCCCCTTGATTTCTTCTAGAGAAAAGTCCGCATACTGCATGATTTGAATATTCATCAAATCGACGATGTCGTCCCTAGAATACCTGCGATAAGAATTGTTTCCCCGAGACGGCGATACGATTCCAATACGGTCATAATACCGGAGCGTATCCTTCGGGATACCAAGTATCCGTGAAACCTCTTTTATAGAATATTGTTTTTCCATACATTCAAAATAACATTGGAGTAGACTCCAATGTCAATTGTTTTTTACTATCTTTTTGCACGCGGTAATCATGCATTCCATGCAACTATGCTGTCCGTTACTTCAATAAAAAAATTAACAACACAGTTTAACAAAGTCTATTTATAAGAAGTAATGAAATAAGAAAGGCAATGGGTTACAATTCCAAATAAGGACTTGAATAAGGGCAACGCTATACGCAATTCCTAATGAAAGACTATAAAAAACGAAAAAACATAGTAAGGAATGATTATTTTGAAGCATAACGCTCAATTTACAGTATACGAAGGGCAGGTCAACTACATTATTAGCAGTATGGAACAAACCGTAGGGAAGTTACAGATAACGGAAGAAAGTATCAAGTTTAATTCATACAAAGTGACTATGATCCAAGAATCCTTTGAAATAAGAAGAACAGATATCAAAAAAGTTGAGAAGGAAAAAACGATGTACATAATGCAAAACAAACTAAAGATTTATTTGAAGAGCGGTAAGGACTATACAATAACAACATGGGAACAAGAAAAAATATATAACATATTAACTAAAGACGATAAAGGCAAAGAACAGTTGAAAGCTTATCAGGAAAGTTAGGAACTGCGTACAACAACATATTCACGCTTCGGGCCACTCGGCACTCGGGATCAGGTGGACACATCTGCGAGGCAACTGCGCTTCGCGCAGCCGGTTCGATCGGATGGCCTCACCTATCTTTTCATACCTTAAGCCTCTCGACGTCGTGAATACAAGAGCGTTATATGAAACCAGTCGAAAGACATTTGAGAAAAGGAGTAATAAAAAGATGATCATAAGGGAAGTAACGCAAAAAGATGCAAGTCCATTAGTTGTTTTGCATAAACAATTAGATAAAGAAACGAAATATATGTTATTTGAGCCTAACGAAAGAGAAGTGGATGAAAATCAACAATTAAAGGTGATTACGTCGTTTCTTGAATCTGATAATTCAAATATCTTTGTTGCAGAGTACAACGATAGAATAGTCGGACATTTAACGGTAATTGGAGGACACGCAAAGAGAATAAAACATAGAGCGTATATCGTTATTGGAATATCAAATGATTTTACTGGTAAAGGAATTGGAACTGATTTATTTAAAGCTATGGAGAAGTGGAGATTAGCAACCAATATTACGCGAGTGGAACTAACAGTTATGACGCATAATGATAATGGAATAAAATTATATAAGAAGATGGGATTTGAAGTAGAAGGGGTAAAGAAAAATTCGGTAATAATTGATGATAGATTTGTAGACGAGTACTACATGGCTAAGATTTATTGAGCTAACTCTGAGAAGTGGCTGGCATCATGTTTCTCATCTATTAACGCTAAAGATGAATCCTTTGTGGGGTACTTCCGAGATTTTCTAATAGTGATCGTGAAAGACAAAGACAAAGACACTATTCGTTCATGATATTATTGAATATCCCATTTTTATTGGTAGTTGACTTATGAGGGATATTATGTTATTTTTTGTTATGTATTTTTAATTAGATTAGATAGACCATGTCAGAGATAGGACTTAACTTTTGAAGTAAAATACTTAATCGTTGTTAAGGCACGTTAAGTGTTTAATTGCAAACTATGTAATATGTAGTGCGAGTGAATTCGCGCGAACGGGCGAAGCTATGCTCGTTGGCGATTTTTGAGCTTTGATGCTTAATGTATAAGAGAAAAGAGTTGAAACTTAATAATTCATTTAGAAGTAGAACTAGGCATCGATTGTTGGTCATGAACTAACAGTTTAATCCTGGTTTTTTTGCGTTAATGGACTATTTTCACAGATCTTCAGATATTACGAGGGAGGCATTTGGTAGAGAAGACAATCTGACGAACGGTCTTCTTTTTTTATTTTGGGCTCGGAATTTTGATGTATGCTTATGGTCAACGTTATACAACTACCAAGCTTGTTACATTAACTAGCAATATGGTCTATGAGAAAAGAGCGGATCTGGTAGGGGAAATATTGAATTTGCCCATCAAAAGTTGGAGAACATGGAGGAAGGCGGACTACATGCTGTCTTGAATAATGATACTGAAGTAGTTAGCGGATCGATCAATGTAATCATTTCAGGCAGTATTTCTTTGGTGACATTGATATGTTGTTTTGTTTATCTTGGGATGCTTAATCTTTATGCGTTACTTATTTCCATTTCAGTCACGGTTTTCCGATGTTAATGTGGTAGGCGAGTTGCTATTCACCGTCGTCATAGGGGCTGTAGTCTTTTATTTCCGGTTATGTTTCCAAACTTACTTTCTTCCACGATTTAAACATATGTCTTTGTATTTCTGTACATGACGGGGCCGGTCAATGGGATTTTGAACGCATATCCGACATTGTTGCGGTGTCGCATTTTATGGAACTGTATAAAGGTGCTTTCTGCTGAAATAAAGCAGCTTCAGGCTAATGAAAGGTGGGGAATCACCGTGTTTTGGATAATTCGTTGGAATTATCCATACAAAATGTTGGGTATGTATATGACACAAACTGTTAACATATATCCAAGTTTATTTGTGATCAGTTCAAGTATCTCTAGAAAGGGGAACTAGCCTTGATTCAAAATAATATTTTAAATCTTGTAGGAAATACACCCTTATTAAAACTTACGATGTCAGAACTTAAGCAGCTCAATATATTCGCAAAGCTGGAGATGTTTAATCCAACGGGAAGTGTGAAAGATCGAGCAGCTTCCTATATCCTTGAAAAATTGATAGAATGTGGAACTATAAACAAAGACACAGTTATCATTGAGTCTTCTTCTGGTAATTTTGGACTTGCTCTTTCGGCGGCTTGTCGTTGGTTAGGATTAAAGTTTTATTGTGTGATTGATAAAAATACAATGCCTGACAATGAGATGTTGATCTCTGCATTAAGCGATAAAGTATTCAAAATCACGGAACCAGATGAGTATGGGGGATATCTTCTAAATCGGATCAAAAAAGTAAAAGAGTTGGTAGAGAATATTCCCAACTCTTATTGGATCAACCAGTATGAGAACCCGTTAAATGCCGAGGCTTATTATCATACACTGGCTAGTGAACTAATAGAGTCTGTAAAAAAGATTGATTATGTATTCATGGGGGTGAGTTCAGGGGGTACGATAACTGGGGTTTCTAACCGTATTAAGGAGTATTTCCCTGAATCGCGAATTATAGCTGTTGATATTTATGGTTCGGTAATTTTCGGGTCACAACCTAAAAAAAGGAGTATCCCGGGAATTGGCTCTAGCAAGTACCCATTGATCCTTAATAAGGCCAAAATTGATGAACATGTACTGGTTAGTGAGTTGGAGACGGTGAATATGTGCCAGCGTTTGCTAAAGGAATATTTTATTTTGGCGGGGGGGTCTTCAGGGTCTGTAATGTCAGCTATCTTAAAGTACTTTACACAAAATTTACCCGACCGCGAAATCAATGTAGTTACAGTTTTCCCGGATCGTGGAGATCGATATACAAGCACTATCTACAACCCGGATTGGAAATTGGCTAGTGAGAAGGAGATTGAACACGTTATATCTAAATGAGAAGGCTATTATAATCAATCGGAACTATTGGGGCAGGCACAATGGCAAAAGTTTAGCAGCCGACTGCATACTTCCTCTATCACAAAAAAATGGCTTATGCCGGGAGATTAGATTGTGAAAGAACGATCTGCAGTTGAAAGAGTCAATGCGTAGGACTATCAATACAGGAGCATATACTTCGCCCATCACCATGCACAAGTAGCATTGTCAAAGAAGATAAGTATTGTTAACCAGGAAAAGGATTCTGCTCTGAACCAAGTCCCCTATCTGCAGCTTCCAGTTTTTCCATCAAGCATCGAAATTCTCAAGCGGGATTTGTGTATTATTCCCAGGGCTTCTCGATGATTTTGTCTTTTGAAGCTATCCATAAAAATAGAGGATGATGACAATGATGTTAGTGATTGTAAAAGTTATTGCATACTTCTTCCTTTGGACGCTGTACTCGTACAGCGTACATCGGCTAGCACATATTCCCCATAAGAAAAATTTCTTATATAAAATTCATATCGTACATCATCGTGTCCAATATGGGGATTCGAATTGGCCCGAGTTTTCAAATTATTTCTTCTGGTTCGGAAGTTTTAAGGCTTCGCTGGATATTTGGCTTACTCTGACGTTACCCTTAATTGTCCTCGTCTTCATCGACCCGGTTCCAGGGGGCATATTGTTAGGATTTCATTATGTTTATGAAGTGTTTTTGGCTGGCAAGGTAGTCGATCACAATCCAAGGATAAGGGGTATCATCACCCGATGGCTGTCGATCGGCGCCTACCATTTAAAGCATCATGATCTATATAAGTGCAACTACTCTTTTTTCATTACCTTGTGGGACCATATCTTTCAAACAACCGACAAGAAATTTTTGGGGGTACGAAGTGCGAAGGAGAGAAGAGAAAATCTTGATGAGAGATACTGACCAAAAAAACATTCCAGACGTTATATTCTAGAAGTTAACCGGCAGGAACTCGCGCCTATTCTGATAAGGAAAGGTTTGAAAATTCGTGATCATACCTCATTATGCTGATTATCATTATCCGCTAAGTCATCCTCAGAAGAGAATCTGGTATACCGAAAAACTATATCCCAATACTAATATTCATCATATTTGTGGTATCGCAAATATCTATGGACAGATAGACGCGGATATGTTGATGCAGTCGATTCGGTCGGTCATCGCTGGCAATCAGGTATTTCGGTTAGTCATCTCAGAGGAAGATGACGACCCCATGCAGACCGTATCCAAGGATGGTAAGCACGGGCTGCAGTTTACGGATTTTAGCACAAAAGCCAACCCACAACAAGTGTGGGATCAATGGTTGCAAAATCAACTTCGTCTGCCGCTTTCGCTAGATGGACAACAACCCCTTTATCGATTTGAAGTGTACCGGCTAGATGAGAAACATTACGGTATTTTTGCCAAGATACATCATTTGATTTTTGACGGCTGGTCGCTTCCACTCCTGACGGCAGAGATTTGCAACCATTATGAGCGGTTATTTCGCGGCGAGGATGATGCGATACAGGAAGATCAAACGTATTTACAGTTGATAAATCAAGAACAGAAATATGCACAATCTCCTCGTTTTGCGAAGGACCGTGCTTATTGGTACGAAAAGTTTCAGACGATTCCTGAGCCTGTTTTTCATATGGGCTCCGACCGACTTGAAGCGCAGCGGGCATCCTATGCGCTGGACAGGGAAATCACTTCGTCCATACATGATTGGACACAAAAATATAACTGTTCACTGAACGATTATTTTGTTCTATTAATGAACCTCTACATATTCAAAATGTATGGTCAGACAGATGTAACGATAGGTTTGCCTGTATACAACCGTTCCGGTCCAGCAGATAAACAAACTATTGGCATGTATACAAGCACAATGCCCGTACCGTTCCATATTCAACCGGAGGCTGCGGTGTTGGAGCTGTTATCCGCTGTCAAGCGCGAAATTCGCACCGGTTATGTTCACCAGAAGTATCCGTTCGACTTGTTGATGCAGGATTTACAGTTGAAGAAAAGAGGCTACGAATCCTTGTTCCAACTGTCGGTCAATTATTATCCATTTGTACCGAGCAATCAATTACTTGATCAGCCATTCGAGGTCATACAATTGCATTCGGGCTATCAACAGCTTCCATTGCAGTTGGTGATAAAGGAATGGGCAGAAGGAGAGTTGATGCTGGAATTTGATTATCGATGCGCCATATTCAGCAAACAGGATATAGATCTAATGTTTGATAGAATAATGAGGATCGCTACGCAAATCATGAATCATCCGCAACTGATGATTCAGCAAATTTCTCTTTTATCGGAAGACGAGCGGTATAGGTTGTTGGTTGAATTTAACGATACAACGCAATCGTATCCCGTAAACCACAATGTTGTGGAGCTGTTTGAACAACAAGTGCAATTAACGCCGGAACGCATAGCTATCAGTATGTATACCAAGACATGGAACTATCAGGAACTGCATCGGCAGGTTCTGCGACTAAGTGTACGCTTGCGGCAGCTTGGCATAGGTTCCGGGCACAAGGTGGGTGTGTACGGAACGCATTCGATGGAGCTGGTGGCCGGAGTGCTGGCTATTTTGAAAGTCGGAGCTGCCTATGTGCCTATTGATCATGCATATCCAAGCCGACGTATTAATGATATTTTGCAAGATAGCACCCTAAACTGTATGGTACTGAATCGGGAACTGCCAACGGATGTGGATTACAGCGGGACTATTCTTTGGCCGGAGCAACAGGATGAAGATGACGCAGCAGTTTGGAACATTACCGGACCGTCGGCAGGTCCGAGTGAACTTGCTTACATGATTTATACTTCCGGTTCAACCGGCAAGCCGAAGGGCGTTATGATCGAACACAGCAATCTGACGAATTACATCTGGTGGGCTCATAAGGTTTACGTGCGGCAAACACCGGAAGTCTTCGCTTTATATTCTTCATTGTCATTTGATTTGACGGTTACGTCTATCTTTACACCGTTAATAGGTGGGCATGAGCTGAGAATTTATAGTGAATCAGACCATGGTTTTGTATTGTATGATATCTTGCGAGATAACAAGGTTACTGTACTGAAACTGACGCCTGCGCATTTGTCTTTACTACGTGAGCAATCGTATACACAGAGCTCTATACGCACTCTGATCGTAGGCGGTGAGAATCTGAACACCTCAATCGCCAAGGAAATAAATGATTGCTTCGGTGCAAATATTCATATTTATAATGAATACGGTCCGACGGAAGCTACGGTAGGCTGTATGATTCATAAATATGACCCCCTAGAGGATACTGATGTTTCTGTACCGATCGGCAAGCCGGCGGCTAATGTGCAGTTGTATGTGCTGGATGAGCATTTGCAGCCTGTACCGACAGGCTGCATTGGAGAATTGTTCATATCAGGCGAAGGAGTGGCAAGAGGTTACTGGAACCGGGAGCAATTGTCGGAAGCAGCCTTTGTACCAAATCCGTTTCATTCGCAGCAAAAGATGTATCGGACAGGCGATTTGGTCCGTTTTACGGAGCGCAATCATCTGGAATACATGGGCCGCAAAGACCGTCAGGTCAAATTGAATGGGTACCGTATTGAAATAGGTGAAATCGAAACGGCATTATTGGAAATTGATGAAATTTCCAATGCAGCCGTGCTGGGATACCGGATGAACGATGCGGAGCATACCGATCAACAGACTGTAAATGTAGGTAAGAGTGACCAACGAAGTAAGCTTTGCGCCTATCTGGTAATGAAAACGCCTGTAGAACTGGCAATGATCAAAACAAAACTTGCAGCCAAGTTGCCGTTGTATATGATTCCACAGCTAATTGAAGTGAACGAAATCCCGTTAACGATTAATGGTAAAATCGATTTTTCCAAATTACCAGTGCCGATAATGGAGCTAGAAGTATCTGTGGAGTCAAACAAGGACGAGCTTCAGTATCTGTATTCAGTGGAACAACAGTTGTTAACCGACACGCTGCAACAGCTTTTGAATATTCCGGTTGTACGATTGGAGCACGAGTTTTTTCAATTAGGTGGCGATTCCATTAAGGCGATTCAGCTATCTTCCAGAATGAAAACAGCAGGATATGTCCTAAAGGTCAACGATATTCTGACATATTCGCGAATCGGCGATATGGTGGCTTACCTTGTTAAAGATAAAGGCGCAGACCAGGAAGATCGTCATCGAATAGCGGAGGGGGTCTTGAAGCGTTCTCCCATACACGAATGGTTTTTTGATCAGCAATTGACTCAGCAGGATTATTATCATCAATCGGTACTATTGTCGCTGGATGCCTCGGTTACATTGGAAATGATAGAATCGGGCCTGCAAGCGCTAATTGTTCAGCATGACAGTTTGAGATTAAATCTGAATGATGATCGTGTTCTTTTTTATAATCCTGTTCATCTGGATCTTCCTCTTCAAGTGCAACAACTGGATTTGTCGTCCTTGTCGTATGATCAGCAGCTGGAAAGGATCGAAGCGGCGGGCAGTACATTAAAATCGTCATTTGACTTGCAGTCTGATCTGCTGTTCAAGGCGATTTTTTTTGAACTCGGGAGTCAAGGCGCAAGGTTGCTGCTAACAGCACATCACCTAGTAGTTGATGGTGTTTCTTGGCGTATCTTACTGGAGGACTTGATTACCATCTTAACGGCAAAGAAAGACGGTCGTGAAGCTGTACTGCCAGCTAAAACATCATCCTACCAGCAATGGACAGAGGAATTGGAACACTATGCTGCTTCGTTGACTTCCACAAGCATATCTTACTGGATCGAAATATTTGATGACTGGAATGGAGGAAACGCACCGAACGTCCGAGCGGTGGAAAATCGCCACACAGCTACCGTGACCAAACAGTTAAGCGCAGATTGGACGAGTCAATGGCTGCTTCGCGCCAATTCCGCGTATCACACGGAACCAGTTGATCTGCTAATTATCGCACTAGCACAGGCAGTGCAACAACTGGATACTGGTTCTTGCATTCTGCTGGAGCTGGAGGGACATGGAAGAGAGAGGTTTAGCGAGGCTGTGGATGTATCTCGAACGGTAGGCTGGTTCACAAGCATTTTCCCAGTTCGGATTGAACTGCCTGCCGCTGATCTAGAGCAGCAGATCAAACTAGTCAAGGAACAGCTACGCAGTGTGCCGAATAAAGGTTTCGATTATTTGATAAGTCGGCATTTACAGCCTTCATCCATTCTTTCAATGTTAGAATCACCAATCGGGCAGATGATCCGATTTAATTATCTTGGTGATTTTGTTGCCTTGTCCGCTCCTGGTCTGTTTGCACTGGCGAAAGAACAGACCGGTTATAATAATGGGCTGTTCAATGCCTTTTCGGTCCGACTGGATGTTAATGCGATGACGATTGGAGGCCAGCTTCGCCTTTCGGTGACTTACGTAAAAGAACACTTTACTACAGAAGCGATGGACCAGCTAATTCATGCCTGGCATGACCAGTTGATTGCCATTATCACACACTGCACAGCCCGGCAGTCGGCAACATATACGCCCTCTGATTTTGAGACGATCGGGCTGGACCAAGCAGAGCTGGATTCTTTGTTTATAGACTGATTAAATTTGTATATAGAAAGGAATACTTCCATGTCAAACAACTCGTACTACAAGGATAAATTTGAGAATCTGGAAATGTACCAACGCTTGATTCAGTATTGGAGTATTTTGTTTGATAGACGTGAATCAATGAACATATTGGATAATATGAACTTTAATGTTCATCTCTTTCCAGAAATCTTCACCATGGACGAAATTTCTGCTTTGCATCAGATAGAGCCGGGTTACACATCTCCCGACGGTTATACCGAGATGAATGCGTTGATCCGTAGACTGGAGCTGGCAAGACTGTTACAGAATGCCCCCCAGCGGGCGGAAATTAGCCACAGGCTGGTAGAGCAAGCCGGTATAGGCTGCGGGAACGGCTGCACCAATGTGATGAACGGTGTTATTAATTCAATTTTGAAATTAAAACAGGTTGAAAAAGGGCTGGAGCATCCGGAAGTGATTCTGATTTTGCCCAACTATACGGTCTATGCAGCCCAACTGTCGAATCTGAACGACAAGGCAACCTCTAAATACGTATATACACAACGAGAGAATAATTATCTGCCCACCAGTTGCGAGATTCGTAATGCGATTACACCCTCTACAGTCGCGGTAATCATCACCTACCCTAACAATCCTGCCCAATCTACCTATGAGGGCGAGAATGTAAGGGAGTTGCAGCAGATCGTAGAATTATGCCAGGCCAATGAGATTTTCTTGGTGGTAGATAATATCTACCAGGACCTGATCTTCCCTAAAAGCCGCGGCTTTACAGAAATTTTTAATCTGACGGATAAGCTTGATTACGTGATTAAAGTATATGGTTGTTCCAAAGATACACCGTTTTATTCCGGTTTCCGTACGGGATACTGGTTTGGTGATCCGCGGATTGACGAGAAATACAAATATTTTATTTCATCGATGGAAAATAGCATGAATACCCACTCGTTGGTCTATTTTGCGCTCAATCTGTATTTCAAATATAAGCTGCTTACCGGAGAAGAACCGGCGCTGGAGGATATGAAATTATTTGACCAGGGATTATTCGGCTGGAGTCAGAATGTGGATGAGCATCTATTGTTTAAAAAAATGCAGGAGCTTAAGCTGTTTGCGAAATATCAATCCCGCATTCAGCTTTCGGATAACATACAGGCCGATGCGCTTCGACGTGTGACCGAGTATGTGAAAGGATCGAAAGTATTTGTGGATTATACCAATCAACAGATTGGCAATGTATTCTTCATTAAAGTGAATCCCGAGTATCGGTTTGACAATGATGATGAATTCTTCAAGAAGCTGTTTTATGAAGTGAACTGTGGCATTCTTCCCGGCAATGTATTTGGTATTTTGCAACGGCCTGATGAAATTTGGTTCCGTATTACTCTGATTCATGACCGTGTGGACAATATTATTCGCTATCTAAGCAAGATCGAAGACGTTTTTGCCCATTCAGCAATTATTTAATCACGCAAACATACGGGAGGTTAGTATGGCCCAAAAGGTAAACAATCAGAACATTGAAGATATTATTGCGCTGTCGCCTACACAGGAAGGCATTTTGTTTCATTGTTTAAAAGAACCAGAGGTGCCGCTCTATTTGAGTCAAGTGGCATTGCATATTACCGGTGAACTGGATGCAGAAATATTGCAGAAGGCGCTGAATTGGATGGCAGTGGATAATGACTGTCTTCGCTCTGTCATTCGCTGGGAGAATCTAAGTCAGCCTGTTCAAATCGTATTAAAGCAGCAAAAGTTGATCCTGAGCCAAGAGGATCTGTCCACCTTGTCTCCGGCCGATACAGAAACCAGGTTGAGTGAAATTAGACGTCGTGAGCAGAATAACGGCTTCGATCTCACAAAAGGTCCGCTGCTGAGGACTGTATTGTGCAAGAAAGATGCGAATAGCTATACCATTCTATTGCAATTTCATCACATTATACTGGATGGCTGGTCATTGGGGCTGTTTTTGAGTGAATGGCTGCAAACCTATGAATTGCTACTACATGATCAACATGTAACCCGCAGCAGTAAGCCTGCCTATAAGGCGTACATCAAATGGCTGCAACAATATGATCATGAGCAGGCTCGCCAATTTTGGCAGACCGAATTGGAATCTTTAAGCTCGTATACGAAACTGCCGTATGCGCAGCAGACGAGAACACAGGGTGGCGACATTCATAAGGTAGAAATCGATCTTCATAGCATTTTTCCTCAAGTAGAGGAATTCTCGAGAGCGTATAGCGTATCGGCCAGTTCTATAATGAATGCTGCTTGGGCACTTCTCTTGCAACGGTACAACGACAGTAATGAGGTCGTGTATGGCCTGACCGTTTCAGGCCGCCCGGATGTACTTCCTCAGGTGGAGCGGATGATAGGTTTGTTCATCAATACCATTCCTGTCATTGTAAGTGAAGCTGGTGATTTGTCGAGAATTGATTATATTCGACACATACATAATAAGCTAATTCACTATAAAAAGTCCGAAAATCTACCTCTAAGCGATATTCAAAGTATTTCCCGGATGAAAGGCACGGAGACGTTGTTTAACCATATTCTAGTATTTGAAAACTACCCTCTGGATATGCAATTGCTGCAGGGCTCTTTTAGCAGCTTCAACATTATCGGATATGAAGAATACGAGGTTAATCATTACGATTTGACCGTATCCTTCCTGCTGGCTGGAAGGCCGATGCTGAAGCTGGAATATCATTCTGATCTGTTCGAACAATGGATCGTACACAAGATGGGAGAGCATTTTATTTCGATATTGCAACAATTCATGAATCAGGCTGAACTGCCGGTTGCTGGAGTGGAGCTATTGACGGAAGTTGAGAAACAACAACTGCTGGTGGAGTTCAACCAGACGGATCGATTGGACCTGAAGCAGGACAAAACCGTATATCAATTTTTTGTTGAGCAGTCTCAAGCCACGCCCGAATATACGGCTGTGGTCTTTCAAGAAAGCAGGCTGACTTATTGTGAGCTGGCCCAACAGGCAGAGCGGCTGGCTGGTTTTTTACGTGATCGGGGAGCAGGCGAGGGCAGGATTATCGCTTTGCTGATGGACTGGTCGACTGATTTGATTACCGCCATTATGGGAGTGCTTGGTTCGGGGAGTGCTTATTTGCCGATTGATCCAAGTTATCCGGAGGAACGTATTCGTTATATTGTCGAAAGTAGCAAGGTTAGCATTATTGTAACCATGGAGCAGTACCAGGAGGTTGCTGCTGCGATGGTTAGGACTACAGTAGTGCTGGAGCAGGGCGACTGCCGGCTAGTTGAGAATACTGCCGCCGGTCAATCAGTTGCAGCAGATCATGGGGGCGTTGATTTTCCACTGGCGTATGTCATTTATACATCTGGTTCAACTGGTACGCCCAAAGGTGTAATGATTGATCAGCGTTCTTTCACTGAATTTATATTATGGACGCTAGAAGAATATGATCATACCCCAGGTTATCAGGTGCTGTTGTCCAATTCCTACGCATTTGACAGTTCCATTCAGCAGATTTTCTCGCCGCTTGTTTCAGGTGGAACACTGCACTTGCTTCATCCGGACGTACGCAAGAATGCCGACCAGTATTTGGACTATTTGCAGAAACACCGGATTAACAGTATTGATGAAATACCAGTGCTGATGAATATGCTGGTGGAGCAAGCAGAAGAACGGAGCGAGCGCCCTGTATTGCCTGATCTGACCTCATTGTCTCTGGGCAGCGAATATGTGCCGATCAGTCTGGTGCGCAAATGTCGCGAGATATTGAATCCTACCGGGAAAATTATTAACGGTTACGGCCCTGCGGAGACAACGGTAGAAACAAGTACCTATCATTTTGACGGTAATTCTGAGCATGAGATTTCATTGATAGGCAAACCGCGTTCTAATCTAAAAATATATATAGTGGACCGGAACAACCGCCTGTGCCCGATCGGCATTCCCGGTGAAATTTGTGTTAGCGGCACAGGGCTGTCGCGCGGATATTTGGGCCAGCCGGAACTCACAGCCGAGCGCTTCATTCCGAATCCGTTCAGCGATATTCCTGGAGATAAAATGTACAAAACCGGTGATGTGGGCCAGTGGCAAAAAGACGGCAATTTACAGTACCTCGGTCGTGTGGATAATCAGGTTAAAATCCGCGGTTATCGGGTAGAGATCGGAGAAATTGAAGAAGCATTGCTACAGCACCCGCAAATTCAGGATGCAGTAGTCGTGCTGCAGGGAAAAGCTCTGAATAACCCTGTATTATGCGCTTTTCTTAAATCTCGAACAGAGCCATCAACAGCGGAATTGCGGCAGTTCTTGGCGGATAAGCTGCCGAGTTATATGATCCCCTCCTTTTACCAATACAGTGAAGCCTATCCGTTATCACCGAACGGTAAAATTAATCGCAAAGCATTGGAAAACACTGAAATTGTTCGCACGGGTGAAGACTACAGCGAACCGCGTCATGAATTGGATCAGAAGCTGGTTGATATCTGGAAGAATGTGCTGAACCTCTCCCATGTTGGGATTCAGTCCAACTTTTTTGAACTTGGCGGAAATTCAATTCAGATTATGCGGCTGTACAACCTGCTAAAAAAAGAACTGCCTGAAATAAAACTAGAAATCAGTGATCTGTTTTCCTACAACACTATTGCTCAACTGGCAGATTATATTATGCAGCCAGCTGATGACATTCTTTCGGCACCCGAGAATAAAGATCGATTGGAACAATCTGTGCAACCGGGCGAGGGTAAGGAAACTTCGAAGGCCGGCCAGGATATTGCCATCATTGGTATCGGAATCCACCTGCCTGAAATAGATGGTCCGGACCAATTCTGGGATATGCTAGTGAACGGTCAAACGACCATCAGGGAAATTCCCTCATCCAGAAAATTGCTGGACCCTACCGGTTATAGGGATAAAAATTATTTGCGCTACGGTTATCTTGAAGGGATCGATGAATTTGACCCGCAGTTTTTCGGTATTTCACCAAAACTGGCCAAATCAATGGACCCTAACCAACGTATCATGTTGGAAACGGCCTACCATACGCTAGAAGATGCCGGTTATACACGCGAAGAACTACATAATCGTCCGGTTGGTGTTTTTATGGCAGGAATAATTCCGACGTATTATCAACACCTGGATCTAAAAATAGATGAGTTAATGTCAAGCAATTTGCCTGCTAATCTGGCGGGAAGATTATCGTACCATTTCGGTTTCAATGGCCCTTCCATGGTGATTGAAACGGCTTGTTCGTCTTCGTTGACAGCGGTGCATACAGCAGTACAGGCTTTACGAAACGGAGAGTGTGAGCTGGCACTTGCCGGCGGCATCCATCTGGATATTGAGCCGATTGAGCGTGAACTTGCTATGGAATCTAATATTGTTTCACCTAGCGAGTGCTGTCGGGCATTCAGCGAACAGGCGGACGGAACAATCGGTGGAGAGGGCAGCGTATGTATTCTTCTGAAGCCATTGGAGCAAGCGGTACGTCATAACGATCGTGTATATGCAGTTATTAAAGGCAGCGCTATTACTCAAGACGGGGCAAGATCGAACGGCATCACTGCCCCAAGTCCTGATGCCCAGGCTGAAACCTTATTAAAAGCTTGGAGCAACGCTAATATTGATCCAACAACGATCTCTTATATCGAAGCGCACGGAACAGGAACCCGTTTAGGCGATCCGATTGAAATCAAAGGAATTCAAAAAGCATTTATGCAGTATACGGATCGTAAGCAGTTCATCCGACTCGGTTCGCTCAAGTCCAATGTAGGCCACCTTGACAGCGCGGCGGGATTGGCTGGACTAGTCAAGACGGCGCTGAGTTTGCAGCATAATGAGTTGCCAGCTTCACTCCATGCCACGCCGCTAAATTCGTTAATTCCATTTGAACAGACACCTGTCCTTGTAAACGGTACATTAAGTTCTTGGCAGCCAGTCGCTGGAGAGCCACTTCGTGCCGGTGTGAGTTCATTTGGGCTGAGTGGTACGAATGTGCATATAATTCTGGAGAAATTCGAACCTCAATCGGTGTTGGACGGTTCACAGAATGGATCTGATCCGGATCAAGTGCAGCAGATCCCGTATCTGTTCACCTTATCAGGTTCAACACCTGCAATTGTACAACGAAAGATAGACGGACTGCGGCAGCATCTTATGCATAATCATCAAGCTGCCCTTGCGGATATAAGCTATACGTTGAACTGCCGGCGCAGTCAGGATAATTATCGGTTCGCTGTGGTCGCTCATACTCGAAAGGAACTCATCGAACGGCTGGAACAGGCTGCTGAAATTCACGCCCGCCATGGACAAACAGAGGCAAGGGCCAGTCTGTGGCTGCAAGATTATATTCCGGGTGCGGAGCGGCTTTACGATCAATTAGTCCTGACAGGCTGGATAAACCGTGAGCAACGAGCGCAATACGATGAGTATATTGCTGCTTCAAGTGATGACCCGCAGCTTCGGGCCAGAGCGATCTATGCTTCGTTTCTGTACGCTATCGTCAGTCTATTGCAGGCAACAGGACTGAACTATGAGCTGAGTGGAATCGGCATTGGAGCAGCGGTCTCTACTGTTAAGCAGAATAAAGGAACACTGGCAAATGTTACAGATGCCGCGTTGCATACGAGCTTAGCACAATACAATACGAATATGAATGAACAGCAATGGTTTGCACATAGAGGCATCCTGCTGACTGCAGGCGCAATACCCATTCATCAGCTTCTGGACACAGCATCCCAATCCGCCGAGGGTTCGTCCATCCCTCCCCAGCAATGGGAAGCAGATGTGTTCGGTTTCACACAGGGGGATCACCAGTTGCTGACGGTACTGTCACATCTGTACAAAGCAGGCTGGAACCTTGATTTGACATCAATTCAGACGGGCAATGTTGTTTCCTTGCCTGTCTATCCATTCGAACGCAAATCATACTGGTTCGATATGAACACGACAAAGCGCAAAGCGCTTGAAGTTCGTCATCAAGAACAACAGGAAACAGGTGCCGTAACCAGTAAACTGCTGCATCGGCTGTATTGGAAACCGACTCAGCTTCAGCGTGAGCGCAAGCATCTATTACAGGGCGTCTTGCTGATAGTTGGCGAACACTCTGACTGGCAGGAACAACTGGCGAATAAATTCCGCGGTGAGGGCATGGATGTTGTACAAATGTATTACGGCCCTCAATATCGTCAGTTAGAGCGGCAGGTCTATGAAGTGAATATAAATGAAGAAGATCAAATCGCCGACGTATTGAAGCAATTAAGAGACAACGGCCAAATTGTCAATACATGCATTCATATCTCATCCAGTCAACCGTTGCAGGATCGGATGGTTACCGACAGGAAGCAGTTGTCTGCGGTGGTTGACGGGATACTCGCACCTGCCTGGTATTTGACGAGGCAGCTTGCGCTGCATACGGCTGCCACACCGGCGCGGTTGTTCCATATTACTAGAAATGCGGACAAGGTTGCATCTGAAGACGCCATTGTTGACCCGCTGCAAAGTTTTATCGTATCTCTAAATCGCAGCGCCAATCATGAATATCCGTTGCTGGAGTCGCGTTGCATTGACCTGGAAGCGTCGGAGTGGGCGAAGGATGTCTCATTACAGCATATTTATAACGAAGTATGCTGGCATGATGAAACGAAAGAAGTGGCCTACCGGCATGCCACTCGTTATGTTCGGTATTTGAACGAATCTGTTCCTTCCAAGACAAAGCGGGAGTTGTTTCGCAATGATGGTGTCTACTTGGTTACAGGCGGAACCGGAGGCATAGCGACAGAAATATGCCGTGCGATCGCAAGCAAATATCGTGCCACTTTCGTGCTGCTGGGACGTACCCGCGAAGAGAATATGAGCCAGCGTCAGCTTGCCGATATTCGTGCCCTGGCGGAGCTAGGTGCTGATGTACAGTATTTTGCGGTTAATATTGCAGAACGCTGTGAGTTGGAGTCAACCGTTGAGCGAATCTCCACCCAATACGGCAACGTCGACGGGGTTATTCATGCGGCAGGTATACTAGGGAAGCGAGTTTCGCTGCAAGAGGCAAGTATGGAAGATTATCAGGATGTATATGAAGCTAAAGTCTATGGGACGGTACTACTGGATATGCTGCTGCGTGAACATATGGTTGATTTTTTTATGACCTTCTCCTCTGTAGACGCTATATTGTCAGAGAAAAATCTGGGACCCTATACTAGTGCTAATCATTTTATGGATCAATATGCGTTGCAACAAAGACAGCTTGGCCGGCAGTTTATATCTATTCAGTGGGGAGGATGGCAATTTACCGGGATGGGAAGCAAGAACGAAGAGCTGCAGTCCTCCCATATTCATGAAATTGCCCGTTTATCTCCACTTATTCTGGGTTATGACCGCAAGCAGGGGATTGGGGCATTTTGGACGATTACCGGTGCGCGGTCCAGTCATTTAATGGTGACTGGATTGGATGAGCAGGATTTGCAGGCGCTGGACAAGCAGGCGTATTTCAAACTGGAGCCCGATCTTAGGAAAAGGATGAATGCCTCATCTGCCAAACCATCCATAGCGGATATCAGCCTAGAGAGTATTGAGTCTACGGTTGCGCGTGTCTGGACCGAAATGTTGGAGATGGAGCAGGCTCCAGATGTGAACGAGAATTATTTCTCCATCGGTGGCGATTCGATTCTTGGAATTGATATTACTGTGCAGTTGTCGCAAATCTATCAGTTGCAGCTAGATGCGAACACGCTATTCCGCTATGATACGATTCGGTCATTAAGTAGATTTATCCATGAACAACTCCAAGATGCTAAGCCGGCATCCAAAATTCGGTCTTCCATTCCGAAAGCTGTTCCGATGAATCAGGAATAAGAAACTGCATGAAAGGAAGTTTTGCGATGAATATTTCTACTCAATCGACAACTAATCTATATGAATTATCACATACGCAAAAACGATTTTGGTTCCTGGACAAGCTTGATTTTTCCGATGATCCATCAGCTCGCGCAATGTCCCATGTGTCTACTGTATTTACACTGGTCGGCCCACTGGAGGTGGGGCTGTTTAAACAGACAGTACAGGATCTGGCGAAACGGCATGCTGCCCTTCGCACCAGTTATCGGGATCAGGACGGCTCGCCGCTGCAGCTCGTTTTTCACGATATTCAAATTCCGGTTGCGATCTATGATATTTCGGCTGATGATTCGCGTGAGCGGCTGGAGCATAGAATACAGGAGGAATTGAATACACCGTTCGATTTGCAGCAGGCCCCGTTGATTCGGTTCACCTTGTATAAGTTATCCGCGGACAAACATATCTGCATGATCGTCGCTCATCACAGCATCGTCGATGGGCTATCGATCGACATTATACTGTCCGAACTGATGGTGATTTACAAGGCGCATGTTACCCAGGTTCCGCCTGTACTACCAGAGCTTGATATTCAGTACAGCGACTATGCTCATTGGCATAACGGTATGCTGACGGGCGGTGAATTGGCGGACCAGCGTCAATTCTGGGCTGACTATTTGGCTGGGGAACTGCTCGATCTGAACTTCCCGCTGGACTATCAACGTCCAGCGGAACGAACCTATACCGGAGCGGCCGTACCGCTGGTTATTGGCGAGGAATTGTTTGTGTCGCTCAAAAAAACATGTGAGCAGTTGGATGTGAGTCTGTACATGTTTTTATTAGGAATTATGAATGTGTTGCTCGCCAAATATACACGGAATCAGGACATCATTGTCGGGACTTCTTTATCAGGCCGATTTCATCCCGATTTGAACGGAATGATCGGCAGCTTCATCAATACACTACCGGTGCGTAATCAGATAAATGGAGAAGAGCCTTTCAGCGTATTTGTCAAACGAATCAAAGAAAATGTGCTAAATATTCAGGAAAATCAGGCATATCCGTTCGATATGATCGTCCATGATCTGGGGGCAGATCGCAATAATAGCCATCATCCGGTATATGATGTTGTGTTTGAAATGCATACACTGCATGCAGACAGCAAAGCTGTACGCGAAATATCGCCAGGATTGTTTTTGTCATTTGAACATTCGCTTCAACCTATTCGTTATTCCGTATTTGATTTTATATTTGAGCTTTATCAAAAGGAAGGGCAGATCGAAGGCTATATTCAATATGCCACCCACCTGTTTGAATCGTCTTCAATGGAACGGTTAAGCTGTAATTTTTTACAACTGGTCCAGCAGGCCATCCAGAATCCAACGATACTTGTTAGCGAAATGGAAATGCTGTCGGAGCCTGAGCGGACACAGGTGATGGAAGATTTCAATCAGGTGTCTGTTGATTTCCCGGTACATACGCCATTTCCTATACTGTTTGAACAGCAGGTTGTACGTACGCCGAATCATATTGCGGCCTCTTACGACGGAGAGCAATTATCGTATAGAGAATTAAATGAGCGTGCGAACCGTTTGGCGCATTTTTTACGCAGCCGCGGTATAAAGTCAGGGCAATTTGTTGCTGTTATGTGTGAGCGCAATCTTGACTGGCTGACCTCGCTGCTGGCAATTCTCAAGAGTGGTGCAGCCTATGTGCCGATTGATCCGAATGTGCCGGATGAACGCGCAACTTATATCTTACAGGACTGCGCTGCACAGCTTCTGATTACTCAGAATCAACTGCTGGAACGCGTGAGCAGACTGGATACGGTTGCAAGCCTTTCTGTACTGTGTGTGGATATGCCGATAGGGGAAGGGCCATTATGGCCGCAGCAACATGAGCTGATCACCAGCGAGTGTCTGGCTGAATTCCCGGTAACTGACGGGGAGGACGATCCTTCAGCCGAACGGCTTGCTTATATGATCTACACTTCCGGTTCAACCGGTACGCCCAAAGGTGCACTCGTACGCCATAATGGCATGATCAATCATCTGTACGCCAAAATTTATAGCCTGCAACTGAGTGAACGCGATATTGTAGCACAAAATGCTTCGATCAGTTTCGATGTCTCTATCTGGCAATCGCTTGTTGCGCTGCTGGTCGGCGGACAGACATCCATTGTTTCCTTTGAGGCGGGTCGGGATCAAGCGTTATTGTTGCAGCATATAAAGAATCATCAGATTACAGTTATCGAGACCGTTCCTTCATTGCTGTTTGCTTTCTTGGATACGATGGAAAGTATGCCTGCTTCCGAACGTTCCGTGCCCTCCTTGCGCTGGATGATTGCCAACGGGGAAGAGCTGCCTGGCAAACTGGTCAAAAGCTGGTTTACCATGCTCCCGGATATACCGTTGATTAATGCCTATGGACCTACGGAATGTTCGGATGATGTAACCCAGTATACGATGCGCAGTGATGTTCAGGATGAATCTGACTTGACACATAAGCGCATTCCTGTAGGCAAACCACTTCCTAACATGCGTCTGTATGTGGTGGACCAATTTCATAAGCCAGTCCCGGTAGGGGTAAAGGGTGAAATATGGATTTCCGGAATTGGCGTTGGAGCCGGTTACTGGCATAATGACGAGCTGACCCGCAGCAAGTTCATTGCCAATCCGTTTGCCAACCACGAACATGAGCGCATTGTTTATCGGACAGGTGATTTGGGATGTTGGTTGCCGAATGGCAATCTGGAATTTTCCAGCCGGATCGATCATCAGGTCAAGGTACGCGGTTTCCGTATTGAGCTTGGTGAGGTAGAGGCGGTAATCAACCGTCATCCAGGGATAGACGAAGCGGCGGTGATTGCGAGAAAGCAAGGAAATGGCGACTCGATGCTGGTTACCTTTTATACAAGCAAGGAGCATTTGGAGCCGGAACAATTGCGGACTTATTTGCAGGAGAAGCTGCCCTATTATATGGTTCCAGCGCAGTTAATCAGCATTGAGCAAATGCCGCTACTGACCAGCGAGAAAATTGACCGCAAAACATTGCAGTCATGGGCGAACGAGTATATCGCATCCGCACCATCCAAACCGGCAACATGGTCTACCCCGACAGAGCGGGAACTTTCCTTCTTATGGGCAGAGATCCTGGAATTAAAGCAAGTGGATGCACAGGATCATTTCTTTCATCTGGGGGGGCATTCCATCAGTGCAGTCAAACTGGTAAACCGGATTCGGAAGCAGTTTGGTATCAGTATGGCACTCCAGCAAATTTTCACGACCCCGGTATTGCATGAACTGGCGGCAGTCATTGATCAGGAAAAAGCGGCCAAAACAACTGGCCATTCTCCAACGAGAGAGGCTGCGGACAATAATCCGTTGCGCCGTTTTCCGGCCAAAAGCGCATACGCGCTTGCTCCTGTTCAACTGCCGGAGTGGTATTTGCATGAACTGGAGCCGGACAACCCGTTTTATAATGTAAGCTTTGATTTGATGTTTTATGGTGATATGAATCTTCCAGCTTTTGAGTGGGCATGGCAGCGACTGATTGAACGGCATTCCGTGCTTCGTACTCATTTTGCCAATCATGAAGGCGCAACGGTTCAAGTTGTGAAATCGGAGCAGGACTTCCGACTGGACAGCGTATATGAGAATCGAACACATATAGAGCCGGATGAAATTATGCAAGATGTCTACCGGATGGCGGAACAGCATAATAATCAAAGTTTTGATTTTGCCCAAGGGCCGCTGTTTTCGGTCAAGTTGATCGAATATGCGGACAAAGAGTTTCTGATGATGTTCGTAGCGCATCATATTATCTGGGATGAGACATCGTCCATGAATCTGATTGACGAATTCAGTGAACTGTATAATTCGCAATTAGAACATCGTACTGCACAGTTGCCTGAGCTGGAGATTGAATATACGGATTATGCCGAATGGATGAACACTTCAATTCAATCTGGATACCTGGAAGCCAAACGGCAGTATTGGCTGGATAAATTCGCTGTCGTGCCGCCAGCACTAGACCTGCCGACTGATTATCCGCGCCCTTCAATAGTGACGTTCAACGGTGGCACTGTGCTGAAGACGATTCAACCGGACTTGCAAAAGCGGATCGCCACTTACTGTCAGCAGCAAGGGATTACATTATATATGTTCCTATTGTCGGTATTGAATTTACAAATGCACCGTTTGAGCAATCAGGATCATTTCGCAGTCGGTTCTCCTATTGTGAACCGTGACGATGTGAAGCTAGAACGAATGCTAGGGCTGTTTGCCACGGCGATTCTGTTGGAATGCCGAATAGAACCGAATATGACGTTTGCTGAATTGGTTTCCCAGAGCAGGCAGACGGCAATCGAGGCCTATGATAATCATCTATATCCGAGTAACTTCGTCATTGAGCAAATCCGGACGGAAAATGATCTTTCGCGTTCTAAGCTGTTTTCGGTTATGTACGGCTTGCAAAACAATAAACAAAATTTACTGAAAAACCTGAAATTTGTTGGGCTCGACTACAATCCGCGAGTGTATGATTTCATGGAAACCAGTTCTCGTTTTGATCTGACCTTTGCTTTTGATGAACTGGGTCACGGGATTGAACTTAATTTGAACTATAATACGGATCTGTTTAAAAGAACGACGGCTGAGCGGATTGCCGAGCAGTTTATCTTGCTAACGCAACAGGTGATAGATTCGCCCGACGGCTCGCTTTATGCCTATGAGTGGCTGGACAAACAGTCCGAAACGATTATCGCCAACCTACGTAATCGCAAGCCACACAGCTATGAATCCCAATCCTGTGTGCATCAAGTGATTGAACGTCAGGTGGAATTGACACCGAACGAGATCGCCATCTTCGATCATAATCAGACAATGACGTATAAACAAATGAATGAAAAAGCGAATCAGTTGGCGCATTTGCTGCTGACTGCTGGTGTGCGGCGGGAGCAAAAAATCGGAGTTAGGTTTGAACGTTCGGCTGATTTGATTGTTTCGCTGCTTGCCGTTTGGAAAGCAGGCGCCGCTTATGTGCCTATCCATCCGGAGCTCCCGGAAGCACGGCAATTAGAGATCATACAGGCCGCAGATATTTCTGTACTGATCACGGGAGCCGATTCATGGTTGGTGCAATCTGTACACCCGGTAACCTTGCTTGATCTCAACAATTTGGAGGCGCAGTTGCATGCACAGTCGACCATTAATCCGGGTATAGAGGCGGACCGCTCCACACTGGCCTATGTATTATTTACCTCGGGTACAACCGGGAAGCCCAAAGGAATTGAGATCGAGCATCAGGGCATCGTGCATTTGTTTGCCGGGCTGGCGCAGCATTATTCGTTGCAGGTTAATGATACGGCGCTGTTCCACACCTCGTATTCATTTGATGCTTCGTTGCTGGAGATATTTTGGCCGCTCACCTGCGGAGCGCGCATTTTCATCCCACATCCTGATGAAGCCAAAGATCCGGCTGCGCTAGGGAAGCTTGCTGAGGAGCAGGGAGTTGCATTCTTGCAGTTTGTACCGCTGATGCTGGAGGAATTCATCAACGCCCGCAGAAACGGGGTATTTACACAATGGCCTGAACTCCGGTTTGTGATTAGTGGCGGAGCGCCGCTTACACGCAAGCTGCGCGATTTGTTCCGGGAGGAATTCGATTGCGGATTGTACAACCATTATGGACCGACAGAAGTCACGGTAGATGCAACAACATTTGATTGCAGGCTGGAATTTGAAGGAGAGATTGTGCCGATTGGCTCGCCGCTGGGCAATGTAATGGTATATGTGCTTGATCGAATGATGAATATTGTGCCAGCAGGCGTGCCGGGTGAACTATACATCAGCTCACCAGGACTGGCACGTGGTTATTTACATGATCCTGAACGCACGGCAGACAGTTTTGTGAACGATCCGTTCTCTGATACGTCTGACTCGAAGCTATACAAGTCAGGCGACCTCGTCAAATATACAGAAGAAGGCATCATTCGCTACATCGGCCGGCTGGATCAGCAGGTGAAGGTGAGAGGAAACCGGGTGGAGCTGGAGGAAGTTGAAACGGTACTTATGCAGCACCGTGATATCGCCAGCGCAGCCGTTATCCACCGCCATGACAAAGGAATGGATGGTTTGGTCGCCTATGTGGAAATTACAAACAAGTATCAGCCCTTTAGCAATACACGACGTTTAAAATGGTTTAATTTGGCCCAAATGCCGCAGTTGGCCGCGGGGATGAATGCACTGCATCGGCAGTCATGGCCAGATTATTTTATCGGGGATAGTGTAATGCTGGAACACTGGCCTAAACTGTTTGCCAATTTCATCGATTATCAATTTGCCTTGTTACAAGAAGATGGAGAGATTGCCGCTGTCGGCAATACCGTTCCAATGTATTGGGACGGCTCACCGGAGCATCTTCCGCAAGGCTGGGATGAGGGTCTGCTGAAAAGTGTGGAAACCGCCGGTTCGTATCCCTCTCCCAATACGCTACTGATATTGGCCGGGGTGGTAAATGAACAGCAACGGGGCAATGGACTGGCCGGGCTGCTGCTGGAAGCTTTCAAATATGTGGCTGACGCTCATCAGTTGGAGCATATTATCGTACCTGTTCGACCAACAGGCAAAACGAACTATCCCGAACAGTCATTTACAGAGTACTGTGCGTTGACCAGATCAGATGGCCTGCCGTTAGATCCTTGGCTGCGAACCCATATCCGGGCAGGCGGACAAGTTCTAAGCATTGCAGAACAATCACAGACGATCACAGGCAGTATTAGAGATTGGCAGCTATGGACCGGCATCGAGTTTCCGAAAAGCGGCAGTTATATCACGCCAATCACGTTACAGCCTGTCATGATTGACTTGGAACAGAAAAATGGAATCTATTATGATCCGAGTGTATGGGTGCAGCATTTTCCACATCTGGAATCCGGTGAGGAGAAGTTCCAGACGGGAATTTCCTTGACGAACCGGCAGGCGTTGTCCGCTTGGCTTCGGAGCAGACTCCCTGGTTATATGGTTCCGCAGGAGATTATTTTTGTGGCCAACATGCCGTTGACCTCTACCGGTAAAATAGACAAGGTACGCTTATCTGAAATTCAAAATACAGATGAACGCATCCGGGAAATCATACCGCCTCAAAATGAAGAAGAAGCACTTGTTCTGGCCATCTGGCAAGATGTTCTGCAACTGGATGAAATCAGCGTCAATGATAATTTCTTTGAATTGGGCGGTCATTCTCTCAAGGCGACCGCAGTTGTCGCTAGAATAGGCGCTGCTTGCGGTTATGTTCCAACCCTGCGCGAGTTGTTTGAAATGGCTACTGTCCGCAGTCTGGCACAATGGATTCTGCAGAAAAAGCAGACCTTGCCCACCCTTGAAAATCCGGCATCTGTAAGCTTCAAAAAGGTGGAGCGGCGTGAACGAACCAAACGCTAAAAATTCAAATAATAAGGAGTTAGACACTGTGGAAATCAAGGATTATACCGAAGCCAACCGGCGCTCATGGAATCAGGTGGCTGCCCGCCATCATAAGGGAAAGGAGGAGCGAAAGAAGCTATTCCGCCAGAAAGGATATTCGGTGCTGGATGAGACGATAACCGCCAAGTTGAAGGCGTACGGTCTTGAAGGCAAGTCTGTTGCTCATCTCTGCTGCAATGACGGCACGGAAACGTTATCCCTTAAAAATCTGGGGGCGGCCTCCTGTATAGGATTTGATATTAGTGATCTAGCGATCGATGAAGCTCGTAAGCTGGCAATAGATGCTGGGATTGAATGTGAATTTATGCAGACCGATGTGTACGAAATCCCGGAACAGTATAGCGGAACATTTGATCTTATTTATATTTCAGCCGGCTCATTGATTTGGTTTCCTGATTTATCGCTGTTTTTCCAGATGGTGCAGCGGCTTTTAAAAGACGGTGGGAATGTACTGATCTACGATATTCATCCGGTGCTGTTCATGTTAGATGAGAATGATAAGGAACATCCTCTGGAAATGAAGTTTTCGTATTTCATTGATGAACCGCGCGTATATAACGAAGGCTTGGATTATATCAACAAAGAGACCTATGAAGGCGCGCCATATTATGTATTCGATCCTACCCTGTCGCACATTATGAGCTGTACACTGAGCAATGGACTGATGATTCAGTCTTTTGACGAGTACGATCACGATATTTCAGCGCTGTATGATCATTTAAAAGATCAGGAAGTGAAGCTTCCGAAGTGCTACGTACTGAGCGCTCGTAAACAGAGAAATGCTCTACTTATGGATTAGAGGGGGCGGGATTAAGCTTGAATTCCCCGTATAAATGCTGGAGAGTACTGTGGATATGTATATTGGCGTGCTGGCTGGCGCTGTCTGCACCGGTCATGTCCTATGCGAATGCAGGAAAGGACATGACGCCCCGCTATCTGGAGCAAATTGAATTATGGGTACGGGAGCAAATGGAACATGCGGAAATTCCGGGCATGTCTGTCACGATAGTCAGTGGAGATCAGATCATATTGCAGCGGGGTTACGGGTTCAAGGACGTGTCTGCCGGCACTGCCATCAGTCCGTCCACCCTGTTTGAAATTGGTTCAAACAGCAAGGCGTTTACTGGCCTGGCAGTGTTAAAACTGGCGAAGGAAAATCGCTTGCATCTGGATGATCCGGTGAGCAAGTATCTGCCCTGGTTTCAACCTGTGTATCATAATCAACCGGCCGTAATCACGATAGAGCAACTGCTGCATCATACGAGCGGCATACCGTTTGATACGATTGGCCATCTGCCGGAGGGTTATGGAGCGGGTGAGTTGGAGAGGACGGTTCGCATATTGCAGAACCAGCCCTTGAATCGTGCGCCTGGAAAAACGTATGAGTATGCGACCATTAATTACGATGTGCTTGGATTAATCATTGAACAGGTTAGTGAGCAAAGCTATGCCGAGTTTATGAAAGATAATATCTTTGAGCCGCTGGGGATGAAGCATACTTTTGCGGTGCAGGAACCGATAGCCTCCGCGGAACTGGCTTCCGGTTATAAAATGGCCTATACAAGGCCGCAATTATACAGCCCGCCGCCATTCGTGGGCAATGCTCCTGCCGGATATATAGTCAGCAATGCCGAGGATATGGCTCTGTGGCTTAAAATTCAGATGGGAATCGAACATTCAGGATCTTTTGAATATTCACTGATTGATCAATCTCATCTGCCGAATCGCACGGTTCCGCCTGAGAGCAACGGTGCATCCTATGCGGTAGGCTGGGATATCTTCCAAAGCGGAGAAGGTGAGATTTCGCATTCGGGTAACAACCCTACATTTTCTTCCTTTGTGGGCATGCGTCCGGCAGAAGGCATTGGCGTTGTCATTATGGCTAATATGAACAGCGATTATACGCAAGGGATCGGACAAGGCATCCTGAGCCAGTTGCATGGTGAAGAGCCTCCGTTAATTCATTCCGATACCTACAAAAAAGCGGATTCTGTGGCGGTCGGCCTAATTATCGCCTTGTCTATTATTGGAGCTGCGGTACTTGTGTATCTGGTGCTGGTCTTCCGTGACATTGGCAACGGCAAACGCAAACCATCCTTTCAACGGGCCAAGCCCTACAGGTTGCTAGGATATCATCTAATTGCTGCCTGCCTGTTCGCATGGATGATATACAAGGCTCCTGATATTCTAATGTACAAACTGACCTGGCGATTTATTGAAATATGGCTACCATCGACGGTAATGACCGCCGTATGGCTGCTACTGATTACTGGAGCCTTGTATATGGCTTACTCGCTGCTGACTCTGTTTTTTCCAAAAAACACGGAGAAGTCATTTCTGACGCCAATTGTTCTGGGTTTGGTCAGTGGTTTAGGGAATGCGTTTGTCATTTTTATTATCAATGAATCGTTCAACCGAACGGATAATCTGATGAATGGGCTCCTGTTTTATTTTGCGATGGCGATTGCGATGTATGTGTTCGGACAGCGAATCATCCGAGCTATGCTGGTTAAGCTGACCAATCAAATTATTTATGCCAAGCGGATGGAGTTGGTTGATAAGTTTTTGCAAACGAGCTTCTCCAAAATGGACAGCTTTGAACGAGGACGTGTAGAAGCGACGCTTAATAATGATACCGAAGCCATCAGTCGCTCCATGGGAATCCTGATATCGGGCGCGACCAATCTGATTACCTTGTTATGCTGTTTTCTATATCTTGGGATTATGAACATGTATGCCTTGCTGCTATCCATAGTGATCATTGCTGTGCTAGCTGTATTGTATATGTATGTAGGAAGCCGGGCGAACCATTTAATGGAGGAAACGCGTGATCTCCAGAATGTTTTTTTTAAGTATATCAATGATCTGCTGAAAGGCTTCAAGGAGCTTTCGCTTCATTCTGACAAACGCCGGGAATTCAGAGAAGAGATGCAGATCAGTTGCGAGACGTACAAAGAGAAGCGCAATGTGTATCAACTGCGTTATTCGGACATTTTTGTGTTGGGAGAACTGCTGTTCATACTGGTGATCGGGTGTGTAGTATTTGTATTTCCAGAGCTTTTTAAGCAGATGGATACGTCGATGCTACGAAATTATGTGTTTGTGTTCTTGTATATGACCGGTCCCGTCAATCAACTGCTGGACAGCGTTCCCCAGTATGCGCAGAGCAAGGTCAGTTGGGATCGCATTAAACAAATGATCCGGGAGGTGGAACAGAGAATTCAACATCCTTCTGCTGACGTTGCCGTCCAGACGGTTCCGATTCGATTGCAACTGGAAGATGTGACCTATAGTTATACGGGCAATAACACATCGGGGCCAACCGGGTTTGCGGTCGGACCCATCAACTGCCCATTTGACAGTGGCAGCATCACCTTTATTACTGGAGGTAACGGCAGTGGGAAGTCAACCTTGGCTAAGCTACTTACTGGATTGTACACACCAGATACAGGCAAGGTGACACTGAATGATGGCGTGATTTCCTCATGTGGGCTAGGTGAGTACTACTCGGCGATCTTCGGCGATTTCCATCTATTCGACCGTTTGTATGGAATCGACTGGCAGGCTAAAGAAGCAGAAATTCAACACTATCTCCGCTTGCTGGATTTGCAGGACAAGATCGTTATTCATAACGGCACATTCAGTACAACCAAACTGTCAACCGGACAGAAAAAAAGACTGGCCTTGCTGATTGCGTATTTGGAGGATCGTCCAATCTGTCTATTTGATGAATGGGCTGCGGATCAAGATCCGGAATACCGCCGTTTCTTTTATTATACCCTGCTGCCGGACATGAAGGACCGGGGCAAATGTATTATAGCAATTACGCATGATGATCATTATTTCCATCTAGCGGATCGTGTTATCAAAATGGATGGGGGGCGCATTGTGGCTATGCAGCAGACCACACAAACGGTAGTTCCCTTAATCAAGCCAAGCATTCCGTTATTCGAGAAGGGGTGATGACCGTTAAAACCATATTATTTTGCCTCCCATATGCAGGCGCCTCGGCTACAATATACTGGCAGTGGAAAGGTCAGCTAAGTCCACATATCGAGCTCCGACCGGTTGAACTTGCCGGCAGAGGCGCTCGTTATGACGAGCCTTATGCGGCCAGCATTGCCGATATGTTAAAGGATGCGGTGACACAGATAGGACCACAAGTACAGGAAGTACCCTATGCCATTTACGGGCACAGCATGGGGGCAGTGTTAGCGTATGAATTATATTATTTGCTGCTCCGGGAAGGGTATCCGCCGCCTGTCCATTTGTTGCTATCCGGTCGGCCTGCACCTTTGTCTGATCGGAAGCGTACATTTTCTTGGTCCAGTCTCAAGCAAAGGCTTCTGGCCCCATTGTCTTTTCCGGATGGCCGTATCCCAGTGGAGATTAAACGCCGTCCGGAGTTGGCCGCAAAGTTCAAAAAAATATTATATGCCGATGTCCGTGTACTGGAGACATATCGTCTTGATCCGGCACGGCCCTTGATAAATTGCCCGGTAACCGTATTCGCCGGGTTGAACGATAAGATCAACAGGGAAGAAATCCAGTTATGGAACCGGCACACCGTTCACAACTGCGAAATCGTATGGATTAAAGGGGATCACTTTTTTCTACACAGCCATATGGAGGAAGTGGTAAGCGTTATCAATCAGACCATCCCTGCCGCAATTCATGATCAGGAGGGTTTCATTCAATGGAAACGATAGGTTGTTATGAAACATCATCAGCTCAAAGGAGATTGTTTGTCGTTCAGCAGTTCAATCCGCACAGTGTAGCCTATAACCTATCTTCTGTTTTCAAAATATTGGGGACACTGGATCTCCAAAAATTTGAGCAGGCAGTACAGCAGCTTATCCAGCGGCATGAATCTATGCGGACGATATTTGAGACAGATCTAGACAATAACGATATTTCGCAAACCGTACTGGCTAAGGTTCCGTTTTCGCTGGAAACGCTTGAGGTGGAGGAAGAGCAGCTCGAGGAAGTATTGAAATCGCTGGCACAGCCATTTGCCCTGAATCAGGCTCCATTATTCAGGCTTAAGTTGATCCGCACTTCTCCCACAGTCTATTATTTATTTTTTGATATTCACCATATCATTGCGGATGGCATATCCATTCAAATTATGATAAAAGAGATCAGCTGTCTTTATAACGGCATTCCGCTTTCTCCGGTAGAAGTACAGTATGTGGATTATGTAATGTGGCAAAACGATTTGTTTTCCGGTGAGAAAATGAGCGCACAAGAGCAGTACTGGATGCAGCAGTTTGCAGACGAATTGCCGGTGCTGGATTTGCAGACTGACTATGCCAGACCGTCATACAGCAGTGGTCGCGGTAACTATGTGCATTTTCAGTTAAATGCGGATGTTGTCCAATCGGCGCGGCAGATAGCTCAACAGGAAGGAGCAACACTGTATATGGTGTTGTTCAGTATTTATTCGCTGCTGCTGCATCGTTATACTTCCCAGACAGATATTGTAATCGGCACACCGATTGCAGGTCGCCGAAGCGCCGAATTGGAGTCGGTGATCGGTATGTTTGTGAATACGCTGGCACTTCGTACACGTCCTCAAGGGAACATGACATTCCTGGAATTGTTGGCCCAAATCAAGCAAACTACGTTATCTGCTTACGATCATCAGGACTATCCGCTTGATATGCTGGTGGAGCGGCTGAATATTGCGCGTTCATCAAGCAGACATCCCATTTTTGATACTATGCTTGTTGTGCAAAATATGGACAAGTACGAAATGGAGATGAACGACCTTGTCTTCCAACGCTATGAATGGGAGAGTGACAGCTCCAAATTCGACCTGACGCTGGAATTGACAGAAGATAATGATGTGATTACCGGCAAGCTGGAATACAGCACCGATTTGTTCACACCGGATACAATGAACAGAATGGCTGCTCATTTTGTCAGATTATCCAGACTGGTCACTACGATGCCAGGTATGGAACTGCATCAGTTTGATCTGTTGGATGAAGTGGAGAAACAGCTTATATTACATCAGTTCAACGACAATATCATCAATTATCCTCTTTTAACAATTGATCGGATTTTTGAAGAACAGACAGAGTTGCACGCGGAACGAACCGCGTTATTTCATGATGGAAGGATGTATACATATCAGGAACTAAATGATAAAGCCAATAGGCTTGCACACAGCTTGCGGAGCCGTGGCTTGGTGCAAGGAACGAATGTTGGCATAATGGCAGAGCGTTCTCTCGAGATGATCGTGGGTATGCTTGCTGTGATCAAAGCAGGAGCCGCTTATGTGCCTATCGAGCCGGATTATCCGACACAGCGAATATTAAATATGCTGGAGGATAGCAGTATGGAATGGCTGCTTGTACAGGGAGAACCCGAGCAGCCGCTTCCGGGCAGCTTGAAGATACTGGATTTGTTGGATGAATCATTGTACAGTACAAACACCGCAAATTTAGGATTGGTTAGGGAACCTGACCAGACGGCGATCATTATTTTCACCTCAGGGACGACCGGCAGACCAAAGGGAATTATGATCAAGCATCTTGGCATTTCGCGTTTGGTCAAACAAACCGATTATGTAGAATTAAGCGAGAACACCCGGCTGTTGCAAACCTGTGCTTTGGGATTTGATGTCTTTACGTTTGAGACATGGGCACCCCTCCTTAATGGAGGATGTTTGTATTTAACCGATAAAAACACGTTCCTGGATACAGCGCGATTGAAGCCGTTTCTATTACAGCACTCCATCAACATAATGACTCCAACTACTGCCCTGTTCAATCATTTGTTAAACGAAGACCCTGAAATTTTTAATAACCTGGAGACCATTATTGTGGGTGGCGAAGTGATGTCCCCCTCACATGTGCAGATTCTGTTGCAACATCATCCGCATGTCCGACTCAAAAACGGGTATGGACCAGCGGAAAGTACGACTTATACTACGACCTATGATGTGACCAATCAAGAGAAAAAAAGTATTCCAATCGGTAAACCGATAACCGGCACAACCTGTTATGTACTGGATGCATTTAATCAGCCCGTACCCATCGGAGTTGCCGGAGAGCTGTTTATAGGCGGAGACGGATTAACGGCCGGTTATGTGAATCGGCAGGACCTGACTGATGAAAAATTTCTTACGGTACCATGGCTTAACCAGGAGCGTCTGTATCGTAGCGGCGATTTGGTCAAATGGCGTGCCGACGGTAATCTTATATACCTGGGGCGGAGAGATCACCAGATCAAAATTAGAGGCTACCGGATTGAGTTGGAGGAGATCAAACGGCAAATTTTAAGCTTGCCTCAAATTCAGGAAGCGGTTGTTATTCCTATCAAGCAGGAGGGTAAGGAGACGCAGATTTGCGCCTATTATACTGCAGCTACATTGTTAAATGAATCGGACTTGCGAACACAGTTACAACAGTTGTTGCCCGAATTTATGGTTCCTCAACTGTATGTGCAGCTCAAGCAAATGCCCATGTCTGCCAACAATAAAATTAATACTAAAGAGCTGCCACCACCTGAAAGGGTCACAACTGCTTCAGATTCAGATTTCATTTCGCATGAATGGCCACTGGATGAGCTAGAGCGGATCATTTCTGATATCTGGAGTGAAATACTAGAATTGAAGATGATCAGCATGACAGACAATTTCTTCCTGCTTGGTGGACATTCGCTCAAAGCGGTTCTGATCGTAGCAAGGCTTCGCAAAGAGCTGGGTGTCGATGTCGGCATGGATGAGATCTTTGCTCAGCCAACGATCCGTGGATTGGCCAATCAACTGCGTTTCCGGCAAAAAGAGGACCTGCCGGTACCGCAAATTGTGGAGCAGCGCGAATTCTACCCAGCTTCATATCAGCAGACCCGTCTTTATGTCCTAGAGAAAATGAGGCGGTTCGCGGATACGAGCAACAATATAACCGATGTGAATTGGATTACTGGAGCGCTCAACAAGAAACGTTTGAAAAAGACAGTCCAGCAACTAATGGAACGGCATGAGTCACTTAGACTTTCACATCAGCGAGCAGGCGAACAGATCGTATTCAAAGTTCATGACCAAGTGGAAGTCCCGCTAGAATGGATAAGCGGGACGGAAGAACAACTTCCAGAACGGATAAGACAATTTGTCCGTCCTTTTGATTTAACACAGGCGCCTCTATTCCGTGTAGGTGTTGTGACGATATCTTCCGAGCGGCATGTGCTGATATTCGATATTCATCATAGCATTTCGGACGGTTTTTCACTTGGATTGCTGACGGAAGAGGTTATGGCTTTATTTCGGGGAGAATCGTTGCCGCCGTTGGAATTCCAGTATAAGGATTATGCGGTCTGGCAGCAGTCGTTCCGGCAGTCTGATGCTTGGCACAAGCAGGAGCGGTATTGGCTGGACATAATGAAGGGATCGCTGCCGGTTCTTCATCTGCCAACGGATTATCCAAGACCCGATGAACAGAACTATGAAGGTGCATTGTTTCAATTCCAGGTGTCCATCGAAATGACCTTCCAACTCAAACGGCTGGCGGACGACACCCATACGACACTGTACATGTTGTTACTGACCGTGTATTTCACACTCCTGCAGCATTATTCAGGAGATGAAGATATTATGGTCGGGACTCCTGTTGCTGGGCGCAATCAGGTTGAATTCCAGCAGTTGCTGGGTATGTTCGTTAATACGATTGTGCTCCGCAGCCAACCGACTGCCAGCAAAACTGTCCGCGAACTGTTGAAGGAAGTGCGAACTCATACCATTGAAGCATTTAGTAATCAGGATTATCCTTTGGAATTGCTAATCGAGAAGCTGGACGTTCGACCTTTGGCCAACCGCAATCCGTTGTTCCAGACGATGTTTGCCTTGCAAAATATGGATATCCATCCACTGCAAGTGGATGGGCTGGTTATCACGCCGTATGCGTATGAACGAAAATCCAGTATAGCTGATATTCTCCTGATCGCTCAGGAGGATGGGGATGTACTGGGCTTCACGTTTGAGTATTCCACCCGTCTGTTCAGACAGGATACAGTAGAGCAAATGGCAAAATATTACGTTGCTTTGCTGGAATCATTGCTGTCGGATGGTCTTGATCAAACACTAGCAAGTATGAATCGGTACAGCGACCAATGTAAAAATGCCGAAAATGGAGATATGCATTCATTGTTGACCGACACATTTTCATTTTAACGCCGCTCAGAGAGGGGAAGCATTATGTTTATATCCGAAAAGGAAAGAACAAGTCAGCATCAATTTTGGCATAGCTATTATTCAGATGAACTTCCAGTTGCTACGGTAATACCTGACTATACTAATATGGATTTGGCAGAGCATATGACCATGGAAACTGTAGATTATACCGCAGAGGACGCTATATTTAAGCAATTGGGTCAATATTGCAAAGAGTCGGATTTTTTATGGTATTGCTTTTTGCTGGCAACGCTGAACGTTTGTCTGTATAAATACACTGGCGAAAGGGATCGACTGCTCGGCTCGCCGATGCAAGGGAACTCCGCGCAATCTGGCAGACTTCTGCCGATCCATCTTGCTATCGACCCGGCCTGCAGCTTTAAAGAATATGTGCTGAAGCTCAGGGAACAACTGGCTGCAGTCTATTCCCACCAGCAGTTGGCACCGAATCGGATGAAGCGGCTCCATGTGGTGGCTGCAATGGAAGGGCTTCACAGCGAGATAGAGGATGCTTCAGATCCGGCCTATATTCGCATACTGTTCAATCGTCAGAATGGTCGGCTGCACATTAAGTTTGATTATTCACCCAAACGGTATAAAGAATCTACGATTCGCAACTTGTCCGTGCATTATAATGAACTGTTGCAAACAACTATTTTTAACATGGATAGGGCGATTTGTGAATTGTCCATTTGTTCGCTAACTGAACTGGAAAAGATTATGCACGATTTCAATCCGGTTATCCCCGACAGCAGACCGGCAACAACGCTTGCCAGACAGTTTGAGCAACAGGTGTTCTTGCAGCCTGATCGAATTGCATTGGTCCATAACGGCAGGAAGTTGACTTATAATGAGCTGAATAAACAAGCAAACCGGCTTGCAAATATGCTGCGAACAGAGTGGAATATTCAGCATAATGAATTTGTGGCAGTGCGCATGGGCCAGGGCATCGAATATATCATATCTATCCTAGCAATATTGAAAGCAGGAAGCGCCTATCTGCCGATCGATATGGAATATCCGGATGAACGTATTCATTTTATTCTGGAAGATAGCCAGGCTCGGTTTATGCTTGTACAGCATGTGGATGATATTCCGCAAGGACACATGGTTTCAACGCTTCTCGTAACAGAAAGCCTGAGCCGGGAACTTCCGATGGTCAATCTCGATGTGCCGACAAAAGCGGAAGATCTGGCATATTTGCTGTATACATCTGGCACTACAGGCCAACCAAAAGGTGTATTGATCGAACAGCAAAATGTTCTTAATCTGGTACAAGATCCTCATTATCTATCCATGGATTGCCAGACGGTAATGTTGCAGGCAACATCAATAGTATTTGATTTGTCGACATTAGAAATATGGGGCACCCTGTTAAACGGCGGCACACTGGTTATTGTTGATAAAGCTACCCTGCTGGAGCCAAAACGGTTGAAAGAAACGATTCGAGAACAACATGTTAATTCAATGCTCATTACAACAGCGCTTTTTCACCATCTCGCGAGTCATCACTCTGATATTTTTTCCGGTATTGGCCAACTGTTGACGGGGGGAGAAGTGTTATCGTCCGTTTTAACCAATCGTATATTAGAATTAAACCCGGATTTACGGTTAGTCAACGGCTACGGACCTACGGAATGCACGGTATTAACAACATATTATGATATTCGCTCGGCTGAAAGCACCAGTATTTCCATCGGAAAGCCGATTTCGGGAACCAATGTGTCGATTTTAGGTGTGGATGATCAGATTCAACCTATTGGTGTACCCGGGGAATTATGTATTAGTGGTGTCGGCGTAGGCAGAGGTTATCTGAATCAGCCGGAACTGATGGCGGATCGCTATGTGCGGATACCTGGCCGAGCAGATCAAATCATGTACAGAACAGGAGATTTAGCCTATTGGCGCGAAGATGGAACTATCGAATTTATGGGACGCAAGGATCGGCAGTTAAAACTGCGGGGATACCGAATCGAATTGGGTGAAATTGAGAATACATTATTAAAACATGATCAAGTACTTGAAGCAGTGGTCGTTCCTATTAAAAATACTTCTGACGAGTTGTCGCTGTGTGCTTATATTGTGCCTGAAATCTGTACTGATGAACTGGAGAGCCAACTGATACTGCATTTACGGAAATCGCTTCCGGACTATATGATTCCAGCTGATTGTATTATTATTGAGAGGATTCCGTTAAAAACTAACGGAAAAGTAGACACTGACCGGCTACCGGTTCCCGATAGGCAACAATTACGCGGGCAGCAAACTATAATCCTTCCACAAACCCCAGAGGAACAAAAAGTTGCAGCGATCTGGACCGAAATACTGGGTATACAGCAGATTAGCGTGCATCATAATTTTTTTGAATTGGGCGGTCATTCGTTAAAATTAATTATACTAGCTGAAGAGTTGCAGCATGCCGGCTATTCTATCAATACTATGGATTTGTATAAGTATCCGACAATAGCAAGCTTTTTGCAGTTTCAGCATAAAAGTGGTCAAGAAGGATAGAAGCTCAACCAGGAAGCGGTTAATTGGAATTATCTATACCATATGTTTGCTCAAAGCAATATTATACTATATCCCAACGTGGTTTTTTACGATATATCTAGTTTACTTGGGGATCGAATAAGTGATCGTATATAGAGGCTTCATTGAAATTCGGATCAAATGTTGATTTCTGATCTTCTGATTGAGAGATAGAATCTACTTTTCTTTCTGAATCGTCCATTTTTGTTGATGAACACCCAATAAGAAGAGTAATGATAAGAACCAAAGGAATCATAAATCGAAAGTACACTAAATCGCTCCTTACTTCGTTTATAAGTATACGATCTTAACATGTGAAATGTTCCGTAAAAAAGGGGGCTTTCGCCCCCCTCTTAAATGTCAACTATCATCTAGAGCGAATAGGTTTATCAAAATTGATCATAGTCCCTTTCTATGACTTCTAAATTTAATTGGTTTTTGAGTTCTCACACAACCATTTTACAGAACTCTATTCCTTTTCATCTTATCGGTTTTACTGATTTTTTTATTCATATGGTTAATGAGTTCGGATACCCACCGGCCCTTTTTTATACGCGTGACTTATCGGGAAAAGTTAACTAGGCATATCGGCATATTCCCAATGACTGATTGGCTGGCGCTATGCTCCTTAATCCTCTCCGGTTCGTGGATACAAGAACGTCATAGGAAATCAGTACAAACCAAATAAAAGCAGTATGGAGGAGCAATAGATGATTTTTGAATTCATTACGCATTATTACAATGCTGTACCATTTAGAAGTCTGTCTGCACTTTCAAAAACAGAAGCTATGAAAGTAATGGAAGAACTATGTGATGATACGCCCATCTATGAAAGATTCAAAGAACCAGTTCAATATTGGGAAAACCGATTAGAAGCGGAGAATTGGTTGCGAAACCGATTTAAAGAAAAGGGCGGAGTACCCAAAGATAAATATCCATTTTATTCTGTATTAGGGACTGCAGATTGGATAGAGGATTACGCATCGAGTACAGGGTTAAATGTAAATTTTCTACGGATTCCGTTATCGATATTTAGTGAAAAAGATGTAAGTTTTACATTGCCAGATAGTATGGTTTCATTTTGGATGGGAAGAGATAAACCTGAAGAATATTACAACGCTAAATATCATGGGCAAGTTTTTACATTGTCAGAGGTAAAGTCTATGATGACAACTGATATAATGAATAACCTTGAGTCAATGATTCCTAAAGGAACGATACCTTATGTTGAAGCACAGATTTGGAATCATGAAATTGCAATGAATTTCTATAATAATCAAATGTTAAACCTTAAATAATCAGAAATAGTGATAATAATTCATAGAAGCTGCTGACCTCCTATAACACCGCATTAACGCAGGCAGTGCTGTCTCCTCTTGATCCGCACCGAGGATTTTCGAGGAAATGAAACAAGCGGACAACCCTACACCACCTGACCGGCCGCGGCCAGTCACTATTTTTAAGGTGGTTAGGTTTCATAGATACAAGTATGTTAGATGAAACATATGCAACTAGAAAGGAATGAAAAACAAAACCAATAGAATGATAAATACATATCCAAAAGCAATATTGCTGACTTTTTTACTTAGTTTATATCACTCTGTAGTAGGTGAAATCATTTTTTATTTATTTTACTATAATGATCGTATCTTTGAAGAAAAATTAGAAATTATTGGAGTTATCCTGGTTATTTTTTATTCATTTCCTATTGTAATACTATATAAAACAAAACAGTTATTAAGTCTATTGATGATATTGGTATTTACTCCAATATGCACTGTATTATCAATGTTTGCTGCTGGCAAATTATTTCCACTAAGTGAAGATGACTTAGGGGCAGGAATACTTGGAATTTTTGTTATTGGATACAATTACATATTTGTGTTTTTGGGAACAAGCATAGGAGTAGTTATAAAAATATTATTAAAACAATGGAGAATTTATAAAGAGATTCCTGATAGTTAATCTAGAAGACATATGAATCATGCAATCGGGGAAAATATGAAAAGTTGATCTTTGATAAGAGTTATAGAATTTGGGGTTAGAGTTCGAGATGAGGACTATGTATTGATATATTTCGGAATCTAGAAATTATCAAGAGGGCATTAACTTCATATAACACCGTATTTACACTGCAGGGCTAACGCCCTTTGGTTGTCAGATGTGTAATCATGGGAGACTCTCAGACAACAATCGATCTAGCCTAAGGTAAGAGTGATCTAAGGCGGGGTCGTATGATAAAAGAAGAAAAGAAAGGAACATATACGTATGTGGGTTCCTTATGAAACATTTAGAAAACATCCTCCAGATTTTCTTGTTAAGTATCGTTTCTTTACACCTGAAGAAGGTGGAAGACGAAATCTCCCTTATCAAGGATATCGAAGTGATTTTGCTATCGAATCGGATTTTATGAATAATACAATAGATTTAAGGGTGATACACCCTGAATTTGAAGATGAGTATGGAAATCTTATTATGGACGAATCAAAACAAGTAAACAGAAGTGGTACAGCAAGGATGTGGGTTCTATTTCCTATTTCTAGAGCACGTCATAGAAAAACATTAGAAGTAGGAATGAAGGGATATTTTATGGAGGGACCTAAAAAAGTAGCAGAAGCAGAAATAGTTCAAATAATTGGACTACTAACAAATTCTTGTATGGATTGAATTTTTGGAAGCCTGCTCGAAGCAAAGGCAACTACATATATCATGATATTCACACATCGGAGCCTGATAGAAGAAGGTACCTTGATGCGTGTAAAAAGTTATTATGAATAAGAAAGATACAAGTAATCGAAATTAGGAGATGTGAAATATGGTAACAATGGAAACCAAAAAACTTATAGTCCGCCAGTTTGAGCCTGACGATTGGAAAGGTTTGTACGAATATCTATCACAAGAATGGATTGTCAACACTAAATCAGACAGCTTTTTTAAGGGATAATCTTCTGTAATCTACTGGACTCATATAGCCTAAGGTTCCATGGATGCGATGTTTGTTGAACCAATTTACGTAGTCATATAGCTCC